>Ga0209353_10000014_pt1 | contig 108075 bp, 96 predicted proteins | sample LauGreSpBDMM15SD_2_FD_187561 | JGI IMG/M metagenome (GOLD analysis project Ga0209353, IMG submission 187561) | Freshwater lake microbial communities from Lake Michigan, USA - Sp13.BD.MM15.SD (SPAdes) (version 2) | ecosystem: Environmental > Aquatic > Freshwater > Lake | place: Lake Michigan... | reverse complement strand
CCACACACTTCACACCATATCCCAACCCATATTCACACCAAAATTCAGACCATAAACACCACCACACATACCACCACACACACACCATTCCACACCACATCACACACCACACATATTCACCAAAATACCGTATTCTTGCTTAGTATATCCATAACCAATTATCATCCACCTTTTTACATTGTTTATACCCAATCTCCTTCAAGAACAATGTTATATCAAATACTATATTGTCATTTGTTAAACACAATACAGATGACATTTCCTGTGTTATCTTTTTCCAATTATCTTCGTAAAAAATCACTGGTTTATGTTTTCTTATCGTCTCTCTCGCACCATAAATAGCTAAACTTTCAGCACCCTCCACATCAATTTTTATAAGACTTACCTTTTCTACCATTTCTATATCACAAAAAATAGAATCAATCGTTATCATATCCACAATCTCACCACCTTGACCTATATTTATACCACCATAATTTCTCAAGTGATTATCATCATAATTAATCTCTGAATTTCGTCCTTCTAAACTATCTATATGATTAAATGTACCCGATAATGTAATACTCCTTATACATTTATGACCTACTGCATTGTGATAAATACGAATTCTATCCAAATATTCGTTCTTTTTCATCGTTTCCTTTTGCATTTGTGCCAAATATAACTGTGGTTCAAAACTACGAACTTTACAACTCTTGTCCATTGTCATTAATGCTAATGAAGTACTACCTATATTTGAACCAATGTCAATAACCATACCACCATCTGTATACTTGGATAACATTTTTACTATATTGTCTTCGTGATAACCCTTGTTTAATATCTCTAAACCAATAATATCATTTTTCATCACATATATACTACCATATTCCGTATCAACTAATACAACATTATTATTATTCATATCACCTTTTTCTTTATTATTTAATTTTACTTTTAAATTAAAAGTAAATGTTCAAAACGTACATTGTGTTAATTGTGTAATTTTTTTTTCTTTAACTATTGTATAAAAAAAAAAATATGGGTTGTGAAAATCTTATCAAAATATTCTTCCACATGTCAAACACTATCAAACTCTATCATTGGCAAACCACAAACTTTGCAAGACATAAAGCAACTGATGATCTCTTCTCTGGATTACAACCACTCATTGACGAATTCATTGAAGTTTACATGGGAAGATATGAACGTCCAGATTTTTCAGACTCGTTCAAACTCTCTATACGTGAAATCACAGATGATTCCGCTGATAATCTCATCAAAGAATACATCAATTATCTTTCAAATGATATAAATAATTACGTATCCGAATCCGATACTGACTTGTTAAATATACGAGACGAAATGTTAACCCTACTTAACAAAACTCTCTACTTATTCACATTAAATTAAAAATCTATTTAAAGATAATATCTATTAATAAATAGACTTGAAAAGCTTTCATTATGACTCTTGAAACTTATACTTCTGAAGTAGAAAAATTATTAACTGATTCTTCCATTATCTCTTATTTCACATCTAATCAAAAAAATATTACACATTTTGTAAAAACTTACATTGAAGTTGATAAAATCCTAGGTTGTAACACTTCAAATTCAAACATCTTATACAATAAATTAGACGAGATCAAAAACTTTTTAAACCAACAAAACAATCATCTCAATAACTTATCATCAAAAAACACAATACTACAAACAAAACTAGAATCCATCAAAGATACTTCCAATAACGAAATCAAATCAATGTTTCTAGAACTACAAAAAGAACTACAAAAACAAAACAACACTGAACAACTCAAATCAACCTTTGAAAATTTTAGAGAACGTATCGAAATCTTAAATTCACAAAAATTAAACGACATTGATCGTAAAAATTTAGACGTCTTAACTAATATGCAGTCAACATTTGAAAAGTCATTAGATTCACACCAAATCAATAACAAAATTATGTCTATAGAAAACACTTTGTCATCTATTAACGAAAACTTTTCAAATAATTCATCTAAAAAAGGTCAAGTTGCTGAAACAGTATTACTAAATATACTCACTGAATCTTTTTCTGACACTGAAGTTATAGATACATCACATATCCCAAATTCTGGAGACATACAACTCGTTAGAGAAAACAAACCCACTATACTCATCGATTCTAAAAATTTTGGTAGCAAAACAGTACCAAAAAGAGACCTTGATAAATTCTATAATGACATACAACAAAATAACTGTTCAGGTATTTTATGTAACGCATTTGGTGGTATTGCAAACAAACAACACTTTGAAATCGACATCGTAGATAAAAATATAATCGTTTTCGTTCATTCACACCAATTTGACTCGAGTATATTCAAATTAGCAACCAATATCATCTATAATATGCACCAAGAACTAAAAGATAAACAATCTGATTGTATCATACTAGATCAAAGACTCTATCAAAATATCAAAATCGAATATAATTATTATATACAAACATTCAGACACCATTTAGATATAATCAAATCTAATGTCAATTCTCTATCACAACTAAGTTTCACACTATTAGATAACTTTTTCAAACGAAAAGCTACCAACGTAGAACTTAAACAATTCAGTTGTCATATTTGCTCTGCACAATTATCCACTGAAAAAATTCTCAAAACACATCTTAAAAAACTACACCCAAATATACTACCACCACCCAATTCAACACCACTTATCAGTTCTGCTATACCAACACCAAGAGGAAGACCAAAAAAGACTATCCAGGAACAAAAAGAAACATCTTCTTCAGATGAAACATCATAATAAATTAAACGGAACTAATTGTATTCTAATTCTTTTTAAGTTAATTGATTTAACTTAAAAATAGTATTTCTGCAACTCCGGTTTCTAGAAGGAAGTGTAGAAAACGATACTAATCAGCTATCATTCATTTTTAATATACACTATCATTCATTTTTAGACATAGATTATATCCATTTTAGATTAAACACGAGTACCGAAATATAACTGTACTACATCATCTGTATCTATATCAGAAGAACTTGTGTCTGAAGAACTAGAACTTGAATCTGAAGAACTTGAACTAGAAGAACTAGAACTTGAAGAACTAGAACTTGAAGAACTAGAACTTGAAGAACTAGAACTTGAAGAACTAGAACTTGAAGAACTAGAACTTGAAGAACTAGAACTTGAAGAACTAGAATCTGACGAACTTGAACTACTAGAACTTGAGGAAGAATCTGATGAACTAGAACTTGAACTACTTGAACTTGAATATGATCTTTCACGAGGAGCGATTTGAAGCATTATATTTGTATTTGTTGGTTGAATTGTTTGATCTATCTGATCAATAGAACCCTGCTCTTGACCTTGACCTTGAAGTTGACCTTGAAGTTGACCTTGGGCTTGATCCTGGGTATTTGTGTTCACGTTTGTATTTGTTTGAGACATTTTTTATATACTTTATATACTATATAGAAAGAAAAAAAAAATTAGCAATTACGCTAAAAATGCACAAAATAATAAAATTGTACTTTTCGTGCTATGTATTTGATTAATCTGTATAACTTTTGTATTTCATCTTATATTTCATATTATTTCATATTATTTCATATTATTACCAATTTACTATTAAAATCCCATTATATTAAATCTTATTAAAAATCAAAGTCAATATCATCAATGTTAATATCTACATCGTCGTCAATTAAATCCAATTCAATATCAATCTTATCTTCAATATCAATTGTACCAATCTTATCAATAAGATCATCTAAATCATCTCCCTTTTCTTCAATTTCATTTTCTTCAATAGGTTCAACTTCATTTTCTTCAATATGTTCAACTTCATTTTCTTCAATATGTTCAACTTCATTTTCTTCAATATGTTCAACTTCATTTTCTTCAATATGTTCAACTTCATTTTCTGTATCCTTTCTTTTTATAAAATTATCCATGTAAGATAATAAATCTTTTTCTTGCTGTGATCTCTTTTCAAAACCTGCTAAATACCACTCGTTTTCTTTAAAATCATCTTCGTTTATCAAATTACCAATTGAAAACACTTTTGAACCAATAGTTAATTTCCATTCATCATCTACATTGTTACCAATACATTTTACTAATTTTTTACTACAATATAGTAAAGCCCTCATAAAAATTTCTTCTGATGTATCCAACATATTTTCTGTTTGTTTTGAAGTTTCTTTTTCTTTTTTAGTTTCTTTTTTAGTTTCTTTTTTAGTTTCTTTTTCTTTTTTAGTTTCTTTTTTAGTTTCTTTTTTAGTTTCTTTTTTAGTTTCCTTTTTAGTTTCTTTTTTAGTTTCTTTTTCTTTAGTTTCCTTTTTAGTTTCTTTTTTAGTTTCTTTTTTAGTTTCTTTTTTAGTTTCTTTTGGAGCTTCTCGGAATTGCTTAGCAATTAATTTTATATCAGTTATTTCGTCTCCATTCTTGTTCAAAAAATAAACCTTCATTAATTCTTTAATGAAGCATTCCAACTTATTACGTCCAGGTTCCTGGAATGATGAAACTACAACATCTTTCCAATCAACTTTGGAACCACTTACAACATCTGATATATTGTATTCAGTAGATGGTAACCAGGCGATAAAACGTGTTAATTCCTTTTCAAACTTGATACTTAATCCTTCACAAATAGACATATTTATTTTGATTTTAGAAAAAAAATTCAATTTTTTTATTTATTGAGTTTTTATTAAACTTATTTTAATTATTATATTATAAGAGATGTCCAATCAATCACAACATATTGCCTACACTTTTGGAGGTATTAAAGTTAAACATTTTATGGATAATAATTCTGCACGAATTTCAAATGTTGGTTATCCTACAAATAACTCTGATGCTGCAACAAAAAAATATGTTGATGATACTGTAACAGCTGGAGTCGCACCATCTCAAATAGAAGCCGGAACTGGTCTTACAAAAGTTGGAACCACGTTAAACATAAATTCTAGTTTAACACACGTAACTGCTTTAGGAAATGTAAATACAGGTACTTGGTCTGCAAATACCATTAGTGTACCATATGGTGGCACAGGTAAAACAACTTTTACACCTAACTGTTTTGTCGTTGGTAATGGAACTAATCCATTAATAACCTTGTCAGAAATAACATTCGATTCCAATATATTCAATGTATCATCACCTACGTATTTATCAAACACAAACACTTCAACCGGAATTGGATCTGGTGGCAGTTTGACTGTCTTGGGAGGAGCATCCATTTCTGGTAAAATTTGGACTTCAAATATAAATGTATCAAATGATATCTTTATACAAGGTAATCTAACAGTCGGTAATATCACCATCAATGGATCTTCGTCATTTAATGCAATTTCATCTAATAATGCATCTTACACAAATGTAACTGCTACAAACTCTTATATTACAAATATTACAGCATCTTCACTCGTTTTAACCAATGTACAAACAACAAATGTCACATCTACAAACATAATCGCCACTAATCTAACCAACAATAATACACTATCCACGAATATATCAGCAAGTTCATTGAACTTGTCAAATTCCATAAAAACTATAAACTCACAAAATATTAACATAACAACAACTAACATCCTGTCATCACAAATTAACACATTAAACATAACTACTAATAACATCATCGCTACAAATATCACAGGATCATCTGCTATATTATCAAACTTGAACATAACATCCAATATTACTGCACCAACAATACTCTCTACTAATATATCATCAGTACAAATTAATTCATCACATGGATCATTCCTATCAATATCATCAAATAACTTAATTGTAACTACTAATACATCATTAACAAACACAACTACATCTAACTTATTCAACATTAATCTTACATCATCCAATATCAAAACAACAAATATTGCAACAACTAATATCACAAACACTAACATAATCACATCTTCTATAACTTCAAATAATTTAATATCAACTAATATCTCTTCAAATAACCTATTCTCAACTAACATAACTGTTGGTAATGTTATATCATCAAATATAACTGTCGGTAATGTCATAGCATCAAGTATCACCACAAATAATATAAACACAAATAACATTACTAATACAAACCTCTTTACTGAAAATATCACAGCTAGTTCACTAAGAATTTCTGGAATAAGTATACAAACAACCATTAACTCTTCTAATCTTAGCACTGGATCACTTTTTGTAAGTGGAACCACGAATTTACAGAACACCTCAATGACAAACATTACATCCATAAATGCAATAATGACAAATACAACTGTACCTAACATCAATAACACTAACCTTACTAACACAAATATCACCACGACACAATTAATCACTAACAATTTAACCACAAGTAATCTTTACGTAAATAACACAACCATATTAGGTACTGTCGCAAGTATTAATCTCAGTACAGGTAATTTATCATCCACCACACTTGCTCAACTCAACAGTGCAACTATTATATCATCTACAATATCCAACCTCAACGTACCCAATATATCTATACTCGGAACTGTCAATTCAAATAATCTTAGTACTGGTAATATACATGTAAGCAATTCTTTAACCGTACCAATCTTAAATAATACTACACAAACAACTACAAATCTTGTCACAACACATCTAAAATGTACTAATATATCAACTGCTAATCTACAAATTACTAATACCGCATTATTCTCAAATGTAAGCACCGCATCACTTTCTGCAACAGGTACATCCAACTTAAATAATGTAACTGCAACAGACATTGATGCCACAAACTTGATTATATCAAATATTACTACCACAAATAATATATCAGCCAGTAATCTAATATTATCAGACAGTATAATAGTCGACAAACACATCACAATAGGATCTGATACAACATATATACCATCTACAACTTCAGGAAATACATTACATATACAACCAATAACATTTATAGATAGCAACACTCCAAACAATGGAATAATACCTTTTTGGACAAACAATTATCTATCAAAACCTACACTCTCCGCAAATAACACAAACATCATTACACAAAAATCTTCTAATTTATACATTCAAGGAAATCCCGAACCTGGTACTAATCAAACCATAGAAAATTCTGCTGCTATAGCTATTGGATATGTTGATAATGAAACTGGCGGTAATATGTCTGGACAAATTATACTTGAACGCGGCGATGGAAATTGGTACGGATCCATTTTTACAGAATCCGCCACTAATAAAATAGTCATTGCTAATGCTAGTTTAGCAGGCGGAGGTGGTGTAGGTCTTTATACATACACTGGAACAAAAATCACATTATCTGATATCACTAGTCCTACCAATTTTACACCAAAAACATTCGTTGAATTTTCAAATGATACATCCACTTTTTATTCCACCACAGACTCAACTGATACATCATCAGGATCTCTTATTTTATCTGGTGGTCTAGCCGTTATGAAAAATATCACTTGTAACTCAATCACACCCAACGAAATCAACTCTAGTATTAAAATATTACAAGACGTTAATACAAATATGTCACCTTTATCTGGACAAGCTCTCATATGGAATGGATCAGAATGGACTGCCACAACAATCTCAGCTGGCATCGGATCAGGACCTACAAAAGTTAATGTCTATCCTATGAATCTTGTTACCCCAGTAATGGATTCAAATGGACCAGTTTCTGGAAATGACGGTGACTATTATGTAACAGCTAGTTCAGAATTCGATAGCACATACTTGGCCTATAAATGTATGAGTAATATAAAAAATCCAACTGATTGGTCAACACTCGGTGAAACCACAAACTTTTGGATTACTGTACAATTACCACAAACTCAAAAAGTAAGATATATAGCATTAGAAGGAAGAATTAATTCAGAAGATCCATTATTCGTAACCATACAAGGTAGCAATGATAACTTAACTTTTACTAACATACACGAAAATAAAGTATTCACAGCTCTTAATTATTTAGGATATTTTGCAGCAAGAATACCAGAAAACAGTATCGATTATACATACTACAAATTTTTATTTCCAAGTGGATCCGGAGTAAACCCAGGATTAAATATGCTAAGACTCTTCAAATACGATAACACAACATATTCTGAAGGTATACTCGATAACTCTGCACTAGAAGGAAATGGAAATTTCAACTCAGCAATCAATAATGGAAAATGGCCATTGGCATTCGAATTATCAGAATCTTGTACCGTAAACGTAAAATCACAATTCACTTGTACCACATCTTCTCTTTTCATTCTCAAAAAATTCATTATGTATATTGATGGTGCACCATTCAATAACAATGGTTCTACTTTTATAAAACAAACCATACATCAAAATCTACATATAGCTTGCCAAACACTCGAATGGACAGGATTTTTATCATCCGGTATACATACTATATCTTTCTTTGTTGATGGCGGATCAGGAATCGTTTTCGACACAAATGATACCATACGAGTAAACGTTCTTAAATATACTTAATTTCTCACATAAACTATTTTAAATCTTCAAGGTGTAAAATAACTTTAAATTTTATTATAACTTTAAATTTTATTATAAATCCAAACAATCGTAACATTCATCTTGATAACCTTCGTCATCATACGCATACCCATACCCATCTAAATAATAATTCATTAACTCTTCATCAGATTCAATTTCAATTTCTGATTCAATTTCAGTTTCAATGTCGGATTCAATTTCAATTTCAGATTCTGATTCAATTTCAGTTTCAATTTCGGATTCAATTTCAATTTCAGATTCTGATTCAATTTCAATTTCAGATTCTGATTCAATTTCAGTTTCAATTTCTGATTCGGATTCAATTTCAATTTCAGATTCGATTTCAGTTTCAATTTCAGATTCTGATTCGGATTCAATTTCGTATTCAGATTCAATTTCAGATTCGATTTCTTCCTTAACTGAATTTAAAACGTTAATTGTCTTTGTAAATTCATCATCGCATTTTTTAGCATATACTTTACTATTAATATACATTTAAATTATCTAGATTTTTAAAAAAAATTCAATTTTTTCTATACACGACATTAGATTATAATTTCTTTAAAATTTCTCTTTTTTCAACCAAACTACGCTTGATTACTTTCAACTCTTTATCTACATCTTGATTATTACTCGTAAAAGTTTTCTCCTCAATCGGTTGTTTATAATATACATTATATGTTTGTATTGCATCACATAACACACCTAAAAATTCTCCAACAATCTTTTTATCATTACTAGATGACCCTATATACCATAATTTTGTATTTAATAATGAATCTTTGTTATTCCAATCATAGATACTGATTACTGAATCTGATGATACGTGTTTAAACTTCCACTCATATTTAGATTTACCAGATTCATACACACAAGGTAACGTCCTAAATATAGTCCACATTTGATAAAAATTTAAATGAACTTTTGCAACAAAAAAACTATGATTACTATCCAAATCATTATCTAAATAAAATTTTGCTTCGTATTTTTGTAACACAAGTTCATCCATTTCTTTACAAATTTCTTTACAAATTTCTTGATCAGCTTCTTGGCCCATTTCTTGATCCATTTCTTGATCCGTTTCTTGATCCATTTCTTGACCCGTTTCTTGACCCGTTTCTTGATCCATTTCTTGATCCATTTCTTGATTTGTGTTTTGATCCATTTTTTGATCGGTGTTTTGATCGGTGTTTTGATCGGTGTTTTGATCGGTGTTTTGATCTGCTTGGGAAACTCGCTTACTTGTGTTTTTATACTTTTTAAACATCATATAAATATTCTCAGCATCTCTATCTGTTTTTAAATTATCACCATATCCTACAACCGGATCCTTTACACAAATATTATAAATCTTAAATTTTTTAAAAATATCCTTTGTTAATTCTATCATATTCTTGTCATTCATTTTCTTTTTAATACTAATACCAAGTCTTTTAAAAATATCAATGTCATCAACTGTATTTGACTCATCCAATTCTGCCAAAGGATGAAATACAAAAAATTTTTCAATAACGTAAGTTAAATAGTTATCAACACTCATTGATAATTATTCTTAACACATTTTTTTTCAATTTTATATTAATTTGATTTTTTCATTTGATTTTATTCAATCTTTAAACCACGTTCCGTAACATTGTTTTTATTTTTCCTTTTTATACTAACATAAAACCAAGATAACAATATAGAAAAAAATGATATACTTGTTACAACTATAAATAACAAAAAATCATTAAATGCATATTCACCTTTTATACTATTCCAAATATTATACACTATACTTGTCACTAAAATAATGTTCCATATAATCGGAACTAATATATCATATGATATTGTTCTGTTACTTGATATTTTTCTAGGTAAAGTACCCCAAGAATTGTCATTTATATTTATTATAGCCCATAATTTACAAGGAAAAATCGTAGTAATATATATAAAAATATAAGTGAAATAAAACACATTTTCTATTTTACCACTCCTTATTACACCATATATCGATTTTACAAAACCTAAAAACAAAACTATTGAAAAATACAAACTAAACTCAAATATCGTCTTGTTCCATAAAATATACATTATATATCCTACTACTATATAAGGATATATCATCATATAAACCAGATCTATCGTCATAAACAAAGAATGTTTATTTAAAATCTTAACAGTCCAAAAAAACTCCCTAAAAGCTGACTTGTTCCATCTACTCTGTTGTTTAAAAAATCTATACCAATTACTCGGAGTCTCTGTCTCAGCATACGCAGATGATACGTATTTTACATTTTTACCCAACTCCAATATCTTATTTGTTAAATGTCTATCATCACCATAACTACATAAGTTACCTAGAAAACTTTGATTAGACCAATCGTCAATTATTTTTTCTAAATAATCCATCTTATACATACCAATTGGTCCAGATACACATAATACATTCCCAGTAAACGATTGATATGCTCTTTCTAAATTAAATGCATACCAATATCTCACAGAACTCATAAATGAAATTAATGAATCATATTTATTATGTATACCCAAATCACCAACCACCGCACCTATATCATTTCCAAAACATTTACTCATTTCCATTATACTTTCATTATTTATTAACGTATCACTATCTGTACAAAAAATTAACCCAACATTATTATTATATAAATTATTCTCTAAAAAACTAAATTTAAACCCCGTCATCATAGCTGATCTTTTACCATTATTCTTCTGACTAACACATATTATATCATTTTGATGTACATCTGACATATCTAATAACAATACCTCTTCTCTCATATTTGCATCATCAAAATTAATATGTACAAACTTTGTTCCATTAAAAACTTCAAAACACATATCTACCATGTATTTATCATCTGTATCATTCCCATCTACTATTATATAAATCTTATTCAAATTTAAAACATTCTTATAACACATCCTTATTGATTCTAAACACATCTTATAATAAATAGGATCTTCCTTGTAACCCACTACCATTATATTTATCTTTGGTACACCCTCACCTTTTTCATTTTTGTTCTTGTTCTTTTCGTCTTTGTCTTTGTTCAATATTATACGTTTAATACTTATATCATTCAATATAGAAAAAACTCCCTGAATTAAAATATAACTAAATAAATAAAAACCATATACACTTATATTATAAGTCTTGTTATTCAATCTAAACCAAAAACCCCATCCATATATATATTGTAATATTATAGGTACAACTACTAACAATACCATTAGTATAACAAAAAACAATCTTACATTTATCATAAATATATATACTTAAATATACTATATCCTTTTCTTTAAACACATTAACATTCCTTTAAAATATAACACAAAATATCATCTAAATTTCTTCTATCCGACTTGAATCTCTTATATTTTATACCCAAATCATTTAATAAACATAATAACTCATTTGCTATCTCTTTTGATTGAGATTCATTATGAATCCTTCCAGCATTTTCATAAGGATATTCTTCATTCATATCTAAGAAAATATATATATTTTCAAATTCATTCATCTTAGACAAAATCATCTTCTCTGTCTTAGTTATATCAGATACATTATCTTCGTGGTTTTTATTATAATATAAACCTAATAACAACGGTGAATCTAAGCATATATAATCAACTTTACCATCAACCGATTTAATCATCTTATATTGTTCATATGACACATTATATTGATTAGCCAATTCTTCTAAACGATCTTGCCAAATTAATGTTTTTGCATATTCCTGAACATATTCTGCCCTAAAATGCATCATCTTTAATTCTGAAAATACTAAAGCTGCCATTAAACTTTTACCCGAAGATGGTGACGCAACAAAATTTATAACTTTTGTCTTCATTTAAATTCTTAAGGTACTCTTTTTATTTCATTTTTTTTACAACTACCTAATACGTTTAAATTATTTAAATTGTTTTTTACAACCAATTTGAAAAATTTATTTTATTTGTATAATATATAAAAAATGTCAACTCTAGAACCAAATATGCAATCTGCTGCGCCACAATTTAATGCGCCACAATTTACTGCGCCACCAACTGTACCAACTGTACCACCAAAAACATCACCTGTTGTACCTGCTGATCCACCTGTTGATCCACCAGAAGATGAATGTCCACCTGAACCTTGTGAACCAATATTAGTTCCTATGAATTTGGAAATAAAACCTGATATTACTTTATGTATAGATAAACCAAAGATTACGTTAAAAAATAATGCGGTATGTATTTGTACACCTTGTAAAAAATAATAATTTCCGTTAAATGTGTTCTTTTTATGTTTTTTAATTATTTCGTATAATAATATAATAAATAATTATGATAAAAAATGGTAGTTCTACGATAAAAAATGGTAGTTCTACGATAAAAAATGGTAGTTCTACGATAAAAAGCCATATTTCTACGATAAAAAGTCATAGTTCTACGATAAAACATAAAGAAATTAGAAAATGCTCGCCTCAAAAAGTTCCAATTGATATTGAACTTTCTCCAGAAATAGATATATGCGTCAATAAACCACATATAAGAATTAAAAACTACAAATGTAAATGTAAATCCAAATGCAAAAGTAAATCCAAAAAACACAAATGCAAATCCAAAAAACACAAATGTAAATCCAAAAAACACAAATGTAAATCCAAAAAACACAAATGTAAATCCAAAAAACACAAATGTAAATCAAAAAAACACAAATGCAAATCAAAAAAACACAAATGTAAATCAAAAAAACACAAATGTAAATCAAAAAAACACAAAAGTAAATACAAGTCTTTTTATTATGATTATGATTACGATGGAGATTCTGATCACGTGCTTTAAAAAAATATATTAACTAAAATTAAACTTATTTTTTTTACAGGTTATTATAATATGCCTTTAAGAAAATTTTCTCCTAAATTGAGTTTACAACAAATTGAAAAAGTAGATTCACCAGCTGATATTTTACATGAAAAAATTAAAAATAAATACAGTGATATATCATCTAAATATATAGAACAAAAAAAATTAAAAACAAATGAAAAAGTATTACTTGGTAGGGGAGCATTCAAAGAAGCATTTTTAGTTATAGAAAAAACAAATAGAAGAATGTCTGTTTCTCAAATGTCTAAATTATATGTAGCATACGATTTTAAATATCCATATGATGAAAGTAGTATAAAAGAAATTAGTAATTTTATAAAAATTATAACAAAAGATTTAAAATGTTCAAAATTAATATTATGTCCTATTGATATAGGAATAGTTAAAAAACGTAATGAAGAATATGTTAGATTAATTGTAAGATATTTTAAAGGTATTAATTTAGAAAGTTTTATTAATAAAAATAAATGTTCAGATGATAAAATTGATGAATTAAAATTGGATATTATGATAAAATTATTAGAAGCATTAGATGATTTACATAATAAATGGAAATATATTCATTATGATATAAAACCAGCAAATATAATGATAAATATCGACGATACAAGTAATCCAGATGTATCTTTAATAGACTTATTAGGAGGATGTTTTATGGATGAAAAAGAATGCGTTCCAATGTCCACAGCAGTTTATTCATTAAAAGAACTAAATCAACACGACCCTGATGATACAGTAAATATGGATATAAATCCTGATCTTTATTCTATAGCATTGGTATTTAGAGATATGATTGGTTTAAATCAATTTAAATGCTCTAAAGATCTTACACCTTTTGAAAAAAATATATACAATATAACAAAAGATATCATTTCTGGAAAAAATAATTTAGATCAAATCAAACTTAAATTAATTAAAATGAAAAACAAATCACGCAATAGATCTCTCTCTATTTATTAACTCAATTTATCGACAACTTTTATAAAATTTTGGAAACTTTTATAAAATTTTATAACCTTTATTGTTGTTCTGTACTCTTCCATATATAAGTCTTTATATTTTCACCCAAGTATCTAATAATAGACAATACATAACCATACATTGTCTTTTCTTGTGTCAATAATACATACAATATCTTATCGTCTTTGTTTCTATTTTTCTTATACAAGGTACCTAAATCTATATTCGTATCTGGTATTGTACCATCTTCTAAGCCAATTGATAAATATCTATAATCATAATCTTTCTTTATCAAGTCTATTTTTATTTCCTTTATCAAGTCTGCTACTGTTAAATCCATATGTATCATTATCTCAAAACCATATTTAATATATCTTGAAAATGCTTTATCATAAGTTGCTAAGGCCTTACTTAATTCTGGATCAACTGAATCAACTACTATAGGTACATACCCTATACCCTTGGATCTAACAGATTCACTAAAACGTGTTCTTGTATGCGTATCATTATTCTTTCTATAATTTATAAATTCTTGTCCCAAAATACTACTTCTTAACATCCTTAATCTATAATAATAAAAAAAATTATCACACAACACACAACACTAAATGCTAATAAAGTCATTTTTAAAAAAAAAAATATTTAAGTATTTTATAAAATGTATTATCAAATCGGAAGTATCTTATTAGCAATTTTAGGTTTGGTTCTTTTATTATCTCCAGAATCACTATTCTCTAAAGATACAAGCAATAATGTATTACAAAAAATCCAGGAATATCATCAAATTTTAGGAGGAATTTCACTTGGTATAGCATATTACGTATATACATATACTCCATCAGGTACATCAGATTTCCAATCAACTACAGAAAAATCTATATCCGAAACTACAGATGTTACATCTGTTACAAATGTTTCTCCACCTACATATGATGAAGCCACTTCTTAAAGCAAATTTTAATAGTAAATTTTAATAGTAAATTTTAATAGTAAATTTTAATAGTAAATAAAATTTATAATTAACCACTAATTTCACTTTTCACATATATATACTATTATATCATCATTTTCAAACGCATTATTGCGTTTATTTTTTTCTTAGACTATAGTATAAAAACAACACATGGCAAATATTTATTCAAATTTATTTTTTAATCAGCCTATTTCTATTTTAGATTCTACAGCCAGTAGTTTAAGTTCTGCATCATTATTTTTATACGGTGGAGCAACTGTACAAGGTAATTCTAACCTTTTCACAACAAACATTTCCGGTCTCGCTACCATTACAGACTCAACTGAAGCTACCAATGATACAACTGCTGCATTAGTCGTATACGGTGGTATCGGAACTAAAAATAACTTATACGTAAAGGGAAATGCAGTTATCTCTGGTTCATTGACAGCAGGATCCTTTGCTGTACAAGACCTTATTGCTAGCAGTATTACTGCATCAAATATACTCGTTAATACAAAAGTCAGTTCTGCAAGTTTCTATGCTCCTTTGGCTACCATCAGCAACATCGTCGCTACTGCTTTCAGCTCTGGATCTATTGATGCCACTGGTATGACAATCGGAACCATCTTGGCAACACTCCAAATCTCCGCCGGAAATATCTACTCTGTTAGCGCAAGTTCAGGATCTCTCGATTTATCAACAGGTCTTACTTCTGCATCCGCATATATCACCGGTTTACTTAGAGCAACACACAACTCTAACACTATCGGTAATGTCTACACCACTGGAGGAAACGTCGGTATAAATAACGTATCCCCATCTTACACCGTCGACGTCACTGGTGAAATGCGTGTCAGTAACAGTATCACCACTTCCACTTTACTCGCTTCCACAAGTGTCAGTTCTGGACAATTTAACGCCACCAATGCCACTATCTCCAACATCGTTGCTACCAACTTGTCTTCTGGAAACTTTGCTGTAACCGATCTCTCAGCAACCAACATTACTGCTTCTAACATTCTTGTTAACACAAAAGTCAGTTCTGCTAGCTTATACGCACCTTTGGCCACCATCAGCAACATCGTCGCTACTGATATCAGTTCTGGTACTTTGAACGTCACCAACGTCACTGCCGCTAACGTCTTTGCTACCACACAAGTCAGTTCTGCCAGTTTGTACGCTCCTTTGGCTACCATCAGTAACATCGTCGCTACCGATATCAGTTCTGGAACTCTTAACGTCACAAACGTCACTGCTGCTAATGTCTTTGCTACCACACAAGTCAGTTCTGCCAGTTTGTACGCTCCTTTGGCTACCATCAGCAACGTCGTCGCTACCGATATCAGTTCTGGTACTTTAAACGTCACCAACGTCACTGCTGCCAGTGTCTTTGCTAACACACAAGTCAGTTCTGCCAGTTTCTACGCTCCTTTAGCTACCATCAGCAACGTCGTCGCTACTGCTATGAGTTCTGGAAGTTTGAACGTCACCAACGTCACTGCTGCTAGTGTCTTTGCTACCACACAAATCAGTTCTGCTAGTGTATATGCTCCTTTGGCTACCATTAGTAACATCGTCGCTACTGACATCAGTTCTGGTACTTTGAACGTCACCAACGTCACTGCTGCTAGTGTCTTTGCTAACACACAAGTCAGTTCTGCCAGTTTGTACGCTCCTTTGGCTACTATTAGCAATGTTGTCGCTACTGCTATGAGTTCTGGATCTATTGATGCTACCGGTATGACCGTTGGTACCATTTTGGCAACCAGTTCTATCAGTGCTGGTAACTTGTATGCTCCAAGTGGTACTATAGAAAATATTAAAGCTACAGCTATTACAGTTGGAAGCGTCCACTCCACTTTAGGATCATTCTCCACTTTAGGAACGTCTTGGTTGTCTGCTTCTACCATCAGTGGTGGTAATATGTATTTGTCTTCTGATTTATTCGTAGCTGGTACCATTACAACTGTAAACATTACTACAACAAATCTCCTCGATACTAACTTTTCTGGTGGTATCGCTAGCATCAGTGAAAACTTTATTGCATACGGAAGCAGTAACACTATTGGATCTATCTTCACAACTGGAGGAAACGTTGGTGTAAATAACACTGCTCCATCTTACACCGTTGACGTCACTGGTGAAATGCGTGTCAGTAACAGTATCACCACTTCTACTTTACTCGCTTCCACAAGTGTCAGTTCTGGACAAATCAATGCCACAAATGCTACAATCTCCAACATCGTCTCTACTAACTTGTCTGCTGGAAACTTTGCTGTAACAGATCTTTTGGCAACCAACATTACTGCTTCTAACATTCTTGTTAATACCAAAGTCAGTTCTGCTAGTTTCTACGCTCCTTTGGCTACCATCAGCAACATCGTCGCTACTGATATCAGTTCAGGTACTCTTAACGTTACAAACGTAACTGTTGCTAGCATCTTTGCTAACACACAAGTCAGTTCTGCCAGCTTTTACGCACCTTTGGCTACCATCGGTAACATTGTCGCTACTGATATCAGTTCTGGAACTCTTAACGTCACAAACGTAACTGCTGCTAGCATCTTTGCTAACACACAAGTCAGTTCTGCCAGTTTCTACGCTCCATTGGCAACAATCAGTAACATTGTCGCTACTGCTACAAGCACTGGAACTTTAAATGCCACTAACGTCACTGTTGCTAGCATCTTTGCTAACACACAAGTCAGTTCTGCCAGTTTCTATGCTCCTTTGGCCACCGTCAGTAACATTGTCTCCACTGATATCAGTTCTGGAACTTTGAACGTCACCAACGTCACCGCTGCTAGCATCTTTGCTAACACACAAGTCAGTTCTGCTAGTTTCTACGCTCCTTTGGCCACCATCAGTAACATTGTCGCTACTGCTATGAGTTCTGGTAGTTTGAACGTCACCAACGTCACTGCTGCTAGCATCTTTGCTAACACACAAGTCAGCTCTGCTAGTTTCTACGCTCCATTGGCCACTATCAGCAACATTGTTGCTACTGATATGAGTTCTGGTACTTTGAACGTTACCAACGTGACTGCTGCTAGCATCTTTGCTAACACACAAGTCAGCTCTGCCAGTTTCTATGCTCCTTTGGCCACCATTAGCAACATTGTTGCTACTGATATGAGTTCTGGTACTTTGAATGTTACAAACGTGACTGCTGCTAGCATCTTTGCTAACACACAAGTCAGTTCTGCCAGTTTCTATGCTCCTTTGGCTACCATTAGTAACATTGTTGCTACTGCTTGTAGTTCAGGTACTTTGAACGTCACTACCGGTGTCACTTCTGGAACTCTTTTGTCAATAAACACAGATGATGCTTCCGGTATTGCTACTGGAGGATCCCTTACTGTTTTGGGAGGTGCTGCTGTATCCAAAAAATTATACGTCGGAACTTCTTTGTATGCAAATACCAGAAATATTACACCAAGTTTAGGTGATATTTGGTCTGAACTTTCATTCTCTGCTTCTAACAACCAATCTTCTGCTGCAGATGTCACAGCTCTCGTTTTCGATAACGCAGTTGTCAGATCATTTTACGCAATGGTATCTATCACTGTAGTAAGATCAGTAGGTGGTAACTTGTATGCCAACTTTGAACTCAAAGGTATTCAAAAAGGAAGCAATTGGGTAGTCAACAGTTCGTACGTCGGTGATTATACTGGTATCGTATTCAGTATCTCAGCTTCTGGACAAGTCCAATATACATCCACTAACCAATTGTCTTGGACATCTTCCACAATGAAATTCCGTGGATACACTACAAGTGTGTAAATAAATACTACAAGTGTGTACACGTTAATTTAATTTCATTTAAACTATATATTATAAAATGTAGTTTAAATAAGTTGCTGTTGTTCCATTTTATCTAGTCAATACCTCCCAATTTATGTTTCAAAATATAAAAATTTTGATTCGTTTTGCCCAATGTTCTCTTTTAAAAAAAAATTTAATATAATTACAGATTCTTTAAAGAATATGAAGATCAAAAAGATTCCAAAAAAGGTTCTTGATGAAATGAAAGCTAAAGGAGCTAAAGTGGAAAAACTGGAAGGCGAAGAATTATATTCTGTAACAAACATTACCTACAAAGATAAAGCCTGGGATGTTTATGAAGCTTGGGGAGAAACTATTGATGGAGACCCTAGAGTTGGTTCTGGGTTTTTTCCTTCAGATAGTATTATCGGTACTGCTCTCTGTCCTGAAGATGCGCTTGGTGTTCTGGTCATGCGTGAAGCAAATTCAATTATCCACTATTATGCTCCTCTAAGAAGAGATGATTTCAATGGAGATATTTTACCTGAAATTGGACCCATTTTGCGTGCTCCTAGGATGCTTATCAACGTTCACCATGCATCTATTGCTCTTTCAAAACTGTTGCAAAGAATTCAGAATCCTCCATACAATTATCCAACTATCAATTCTCTTCGTCCAGGATCGTACATTTGCACTATTAATCAACAATGGGCCAATGCAGGAGTTGAAATAGTTTTGTTTAAACCTTGATTGCTCAATGTCAGTATCAACGCCAACCATAATTACCTTTATTTACATTTTTACTTAACAAGTGGTTTTAATATTTTAAAAGGTTTATCATATCCTATATTATCTAATTCTTCACTAACTTTTTCTAATAAATATTGATCTTTATATATTGATACTATTACTATATAAGGTGGTAATATGGTTTGTTCTTTAATTTCTTTGTATGTAATACCTGGTTCTAATATATTCATTCGCAAAGTTTCAAACACATTTCGTATACAGAATTCCTTATCTATAAACAAATAATAAGTTATTGTCATTTATTATTTATTATTTTTATCTTTAAATTGTCGATCACAACCATTTATTTAATCTTTATCTTGCCAATAACTATATATATTCTTTTCTAACTCATAATTTGGCCAAAACACTCGTTTTCTAGATTTCTGACTCTTTGCCCACTCCCACATTAATTCTAAACCACGTTCAAGACTCGTATTTTCTTCATATCCCAACAAAACTTCTGATTTCTCATAAGATGACCACGCGTGTTTTACTTCGTGTCTAGGTTCCAAATATACTAAATCATTTTTACCAGTAATCTTTGAAACTAATTTTGCAGCATCATTCAATGAAACGTGCTTCTTACCACCTAAATTAATCCTCTCATTTTTGGCACATTCAAGTGTAGCTGACTTCCATAAACAAGGAAGAATATCGTCAATATAAGAAAATGCTCTTGTTTGTTCTCCATCTCCATAAACAGTAAATGGTTGATCACATAACGCCTTGTACATCCAAATACCCAACACATTTCTATAAGGATCCCATATGTTCTGATACTTACCAAATACATTATGAGGCAATATTATACAATATTCCATACCGTGTTGTTCATATGCAACTTCTAAATCCATTTCACAAGCATATTTAGCTATACCATATGGATCAATTGGCTTTGGTACCATATCTTCTGTAAATGGTGTCGTATTTCTACCATACGTTGCCATACTACTAGTAAATACAAAACGTCTAATGTTATATTTTATACCCATATTTATTAAAAATGTTGTCGGTAACACATTCGACTTGTAATTATATTGTCTAATAAAAGGTGATAGACCCTCTGCCGCATAAGCTGCGAAATGAAAAATATAATCAATTTTAGATTCATCAAACACTTTTTCTACCAACTTTTGTTCATTTGAATCAGATAAATCTGCCTTTATAAATATAAAGTTAGGATCATCCATATGCAAGTTCTCTATGTATCCACCAGATAAATCATCTACACCATACACAATGTTAATACCAAAAGAATCTCTCTTGTCTAATAAATATTCTGCAAAATTAGCACCTACTAACCCAGCAACACCTGTTATTAATACGTTCATTATTAATAACTATAAATAAATTTTAAATTCGTATAAAACTTAAATCTAAAAAAAAATTACTTGGTTGGAACCAACCACAAAATAATCTTTTTTTCTAAATAAACTGTAATTAATGAAAAACAATAGTCTTTTTATACATCTTTTTTTAATGTTTTGATAAATACTACTAGTTTTTATGGTCTCCTACCTCAATATACCTCAATCCTACCTCAATCCTACCTCAATTGGTGGTCTCCTACCTCAATTACCTCAATTTTTTAACTTTTCTCTGTAAAAAAAAAATTAAAAACTAATAAATATATAAAGGTAAAAAAATTGAGGTAATTGAGGTAATTGAGGTAATTGAGGTAGGTTTTGACACAAGACCATATGTATCGTAAGAATTCTAAAAATAAAAAACCACTTTTTAGACTATGTAAAACGATTGAGGTATATTGAGGTATAATTTAGACTATTTGACTATTTTTCATTAATTTCTAAATTTTGCCAACCCTTGTGTTTCGCATCACCTATCCAGAATTGTTTATATTCCCATTCTATATTTTTGAATTTGTCTTTTATATATTTTTCTATTTCCTTTCTATATTTACCAAGTTGTCTAGTACTGATCTTCTTACCTATATAAATTTCAATAGTATCTTGTAATTTTAAAATTGAACCGTTTTTGTATATAATGTTTTCTTCTAACCAATTGTAAAAATCATTGTTTTCTTGACGATATTCATTTGTTTTAATTTGAACTTCAACTGGTTCTTTTATATCTCGGAAATAATATTCTAACAAAATTTTCATAAATGTTTGACGCCACGTGATGTCTTCACGCATTCTTGATGGTAAAGTACGATCTATCTTGTATTCACCACTCGCTTTTGGATCATCCACAAACCGCGAAGGAAAATCTATCACACGAATACGTCTCCACAATGCTGTATCCTCACCTTTGATCTCTGGAAGTTCATTACACGCTAAAAACAACTTGGCTTCCATTACAAAACTCACTGCTTCTTGATACAACCCCCTCGCAACAATTTCCTCACTACCTGTAAGTTCTTTAAGTAAACCAATATTTATCTTTTCTCCATCTTCAGGTTCACTTAAAAATGCAAAACGCTTGTACATTAATTTGATTTTTTCACTGTTTGCTTCATTTGCATTATTACGTTTACGCGTTAATAACGTTACTTCTACTTTTTCACCAAAATCACCCATCGTGAGTTTCATCAAGTTTAATAACTGACTCTTACCATTAGCACCAGAATCACCTATAAACATTAAGAAATGCGTATTCGGAATATCACCATTCAAACATTCACTCATTTTTTTCAAAACATAATCCCTAACTCTCGTATTTGGTATAACTTGTTGTAAAAATGAATACACTTCTTTATTCATACATCTTTCATCAAAATCATAGTTTACTGTTAAATTAACATAATCTTCCTTTCGTGTCTTTCTAAATTTGTTATCTAATAAATCATACACGCCATTTGTAAATGGAACAAGATGTTTTTTACTATTTAAATTTTTTATAAAAGATTCGTCATTGTAATACATCTTTGCACCTTTAATAATTTCCTCTTCAAAACCAGGCTTATAAATTTTATTTGTTAAACTCTTTATGTTTTTTACTAAATTATTACTCGTATCACCACCTTGTTTTTCATAATGTGATCTAATCATATTAAAATTATTAGACAACTTGACTATACGCTTACGTAGTTCTAAAGATTCTCTATCCGATCTCCATATACACCCATTAAAATAATACCACATACCATTTGTATACACAAAGTCTATTTCTAACTTGTGTAAAAGTTCACTTAGCTTTATCACTTTGTGACCATCTAATACTTGATTATACAATTTCGTTAACTCTTTATTCTTAAAAATACTATTATCTAATTGAACATCACAACTAAATTCTTGTTCTGTATTATAATAATTATTCTGAATATTTATATTAACTGTACCAGTATTAACCAATTGATTATAATTTAAAAAAAAATTATTCAAATGTTTGTATTTATCAGCTATTGGTATTAATGTATTCTTTGGAAATATACTCTTACAAACCTTGCATTTTAAACAATACCCATTATCACTTATCTGATGTTCAACGTGACATTCCGGACACTTTCCACTCATTCGAATCAACGAATTTTGACTCACATCACCCCTAAACACCATTTCTGTTTTATCAAATTTTATTTCATCTATTGTTGTATCAAAATTTTCTGTAATATAATCCTTACACTCTTTTATAGCCTTTTGTATCAATTCCTGTTCCATCTTATTCACTCGTAAACATTTCAATATAATCTCATTTAATTCCTTTGGAAATGAATTTATCTTTATCTCATTATGTTTAAAATCTTTACAATCAATATCGTGACATTTCTGTTTTGAACTATAAGTATCTATAATTATATATTGATGATTTGTCTTGTGTTCTCTATCTAAATTAAAACAAAAAGTATCGTACAAATTCACATTTATACAATTCAACTCGTGATTTATAAGTATCTCCCTTATATCCTTTGTACGATATTTATAATTCTTTCTCACAAAATGTTTTATCACATCACAATCTGCTCCCGTTAATTCTTTTTGTATAGGCAAATATGTCGTATTTGATATCTCTTCTACATCTACGTTTTTGGCTTCTTCATTTTTTTTGTCTTTGTCTTTGTCTTTGTCTTTACCAAATGTATTCTTAAATATATCTGAATTTGTATCAATGATTACAGAATCTTTATTACAATTACACACAAATGTATCTAAAAACTCAAAATCATCACTTAATTCGGATTTTACTAAAGGTCTATACTCTCCACTCTTTGTACTTTTATATGTACGAAATAAACCTTCTCTATAAACAGAAACATCCACTATTTTCATTTGAACCAAATCTGGAAACATATATTCTGTAAATTTACGAAAACCCTTTACATTTTTAAAATAAACTTGTTTATCACTTTTGTTCAAACAAATAATTATATGATATGATTTTTTCTCATCATTATGTGATTCTAATATAATCTTCCTTGAAATAACATTATCTATACTTTGCAAAACACTCGTCAGTTTATTACATATAGAATCTATTATTTCTATATGATTATTATATTCTATAGGATTTTTAGATTTATATATTTCAATATCCATAAAGTATTTTAAAACACTATTCTCGTGAATAAACTCGTAATAACTTGGAGCAAAACCATCACCACAACCATTATTTATTAGATTTTCAAAATCATTGAATTTTTTCAAAATAAAAAACTTTTTAATATCATTATTACACAATATATCGTTCTCTCTTAAATATTTTAAAGCGGTGCTTTTTCTTGCAAACACTTTCATATAAATAGTCTATAAAGTTTTTTATCTTTAAAATAAACACAATTAACACTTTTTATTTAAAAAAAAATAAAAAGTTAGTTACCTTATCATTTGATTACTTTATCATTAGGTATTTGTATTTAGAGAGTCTTTCTCTTAGAGATCTTACGCTTTGGAGACTTGGCCTTCATTGACTTTCTCTTGGAGCTCTTACGCTTTGGAGACTTGGCCTTTCTAGATTTACGCTTCATTGACTTTCTCTTGGACGACTTACGTTTTGGAGACTTGGCCTTCATAGACTTTCTCTTGGAACTCTTACGTTTTGGAGACTTGGCCTTTCTAGATTTACGTTTCATTGACTTTCTCTTGGACGACTTACGTTTTGGAGACTTGGCCTTCATAGACTTTCTCTTGGAACTCTTACGTTTTGGAGACTTGGCCTTTCTAGATTTACGTTTCATTGACTTTCTCTTGGACGACTTACGTTTTGGAGACTTGGCCTTCATAGACTTTCTCTTGGAACTCTTACGTTTTGGAGACTTGGCTTTTCTAGATTTACGTTTCATTGACTTTCTCTTGGACGACTTACGTTTTGGAGACTTGGCCTTTCTAGATTTACGCTTCATAGACTTTCTCTTGGAGCTCTTGCGTTTAGCTCCGCCTTTTAGAGGAGATGGTCCGAGTTGTGCTCTACCTCTTCCTGAACACTTACTTTTGATACATCGTTCCCAGACAAGTTTAGTTCCCTTGTAGTTAACTTGGTACATTTTTCCATCTCGTCCTTTTCTCTTGGTTCCTAATTCAAGAGAATATGCTGATTGTTTAGGTGTAAATTTTTTTAGAGATCGTTTTTTCTGAGATTTTGTGGGAGATCTTTTAAGAGATCTCTTTGCCCCACCCAACAAATTAGAGATAAAGTTTTCAATCATTTTATACTATATATAAACATTTTTTTTTCTTGTAATTTTTTAATATTAATAAAATTTAATCATATTTTACAAATAATTATAAATAACTTTTCACAGAAAAAAAATCCTGCGTATATATATAAAATGGCAACAAAATACGATCTTCTAAATAGATCTATACAATCAGGAAATGTTTTAGCGGTACTCAATTTATGTTTAGAGAATGATAAATTCACTGAAATATGTGAAAAAGATGAAAAGATACAAAAAAAGATTTTGAAATTTTTTTCTAACATAACAAAGGACAATGAACAGTTAAAAACTGTAGCTATGGACTTGATCTTTAAACATAAAATGACAGACGAATCTAAAATAAAAAATATTTTATCTTTTCTGTATAACTTATTAGATCAACGTAATCTAGATACATCTATCTTATTGAGTCTTGTTAAATTAATTCGCCGTGTAGAAACAAGACCACAAGGAGGTTGGATACGTGTTAGTTACAAACCAGAACAAGAAAAACTATACACTATATCTGGCCCTGATACATATCTTAAAATAACTACAAACGATGAAGATTTATTAAAAAGAACGTTTTCAAATTATTTTAAAATAAATACAGATTTCGAATCACAAATTTATATGATGTAAATTTGTAAATGTCTATTAAATTTGTAAATGTCTATTAAATTTGTAAATATCTATTAAATTTGTAAATATCTATTAAATTTGTAAATGTCTTTAAATTTGTAAACATCTATCGAATTTCTTTCTAAAATAGTCCATGTATGTATTCTTAAATATATCCATTTCAAAATTGCTATTTATAGATAAATCTCGTATTATACTTTTAGATGATGTAGTTTTTATTTTATCTAAACGTTCTGAAAAAATATTACCAAATGCTAATGTATTACTTGTAACGTAATTGTAAATATAGTCTTTAAATGTCAAATTGTCCTTAGACATATTACTATTATATTTTTATATAGTAAAAAAAATATAACTAATTAACTACGATTCTAATTCATTAATAATCTTTTCGTATATATAATAGGTTTCTCTTATTAAATATTTTATCTTCTCGTATAAAAAAGTTAATTCTTCATAATTTTCTAGTGTTTTTTGGTATTGAAATACATCACGTGGTAAATTAACAAAACAAATATATAATTTAATTTTGTTAAATGATATCTTCGTTTTGTATTTTATAATTTTTATATGGATATCTTGTTTGATTTTTTCTAATCTTTTTATATTTATTATACAAATATTTTTCAATTCACTATTATTTATAAAATATCTACAGAACGGACAATTTATCGTGTCATTATATTTATTGTTTTTATATTTTACAGTAATGTATTTTATAAAACAATTCGTATGAAAAGTATGTTTACAATTTAGTGTAAGTGTTTTATTAAAACTATTAACAATATCTTCTTGATAAACATAAATGTTTTCATAAAAACTTTCACATATTTTTAAATCATCGTTTAAATTCTCAAAACAAAAAATACATTCTTTTTCATTACCCATTAAAAATAATACACAGGTATCTTTAAATAAAAATTTTTGTTAGAATAAAAGTCATTTTTTTTATTTTTTAAAAACTGTTAACTATTATAGAAAAATTAATAAAAAATCATTAAGATTAACTTAAAATAGAATGAAAATCATTCTTTATTTCTTTAATATGTTTTAATAACTTTACATATATAGAAAAAACTAACAAAAAATCAGGTAGTTCTGATCTACATAAACTACAAGATATACTACTTTTATTTTTATCTTTACCTATAGTATTATTTTCTTGTATCTCGATATATTTCCATTTCATATATTTTATAAAGCAATTCAGATGGAAAACATGTCCGCATTCTAATACAATAATCAAATTTTCTATAACAGTATTAGAATCTTTTAAATAATTTTCAGAACAAATCGAACACGTACACTGATCAAAATGGATATTTTCTTCTATGTATAATTTATTATATGGGCTATTACACGAAGATAATATGTTTATTATATCTATAGATTCTACTGATGGTATAATGTTACAAGTTTTGTCTTTGCAATATAATCCATACATCTTTCTATTGAAACCCAGTTTTCTTTTTATTTTCGATTTTTATTTATTTGCGTTCTTGCGTTTGGGGAAATTTATCGTTAAATAGCTCGTTTTTTTACTATTTTTAGCTATGTTTTCGGGTCTTTTCTATGTTTTTTCGGGTCTTTTTTTATTAAAAAAATTTGCGATTTAGAATTTGTTTTCCCTGGATTTATCAATTTGCGATTTGATAAATTTTTATTTCCTTTGTAAATATCCATTTGGTAAAATGTTAAAGGCCCTTTCACATTCCTTTTTGTTATGAGGATATATATTAACTAAATCATATGTAAAGTCGCGTTTTTGAACTAATTCAGTATCACCAGGTTGATATTTACATTCAGAACATTTGGTAATAGGTTTGTTTATACCTTTTAATTCATTTTCAATATCAACACTCATATTTGGAATACCTGATGGAATGTATGTTAAAAACGGTGCCGTATAATTATTACATTCATTCTTGTTTTGAAACCTTGATGTATCAACAACGTGATCAAATATACTTTTGTTATTTTTTTGATAGTCTTTCATAAAACAAGAATCGTATTTTTTATTAGTAAAACTCATATATAAGTTATATATAATAAAATTATTATTATAATAAATGTTTATTATAATAAATGTTTATATATAATAAAAAAATCCCTAATCTATCTAATTGTAAATATAATAATCTAAATTTTTTGTCATACCATCACAAACATCATCACATAAACCCCTACAATAATCTAAATCAATTTCATTTAAAACTGTAGATTTGTAATTACACATCTTTTTATGAAAACCAATTTCCCCAATGTTTTTCATCCAATTATTCATAAACATCTTTTGTGTTTTGTCAATACATCTTATTCTGTCTTCTAAATACATCAAAACCCAAAAACCACAATTCATCGTTTCATCAACTTCCATCATCTCCATCCATTGTGGACCACGGTATTTACTATATATATATTTATATCCATTATTATTACAAAAATTATGTAATAAAGTATCTAGATATTTGTATTTTGTCATATCAACAGGATCAAAACGTTCCATAGTTCTTGTATAAGTATTTAATAATAATACATTGTAATGACAATATGTTTTGTTAAATAAACACAAAGGTAAAAAAATAAGATTTTTTGTTTGTTTTTCAAAAATATACCTAGGTATGTTCAAATATCGTTTATCAACTTCGCAAAACGCAAAATTTATACCAATGTCATACTTTTTATTTAAAATGAAATACATTTCGCCAAAATTTAACGCCCTTAATTTCATATGCTTTTGGCATTCAGACCTCATAAAAAACCATAAATTTTAACCTTTAAATAGCATATTAAAAAAAAAATGAAAAATGTATAAACCGAATAAAAATTACAAATGTATGATAAAGCAGAATTAATATATGGTCCAAAAAATCGATACGAGGTTAGAGATTGGACTAAACGTTTTAATTTAATTAACGAAAAAACTTGGGTAAAAAATTTTATGTTAAACGAAATCCACGATTATGAAGTTCCGTATGAAAGCGACGATGAAGAAGGTATCAATATTGTCTTTTGTCAAGAATTTGATTATAATAACTATTTTGATTTATTAACTGAATTTCTAAAAAGTCAAAATATGATATATACCATGTTGGAATACGATTTTATAGAAGGATCAAATTTACAAATAGGAATGCCAGTAGAAGATTACGATAAATTTACAGATACTCAAAAACAACAAGTAAAATACTTTTGTAAAAAATATAATCTACAAGAACCTACGTTTTATGCAGGTATAATTTAATAAAAATTATGAAATGAATCGTGTTACACGATTCATGTAATTTAATAAATTTTATCATAATATTCTTCTAAAGTATATCCATTTCTTATAGCATTACAGTAGTGTTTACCAAATTCTGTAATATACCCTGATACAAATTGAGATCCTATAGGAATGACACAATCTCCATCGTTATCTTGTATCCAAAGCATATATTGTATAGAAATATTATTCATAAATAGACAATACAATGGTTTAAAATCTATCTGTTTTTTAGATAAGAATAAAATACCTATTTTTAAATATTGTTGTATAATTTGTTCATTTAAACTTAAATCATATATAAGATTTCCCATTATTTTATTAAAATATATTATATTTAGAAAAAAGACGAAGAACAGCTTTTTCCTTCATTTTGGCTTCAATATCTAAATTGATTTTTGTGTCCCGTAGTGTTTCGAGTAATGCATTTGGGAAATCCTTTACGTAATCTGAATGTGCTCTTCGAGCTGTTATAGAATCATTTATTGTAACACCACATCTGGATTCTGATAAATGAAATAAAGGTGTAATACCTTTAGCATTCCATACCTGTAAAACACGTTTTGTAATTTCTATTAATTCAATATCATTTGTAATAGATCCAGGATTAATATTATGATGATGATAATCAATTACAATAGGAATTAATAATTTTTGCGATATAGGTAATAAATCTTCAATAGAATATGCCATTTCACAATTTTCTAAAACTAACCTTGATTGTGAACTTTTAGACAATAGTTTAAAATTATCACAAAATCTAGCTAAAGCACATCCTTTTCCATCTTGTTTTGAACCACCGTGTATTATTATAATACTATCATCTCCACAACCCATCATATCCAATATTTTTGCGTGTATATCAATTTCAATAATACTTTTTTCAACAACAGATTCTTTATGCGATGTCAATAGATTGTATTGACCTGGATGAAATGTTAAAGTTTGTTTATAATGCCGAGCTAAAATACCTAAATTATTCAATCTAGTTCTAAATTGTTCAAAGTCATACTTATCGTAAAAATCAGGATGACTTGCAAAAGGAAACATCTCACTTGACATTCTATATAAAAATATATTATGACGAAAGTTCCAGCGAAATATACTTGATAAATCATCAATGTTTTTACTTGCCAAATCGTAAATGTATTCAATACCACGATCTTTAACTGTTTCCAATCGACAAGTTCTCGATGTAAAAATACCAAGCTCACGTAATTCTGTATTTATACAGCAATAACCCATATTCAAATTCGTAAAATCACTATTCATATTATTCATATTACAAAAATAATATAAAATGTAAAATAAATTCAATTTTTACTTTTATGTAATATTAAATGATGCAATTCTTTTGGAACATCGTGTAACGAAACAGGTTTATCCATGTTATAAGATTCTATTATATTTGTCTGTCGTTTCAGATAATTATCCCACATACTTTCTATTATATCATTAAAGTCCTTACTTTCTAAATCATTTATAATTTGTTTTATTTCGTTTTTAAAACTTGGTGAAGAAGTAGAAAAATTCAATGTTGAATTAAATAATTTCATAATATCGAAATTTTTATGAATAACTTTTGTCTTGTATTTTTTTCTTACAATCCAACTTTGAAAATTTTCAGGAATCCAAGCGTGCCCAAAATCATTTATGAAAAATACGAATCCATAATTTGGTACATAATATTCCTTACCATTTATTATATACTTCCAATACCCACCACTTTTAACACGTTTAACTAAAATATTATCCGAATGCAAATCTAAATGAATCATATTTAAATATTTTTGTAAACAATAAATCGCAACTGTTATTTGAAAATATGCATTGTACCATTCGTTTTTAGTATGCATTTGTTTTACCCATTTTGTATAAGTTATACCTCCATCTATATATTCATTATAATATTTACTCGAATATGGATATTCATCTTCACAAGGGGCTTCACGTTTCTTTATTGTAGATTTATAATGCAATATAAAATGAGGACATATTTTTTGTAATACGATAGGATTTGTTAATTTCATAGAAGCTAGTTCTATAAAGTTTTCATATTTCAAAGCTGGTATTGAAAAAGGATTTTTTAAATATTTAGCCTGTTTATTCTCTAAAAATACTTTTTTAACAGCAACACAATTCTTTTTATCACAATAATTATACACTATACCCTGATAACCTTTACCTAATAAATCTTTCTTTTTCAAATCCAATCTATTTCGGCCAGTTTTATTTAAACTTTGAACAAATTTTTTGTATAAATTTTTGCGATGTTTTATATTATACTCCATAATATATATATCATATAAATTATTTGTACACTAAATTTATTTTTTTACAAATAATTAGCGAAAATTAATTTATTTACTTATAGTATAAAATAGTATAATGATTGAAAAATTTGTTTCTAATTTATTAGGTGGATCATTAACTCCAGAAGCTTTACAAGCTGCTAGATCTCAATTAAAACGTTCTCCTGTTCGTATGGCATTAGTCGAAGGAAAACGTAGTCTTAAACGATCTGGTGAAGTATACAACATTATTAAAGGTAAAGTTTGCCCACCTGGTAAAAAACTTACTAAAAACAAACGTTGTATTTCTAGAACACGCAAATCTAAGAAGAGTAAGTCGCTCAAACGCAAATCTAAGAAAAGCAAGTCGCCAAAACGCAAATCTAAAAAACGATCCTTGAAAGGTGGTGCCAAAAAATCCAAAAGCAAGAAAAGTAAGAAGAGCAAAAAGGTCAAGTCACCAAAACGTAAATCTAAAAAACGATCCTTGAAAGGTGGTGCCAAAAAATCCAAAAGCAAGAAAAGTAAGAAGAGCAAAAAGGTCAAGTCCCCAAAACGCAAATCTAAAAAGCGATCCTTGAAAGGTGGTGCCAAAAAATCCAAAAGCAAGAAAAGCAAGAAGAGCAAAAAAGCCAAGTCGCCAAAACGCAAATCTAAAAAGCGATCCTTGAAAGGTGGTGCTAAAAAATCCAAAAGCAAGAAAAGCAAGAAGAGCAAAAAGGTCAAGTCCCCAAAACGCAAATCTAAAAAGCGATCCTTGAAAGGTGGTGCTAAAAAATCCAAAAGCAAGAAAAGCAAGAAGAGCAAAAAGGTCAAGTCCCCAAAACGCAAATCTAAAAAGCGATCCTTGAAAGGTGGTGCTAAAAAATCCAAAAGCAAGAAAAGCAAGAAGAGCAAAAAGGTCAAGTCCCCAAAACGCAAATCTAAAAAGCGATCCTTGAAAGGTGGTGCCAAAAAATCCAAAAGCAAGAAAAGCAAGAAGAGCAAAAAGGTCAAGTCACCAAAACGTAAATCTAAAAAGCGATCCTTGAAAGGTGGTGCTAAAAAATCCAAAAGCAAGAAAAGCAAGAAGAGCAAAAAGGTCAAGTCACCAAAACGTAAATATAAGAAGTAAACTAAAATAATTATATTATATTATATTATACAAAATGATTATAACAAACTTTTTGTGTAATTTTAATTCGTACCTGTGAAATAAATGATTTTTATATTCACTTAAAAACTTTTAGATTTCAATAGATTCTTGATCAAAAAGATGATGTATCTGACGCTGGTAATAAAACACTTTCAGATTGTAAATCATTAATAGATACGTCTTGTATATTATCTGCAACGTATTGTTTCAAATCATCAGATAATTTTATATTTAAGGAACTAGGAAAACTTGGAATATCTGGCATAATAAATTTAGGTAAGGGAAGTTTAGACATTATATATTATATGTAAATAAAAAAGTTGAATTTTTATAAAAATTATATTATAAAAATAAAAATATATTAATGCAACACCAATCTAATCAAGGTTTAGAAAAATATATTCCAAATCATCCTCAGAGAATAAGAGTGTATAAGAAATTTTACGATCTATTGAAAGAAAACATTGATACTAATTTATTTAGTTTATCCGATGATGATATATTAAAAATGTCATTAAATTTAGAAAGAGGTATCTTTAACAGTACTTTGGTTTTATATAATAATAAAGTTGTTAGTCAAACTTGGAATGATTTATTTAAAAACATTTATATAAATCGAACAATGATTATATATGATAATATAAATCCAAAAGGAAAAATAGGAAACACTACTTTATTAACAAGACTATTAAGTAAAGAATGTAACGAATTTGAAATATGTAATTTTGGACCAGATAAGTTATTTCCAGAACGTTACAATAATCTTTTAAATCAATATTCTAATAAGGATATCGATAATGAAACTATAAGACCAGTACCTGCTGATCAACCCGATGGTGTATTTAGATGTGGTAAATGTAAAACATATAAAACTTCATATTACCAAATTCAATTACGAAGTGCTGATGAACCTATGACCACTTTTGTAACTTGCGTGAATTGTAATAATCGATGGAAATTTTAATTAATAAAAAAATGATTTAAAAACGTATAATTATTTATTTATAAAGATGTCTAATGATAATACTTTCAAAGTAGTCGAGTACAGAAAAAATAAGAAAAATAATTACGAAGAAGAATTTAAAAATCTTCAAAAAAGATTACATAGTCCCAAAGTTGATTTATTTGAAAGGGATTCTAGTTATTTTGTTAAAATAGAACTACCTGGTCTAGATAGAAATTCCTTGAAAATTACATTCAAAGATGACCAAATCCTATTTGTTTCTGGATCAAAATTACAAGAGCCTAAGCTTATTTTAGATACGGATAAAATCATTTACAGAGAAACTAAATATAATGATTTTAATAGAAGAATTAAGTTACCTGGCTTAGTAGAAAAAGAAAACTACACACTTGATTTGAACCAAGGAGTATTAATATTAGATATTCAAAAAAAGGTAATAGAATACGATGATAATATTCTAAAATTCAACGAATTTGAAGGGAAATCTTGGGCAGATTTGTAATTAATTATATCTAAGTTCATCGTTTTTCAAAACAACATATTTTATATCAATATTCTCATTATTTACTTTATTATAATATTGATCAAACAATAAATCTTTAAAATGTTTTTTAATAAAATTTTTATAAAATCTTTTTTGTAACATTTTATTTTTACTCGGTTTATAAATTAAAAGTTTAGATTCAAAATGATTATACAAGTCGTATATATTTTTATCCTCTTCATCTAATAAAACAAACACGTGAGCATTTTTTGAAAACAATATATCTATATATTCAACATATTGATGAGCCATTTCATTGTCAAATATAAAAATCGTTCTCAAATCATTATCTAAACTATCAATTTTACGCTTTGTTAATGAATTTTTAACATCGAAATTTGTAAAATACAAATAAGGATTTTCTAACAACATTTGTTTATATAATTTTTTATTTTGAACATTTGAAATAATATTAATAGAATTGTTATAAATCGAATCAGCATTTTTCATCATACTTATCTTATGAAGAAAATCACTCAATATATCTATACTCGTCTTAACATTATCCGATATTATAAACATATTTTTTTTATAAAATTCACTAGGTTTTAAAACATATTTTTTCATAACATCATCTACATTTTTAACCAACGATTCTTCACTAACTTTTTCTTTATCTACATCTGAATTTTTAACCAATGATTCTTCATTAAATTTTTCTTTAATGTCTTGTCTAATTTCTTGTGTAATTTCTTCAATACTCTTTTTAGACTTTGTATTATTCCTCGACTCATCTTTTATTGATGATTCACTTGAAGATTTACTTGATTCACTTGAAGACTTACTTGATTCACTTGAAGACTTACTTGATTCACTTGAAGATTCACTTGAAGATTTTTTTGAAGATTCACTTGAAGATTTTTTTGAAGATTCACTTGAAGATTTTTTTGAAGATTTTCTCGAAGATTCACTTGAAGATGAATGATCTAAAGAATTACTTAAAGAAGAAGAAGTATCAGGAAGAGTATTTTTAGAAGAGTGTTGTTCTAAAGGGATAGAATGAATAGAGTGATGTTCTAAAGGAATAGAGTGATGTTCTAAAGGAATAGAGTGATGTTCTGAAGGAATAGAGTGATGTTTTAAAGGAATAGAGTGATGCTCTGAAAGAATAGAGTGATGATCTGAATGAATAGAGTGATGTTCTGAAGGAATAGAGTGATGATGTTCTGCAATTTTGTCAGATTTGCTTAACTTAGATGACGTTTTATCTTTTTTTATAGAATTAGCAGGGTCCTTTTTATTTGGTTTATAATTTTGCGATGTGACAAAAAAGGTACTAAGTATATCTGCTAATTTATCCATATTATATAAATTAGTAAAATATAAAAACGCAGTGATTTAAACGACACTTTCTTTCCATATAAGATTCCAATATTTTTGTAATATATTTGAAGTGTACGGATAATATTTGTCAAATATTTTTTTATAATGCATTTCTTCTTTGTCTTGTGGAATTAAATGTGTTAAATTTTCAGTTAAATATAATGAATCTATGTAACTACTAAAGTCTACATCTGTATATAAGTTATTAAAATAATCGTTTAAAGTATTTTTAAAAGTATCGAAACTATCAATTATATCTTGACGTTGATTCCATAAAATTTCTTTAGCAATAATTATAGATGTATCTATATCGAAAGCTTTTCTAATTATATATTTTTCAATAATCTTAGAAGAATAACCTGACATTTGTGGTCTTTTTAACATTGGATGTATTTTTAAAAAGTATTCTACAAATGCTTTATCTAAAAACGGATAACGTAATTCTAAACCATATAATCCAGCTATTTTATCACATCTTAATAAATCATATTTTGATATGTTTTCTAATAATTCAACGCTTTTCTTCTGAAATAATTCATCTTCTAATGAAAATAATTCGTCATAACCACAAAGTTCATCTAAACCATCCCCTGTTAATAATACTTTTATATCAGTAGATGTTTTTATATATTTTAACAAAAATGACATTGGTAAAGATTTTTTTATCGTAATAGAATCATATGTTTCTAATTGAACAACTAAAGATGGAATTTCATTTAACATCAAATTAACATTATCTATTCGAATGACGTGGTGATGAATATCTATTCCATAAGATTTTTCTAAATTTTCTACGTGTAAAATAGCATTGTTAACATCGATATTATCTGAATCACCAATAGTAAAAACGTGTAATGGATACTGGTAATTATATTGTTTAACCAAATAATTTACTAATATACTTAGAATAATACAACTATCAAACCCACCAGATAATAAAATACCAACTGATTGATGTGATAATTCATATCTTTTTATAATACTCTCTGTCAATAATCTCTTAGTGTTATCATATAATTCATTAATAGTTTCTGGTTTAGCTGTTTTTATAGTACAGTATTCTAATGATTTATAAGGACTAAAATCATAATATCTAATAAAATCATCTGTATTTTTATTAACGATTGAATTATTATATGACCAAAAAGTTCCAGGAGGAACTTCTGATATAACATATTCAGGATCGTTTAAAATATTCAAAGGTATACCTTTTAATTCACTTACAAACATATAAAACATATCATTTATATTACTTTCATTTTTACTGGGTATATATTTAACCATATATAACGGCTTTACACCAAAAGGATCTCTTGCAACGAACAAGTTAATATCTTTCAAAGAAAAACTATTTGCGTTTTCCATTAATACAAAACTATAATCACCATCTAATTGTTTTAATGTATTTATAAATGCAGTTGTAGAATCACCTTTTGATTGTTCAAAATTTCTTATATATAAAGGTAATATAACTTCAACATCATTTTGTGACTGTAAATCTCTGTCTGAAAATTTATAAGTGTTTACTAAATCATTGTAATTATATATTTCACCATTACATAATAATTTTCTTTTTAATCTCGTTCTCAATTCAGAATATTTAATTAATTTATGAGCAATTGGATCGTCAAATGGTTGAGAACCATCTAATGATGTGTCATTGATACTTAATCTATGATATCCATAATGAAACGTTATTGGTCTATATTCAGCAATTTCTCTTCTACTTAAATAATTTGAAATCTGATTTATATTAAAAGTCGTAATTGTAGGTGTCGATTCAACACCTATTTGCGTATCATCTTCTCCTCTGGTCTTCATACGTAAAAATGCCTTTGACAAATCTATATTCACAGGAGGATTTTTCATATTGTAAAAAACTAACGAAATAGCACCCATTATAAGTTATTATTTATAATGGAAAAAATAAACTTGGACATTAAACTTGGGCATTAAATTACACATTATTGTTAACAACTTCAAATATTTCTTTGTACTTGTCAGAAATATAACTAATATCTTTCGTTGATAATTTTTTAACTCTTAATCTAATCTTAATACGCTCTAAAAAAATTTGAAAGTCTTGTTCTGATATTTCATTAATACCATTTTGAATCCGTTTTAAAATAAAATGTAATAAATCTTCATTAATAATCTTTTCAACGTCTTTTGTAATGATTTGTTTTGTTGACACTTTTTTAATCGTTTTAATTTTAACTTGTTCGTTAACTTGTTCGTTAACTTTATCTATTGCTTTGTCTGTTACTTTATTTTTAGAATCACCAGATAATTTTTCTACATTTAACTTGAAAATCTTATCTTCATATTGTAATATTTTTACATAATCAATTACTCCTCTTTTAATATTCCAAGAAATATTTTTATAAAACAATTGCTTTGACTCAAAAGCATCTTTTAATAAATTATATAATGTATTTACAAAATCATCTCGAAATGAAACATCCAATAATCTTGTTTCAATTAAATGTTTATCTATATAATAGTTAGAAAAAGATTCAAAACGTTCTAATTTTTGTTCTTTAGATAAACTTGACCATTTGTCAAAATATTTTCCAACTTGTATAACCGATGATTTTTTAGATAAGATATTTTCATTTTTAATAAAATTTTGTTTGTCAGTTAAATAATTATACAAATCCAATTTTAAGTTGTTTAACGTATTTGTCACATATTTTTCTTTTTTAACCTCTGATTCAATAATAGTTTTATATTTTTCAAGATAGTTATTAAAATATTCTATCATAATAGACGATTGCAATTTATCAAAATTTGATATTTTCTTTTCTGAATCAATTATATTTGCAACTAATATTGTATTAAATCTTATTGATAAATAAGAATGTATTTCTAAATTTGTTTCCGAAAAAAGTATAGAAATATTATTTATCATAATCTTAAATTGTTCTTTTATACGTTTTGTTTTAATCATACAATTAACATATTCTTCTAAAAAAACTATCGATTTTTGTAAATATTCATTCTGTGAATCTGTCAATGATTCTTTTAATAAATTATTTATATCTTTTTCATATTGTAATTTTGTGTTTTGTAATTCTATTAAATTTTTTTTAGCAATTAAATCATCGTATAAATCAAAAAAAAGACTACCGTTATCAGATTGCTCTTGTAACCACGACAATCTATTTTTATCCAACAAGTCTTTGTCAATTGATTCTAAATTATTTAGATCCAAGTCTAAATACGGACAGAGACCATATGATTTTAAAATATTTTTTGATAAAAATAAAGACCCTGGGTATTTTTTAGAATCATATTGTAAATACATCTTTTCAGCTTCTTGATATTCCAAGTATTTTATTTTAATATTGTCACGTTGCTGTTTATCTTGTTTTGCCTTATCCATTGCTAAACCATTATTTCTCTTTTTCGCACTACCAAATTCCATATTATCTATCGCTTTTGATAACATTGATATTTCATTTTGTTTTTGTGACTCGTATCTTTCATTTCTAACAATTTCCTTTAATTTATCATTTAGAGATTTTAATTGTACCATATGTTTTTGTTTCAAAACATTGTACGATTCTATATCTTCTTTTTTATTTACATTTTTCCTATTGTCTATTAAATTCTGTATGTCTGTTTTTAAATTATCAATTTGTTGTAACAAATGTTGTTTTATATAACTTGATTCTCTAATCGAATTTGACATTTTAGCTTCTGACATTTAAATCTTTCATAAACGAGTTGTTTTTCAATTTTTAATGAAACTCAACACTTGGTGTAATTAAAAATCAACCCCTTCTTGTAATATATCTTTTGTAGTTGTCAATTGTAAGTCAACCTTTGCTAACAAGTTTTTTATTTCGTGAATAAAAGACATTTTTTCTATAGATCTTATATTTTTACCAATATAATCTAATAACACAATCGAAGACGTCGTATGTTTACATAATTTGGAAAATTTTTCTAATATCAATTGATATTTGTGATTCGGTACCGATGTAGAAACAAGTCTCTCGTATCTTTCTTTCATATCATTCATACTTTGAATAATATGATTTTCACTGTATTCTAATTTTAAAATTTCATATTCAGATTTTAATCGTTCATACTCTGACTGCAATTTATCTAAATCTAATCTTAATTGAACACGTTCCAAATTAGACTCTGATTCATCTTGATTATTATTTACTTTGTTTTCTAACATTTAATATAGAAAAAGAAATGATATTTTTTAATTTAACTTTTACACAACTTTTCTTGATTTTTATAAAAATTCTATAAAAATCAAAATATATTAAATTTTTTTCATTCTAATTTTAATAAATCTTTAAAATTACGAATCATATTCGCTTGAAGTGAAAACAAAAATGTAGAGAATAAAACATTTGGTGTATATTCTTCAAAGAAATCGTGAAAGAATTTAATACTATGTAATATATATGTAATCGTTATAATAATAAAAAGTTGGAATAATCCAAGGAATATCCTTTGAATTTTATGTATATTTTGAATTGATTTTTGATACTCGTAAAATTTTTTATCAATATAGATACCTAGTATAAAACAAAAGAAAAATATTTGCATACTTTTAACTACATATTCAGTGTACCCCATCATTATTATTATTATAGTAATTTAATAAAAAATTTTGTAAAAGAATATAATCCTCAAAATAAAAAATCTTTGTTTAAATTTTTTGAAAAAAACATTGGTTAGTATAAATGGATAGACCATCGTGGGATACTTACTTTATAAATATTGCAAAGTTGACAAGTGAAAGAAGTAATTGTATAAAACGTCGTGTTGGATGTATTTTAGTTAAAAATAAAAGAATTTTATCATTAGGTTATAACGGAACACCTAGTGGAACTGTAAATTGTTACGAAGGAGGATGTAAAAGATGTTGTGATCAATGGTTTAATAACAATATAGATTCTGCTGGAAAATCATTAGATTTATGTATGTGTTTACACGCAGAAGAAAATGCAATTTTATTCAATAAAAGAGAAGATTTAGAAAACTCAACAATGTATGTTACATTAATACCATGTATAAGTTGTGTAAAAAAAATTATCCAATGTAAAATATCCAGGATTGTTTATATTGATGATTATAATCCAGATTTAGATATACAAAGTAAACAAATTTTACATCAAAATAATATAGAACTTGTAAAAAATAAATTGTACACAGATGATTAACAATCTCCCCTTTTCATTTTATTCAAACTCTTCAACATTTTCTTTTTTTCTTGTTCCTTTTCTATCGTTTCATCATTTATAATTTTTATATTTTTTAATACTCTAGACCATTCTGTTTTAACGAAATATTCGTGCCAAGCATCACTTGGATCTGGTTCTCTGACACTAATTCCATTGATTCTTTTAGAACATTCGCTCATACAAGTTTTACTAATAATAATATCTTTTAATTGACTTCGAATTTTTTCATCAGGTACACTTAAATATAAATCAAATTGCTGAGGATCATTTAATTTCAAAACACTGTCTTTTGTTAAATTTAAGACTTTTATCTTATTTACAATTTTACGTAAATTTCGTAAATCAATAGGCATAAAACAGCTATATTTAGGTTTTCTACCTGTTACTTTAAATTCACAAGACAATGTTTTAGTATAATTTTTCCACGTTTCATCATCGTCGTTTTTTGGTAATTTTCCAAATGCTTTTAAAGAAGAAACACTTAAATCCGGATGCCAACTTGGACTAGCCGCTGCAAATTTACAATAAGCAGATACTTCATACATTGATGTTAATCCTCCCATATAACAAGAATCCATTGTAATTAATTTAATATCATCGAATGGTTTTATAACATAATTTGTAAACTGTGAAACTCCTAAAAAAGGATCTTCCCACTTTCCTATGACAACTGAACCACCGTGACCATAATATGATAAAGCTTTAATGTCATCTTTGTTTTTTTCAGCCTCTCGTTTTACAAAATTAACTAAACTAGATATCCATCTCCTTCTAGTTAAATCCTTTTGTTGACTTTTTAATATAATAGTTTGTTTTTCCGATGTTATATGATACACATTTGCCAACTTTTTACTGTAAATTCTTAAAATGTACACACTAGTATTATTATCTAAATTTTTTCTACATTTTTTAAAAATCCTATCGAATTCTTTTTTTTCATCCTCGTCCACAACGTGTGCGAATATGAACCAACTTCTCATATGTATTATATATTATATACGAATAAAAAAAAAATCACTTTTCTTATTTACATTCTACAAAACAAAAAATGAATTTATTATTGTTATCGAGTTAATGACAAGATGATTATTGGTATATCTGGTAAAATGGGCTGTGGAAAAGATTATATTTGTAATAATTTAATAATTCCATTATTAAAAAAACTTGACAAATGCTATTTACAAGTTTCATTTGCAGATCAACTTAAGATAAATGCCATGACAAAATCAAATATGTCATTCGATGAGGTATATATAAATAAAACAACACATTCTAGAAAATTATTACAAAGAGAAGGCACAGAACTTGGTAGAAATGTTTATGGAAAGGATATTTGGATAAAATATTTAGATAATTGGATTTCTTTATACAAATTTCGTGGTATAGAGAATTTTATATGCACAGATGTAAGATTTTTAAATGAAATAGAATATATAAAACAAAAAGGCGGAATAATAATAAGAATAATATCTAAAACAAGAAATTTACAAAGACTCGAATTTGAATCTAATGGTAACAAAAATATTATGAGTATGTTACAAGAACACCCTTCAGAATGCGATTTAGATAATGTACCAAATGATTCATTCGATATAGTTATACAAAATGAAATAGGTCATGATTTGAACGAATACAAAGACACATTGTATTCTAAATTAAAACAATAAATCAATCAATTTATCAACGTATCAATCAACGTATCAATCAATTTATCTATATACTGTATTTAAAAATATAATATATATTCTTATTATTCTTATATTGTGTTTGTTTTTGACAATATTAATATTAACAGATTTTAATGGATGATATTAAAAATTTAATAGGAACAACAATAAATAAATATACTATAACAAGATATATTAATTCAGGGTCTTTTGGAAATGTATTTGAAGCTGTTCATAAAATATCAGGGGATAAAGTCGCTTTAAAAATACCAATAAAGACAAGCGAAAGAGATGGTTTACCATCTATATTATCAGAAGCGAGAATATATAAACATATAGCAAATCCTGAACGTGGTATTGCAAATATGAAAATAATAAAAAACAAAGAGCAAAAGATTATAGTTATGGATTTGTTAGGATCCAGTTTAGAATCTTTATTACATACACATAAGAAATTTGGTATGAAAACGATTATTTTGCTAGCAATGTCAATGATAGATATTATGAAACATATTCATAGTTGTGGGTATATACATAGAGATATTAAACCTGATAATTTTGCAATAGGATATGAATCTTCTTCTAAATTATATTGTATTGATTTTGGATTATCTAAAAAATATTTAAAGAAAAATGGTAACCACGTAGACTTTTCTGATAAAAAACGTTTTTGTGGAACTGCTAGATATGCTAGTATAGCCGCACATACAAATAAAGAACAATCTCGTAAAGACGATTTAGAATCAATTGCTTATATATTAATTTACATGTATAAAGGAAAGCTACCCTGGCAAGGAATAAAACATAAGGAAAAAAAGGAAAGATATAGATTAATAGGTGAAAAAAAACAAGAGGTAACTGTTGAAGAATTATGTGATGGAATGTCAAAAGAATTCGTCGTATTTTTAAAGTACGTTAGAAACCTTGATTTTGATGAAAAACCTCATTATTCTGCTTTGAAAAAGATGTTTTTAAAATTGTATAAATCTAGGAATTACAAAAATGATAAATTAGAATGGGAAAAGTAAAGACTATAAAATAACCGTGATCTATAGAGAAAGAAATATTAGTCCGTGTAGATTATTTAATTAAATGTCGTTTATTTAATTAAATAAATTTAAAGACGAAATAATATACAATAGTATGGAACAAATAAAAACTCCAGTCGATATTAAAACACTTATACAAACTAGTACCATAGAAATATATGATAAAACTAAATTAGTAGAAAAATTACAAGAACATTTCTCAGATGATGAACAACGATTATATGTATGTAATTTGTTTTTATTCTTAAATTATCATCCAATTAATGACTTCATTATTAATTTGGAAAATGTATGGAAATTTATAGGATTTTCAAACAAAGCAAACGGTAAACGTTTATTAAAACAACATTTTACTGAAAATAAAGACTATAAAATTACGCTCATCCGTTCGGATGAGCGAGTTCACGGTGGTCAAAATTTAGAAACTATAATGTTAAATGTAAATACATTTAAAAAGTTATGTTTAAAATCAAATACGGATAATGCAGATAAAATACATGATTATTATATAAAATTAGAAATGGTTTATAACGAATTAATGAAAGAACAACTAAAAGAAAAAGAAGAACAATTACAATTAAAGGAAAATGATTTGCAATCTCAAAAATTATTAGTGAAAAAAAAGGATAAAGAATTAAAACAGATGGCGAAAAAAATTTCATTAGATTGGTTATACGTAGCAGTTACGGATAATGTACAAGGCGTATCGAAGATTGGTATTACCGAGGAAATTTTGAAAAGAATAGATGGACATTTGAGTAGTAATCCTGGTTTCAAATATGTTTATACATACCAATCAAAAAATAATAAATTGATAGAAAAATGTATTAAGGCATTATTAGATCCATTCATCACAAATAAAAACGAATGGTTTAACATAGAATCATGTGATCTTATATATTTAGTAGAATTTTTTATTGAATTATTTGATAAAAACAATGGAAGCGAAGACCCTAAATTAATAATAGATTTTATTAAAAATATTTCTAAAAAAGAATTACCCCAAGAATTTATATGTAATGAATTATATGATGATTTTTTTGAAACGAATATGGAGATAGATAGTAACGGTGATAAAAATTATAAATGTACATTAATCAGTATTCAAAAAGAATTTGAAAAGTATTTACAAGAACACGAGTTCAATAAACAAATTCGAGGAAATATCAAATACTTGGATGTTTATACTTTGGATATCAAAAGATATATCAAATACAAATTCAATAAAACTTGTGAAAGAATTAATATAGATGATGCAAAAAGTAACATACATATAGGGAGTACATTTGGATTTTGCGGATTTAGAATGAAGAAGTTATATGTAGATAGTTATTTTGATAGTAGTATTTATAAAAACTTTATAGATCAGTATTTAGTCGTAACAGAAAGTGAAGATACAGTTTCTTTATCACAAATCCTAATAGTTTTTAATAAATATCTTAATGATAACAATATAGATCACAAACTAATAAAACAGAATAAATATTTTAAAACTTCATTTAGAGAAGAACTTTTAAAAATAATAGAACGGTTAACGGGATTACAAGCAATAAAACGACCAAATAGTAATAAAAAGAATGGATATTCATTTTTTATAGGTATTAAATTAAACTCCCAAAGGGAGTTTTAACAGTTTTTATTCGTAATTCAACACGTTTACACTTGATGAGAAGCAAAAATAAAAACGTTACCAATGAATAAAGTTGGTTGCATATTGTCGTGAGGCAGACCACTACCAGTATTACCAATTGTAATTCCTGTAAAACTAGATCCAGTAGTTGCAGCTACCCCTGCATTATTTGCTACATTCATAGTAGTTGCACTAACTGCTGGATTTACAATATTTGTATTATTTAAATAACCATGTGAATGCCCTGGGTCCGTAACACCGTGATTATGAATTGGCATTTGTGCTTCAGTTAGAGTAACCGTTTCAGTACCGACCTTTTGACCTTGGCTTCTAGATAAAAGACCTGCACCTGTACCTACACCACCTAGTACACGTCCTTGTGCATCAGGCAACTTAAATGTTTCTGAATTAGTAAATCCAAAAGTAGTACCAATTGCAGTAAATAAATCTCCATAAGTACCACGATCAAGCGCTCTACCATCACACTTCATCCACCCTGCGTGATCATCTGAACGCACTGAATGTTTAATATCACCTATTTCAGGTGAATGTATAGTAACCCAATCATCCTTAGCATTCTTATATATTTTTACACTTCCAAAAATCTTACTTATATCTTTTGCGTGTTCTTGTTTTGACATTATATAATATATATATAATATTTTTTATATACGAATTACATCTTATATAAAATTAAATACATCACACGTATCTAAAATTAAGCCACATTTTTACTTTTATTTTCATTATACAAATTCTCTAACATATTTTGTAAATTATTCATATACTCTGTTTTGTTACAAACTAGTCCATTTGAAAATTTTGATTTGACATCGTTTCTTAAATTTCTCCAATAATCAACATCATCTGATTTTTCAACTAATCTTTTTATTTTATCATAAATTTCTGATTGATCATATACAATGTATTCATCCAAATTACTATTTTTAAGAATACTACAAGAAACATTTTGAGGATGATAATAATATTTTGAATCATAAAATGAAAACACCGGTACCCCCATATATAAAGCTTCACATGTCGTCGTTGTACCAGAATAAGGAAATGTATCTATAGCTATATCAATATTAGTGTACGTTAAAACGTGATCTTCGTGAGATATAGTACAATCTATCACAACTATTCTATTTCTAACTCGTTTGTCAAATTTCCCAAGAAAATCAGAAGATACTCGCTTGTTTATTAACGCTTTTGTTTTAAAAAATACACGTGTTTTATCGTTTTGTAAAAGTACAGTATTAAGTAATTTGACAAGGTCATCTGTAATTTTGTTTAAACGATTAAAACAACCAATGTTAATAAAAGAATCTCTTTTTCTCGCAGGTACATCGTTTTTTGGTAAAATACATTCTCCAGTATTCTTGATAACAGTTGGATCATAACACAAAAAGCAATTTTTTAAAGCTACTAATTTTTCAGTATAAAACTCTTGTGAAACACTAAAATCACCATCACATATACTGTCTGTAATCCTATAATCCATTTCATTTAACCCAGTTGTAAACGGATAACCAATATACGTAATTTGGATAGGACTTGGTTTTAAAGAAAATATATCTAAACGATTAAAGGCAGTATGTCCAGCTAAATCAAACAAAATATGAATCTTGTCACCATATATCATATCAGCTGCTTGTTGTGAAGATAAATTTTTAATAGTCTTAAAATGTAGTTTTTTATTATACACACTTGTATTGATAATACATTCAGAATAACACGTCAAATTAAACCGATCACTATCAAAATTTCTTAAAAATGTACTAATAAAAAAACTAACAGGGTGATCTACAAAATCACCAGAAATAATACCTACATTAATTTTTCCATCAATCTTTACAAGATTCGTAAAATCATAACTAGTAGTATTTTTTTTGTATAATTTATTTACCAATTTATGTTGATTTGTTATATACATTTTATCATCTAATTGATCAAATAGATAAGTCAAGTTCATAATCTTGTTTTGAAAAGGTAAATTAAACTTGGGACATATCTTTAAAGATTTATTATAGTTTTCAACTGATTTATGATTCGCACCATTATATGAATGCATATGACCTAAATTTAAATACAATTCAGATAACAAAAATGTTTTATCAGTAGATATTATCGCCCTTTGATGATTTTTAATTGCACGATTATATGCTATTTCTGCTAAATCAGTACGCCTCATCTCTGTATATACAACACCCAATTGATTTTGAATATCTGGATCTAATCGATCCACTCGTTCAGCTTGTATTAAATAATGTAATGCTTCTGGCCATTGTTTTAAAGAACGATAGATACAAGAAATTCCATTATAGTTATTTATAATTAAAGATTTATTCTCCATTTCCACTTGCTCATTTTCTGGACGAGCATTCTCTAATAATCCTAAACTAATCTTATAATGAATAATACTCAATTCTACACGGTTAAATCTTTGATAAATATAACCTAAATTATAATGAATGGTTGGATTATTCGATACAAATAATAAAGCCTCTTGAAGATAATTTAAACATTTACTAAGATCTTGATTCATTGCACACAATTGAGTATATATACTAATAATCTGTTTTAACGCATTCGAATCTTCAAAACGAACTCTAAGAATCATTATAAAAAAACCCAAAGCCTTTTGAAACATTTGTTCCAAATGTGATAAATCTTTTTTATCATTATGTACACGATTAATCTCATTCTTTTTCAGTAATGCTAATTCATTTTGGATTTCTATTTCTACATACGACTTATATAAAGTACCTAGTGTAAAATAAGAATCATAGTAAATACTTTCAGGAATCTCTGGTTTACTATCAATTAATAAATAATCCGTCACAACAAAAATAGAAACAACTTTCTCAAGAATATTCATAGCATTCATCCTATGTTCCTGCATCTTACGAACATCATTTGTATCAATTGATAATGATATATAATCATTGGCCTTTTTTAACATTTGTTTATAGTTTTTTTTAATATGCTCTTTTGTATCCAAACCAGACCCATTCATAGTTATGTTAATAATAGATTATAGTAAAATAACTTTAAATATACACACTATACAAAAAATAATATATATACAAAAAATTATATATACAAAAAAGTAATATATATATAAAAAATAATATAACAACATTATACAAAAAAATAATATATATACAAAATATATATGGAAGAAAACACTAACACTAACAACCTGAACGAATTTTCAAAATACAATTTTAATAATACAAATCAATTTACATTAAACGGTACTTCATTAACAGGAAGATTAGTCGATATTATAGATGGAGATAGTTTAATTATTATATTACCCTTATTTGGAAGTTATTACAAATATAATGTTAGAATTATGGGAATAGATACATGTGAAATAAAAAGTAAGAATGAAGAAAATAAACGATTGGCTTTAGAAGCGCGTTGTGAATTATTACGTTTGATAACAAATGATTCGAGTTATATTAGTAGCATATCAAAAAATGAAATACGAAAAATATTAGATACAAATTTGATCATAGTAGATTTACAATGTTATGATTTTGACAAATATGGCAGATTACTTGCTGATATTTATTTTAACAATAATGGGTATATCCATTCTTTATCAAAGCACCTTCTTGATAATAAATTAGCATATGCATATACTGGACACACTAAATTATCTGAAGAAGAACAAGTAAACGTCCTTGCATCTAGCGTATAAAAAAGTGATTTTTTTCCTAAGATTATTAATAGTTATATGAATACTAATCAAATTCGCGCCTTCCCAAAACTTTTCGGTAGTGATGTTAAAGGAAAAACAAAAGAATGGAATATTCTTGTAATTAATAACGGTGATCATTCCGTTATTGAAATCGAATACGGATACGTGTCCGGAAAAATGACTAAAGGTACAAAAAAAATCACACTTGGAAAAAATATTGGCAAACGAAATCAAACAACTCATTTTGAACAAGCTGTTCTTGAAGCTCAATCTAAATGGAAGAAAAAGACTGAACAAGAATTTTCTAAAAATAATTCTGGCGAATTGGATAAATTTTCTCAAAGCGAATCTGATTCAGAAAGTGAATCATCTGAAAAAATAGTCTTCCCAATGTTAGCCTCTGATTTTCAAAAATTTAAACACAAGATAAAGTATCCTGTATACATTCAACCAAAACTTGATGGTTATAGAATGATCTTTAATAGCCACAACAAATCTTGTAACTCAAGACAGGGTAAACCATTTGATGCTATTAAACATAATGGTTTATACAAGGAACTATGTTCTATCAAGGAAACTGTTATTCTCGATGGCGAATTGTATCAACACGGAGGAGTATTTGAACATCTTGGGATGCTCCGAAAAAAGAAACTCAATGAATCAGACTACCAAAAACTTGAACAGATTGAATATCACGTTTATGATTATGTCGATAAAACAAAGACTTACACTGAACGTTTGGATTTTCTTAAAAACTTTTTTAGCAAGAATTCATTTCAACACATTCGTTTAGTAGAAACTTGTACTGCATCATCAGAAAATGAAGTCAAAGATCAACACTTGGCTTTTATCAAGGACTCTTATGAAGGAAGTATTGTAAGAACCGTATCTGGTAAATATCGTTGCAAAGCTAGATCACAAGACCTTTTAAAGTTCAAAGATTTTACAGATTCCGAATACAAAATTGTTGGTTTTACTCACGAACAAGACACTTCTTCTAACAAAGACTTGATTATATGGATTTGTATAAATGAAAACGGTGACAAATTCAATGTTAGACCAAAGGGTACAAGAGAAGAACGTAATAAACTTTACCAACGTGGACAAGAATTTATCGGACAACAAATTCAAGTCAAATACTTTGAACTCACTGATTCCGGTATTCCAAGATTTCCAACAACCAAATCAGAATCTTATGAAACGTACATCAGAAACATTGTCGAATAAAAAATTATTCAAAATTCAAACATAATTTTGAATAAAATTGATTATTATAACGATACCTAATAATATAATGCAATGTATTAATTTTAATAACAAGGAATTATGGCCTATATGGATAGGTTATATCTGGTTTTGTCTCTTGATTACACTAAGAGTATTTGGAGAAATAGGTCCGATTGATTTAAAATCGTGGTCTACATTTGACGATTTACGGTTACAATTAGTACCATATAGTGCGACTTTATGTTGTTTAATAGTGTTTACATTGATAACAGTAAGTGTATCTCATTTTTGTTTAAAACAAAAGATAAACTACCCTTTTTATATACTTATATTCGTTATATTATTTTGTTCAAAGATTATTGGTTCTTTTACAATACTAAAAAAATTAGGATTAGGTACATCTTTTTGGTGTATTATATTAGGATGTTTTATTAGAATTATATGGAGAGACGCAGAACATTATATAAAAAGATTGATGCCTATGGAATTTTTTATAAAAACAGGTATTGTATTATTTGCAATTGATATTCAAGAAATTTTAAAACTCGGATCTCGTGGTATTGTTGTAGCGTGGGTTGAAACTATACTGTTATTATCGTTAGTGTATTGTATTGGAATTTACATTGTTCGTCTAGATAAAACGAGAACATTGCTTATAAGTTTTGGATTATCTATATGTGGTAGTTCTGCAATAATGGCTATATCAGATATTATAGAATCAGAACAGGAACATACAAATGCATCTATTACCATAAGTTCATTGTTTACTATTCCATTTATAAATGGAATTCCTGCTATATCACGCATTTATGGTTTAAGTTCAGTAGTGTCTGGTATATGGATAGGTGGTACAGTTGATTCTACTGGGGCAGTGATAGCCTCTGCGAGTTTATTGGATAAAACTGCATTGAATAGTGCTGTTGTATTAAAAATGTTACAAAATATTATCATAGGACCTATTTTATTGGTAGTAACAAGTTTTTGGTACAAATCTATAAAACCAAGTATTTTATGGGAACGTTTTCCTAAATTCGTTATTGGATTTTTAAGTATTTGTATTATAGTATCTTTATTACAAAACAATTTACGAGAAATGATAACTCAAGATTGTTTTATAGTATCAGAATGGTTTTCAAATATATCATTTATATTAATAGGTTTAGATATAGATTTATATATTTTAAAACGTTTAATAATTAAAAATTGGAAGATGATCTTATTGTATACAATAGGTCAAACAATAGATGTATTTACAACTTTAGGATTTACATTATTAATGTTTACATAATTAATCTTTACATAATTAATCTTTACGTAATTAATCTTTACGTAATTAATCTTATGTAACGAGTATAATTAACGGTGAAATTACAATTTATTTTTATTTACAAATAATAGAGTAAATAAAATGAGTAATCAATTATCGATGAAGCGATCAACAAAACCTTTAAAAGGTATGACGGTGTCTTCGAATTTTGGTTCATTTGAAACATTGACTGCTACAAATTTACAACTAGAATCTATTAATATAGCAGGTTTATTTGAAGATGGTGTTTTTCAAACCGTTACTATAAGAGATTCCCAAATTTCTAACACTGTCATTGGTGCAGAAGGTGCTACTGATGCATATTTTAGGGATTTATACGCAAATAATAAGGTAAAGTTTATTAGTCCAAATTTACTTTCATATGTAGAGTGGAATCCTACAGAGACAGATTTTAATATAGTCAATGCGGATTTACGTGTAAATCAATGTTCATATTTAGGTAATTTAGAAATTTGTAAAAATTATATTCGAGCAACTAATTTAGATGGTAGTATAAATTTACACCCAAATGGCTATGGTACAGTTTATGTATATGGTCCAATGTATATTAGTACTTCAACTGGTAGTTATTATAGTGAATTTACAAGTGGTGGTTCTACTTTAATAACAAATGATAATATTGTACTTTTTTCAAGTAGAGGTTCATATAATGTATCCAGTTACGACAAACAAACATTTACTACAACAAATGGAGACATTGAATTAATAACACAAACACCAATTAATGTAAACATCTCCAGTATACTTACAACTACAGGTAATACCATAATTTCTACATATAATACCCATAATTTAAAATCTGGTGATGTTATTGCAATTACGAGCGCTGGTAGTTTAAATGGTTCATATACTATTGGTACATTATATACAAATCAAAAGTTTGGAATCATTCCTAATATAACAACTACTACTACAATAACAACTGGTAGTTATAATAAAACTCCAAATACAAATATTATTTTAAACACAGACTCATTTGTTAAAATACCAACCAATACAGAACTAATATTTGGTAGTACAACAAATTCGATTTCTGGTAATACTAGTAGTTTATTAATAACAAGTCAGGGTGATACCATTTTCTCAATCCCTACATCAAAATCCCTTATGATACCAGAAAAAACCCGTATTCAATTTGCACAGAGTACAAATGATAGTTATATAACAAACGGTAGTTACATAAACTATGATAATTCATCGATAAATGTAGTTTCAAATGTAAATATATCTGGATCGTTGACTAGAATAGAATCAACAAATACAAAATTTACAGATCCAATCTTGACAATTGCAGATTACACGTTAACCAGTCCCGATTCAAAAGATAGAGGTATAGAATTTCGTTATTATGATGTATCTAGTGGTTCAATGAAATTAGGTTGGTTTGGTTACAAAGTTGATAGTAATAAATTCACTCTGATTACCGATGCCACAAATACAAATGAAATGATTACAGGAAGTGCAGGTACATTTGATATTGGTGATATTTCTACAACAAATATTAATATTAATCCTGGTGGTAGTTTAAATGCGAATTGTGGTTCTATTTTAAATGTTAAAAATATAACAGGATGTTCTGGAACAATAAACATTAACGCAACAAATTTTTTAAATATTACAGGTGGATCAAGGATTTCTTTAATTTCTAATAATGATATATATATACCCAATAATATCCCATTATCTTTTGGGTCATCTGGAAGTAAAATAAGTGAAGGTACTTCTGGAAATTTACTTTTAACAGGTTCAAAAAATATTAGATTATTAACACAATCAAATGGTTCTATAAGTATACCTGCCCAAAGTTATATTTCATTTGACGGTACATCAGTTGGATCACAAAGAATATCTTCAAATACAATAGGAAACTTAATTGTAACATCAAACAAAGATTTATACTTGACCACAACATCTGGTAATATTATAATAAATGCAAATACGAATGGTAATAATATCTCGTCAAATATTCAGTTTGGAAATAATACAGAAATATTATATGGAAGTACAAATGGTATAACTTTATTGACAAATTCTGGTTCTCTAAATGAAATTGCTACAAGTAATGTAAACATATCTAGTTCAAATGGAAACATATTATTACAATCATACAATGGCGATATTAATTTATATTCTACAAATGGAAATGTAAGAGTTTTGCCTACAAGATGGTTAGTATTTGGAATGTCAGGAACGTCTAATAGTATTAGATATGATTCTAATAATTTAGTTATTAATGGCGGAATTGTTAATAATATAGATGTGAAAAATGCCAATACAATAAATTTAGGTGCAACAAATAATATAAACATCACAACTGGCACTTTTCTTAATTTCTCTAATGACCTAACTAGGTATATAGTTTCTGATACTTCTTCAAATTTACATATCGTAAACAAAACAGTTTCAGGTTCTATTACAATAAGTTCAGCTTCAACGTTTATCGAATCTGGCTCTCTTAATATAATAAATACAAATGCGAATATATCAACTGGAACAATGATAATAAATGGTACATCTGGTAGTTTATTAAGTATAAAAACGGAAAATGTGAGATTAACTGATCCTATCATATCATTAGCAGACTATAATTCTTACGATAATAAAGATAGAGGTGTTGAATATAATTATTTACTATCAACAATTGGTTCATTGAAAAAGGGGTGGTTTGGTTGGAAAAACGATTCAAAAAGATTTACATATTATTCTGATGCAATTAATACTAGTGAAGTAATTACTGGAACAATTGGCAATGCAGAGTTTGATAGTTTATATTTAAAGAATACAATTTCATTTGCTGGGTCTGGACAATTAGATATGAATTGTGGTACAATAGCAAATGTTAGGACGATTATTGGATGTTCTGGTTTTGTTAATATTATAGGGACTAGTGGAGTGCATATTAGTAGTAGTAATATAATGTTAGAGAGTAATGGAAAAGTTCAAATACCATATAATGTACCATTGTCATTTGGTTCTACATCAAATTCGATATCAGCCGATTCTAATGGTAATATGTCATTGACTGCTTTGGGTGGTTCTGGTACTATTATACTAAACTCGAATGTTCAGATTAATGGTACTACATCTACTATTTACAGTACTATAACGAATATACAAGATCCTATTTTTTCATTAGGTGGAGTAACAGGACCACTTATCGATGACTTTAAAGATAGAGGTATTGAATTTAAATGGAATAATGGCGATACCATAAATGGATCAAGGACTGGTTTTTTTGGATATAAAAATAGTTTGGGTAGATTTGTATTTATAAGGAATGGTACCAATCTTGATGAAGTATATTCTGGTAATTATGGTGATGTTCAATTTGGAAATGGATATTTAACAAATCTTGATCTAGCAAATGGTACTATATCAAACGTGAATACTATTTCTGGAGGGCGTTTAAATATTATTGTAACTGGAGGTAATATGAATTTAAGTAGTGGTAATGTATCTTTACCTTACAATAGCAATCTTAATTTTGGTTCTACATTAAATTCTATAAGTGCAACTACTGGAGGTAATTTACAAATAACTTCAAGTAAAGATATAACATTTGTAACACCAACAGATGGAAGTAGTTCAGTTAAATTTCCTACAAATACTCCTTTGTATTTAGGTAATGAAACTTATCTTGTAAAGAATACAAGTAACAATTTGCAAATGGTGAATTCTGCTGGTAATATAGAAATGTATCCTCAATATTCATCGGGTAATGTAATGATTCCTACTTATACATTTTTAGGTTTTGGATCAACGAGAAATAGTATAATAAGTGACGGTGAACAGTTATTACTAAATGGGTATTCTGGTATTAGTATTAACACTACTAATTTCACGGTTACTGGTAATATTAATATATTGGGATCTTTAAATGCAGCAGTAGGTTCAGACTTTGATATAAATAATTATATCTTACCATTAGGTACATCACAATATCTGAATATTCAATCTATAGATAATATTAGTACAATAGGAAATATTAAAATCACAGTAGATCAAAATCATAATTTAGTACTAGGTGATTTTGTTACTTTAAGAAACACATTAAGTACACCTAGTGTTGATGGGACATATGTCATTTCTCAGATATTAGATAATAAATCTTTTGTAATTGTTTACAGTGGAATCTTGACAAAAAGTGGTGGAGTAGGTGGAACTGTAAAAAGTAAACTAACAACGTACCAAGGTAAAGATGTTGGTATTCAAGTAAATTATTGGAGTACAGTTGGTAATGTGAGTTTAACATCTGGAACATTGGGTTATAAAACTGGGTTTTTTGGTTTTAAGAATAGTACAGAGAGATGGACTTATTATAAGAATGCTACTATAAGTAATAATATTGTAACAGGTGATTTGAGTGATATAGAAGTAAACAAGGTATTTACGAATAGATTAAGTGGTTTTATATTAGATGGAAGTGTAACTGCTGGTTCAAATGCTGTAGTTGGAAGTAATTTCCAAATATCAGGTGGGACAATTAACGGGACACCTGTAGGTGTTAATACTGCTCAATCTGGTAGATTTACAAATTTAAGTAATACGGTGTCAGCAAATTTTGCAAATGTAACGTTATCATCATCATTAGCATATACATTTGAAAGATACACTTTATCATCTGCTGGTTTACAAACAAGAAATCCAAGTACATCTTTTATAGTTTCTTTATTTTCAGTAACTGGTCCAAATTACACAAGTTCTTGTGGTACAATGCCATCTAACAGTGCAAATATACCAGATGGTACATTAAAAATATTAGTATGTAGTTCTATGGGAATTGGATCTTCACATACTGTTGTTTTCGGAAATAATAAATTGATTACACCTAATCCTTTAAATCAAGCTTCACAAGCAACAAGATTAACATTTAAAAGACAAGGTCAAAGTGCACAATTGTTATTTGATGCTCAAAGTGATAATAACCAGGGGTCGTGGATTTTATTGTCTAATGGTATATACGTTAGTTGATTGAATTTTATTTTTTATTTTAGTCCAGTTTTTTAATAGCGTTATAGTAAAAAACTGAATAATATATAATTATTAAAAAAAGATATGTCGTTTTACAAACAAACAAAAGAACAAACAGATGCTAATTTTGCTGATGATATGTTGAGTAAGATAAAAGATTTACTCGTTGATCATAATAGTAAAACAGGTAGTAATATTCCTATTGAATATGATTTAGATTTATCAACTACACAAAAAGATGCATTTGATAAATTTAAACGTGGAGAATCAATGTTAATATTAGGTAGTGGAGGTACTGGGAAATCTAGATTAGTAAAAGAATTTTACAAACACGTAAAAAATAATAATCCCAACAAAATGATGTACATTACTTCAACAACTGGAATTTCAGCTTATAATATTGGTGGTATAACAATTAATAGTTTTATGGGTATTGGTACAGGTGAGGATTCATTAGAATTGTTAGTTAAACGTTTACGATACAAGATAGCTATTAAAGATCGTATTCGTAGAACTGATATTCTTATTATTGACGAGATAAGTATGCTATCTGCTGCTATATTTGAAAAGATTGATAGTATTTTTCAGATTTTAAAGAGATCAAAAAAACCTTTTGGTGGAGTTCAAATAATTTTAACAGGTGATTTTTTACAATTAGAAACTGTCTTTTCAAACACGAATGGTGATAATAGATTAATTATTGAAAGTGATGTATTTAAAAAATTATTTGAAAAGTCTATAGTTATTTTAAAAGAAAATTTTCGTCAAAGTAGTGATAAAGAGTATATAGATATCTTAATGAGAATAAGAAAGGGAAATTACAATCAAAATGATATTGATGTATTAAAAACACGTTTATTAAAAAACAAAACCTGCGATGATGTTACAAAACACGTACATCTTGTTAGTAGTAATTGGAAAGCTCAACAAATTAACAATCGTTATCTAGATATGATAAATGAAAAAGATCATCATTATGATACAATTTATAGTAAAATCGGTGACAAAGATACTTGTGAAATGTTATGTAAGGAATTAAAAAGTCAATTTATTCAAAAGGGAATAGAATCATTAGTCTTAAGAAAGGGATGTCGTGTTTTGTTAATTAAAAATTTGGATGTAGAATCTGGTCTGGTAAATGGTTCAATTGGTACAGTTGTTGACTTATTTACAGATACAGTTCGTGTAAGTTTCGATAATGGTGTTACTGAAATTATAAATCGTGTAGAATGGGAATTAGAAATGGATAACGCAAAAATAATTTGTAAACAAATACCTTTAATGTTATCCTATAGTATAACAATTCATAAATCTCAGAGTTTATCATTAGATAGTGCAGTTTTAGATTTGTCTGATTGTTTTTGTAATCATATGGTTTATGTTGCTTTAAGTCGTGTTCGTTCTTTATCTGGATTGCATTTAAAGTCATTTAATCCAGTAAAAATAACTGTAAATGAAAAATTATTACATTTCATCAATCAAATTGAATAATACATTTAACATTATATTATTAACAATTATAACATTAACAATTATATAATTAACATTAACAATTATATAATTAACATTAACAATTATATAATTAACTTTAACAATTATACTGAATAAAAAAATATTGTATATATATATAATGGAAGACATTTTAACTACTGTTAGCAAAGTAAGACAATACAAACAATTGTATGAAGTTCCGTGGAGGATAATGATGGATAAAAAAGTAAAAGCTTCCTCGAGAATTAATGATAAATTGCGTATAGCATTAATATGTCATCCTTGTTATGGTTATGGTGATATTGTATTCGCATTAAAAATGTATAAATTTATAAAAGAATGGTATGGTATTGATTGTACAATGATAACAACAAAACCTGCACCATTTATTAAAAATGGTTTAAAAAACGTATATTGTTTGAAAACCCCTGGAAGTCGTACTTATGTAGAATGTGAAAATTTAAAAACTATGAAGATCTATGACATAGATGAATCAGGTAAACCTAAAAAACGTGCAAAAATGCCATACAAATTCGATTTGATAATGGTTACTCCTTGGATAGGAACTGATTATGAACCAAATAAAAATATAGTTAAAAACTTTTTACCGTATGCAAATCCTTTTAATACAGTTTTGTTTTCCGAATATAATGCACCAGAACCAAAAAAGTATGATTTCCCAACTGGTATTGGTAAGGGTTTAAGTGGATTATTGATAACAGATTTTAAATTTGCAAAAACACTTCGTTTAAAAAATCCATATTTGATGGTACATTTAACAAGAGATTATAGAGTAAACGTGGCTAAATGTTTTAGTAATTTCATCAAATTAATGTGTAAAAAATATCATAAAAAACATAATAAATTAGATGTCGTGATTCCTCCTCATTTATTAGAAGACAAAGAAGAATTGGAAAAGTTGTTCGCTTATATTAAAAGTGAAGGTTATTATAAAAATGTAGTTATAAAAACAACAAAGGAACCTATTAAAACATTGCCAAGTACATTAACATTAAGAGCTGATATTACACCTTTACCATATGATCAATACACTGGATTATTTAAATATTGTTTACCAGATGTCTTAATAACAGGAGATCAAAGTGTTACAGATATTATTAGTTGTTGTAAGGATTTCAATATATATTATCAAATTATGCCATGGAAAGCAAATTTCGCTAAAAATTTGGCTGTTGCTTTAGGACAAGATTTTATAAGAAAAGTAACTACATCTTGTGGTTTAGAAAAATTCAAATTAAGAATGCATTCTGACATAAAAAACGTTGCTAAAAAACATGACTTTAAGAATTTAGGAAAACCTAAATTGGATGCTATGATTTCATTTGCTCTCAAGTTACAAAAATCTCAAAAATGGAAACGATTTGTAGAAATAGTATTAAGTTCAAGAAAACGATCAACTGTTATGCACAAACTACGCGACGAGATGCGTTAATTTAAAATTTACTTTAATTAAATATTGATATGTTTAATTAAATTAAAATTTCTTTTACAATGTATATCTACAAATAACGGTAAAATAATGTATACCAGTTGATACACTTTGGAATTTTATTAGTCCTCTTGATTCATTTTTAACACCTACACAAAGTACATTAAATAATGGTATCATTTCATCATCATCTGTGTAACCTGTACAACTACCTATTAACTCGTGTCTATTTGCAAAACCATTCTCTTTTCCAGGTAAATTAAACTCTATTTGACAACTTTCACTTGCATTGTTTGGTGTGACCCATACAGCAAATGAAAAAATTGCTTCTTGTCCAATCGTTATTAATTTATTAGTACCATATCCAGTTAAATTACAATTCAATTCGTTTATGAATGTGATATCTGGAGCAACAGTAGACCCAGTTGCCACTAAATTACCAGTAACGTAAATATTACCACCAACGAAAATATCTTTCATAAAAGATGCACCTCCAGCAACTGTTAAAGCACCTCCTGATGTAAAACTATTTGAATTTTCTGTACATCCCACTGCTACACCACCAGATAAAACCAATGAACCACTTGTTCTACTTTTTGATGTAGTAGTTGTAAGAATATGAACTGTACCTGTTTCATTAATATTAAGACGCGCAGTATCATCATTTGTACAAATGGACACTGACCCAGATGTCCCAGATGATATAACTACGTTTCCTATACTACCAGTTGCACTATTACCATATAAAACCATTCTTCCTGAACTTGATGTATCATTTAGATTACCAGACCCACCTAAAAATCCAATATAAGAATCATTTCTATCAACAGAAATGAAATTTCCTGATCGCAAGGTCAAAGGACTGTTGATATTAGTTGTTGTATTTATACCAACGTATCCTGTATCATTTAAACTAACTATTTTACTTGACAAATCAGGTGTTGATCCAGATGTTGATAGTGTCAAAGAAAATGAGTTATTATCAGATAAAATTCCATAATGTGTTTGATCTCCTGATCTTACAAAATCTATATAAGAAACAGAACTAGAATTTTCTAAAACGATACTCGATTTATTTTGTTTTATATGCAATGATTCTGTAGGTGTAAATCCATCAGTACCTATAGCTATATTATCTCCTACAGTTAAACATTTACGAATACCAACTCCTCCCAATGTAGTAATTGAACCACCTGATGTAGAACTAGATGAATTTACTGTATTTCGTATACTTAAACCTCCACGTGTTATTAAACTACCATTTAATACATTTATACTCGATTCTGTACTAGACAAAATAATTCTATTTGTAGTCAAGTCAACGTAATCATAACTTGTAATCGCTTTAGTAATAGGATCACGTGTATTGTAAACTGTTTGAAAACTTTTTGACGTATCATTGTAATAAAATGATACATATTGTGAATTATAAAAGTAAATAGTATCACCGTTAGATGGATTTTGTGATGTCCAAGGTGAATTTACTGTTGCAATACGTTGTGAACCATTATAAGAAACAACTTTTCTTACTTGATTTATATTTGCACCGGAACCTACTTTTATCCACCAACCTGTATAATATTCATCTATTCCTTCTAATGAATTACTAAATTTAATTTGAGTTGATGTAACAGTTGATTGATTCGGAATAGAATCAAATAAAATATAATCATCTGTAACCAATTCTCCTGTACCAACATCATTTGATGATTGATATCTTTGAAAAGCTACACCTAAATCTCTTGAACCCGTGGCATTTTTATTATTATAACCTATTACTGGAAAGTTGTCTGCTACATTGAAATTTAATCCTTCAATAACAACATCTCCAAATGTATAATTCATATTACTTTCTTGTGATGTTTTGTAAATAAAGGACCAACTACCACTATATGAACTCACACTTCCATCAGGATCAGTTCCAGAACCTTCTGATACTACGTAAAAACGACTACCAGTTTTTCCAATAATATTAATATTTGTAGAACTAGATGATGGTGTTTTTGTGAACAAATGGAATCCTGTTGTATTGTCCTTGTATATATAAACTTGTATATTATTTATATTATCAAATGTACTCGTTCCATAATAATTATGTGATACATTACAAGTAGCATCGTTTACTGAAACATGTACTTTTAACCCATAAACATTAGACCCATTACAAAAATCAATTTCACAATAAGAAACACTACTTGAATCGTTTATTTGTCCAAAATAATGCCATAGAGTACTTCCTGACGTATTTTCTAGATGTAATAAAGAACCATTGCCATCATAATAGAATGTTGAATCTGTCGTAAGAGATCCATTTATATTAGTGTCCTTGTAAATATTCACACCACCTTCTACTATCAATGCACTGTTTGTTGTTGAAGTAACACGAGTATCCCCACCTATAAAAACATTTTTAATTACACTTAATCCACCTCTTATACTTAACGCACCACCACTTGATATATTTGTAGCATTTGATGTTACATTTATTGATAATCCCCCTGTTAAAATCATAGATGCATAAGTAGATGATAGACTAGGCTCTTTATTATAAAACTTTATAAAACCAGTAGCGTTATCGATTTCAAATGTTCGTTCAATAAACGTCCCATCTACATCATATCTATTTAAACTAAAGTTATTTGTACTGTCTCTATTAATGTCATAGCGTCTTTTGACATTTGTGTCATAAAAGACCAAGATATTATCTTCACCATAATAATTTGTATTACCGTAAAAGTAATTGTCACCTCCTATGTAAACATCTGCACCAAAACTTGCACCTCCTTCTGACAAAATAGCTCCTCCAGATGTTAAACTAGTTGCATTTGTTGCACCTTGAATAGTAATACCACCAAATGTTATTAATGAACCAGTTGAAAAGTTTACAGATTCATCAGTTGCAGTTAATGTTAAATATGCATATGTACTAGAACTACTTCCACTACCATTGATTGATCCACCTACATACAAGTCACCATTAATAGAAGCACCACCAGCCACATTTAAAGCTCCTCCATTTCCTACATTTGTAGCATTTTGATTTGATTTAATAGACAAACCACCATCTATAATAACAGCACCTTCATTAAGACTTGTTGTTGGAGTTGTATTATAAATACGTAAATGACCTCCTATGTTTGTAGATTTGGATATACCTACACCTCCAGAAATGACAACTGAACCATTTGAAACATTCGTGGAATCAATAGTTGATCTAAATTCATTGACACCAGTTGTAATACATGTACCCACAACGTGTAATCTAGCTGAAGGGTTTGATGTATTAATACCTACATTTCCATTTGATAAAATAGTCATTCTATTTTGTCTTTGTGTAGCAAATTGTATCACAGATGTTGTATTCAATTTGTCATGACTTATTACAAGTGATTCTTGATAAATATTACTTGCATATTCATTTGGACCCCTAGATAATCCAATATATGATTTTACATCATTTATACACGAGAAAATTATTTCTGGTTTCGCTGTTGACGTAATTCCCTCGGAGTCTGCATTTAATAAGATTGAAACATTTGACAAATGAGCTATATGTAAATTTGAACTAGGTGAATTTGTACCAAGACCTAACCGAGTGTTTGTGTTATCATAATAAAACTTTGAATTTGTTCCTACAGGATTTAAACCATTTCCAAACAAAATATTTCCCTGTGTAAATCTATTCACACCTGTACCACCATAAGGCACTTGAATTGAAGAAGCTTGCCAGATACCCGTATTAATAGTCCCCAATTTAGTAACGTGTGATTGGTTAGATGAAGTTTCTATAGGTGATCCACTACCACCAGTCATACCAATGCCTAAACCTGTATTTTTAATACGCAACTGATCACTTGATATTTCCAAACTTATATCATCTACATTTACATCTAAACGATTAAACGTTTTAGTTAACCCATCACCAGCTTCTACTTTTCCCAACGCAGTAAATTGAGTAAATGTTACATTATCAGTCCCGATTGTATCCATGTTATTTGGACTATTACAAATCCAACCCAGACCTCCATTTGTATTACCATTTATAACAAATACAAAAGCACCTGATGCATTACCACCATCGCTAAAATCTAAACTTCTAGTAGGTAAACCACTATCTTGAACTTGATAAATACCATTTTCCTTGGAATCGTCTTGATTTTTAATTAAAATACGATCACCTGTTTGTAAAGTATATCCATCTACAACAGTACCTGTATTATACCCAATGTTTAAATTTTCATTGGCAACTGTGGCAACTTGAACTGAATCTTTTACAAGCAAACCTTGTTTTACTAAATCAACATATTCTTTTGTTGCACAATCTTTTAAATCAACTGGAGTTTGTACATTTGTTATCCGCGTGTTTGACATATCAATTGTATTGAAATACGATATTTCAGCTACTCGTAAACTTTTTCCTATAGCCACGCCACCTGTAATAACAACAGCACCATTTGATATATCTGTTGTATCTGTTGTATTTGTAAAATTATTTATCATTGTATTGGATACATTTTTACCATCTTGATCTACGACAAATGCTGTATCATTTATATTAAAATTACCAGACAATTTAGTTATTCTATTTTGTGTATCAACTCTAAATACAGAAACATCAGTAGAATTTTTTATATCAACGGCAGTTGTAGAATCTGTTTTGCTCTTGTAGTCTCCACCTATAAATAATGATTTCATTACACCTAGACCTCCTGATACAACAAATGATGCAGTAGATGCATTTTCAGCATCTTGTGTACCTGTTAATCCGAAACCACCTTTTGAAAAAATATTACCAGTATCTGTTTCTATACTAAATAATTCTTCTGTACAATCATTTGACATTATAGAAAATTTAGGTTTATTACCAGAACTACCATAATCAGTATACGATGGTATATTTATCGTAAAAGATCTACCATTATTTAAACCATTGTATCCCCTACCAATTTTATACCCATCAGTGTTATCAAACTGTGATTTTAATTCAATTAAACTTTTAGCATCAATAGGAGAATCAGGAGTAATTTCTACTGTACTCACATTTGATCCATTACCACCAAAAATTTTAATATTACTATTAGCACTCGAATCTACCTTAAATATATCCTGGTCATCTGTATTTCTTTTTACAAGTAAACTAGAAGTATCGTCAGAATACACTTTTACACTTTGTTCTGTGTAAATTGTTTTGGCAACACCTATACCACCAGATAAAGTTAAACATCCAGTACTTGCATTTGTAGAATTCGAGTTGTTATTAACTGACATAGTTGAATTCATTATATTTAAATTTCCATTGTCACTATTCATTTCTAAACCATCAACTGTACTCCTTATATATTTTGATCCATTACCAAATGCAATTTTAACATTGTTTGGTAGATTTACATTACTACTAGCATTTAGATAAATATTACTAGCAGATGATATATACAAATCATCACTACTATCTGCAACAATTCTTTGATTACCACTATTACCAAATTTAATACCATTATCAGTAGGTAATCTTACATCTAATGTTGGTCCTGGATTTAGAATTATATTGTTACTAGCAATTAAAGTTAAATCATTGTTCAAGTTTGCAGATATCTGTTGATTATCATTCGAAAAAGTTAAACCTGTATTCAGTGGTATATTTACTTTTCTGTTTACACCTGGAACAAGATTAATATCTTCGCTACTTTCAATCATCATATTGTTTGAACTATCAGCATATATTTGTTCTGATGGTGTTGAAAATGTTATAGGTATTTGATTAGGTATTCTTATTTTTTTCCCAGCTATTAAATTAAAATCAAAGTGTCCGTAACTTTCAACTATGATATTTTTAGTAGCTGAATCCGAGTATAATTTTTGTGTAGTTTCACCAAATACAACACCTTTATTATAAGGAAGGATAACATTGTTTGTTGGTGAAATGTAAATATCACCATCACTTGTTAAATTCAAAGAATTTGAAGTATCTGTCCATATAATACTTGATCCTCTAAGATATAGTTTCCCATTAGACCATATATCTTTTTCAATACCTAAACCACCAGATAAAATTATAGATGCAGATGTTGCACTAGAAGCATTTTTTGTAGAAGTATATGAAATATCAATTGATATATCTTTTCTTGAATCTATCCTTTTCGTTGTATCATTCCACATCATTATTCCATTTGCCAAAGGGGATTCTTCACGAGTTACAACTGGATTTAAATTACTTATAAATCCAATTCGAAACGTGTCATCTGATTCGTTAAATACCATTCTATAATTTTCAGAAGCTCCTCTTGATATTTCTATACCAGATTGATTAAGAGTAACTCCTGATCCAGATTCTAAACGATTTAATAATATTATATTATCTTCAAATTCAATTACGTTTGTATTAAGTAATGTTGTATTACCTTCAACGAATAAATTACCTCTGACTGTTGCGTCACCATTCAAAGTTAAACTATTAAATATAGGAGAATCACCTTCACGGACACCTTGACTTAAAAAAGACTCGTGTTTAGCCGTTAATCCGTAAACATTTTGATAAATAATTTTATTGTTAACAACGGCTTTTGGCATTATCTATTACTTATATTTAATAAAAAAATAAAATATTAATTATTGACGTAAAAATCATATTGAATTTGATATCCAAGACACGTGATTTTGATATTACCTAATTTTTAATTGTATTAGTATATAATTATATGATTATATGATTATATGATGTTTAAAAATTGAAATAATTTTGATATTAATAGAAAAGTAATATGTCGAAAAAAACGATTGAAGAAACGTATAAAAAATTAAGTCAACGTGAACACGTTTTGCACCGTCCCAATATGTACATTGGAGAAATTAAAAAAACATTGGAAGAAATGTGGGTTTGTGATAATAACTCTGATGTTACATCAGAAGCGAAGATGACTAAACGTATGGTTGAACATAGTCCTGGGTTTTTAAAAGTATTTGATGAAGTTTTGACTAATGCTTTAGATCATAGTAACAGAGATTCAACTGTTGATAAAATTCGTATTGATTACAACAAAGAAAATGGTGAAATAACTGTTTTTAACAATGGAGTAGGTGTACCTGTTGTTGTACATAAAGAACATAATATTTATGTTCCAGAATTGATTTTTGGTCATTTATTAGCTGGTAGTAATTATGATGATTCACAGCAAAGAATTGGTGCAGGTGTAAATGGTTTGGGTATTAAATTGGTAAATATTTTTTCAAAGAGTTTTATTGTAGAAACAATAGATTCAGAACAAGGTTTAAAATTTATACAAGAATTTAATGATAATATGATGAAAAGATCTAAACCTAAAGTTACGAAAAATTCAGGTAAAAGTTATACAAAAATTTCATTCATTCCAGATTATGATAAATTTTTTATGCGAGGTTTAGAAGATGATACTATTGCGTTAATTAACAAGAGAGTGTATGATTGTATTGCGTGTACAAATAAGAATGTTTCTATTTTTCTAAATGATAAAAAACTTTCTGGGAAAGGTCTTGTTGATTACAGTAATTACTTTTTTGAAAATATAAAAACAAAGACTTTTTATGATAGTTTTACACAACGTGTTGGTAAAAACGATTTGGTTTGGGAATGGATTGTGGTACCAAGTGATCATTTTGAACAAGTATCTTTTGTGAATGGTAATTCTACTTATCAAGGTGGTAAACACGTTGATCACATTGTGTATCAAATAACTTCTAAACTAAAGACGCTTTTGGAAACAAAAAAGAAATTAAAAGATGTAAAACCTGCGATTATCAAGGAAAGATTCTTTTTATTTTTAAGATCTACAGTTGTAAATCCTCAATTTAGTAGTCAAACAAAGGAAATGTTAACAACTCAAGTAAAAGATTTTGGATGTCGTGTTGAAGTATCTGATAAATTTATTGATAAATTATGGAAGAGTCCTATTGTTGAAGACATTATAGAATTTTGTAAAATGAAAGAAACAATGGATCTTGCAAAAACTACGGATGGCAAGAAAAAGAACAAAATTTATGTTCCAAAATTAGAAGATGCTTTGTGGGCTGGAACTGCTAAATCAGATCAGTGTAGTTTAATTCTTACAGAAGGTTTGTCAGCTATGACATTTGCACTTTGGGGACGATCTATTGTTGGTCCAGAACGTTTAGGTGTTTTCCCCTTGAAAGGAAAAGTGCTTAATATTCGAGATGCAACTGTATCACAATTGATGAACAATGAAGAAATTAATAACTTGAAACAAATCATTGGATTAAAACAAGGCAAAGATTACAAAGACACAAAGGATTTACGTTATGGAAAAGTAATGATTCTTACAGATTCTGATGTAGATGGATCCCACATCAAAGGTCTCTTAGTAAATTTATTCCATCATTGGTGGCCATCACTTCTTAAACTTGATTTCATTCAAACACTTAGAACACCTATTGTCAAGGCTATTCGTGGTCAAAAAGTTTTGGAATTTTACACAGAGCAAGATTATCATAAATGGAAAGAGAGTACAAATACCAAAGGATATCAAATCAGATATTTTAAAGGATTGGGTACTTCTAAAAAAGAAGATGCTCAAGAAACTTTTCGTAGAATGGATCGTTTACGTATTGATTACTACTATAAAGATAACCTTTGCGATGAATCTATTGTTCTTGCTTTTGAAAAGGACAAAAACATTAAAACAAAAACAAGTGATGAAACAGAATCAAATGAACAGGACACAAATGATCAAAGTAACCAAGAAACAAATAACCAAAACTATATGTCATCTGATATGAAATGTTCAGATAAACGTAAACGTTGGTTGGCACAATATGATAGAAATAGTTACATTGATGCAAAAACAAATAGAGTTAGTTATCAAGATCTTATTCATAAAGAACTTATTCATTTCTCCATTTATGACAATTTGCGAAGTATTCCAAGTTTATGCGATGGATTAAAACCAAGTCAAAGGAAGATCATGTATTATATGTTGAAAAATAATATCAACAAAGTGATTAAAGTTGCACAATTGTCAGGTTATGTATCAGCAGAAACAGGTTATCATCACGGAGAAGCAAGTTTACAAGGAGCTATTGTAAGTATGGCTCAAAACTTTGTTGGGTCTAATAACTTGAATTTGTTGTATCCTGATGGTAACTTTGGATCTCGTTTACTTGGAGGAAAAGATGCAGCTAGTCCGAGATATATCTTTACAAGATTATCAGATGCCACTAATTCGATTTTTGACAAACGAGATTCACCTTTACTCAAGTACTTAAATGATGATGGTATGCAAATTGAACCAGAATGGTTTATGCCAGTTCTACCAATGGTTTTAGTTAATGGTTGTGAAGGTATTGGTACAGGTTATTCTACATATATTCCACCTTATAATCCAACAGATATCGTTGCAAATTTATTAAGGGTATTAGATGATAAAGAACCTTTACCAATGACACCATATTTCAAACATTTCAACGGTGATTTAAAAGAAACAGAACCTGGTAGTTATAGTACATACGGTAAATGGCAACGTGTATCCGATACACAAATCAAAATTACAGAACTTCCCGTTGGATCTTGGGTTACTACTTATAAAGAATTTTTAGAAGCTTTAGTCGACTCAAACACTACTAAACCAAAAACTACAAAATCAACTGGTACCGGAGGCACAACAAAATCTAAAAAACTATCAGTTCAATTGAAAGACGTACAGAATAAGACACGTGATGAAAACAGTGACATTTGTTTTATCGTCGAATTTTGTAAGGCAGAAGATTTGGACAAGTTAATTAAGAATAATACTTTAGAAAAAACTTTACGATTAACTCGAAGTTTTACCACAAACAATATGTATTTGTTTAGTGATGACCTCATTCTTACAAAATACGGATCTGCAACTGATATCTTACTTGATTTTTATGATCTTCGTATTGATTTTTATGAAAGGAGAAAAGTATACATTGTCAAACAATTACAAAATGAACTAACATTATTAAACTCAAAAATACGTTTCATTAACGAATACATTAACGGAGAATTGGACATTAATAGACGTAATAAGGAATACATTTTAAGTTTATTAGAAAAAAACAATTATCCAAAACTAACATCAGATATAAATGACGATTCTGATCGAGAAGACGGTACCGGATGTACAAAGTCATTTGATTATTTAGTAAGAATGCCTTTAATTTCTCTTTCACTTGAAAAAATACAAGAGTTAGAAAAACACCGTGATACAAAACAATTTGAATTAGATACTTTACAAAAGAAAACTGAAAGAGACCTTTGGCGAGATGACCTCCAAAACATCTTGAAAATAATTCAAAAGTAAACAACAATTAAAATAACAATTAAAATAACAATTAAAACTTAAACCTAATTTTTTATTTAAAAACAAGATCTTTTTTAATAAAAATAATGTTTTATGAATTATTTATAGTAATGTTTGGAGTTTATATGGGTCAAGAATATCAAAACTTGCCTAGTATTAAAATTGTTATACACAAGTGTTTGGAATATGTTAATAATATAGATAGTATTAATTAATCTTATTTTACCCTACTAGGGACAAGAAAAAAGTGAATTTAAAAAAACTAATAGGATGATTACAATGAGTAGATTGTTCGCTAATTCTGCAAATAAAGTAAAATATAATTATAACGAAATGATATTGAAACAAAAGGTGTATATAGTTGATTTTTTGAATATTTTTTCTGATTTCCGTGAGATAAAGTATAAAAAGTACGATATTGATTTTCATTCTGTAAAACATTGTAATAAGGAACAGGATACATTTGATTTTTTTAACTTGTTTTTTACAAAATATATAGATTATGTTAAGATTGATAAATCAAGTCAATTTTATTTTGTAATGAAAAAGTTGAACAATTACGATACTACATTAGATAGTATTATCAAAATACATAAAAATTTCAATATAAAGTTTATTATTATAGAGGACAAGTACAATAATGATATTTTGGATAAAAACAAAGATGATTTTTTATGTCAGTATTTTTTCTATATTTTACACAAAACCAATAATTGTATTTTGATTTCAAATGATAAATATAGAGACAAAAAAGATTATGTAAAGTTATTCAATTTTGATATTTTTATAAGAGTCGTTAATTATAATAGAAAAAGTAATACATTGGATAAAGCAATTCTTAAAATAAATATTACAGACACTATAAGTAATGATATATTATTACAAAAATACACGAGATGCACTATCCCAAAAAGAGACCTTGATAACATTTTATAAAATAAACCATTGTTAAAATGGTTAATACAACTTTAATACAATGCAGACATTAAAAGAAAACTTTTTTTGCACATTTAACATTTTATTAAAGTAAAATTTTAAAAATCTTTAAAGACAAATATAGTGGATAAATAGTCGTAAAAATATTTTTTACATAAAAATTTAAACATAACTGGTTTTTCTTTTTGTTTTGTTTCCATGTAATCTGTAAAGTATTTTGATTTTAGTATTTGATATATCATAAACATACAATTTTTGTTAGCATAGATTATATCATATGGGCGATGAATATAAATAGTATCGTCTTTTAACGGATACATAATTTGTAAAGTGCGTTTCGAGGTAAAGTATTTCTGATTAAATTGTATAATAATATCTAAGTTTTCCGATATCTTGGCACCATTTGAATCGTTTGAAAAAACTTTATCTAGAATAGTTATAACATTTTCGTGAAATACTTTTGATAAATTATTATTTAATTTTTCATCTGATTCTATAAATTGTATAGAATCTGGATACGCTATTAAAGTTTTATCCGTATCATCATTGTTTATTATTATATTCATTTTATATTGTTTTACGAATAAAGACAAATCATCATTTGTATTTTTTATGTTATTTTCATTTAAGAAATAAATTCCTATATTAGGTAAAGTCAGGTTTAAGTTTTTATGTTGATATATGGTAAGCTTTGCTTCATCATCTATTTTTGAATTGTAATATAATAATATTTTTGATTGTTTATCTATATGTATTCCAGTACTTATTGATATTTGTGATAAGATATGATTGTATTGTAAAATACTATCTAGAACATTGAATATATTTAGGATGTTTAAATTTACTATAAAGTCTTGTATATTTTGAATCCTGTATTGTGATATAAGTTGTTCAATAGTAGTTGTAAAAATCACGTATTTTTTTATATTAAAACAATTATTCCCTTTTATATTTAAATCATCTTCAGGTATCCAATAATTATGATTTGATTTATCATATAACAATAATGTTTCACTTGATATTTTTGATTTTACTAAAGCTTTAGATATCAATATAACATTTTGTTTACGTAAATTTTTAATAATATCTATAAATTCGTTTCTAGGTTCTATTAATAGAATTGGCGAGTTGTCAGAGTTATTTAGACAATTTGGGGTATAACCATAAATTATTTTACAATGGGGTAATGTATTAGACAATGTATTAGATGACATAATAAAAGTCTTAATTAATTTAAGTTTATATAAAATAAATTAAAAAAATTTATAATATAAACATTAAATTAGAAAATGTCAAATAAATCTTTTGGCAATGACAATGACACATTACCTTCTATTACGTCTTTACACGAAGAAAAGACATTAAAAGAATCTTCCAAAAATGACATTTTTAAAATAGTTTTAAATAAGATAATTCAAAAGATTATTTATACAAATAGGCATACCGAACAAACATATATTATATTTGAAATTCCTCAAATTTTAATAGGATATCCTCAATACGATATGAAATCATGTATATTGTACATTATGAATAAATTAAATGAGAATGGATATATGGTTGATTTTGTTGATCCATTTTACTTGTATATTGACTGGGGAAGTACTTCTAAAACAAAACAAATGAATAATATTACACCAAATACATTATCATTAAAACATAAAGACAAATTGCAATCTCAAACTCGTAAATTATTAGAACGTTTTCCAGAAATAGAATTTATATACGAAGACCAAGTTGCAAAACGCCGTTTAAAAAAAAATAAAAAAAAATAAAAAATTTTTACAGTTTACAATGAATATCTTATGAGTAAGTTATGGAGTAAACGCTCAAGTATTATTAAAAATTTATATAAAAAGTACAATAGTAAAAAAAAAGATTTACAAGAATATATTTATATAGACCCGGATTCAGATCTTGTTTCTGATCTTGTTTCTGATCCTGATCCTGATCCTGATCCTGATCCCTTTGGGAGTTTAATTTATAAGATTATAGAAAATCCAGATACAGATATTAAAAACGTGATTTATGGGTTTATAAACAAACATTATATACTTGTAGGTAATAGTAATAACATATATTCAAATGAACTACTTGATTGTTTGTTAAAAAACAGTGTATGTGTAATATTTCTCCCAAAAGATAACAAACAATTAAATGATACGATAATAGGTTTAGCATTTTTTCATAAGGACTATTTTTATTCAAAAGAAAATTCGGAAATAACAAATCAAATACCGTATGTAAATGTAAAATTATTATGTTTATCTACTGATTTTTACAATATTTATATTCTAAAATTTATAATAAAATGCATTGGTAAAATATACACTATGAAAAACAACGAAACGATAAAATATATAATTTATAAATTAAGACGTCCTATATCATTATCTTATTTTTGTAAAAAAAGTTATTATTGTAGACCTATTAATATAGATCATACGATTACGAATCAGAAACGTAGTTTTAATTTTAATAACATTATTGATAGTAATTTACCATTAATAAAAAAACTATATAATACATTTAGTTATCCTACATATTTTGTAAATGATTTTCATTTAGAATTTTTTTTAGATTTAAAAGATAAAAATCACGATGAAAAGACATCATTTGTAAATACAATTTTTAATTTAGTAAACAATTATAAATCCAGTACGTATACTATTTACAAAAGCGATACTAAACAAGATATAGAAGAAATGTTATCAAATCCCAATTTTTATAAATTTATTATTAGAGATCAGAATAATGTTATTAATAATTTTATTTGCTTGTATTCTTGTGACATATACTATGATACAAAGTGTAAAAATGCTATTGTTTACAGTATCGTTTTAGAAAAATTATCATTAGATTATCTTTCTTATATATTAGAATATATTTCAGAATATTGTTACAATAATAATCTTTGCGATATGATTATTCTAGATAATTTCGTTGATATTACTGGATACAAAATATATAAGTTATCAAGGTTTCATCTTGATTGTTATTATTATTGTGAACAATTTAACATAATAAATCCTTGTAAAAATGGTTTAACAGCATTATAATAATAAATATATATTATACAGTTGTAATATATTTATTGTTTTTTTTTTCATTGCGTATTTTAATGGATAGAGAATATTTGATAATAGATAATCACACTGGTAAAAACGGAGATGTTGCCGAATTTAAAGAATGTGATGGAAAAATGTTAGTAAAACAGTTTGCTGGTATAAATACTGATAATTTTATAATAAAAAAGTACAATGGTAAAAGATTAGAATTTTCATTTTTCAAGTTAAATGGAATATACTATATTAATATAAATGGATGTCATATAATAGATTATAAACATTTTGTTAATATTCAACATATCTCTCAAGTAGAAGAAAATGTAAAAATAAAGAACACTTATGTAGGAGAAATATTATTAATTAATTGTGACGTTGATATAGTTCATAAAGCTCTAACTATAATGTCAGATTGGATGAAATCCAAACAACACGCTTTAGCTGATTTTATGTATTATATGTTTCATTAATTGTTAATTAATATATTCTAATCATCCTGTAATTCCTAGTAAATCAACTAAAGGATCCTAATTGGTTTATATATGTTTAAAATGATTTTTAAATAAATTTATTATTTAATAATGAATTATCCCATATTTATGCAAAATGTTAAAGTTAATATTACTGTTATAAAAATTTTTGAAAATAATAAAAAATATATAACAGGATTGATAGATTATTTTGAAAAAAAAGAAATTATAGAAATGTGGGTTATTAATAGTCATAATTTAAAACTTAACCAAAATGTTACTGTAATCTTTTCTGGAAGATTATGTAATAACGCTTTTGAAGTTGAACTTGTCTAAGTATTATACAATTCAATAATACTTTCAGCAAATGATTCTTTTGAAAGTCTTTTATTTGTATATCTATTAATTATATGTTAATTAAAATACGTAATTTATAATCAAGGCTAATATAATAATTGAGAATTGAAATGTATATAATGTTTTTTTATAACCTTCATCATCTTTACCAATTCCATAAACTCTAGGTTTACCATTTGGTTTAAATAGTATATTTGGTTTTACTATATAAATGATTACGATTGCCATTAATAAAAAAGGTAATTGTCTTATAAACTTATCGTACGACATTGCATTCATTCTACTTATTATTTATATAGAAATTAATTTTCATATAAAAATTAATTTTCATATTCTTCTTAATAAAAAGGACATTATTTTAAAAAGCATCTTCTTCTTCAGAGATTTCAGAGAAGACACTCTGTATTTCTCTATATTGTTGATCAAGGTTTTGAATGGGACGTTGTAAAAAATTACTTAGACTTTCAACTGTACCTGAACTCATCAATAAGTTTATATAATTTACAACTACATTATCTGGGTTTATAGATTGAAGCATCCCGGATATTGATTCAAGTAAATTACGTGTTAATAATTGTGGATATCTTGTAATTAAATAATCAAGAATTCTCGCATCTTGAATAAGATATGGATCAACAAATGCATAAAACCACATTTCTGTACGAAAAATATCGTCTGTATTTGTTATATCAAATTGTAGTTCTTCAATAAAATATCTTAAAAAATTAATGTTTTTATGTATAATAGCTAATTTAATGGCTTCTTTTATATCAAATTGTGGGTTTTCAATAAAAAAATTCAAAATATCAAAACGATTATATATAATTGCCGATGCAACACCACCGTCTGCAATATTTCCACCATTCTCAATCAAAAAACGTGAAACGTCAATACGATTATCTTGCACTGCATACGTTAGCATTTCATTATAATTATTAAATTTACTAAACACGATAATATTATCAAAACTGATAATCGGTTCTACAGCATACATTAACATTTCCTTATAATTGTTAAATTCATGAAGATGACTATCTCTTACTGTATACATTAACTTTTCGGGATTATTTAATTGAGGAGACACAATACGAAATCTATTCAGCATATATACCATTATACTAGTATAATTATAGTTTTTTTGAAATTGAGTAAAACCATAATCTTTTTTTAATATGTTTTTGTTTATAAAATTTTGATTCCCCTCACATATACCTAGAATTCTTGGATGACTCAAACAAGTATTTACAATTTGTCGACTTTCCATATGGGAAAATAACGTCAAAATTATATCTTCTGGTAAATCCTTGATTTCCATTATTGTATTATATACAATAATAAAAATATATAAAAAAACCAAAATAAAAAATCAAAATAAAAATAATGTATGTATATATTATTTAAACTATTAAATGACATTACCAAGTGAACCAGGATTATTAAGAAGATTAGCATATGGTCGTTGTGTCTATTATAGAAATCGACGAAGAAATTTAATTGGTAACAATATTAACAATAATATTTACACGCGTAGGAATGCTCTAATACCTCAAGAATATTATGAACCACTAAATGAAAATTTTGAAGAAATTAAAGTACAATTAAGTTTATGTAAACTATTAGAAAATTCAATAGTATGTTTAGGAAATAATGATACGTCTTGTATTATTTGTTTAGATAATTACGAAAAGAAAACGATTACAAGAAAGTTGATTTGTAATCATTCATTTCATATAAATTGTATAGAAACTTGGTTATCAAATGCAACAACGTGTCCTATTTGTAGGTTTGATTTAAATGTATAAATCTATAAAATATTGATTAGATTATAAAATATTGATTATTAAATATTTATTTAACAAAATAATATAAATGTATGTTACAACAATAAAACCTAAAAGTATTAATCATTTAAGGGAATCTTTTTTAGTTAATTTCTTGGGCGAAGGAACTCACGGAACAATTGAATTGTATCAATGTAAACAAATTTCCAACAAAGGGTTTTGTGACAAATTATTTGTAGTTAAACGAATAAAATACGAGACAGATTTTCTCGGTTTGAAAATAAAACCTAAAGAAAAAGAAATTGATCGTTTTTACAAAGAATACGAAATAGGAATGATGTTACATCATCCAAATATAAGAAGAACTTTAGATATAGATGTTAATTTTGAAACTATTATTTTAGAAAATTGCGAAGGTATTGATTTGTTAGATTATTTAAACGAATATAATCATTCTGATCATCCTGATATAATAAAATTATTTGGCCAATTAATAGACGCTGTTGATTATTTGCATACGAACAATATTGTTCATTTGGATATTAAATTAGAAAATATAATGATAAATCCAAAAAATAAGATAATAAAATTGATTGATTTGGGTGAAGCAATGTTAGTTGAAGAAAATCAACTCGTTTATGGGTTAAAAGGAACTGAACAATATATGGCTCCTGAAATATTACGCTTATATGATTTCGATCCTAAACGAGCTGATTTGTGGTGTTGTGGAATTGTATTATATAATTTATATTACAATAGAATGCCTTGGAATTTTGCAAAATTAGATAATATACATTATAAAAATCATTTTAATAGTATAAAAAATGGAATATTAATAGAATATATATTCCCAATTAATACGAATTATGATGGAACCAATGAAACGATTATAAAAAAATTACTATTAATGTTATTAAATGTACATCCAGAAAAAAGGAAAAACAGCAGTATGATAAAAAATTATTATAGTTTACTGTTTAAGATGTAATTATTGTAATTTTTTTTTATATATGTATTTTAATAATGAATCAAGAAGATTTACCGGATTTACCTGTATTTCATAATGAAATATTTGAAACAACTACTCCTGATATACCATTAGAAACTAGAACTTTGCAAATGATTCGAAAACAAAGAGGTCAAAGATTAACTTCAGAAAAAGTTGATAGTATGGAATCACCTGGATCTTATATTTTAACAACAGACGACGATGATTTAAGTGATAGTAATACAAGATATCTATTTAAGAATTTATATGGAGAAACATTATTGACATCTTTGTTTTTTTCTAAATTGAATATTCTAAATATTCAAAACGTAATCAAATTTAATGTTCATAAGGAAACAAATTATATAATTGATAAACAATCAATGAATGAACTGATGATTATTATGCGAGCAGTATTTTTAGAATACAGTAGACATCCAAAATTGATTACACCAGATATGCGACAAAATGAAAAGGAAATTTTATTAATGAAATATAAAATGGAAGTAAGTAGATTAAATACAATTGTTATAAATCAAGTTGTACCAAACATTGTATCACAATTACAACAATATATAGATTATCTTAGAGATGCAAGTGAACAACCTTATTATATGGACAAACCCAAAAACGTAAGTATAAAAGGTCAAAAACAATATAGAAGTATAACACAAGTATTAACTGGTAGCGATTTGTAATTAATCGAATGTTCAATCGAATATAAATGTTCAATAAAAAATTGAACATTTTATTTATAAATTAAAATACAATGACTCCTGACCAACGTGAAAATAGAAATAAACGTGCGAGGGAATATTATGAAAAAAACAAAGAAGTTTTAAAAGAACGTAATAATCAACGTTCTAAAGAGTATTATAAAGAAAATAAGGATGTCATTTTATCAAAATTAGGTAATGAAGACAATAAAAAAAGATTAAAAGAGTATAACAAACAATATTATGAAATAAACAAGACCAAGTTGTTGGAAAAAAATAAAACTAAAATATTAAGTGATACAGAAATAGAAGAAAGACGAATGTATATGAAAGATTATCGTGAACGTAAGAAAAAAGAAATGACACTTGAAGATATCGAAAAAAGAAAAGAGTATATGAGGAATTATAGGAAACAAAAGTTACGTTAACAAACACCTTTTGAATTTTATTTTAAAAATTTATTATATACTTATATTATAATAAATGTTGGTTGAACTAATTGAAAATCCTATATTCATTTCTGCATTTTTGTTATCGATGTTTTTCGTTTCAGGTATTACTAAAATTTTTAATTTTCAAGAAACAGTAGATAGCTTAACAAACAAAGTACCATTTGAAATCTTTAGTAATTTAGTTATAAATTTAGTTATAGTGTTAGTTATATTACTTGAAATAATAGCACCACTACTTATTATATATTATTTTATATCAGGTAATTATAAGAAATATGCATATTACAGTGTTTTAAGCTTATGTATTTTTACTATATTAGCAACAATATTATATCATCCTCCAAAATTTTCATATAAAAAATCATTAGGTTTTTGGGCTAATATGACATTATTTGGAGGATTGTTACTGTTAGCTAAATTCATTAATCAGCGCGGTAAAATTACAATGATTTAATTTTTGTAGAATATTTGTAAACTACAAGTTCTCCATCTCTCATAACTTCTTTAGAGTCATTTACTTTAGAAACTTTATATTTATAAATCTTATGAGATGACCCACTTGTTGTTTCCCTCAAATGTACTTGCAACGAAAATCGTCCAGATTTTTTATGATTTCTATAGTATTGAGAAAATGCTTTTTTAGCAGCGTCTGCTGGTTTTTTACTAATATACCTTCCTCCAGAAGTTCTTAGACGTTTTCCAGACATATAAAATGCCTCTACTGTAAAGGATCTATCTGTATTATCCATTTTATACAATATATAAATAAATTAAATTTTTATATATTTTTACTTGAATTCAACTTCAACTGGTTTTATTAGATTGTATTTCTTGTTTAAGTAAATGAATTTCTGTTTTTAATTCTTTAACACACTCTAATAGAATAACAGAAATTTTTTGATAATCTAAAGAATAAAAACCTCCTTTTGGACATCTTGTAAATTCTGGGAAATCAGAAACAAAATCTTGTGCAACAAAACCAACATATGGTGTATTTGATTCGTCATCTTTATATATGTATTTAATAGTTCTTAGATTGTCAATTTTATTTAAAATCGAGTCATTTTCGTTTTTGAAATTTGTTATATTGGTTTTTAGACGTATATCAGATGAACTCGTAACGGTACCCCCTACATATAAATCTCTTGAAATACTACCTCCGCCTAACACAGTTAATGATCCTCCACTTCCTATACCTAAACCATTTTCAGTAGATAATATTGCTAATGTATTTGATCGAATATTATTTCTTACATTTATAGAATCTCCTACGAACAACATTTTCCCTACTGCAGCTCCACCATTTGTTAACAAACTACCACCATTTGTAATAGAAAATGCATCAACTGTAGATCTGATTGTAATACCACCATATGCTAATAATGAACCATTACTAATATCAATTGATGGATTAGTTGAAGTAAGAGTCAAGGTTGCAAATGTACTACTAGTTCCTGACATATTTCCATTTACATAAAGATCTGTTACGACACGCATAGATCCATTGACATCAACTTGATAATTAGGATCAGTTGTGTTTATACCAACATTTCCTCCAGATGTGTAAATATTACCAATGGTGTTGGAATTTCCAATAGCCATTAAACTTGTTGTAGCTAAGATCGTACCAGTTGTTAATTCACTAACATTTAATGTATTTAAAATAGATTTTCCTGTGACAAAAATGGATCCGAATGTAGAAAGATTTGATGTTATACCTGAAGAGATTAAAAGTTCACCAATTGTAACAGAACCTGTGAATTGTGAATCTCCTGTAACATATATACCATCAGATACTCCAATTGTTCCATTCACATCTAATTTGTAATTTGGTGCAGAAGTTCCTATTCCTATATTACCAGAACTATTGATTCTCATACGTTCGGATCCAATTGTATAAAAGTAAAGGTTACCATCAGTTACATTAGGTGTTTCTGATGCCAGTACTTTAGTTGTTTGTGCAATGTCAATAACACCACCTAAAGATCCCCAGGCATCACCCGGACCATAACCTTCGAATTGTTGTGTTTCGGTATTGTAACGAATATAACCTTGTTTCGCAGGGTTTGGTCTCGAACCAATATCACCATCTGGGATTTTCATTATTGGACCTCCTACAAATAAACTTTTACCGATGCTTACACCACCTGCTGTTAAAATACTACCACCTAACGTAGAAGATAATGATTCTGTAGTATTATTAATTGTAATACCTCCAGATGAAACGATAGCTCCAGTTGTTGTGTTAAGTGAATCTTTTGTAGAAACAATTGATAAGTTATCAATTTGACACTTTGCGCCTATATAAACATCTTTTTTAATAGATGCACCTCCACTAATAGTAAAAGATCCTCCATTATTAACATCCGATGAATTTGTTGAATCTAATATATTTAATGGATTTTTAAAATTAGTAGTTCCATTGTACGAAATTGATAATATCAAACCAATATTTGAATTAGATATTCCAAAATTACCAGATCCTATAGTATCTATACTTTGACCAATTTTCCATGATGTATCCGAATCAGTATTAGATGCAAAGTTATTTAACGAGTAAAATACAATCTCGGTTGATAAACCATTTGTTTTTGGAGCAATTTGAATCTGTGACGAATCACTTCTTGATAAAATTTTGTCATTTATACCCATACCTCCATAAACAACTAAACTTGCTGTTTGAGAACTTGTTGTTGGAGAAGTATTTACTATAAATGTCTGACCACCTATATAAACATCCTTTGCAAAAGCACCACCACCTGCTATACTTAAGCCACCACCTGCTGTAATACTAGAAGAATTCACTGTAGTTGATATACCAAGACCTCCAGTTATAAAAATTGCACCTGTTGTGTAACTTAAACTAGCTTGTGTACTATCAAAGTTAATATTCCCAGATGGTTCATTTAAACTGATAGTACCATCTACATATAAATTCCCTGTAATACCAATTCCACCTCGTATTTGTAAAGCACCAGATGATGCATTAAAACTTTGTGTAGTACTAGTTATAATAACATCGTTTGTAAATGTTGCTTTTGAATCATCTATTGTTAATCTAGGTGTTATTCCATTAGGAATATAATTTAAAGTACCGTCTTGTAAAATTTGCATTGTTAACGAATTGTTACCAACATACATATTTATATTTCCATTTAACACATTCCCAGCATACAAATGCAAATTTCCATGGTTAGCAACATTATCATTCCCATATAATATAACTTTACTACCATTTCCATCATTCCCAAAAGACCCTGAAAATCCCAAAAACCCATTACTAGTACCAATTGTAGTATTGACACCAATAAAACTATTGTTATTCATTGTTAAATTTGATGACATATTTGATGTAGAATTGAATCCTATTCCTAATTTTGTACCTATGAAAACATTACCTGCTGAAATGTCTTTATTAAAAAATGTATTACTATTATTTGTAACATCTGAATTTACAACTAAATCATTATTTTCATTAAATGCTATAATATTTGCACGAGATGTACCTGTACTATCTAACCATTTTAAATATTTGTTGTTATCTATAGTTAGGTTGTCCTTAAAATTATATGATGATGACATTATTACAATAAACTTGTAAAAAAAGTTTCGTCAATAAACTAAAAAAATACGAATTCATACTACTTTTTCAAAAATTGAATTTTTTTTCAATTACAATTTGATCACTTATGATGATTAAAACCAGTTTGACAAAATTATATTATTGTGTAGGTTGCGAAACAAAATGTACCATTAATCCTAAACATTACTGTACAATATGTTATAAAAAATACTGCGAAGACTGTTATTATGATGAAATATACGAGGACGATATGTGTAACGAATGTTTTAATGATATGGAAACGTGTTCAAAGATAGAATTAGATAAGACTTTCTAATAAATGTAAGTAATCGATATATAAAATAAATAATTTGTTTTGTTTAAAAAAAAAGAAATATGTAAAAAACACGGTAAGAAACGTGATACAAAAATAGAAAAATAGAATTAATATAAATAATATAAAAAAAAAATATTTTTATATTACATAAAATGAATAATAAAAATAGAAATTTGACAATAATGTTTATAGTTGTAGTAGTTGTAGCTTTTTACTTTTTGTTTTTAAAACAAAAAGAAGGTTTAATTAACATTGACGAGTCCCCAGGACAGACACCAGATGAAATATTTTTCTATGCAAATTTTATGTTAGATCAACGTATGGACGTCTCACCAGAAGAAAAAGCTATAGCCAAAGAATTTCTTGTACATTACGTTGGTGAAAGAAAAAAAGAAGTTGAAAAACTTGTTCCAAAATTTGCATACTTGGATCAAAAATATACAAAGATGTTAAATGATTTTGGTTTTCTCACACCACCTGAAAAGCAAACCGACGCTACTAGACAAATCAGAAAGGATATTGAGAGAGTGTTGAGAGAGAAGAAAGAAGCAGCAATGAGACCAAAAGAACCATTAGGACCATTAGGGCCAACGAACGAGATGATACGAATGATAGAAATGCAGATGAAAGATATACTGATGAACGAGGAGAAGTACAGGAAAGAGATAGAAATGAACGACATGCGAATGAGAGAAAAACAGATGAGAGAAATAGATGAGATTAAAAAAATAAGTGATCCAAGAGAGAGAGATATGAGAGAGAGACAGTTGAGAGAGAGCCACATGAAAGAACAAGCACAGATGAGAGAAACAGTAGAGAGAGAAATTATACAGATGAGCCAGGAGAAGTACAGGAAAGGGATACAAATGAACGAGATGCGAATTATAGAGAGACAGATGAGAGAATTAGATGAGTTGAAAAAAATAAGTGATCCAAGAGAAAGAGATACGAGAGAGAGACAGTTGAGAGAGAGCCACATGAAAGAACAAGCACAGTTTAGAGAAATAATAGAGAGAGAAATGAAACAGATGAGAGAGCCACCAATGCCAGCACCAATGCCAGCAATGCCAGCTATGCCAGCAATGAACGACATGGAGAAGAGAGAGGAGATGTACATGAAAGAGATGCAGATGAGAGAGAGAGATATGATAGAGATGCAGATGAGAGAGAGAGATGACCAGTTGAGAAAAATAAGTAATCCAAAAGAGAGACAGATGAGAGAGAGAGAGTTGAAAGAGAGACATACAAAAGAACAAGTACAGTTTAGAGAAATAATAGAGAGAGAATTGAAACAGATGAGAGTACCAGCACCAATGCCAGCTATACCAACACCTGCACCAAAATGGTCTCAAGATCAATTAAGTAATTGGTTTAAATCAGTTGGTTGTGATAATATGAATACTATAAAAAATTATGGTTCAGACGGGTGGTGGCATAGTCAATCAGAAGAAGTAGTTAAAAATGATATGAAAGCTTGGTCACAACTTCCAAAAAACAGTTGGCAAAATAAAGCCTGTTTTACATCGTCTACACCAATGCCAGCAATGAGAGCACCAGTACCTATAAATGCTAACCCTGGAGATGCTATTTCTTGTATTGGATATAATCCTAAAGGTGCAGGTGCCATATATAGATACGATGGTAATAAGGCTATGAGACATTATCCTAATCCTAGTATAGCAAGTTCGTGGGATCCAAATTGGGGATCTGGAGCTAATAGAAAAATTGATTGTACAGGATTTACATTAGGTCCTGATATTGCAAAGAGATAATTTGTAAAGAAATCAATGTATAATGTGTACTTTTATTTAAATAATATAGGGGGTATATCTCCTGCTAAAATCGCAAGTTGTTTATCAAAAAGGATTTCTTTTGCAAATGTTGGACATATTTCACTTACTTTTTGTGTGGCGTCGTCTTGAATAGTTGTAATTTTATTTTGATAATCTATAATATTTATACCAGTCCATTTATGTATATCTTCGTTTGTAAAAACATCTTTTATAGCCCATAAATAACCAGAAGCGTAATTTGCGTGAAGTAAAGCTATCAATGGACTTTTATCTTGTTTACTTGCAATAGCCCATCTTGAACATCCTCTTATTAATGTTTTTATTATAAAAGAATCTCTTTTATTGTAATTTGTATTTATCGTAACATAGACAAATAATACAATTATCGCGATTATCCCAAGAATTACATTTGTGTTCATTTATATATAAATAATATATATAAATAAAATTATATATAAATAAAATTAATTTATTATATGTAAATTTAGTTAAATCGAGATGTTTTTTATACTATTTTTTTCAATGTATATTATAAATGAATATATTGTCATTACCATTGGAAATAAATTATAATATAATGGATTTTTTAGATGCATTTGATATATTAAATTTTTCAAAGGCATTGAATATAAAACCTAATTTGAAATATTATAATACGATAGATAATAAAATAATAGACTATTGTAATGGAAACAATTCTTTTTATTTGATTATAAAAAATATAATTCGTGATTTGGGTTTAATAGATTATGATATATTATATATGTTTGGTTCTATATTGTATATAATTCGAAAAACATCGAAATACATGGATATTCTCGGGTTTAATACGTATATTTTTAATTTATACAAAGGTACAATGTATATATCTAGATATTCTATACCTATTATGCATTGTGATACCCAAATTATTAATGTTCATTATCCTGAGGTAGAAACCTTACAATATTATTTAGAGAAATATATGAATTTTGTAAGTGATATACATAATAGGAATACAAATAGTATAAACTATGTTGTAAAAAATTATCATATAAAAAGTTTGTTAAAAAATGAATAAACAATCATTTAATTAGCAATGTATTGTTTAAAAATCATACATTGTGTAATTTGTTTAATGTGTATATTTTATGTAAAAAAATGAATATAAACGCGTTTTTTAATTTAAAATTAAGTTTTAATTATATAATAATGACTGAAAGAATTTTTGAGATAAAGACATTAAAAAGTGTAATTGTGAAAAATTTGTTTGAAGTTATAAAACCTTATATAAAAGAGACTAATATAGTTATTAATAAAGATTGTATAAAAATATCTACATTGGATACATCAAAGGTGTCATTAACATATGTAAAGTTGGATGCTACTAAATTTGAAAGTTACACTTGTGAAAAACCTGTGGTTCTTGGTATAGACACGAATACATTTTTCAAGACTATTAAATCTGCAAATAGAAGGGAAACGATTACTTTATATATGAATAAGAATGATGAAGATAAATTAGGTATTGAATTGGCTGATCCGTTTATGGGAAAAGTAAAAGATTATAAAATTCCTTTATTGGCATTGGATGACAAGGTAATTAATATATCAGAGATGGAATTTGATTATGTAATTAATATGCCATCGTCTCAGTTTCAACAAATTGTAAAGGATATTCAATTGTTAGAAGGTAAAGTTATAGAAATTAAGAGTGTTGGTAAACAATTGATTTTTGAGTGCAATGATGGGTTAGCTGAATTTAAAACGGCGATTTGTGAAATTGATGACAAATTAAATAAAGATCAGAAAGCATTGTTGCAACAAAATGGTGAAGATATTAAATCGATAAAATTTGAAAAAACTCACGATAAAATTGTTCAAGGTAAATTTAAATTGAGTCATTTAATGAATTTTATAAAGGCTTCACATTTATGCGAGAATATGAATATTTTGTTAACAAATGACAAACCTTTAATCTTGGAATATTTTGTTGCTGATTTAGGTATTTTGAGATTTTTGTTAATGAGCCACACTGATGGATAAATGGATGACCAGTGGTGAATGTGATCAAAGTGAACAATAGATTTTTATAAAAAATAGAATTATTTGTTTAAAATTAACATTTATATTATTGTAAATTTGTAATAATATGGATATAAAAGAAAATAGTTTAGAGTATAACAATAATAAATCTATTTCTTCGATTAAGAGTACGAATTCTGCGTCAAGAAAAAATTCTAAAAGGACATCTAATAAAATTGATATAGAATCAGAGGATATATCTTTGTCGCAACTAGAATTATTAGCAAATAAAAAGAAATTAAATCACGAGGAGCAGGTATCTATTAAACAATCGGTAGAAGATGTTAGAATGGAGAGTATTAAAAAAAAATCTATAAGGAGTAGTAGTTCAGTATCAAGTTCTACTACTAGTTCATCAGATAGTACAAAAAGGAAAATAAGAAAGGAAAAGGTTATACAAAGGGAAAATAAAAATGATGATATTAGGAGAGAGAAGAGTGAATTGTTATTTAAATTTAGTAAATTAAATATAAAGGGAAAATGGAGTTCTTTGAAATTGGATATGAATAGTACTTTAGACGATATTAAAAACGAATATGAAAGGGTAAAAAACGAAATACAAACAGAGAGGTCAGTTGCATTTTTCAAAAGAATGTTATTATTGGGTGTTCAAGGTGTTGAAATGATGAATACTAAATTTGATCCTATGGGTGTTGATTTAGAAGGTTGGAGTGAAGCTATGGGTTATTCTATGGAAAATCAAGAATATGATGAAGTTATGGCTGAATTATATGAGAAATATAAAGGACGTGGACAAATGTCACCTGAAGTAAAATTGATATTTATGATTATCAGTTCAGCTACAATGTTTACTATATCTAAGAAGATTACGAAAATGGATAGTAGCAATGCATTTGCTTCTTTTATTGGTAATTTAGTTGGTAGTAAAAATAATCAACAAGTTCCTCAACAACAACAACAATACCAACAACAGCAAGTTCCTCAACAATACCAACAACAATACCAACAACAATACCAGCAACAATACCCACAACAAATTGTTTTAGAAAATTATAAAAGAGATGCTATAACAGAAACTACAGATGATGGATTGCCATCTAAAATGAAAGATCCGGATAATATTCAAGATGATATTGATTTAAATAACATTTTAAGAACAATGAGGGAAAGAAAAAATGAAAAGGAACGTCAAGAAGTAACAGAAACTACAGATGATATATTAAAGAGTATACCTATGACTCAAAAAAGAGGTCGTGGTAGACCAAAAAAAACAAATAATAGTCTTCGAATGATGTAATAAACGTATAATTTATGTATTGTAATTTTTATTTTCTATTACAATTTTATCTTTTTATTTTTTCATCTACGAGTGTAAAGACGGCTTTTGTTAAAAATGCACTTGTTATGACATTTGGGTCTATGTTTATTATATTAGCACCATAAACCATTGTTATATAGAATAGAGAAAATTTCATGATATTTTGGGAAGTTGTATCATTGGCATTTGTAATTTCGAAATATATAAAAGCTAAAACTAATGCTTTAATGATATGTGTTAAAAAAGTTTGTGTTAAAAAAGTTTGTGACATCTTATTCTAATAAATAATGTAGAAAATAATTTTAGGTAATATGTAAAATTATTTTCAGATATAATAATAAGAAGATGAGTTATTCATATATAAAAAGTGTTTTCCCAAACTTTGAAAATTCAAATAAAGTATATGATGAGACTTTATATACGAATATAAATAGTTCATTGTACAATGAAGTTAATGTACAGCAAGTAAAACCTTTAGAATATAATAAAGAAAATAATAGAGGTGAGAGTTTTATCTTACCATCAGATAAGCTACTTGAAAATTTAACAAATGTAGATCAAGATAATACTGTTGCATTTCAATCGCAATATTCTGAACAACAAACACCCCCAATATCCCAGACTCGATTTGTAGAATCACAAGAATTTGATTGTGATACACACGTTAAACATATATTAGATTGTAAACAATGTAGAATGTTAGCTATAAAACATTTGAGTATAGAGAGTGACAAATATAGAAATGAAGAAATGATGGAATTGGCTTCGTATGTTATTTTTGGTATGTTTATATTATTATTGATAGATTCATTAAAAAAGAACAAGCTTTAGCTTACATACAATACAAGCTTTAGCTTAAACAAAAAATAAGATAAAAAAAGAATGGAATGATTTTGTCATTCCATTCGTTCTTACGTGTCTACATTTATCAAGTACGTATTTTAATAAATAATAATTTATTAAAACATTTTAAGATGGATATTGATGAAAATGATTTATTAGCGACTAATACATTTGTTCCTATACCTGAATTGAAAGGTGAAGTTTCATCAGAGAATTCTTATGAATTTAAACGTTATTATGAAAAAGAACGTAGTTTAAATGAAGAAAGGAGATTGCGGGATAGTATTGATAGGATGTCTATAAGAAGTATTAATTTAACTGAAGAAAACGATGATAGTAACTTGACGAATACAAATGTGTTTTCAAAAAAAATTGGAACTGGAAGTATTAAAAGTGGTAATGTAGAACAAAAAAGACGAACTAAAGAAATATTAACATATGTGAGTATAGATTCGCGAGATAGAGATAAAGTGTTATATGAGAAACCGAGTGATTTTAAGATTTTTTTGGGGAAATCTTTTTATAATATTAAAAGTATTCGTTTAGCAAGTATAGAATTCCCAAATACGAATGCTGTTATTAATACGTCAAATCACGCTATATATTGGGCAAATCAAGAAGATATTACTTTGAATAAAATTAATGCTATTACAGAGACATATCCGGAATACTATGTTCAATTAAGAACTGGTAGTTATATATCGACTAGTTTACAGATTGAAATGTCAAATAAATTATCAAGTGTAAAGCGTAAAGATAAAACAGGTGATTATCATTATTTTATAGTTACATTAGATATAGATACAGATGTTGTTACTTTTATATCTTTGATTCTGAAACAATTATCGAATAATTCTCTTCAAACATCTGAAAATACATCTGTTATACAGGTTACATTAACAGATCACGGTTACGATGATGGTGAAATTATTTATTTACAGGGTGCTAAGACTATGGCTGGTATACCTTCTACTACACTAAATACGGCTCATAAAATAACTAAAATTAATAATAATATATTTAGATTTGAGATAAATATAAAGGCGGCAGAGACATTACAGGGTGGTGGTAATACACTTAAAACAGGAAGAATTGCTCCTTTTAAATTTTTATTTGGTGAAAAAAGTACAACGATTGCTCCTAATATAGGTTTCCCTTTAGAAAATAGTTCAGATTTAATAAAAACGTATATAAAGTCTATTACGAATTTATATCAAGCTACAATAGTAACTAAAACTCCACATAATTTATCAAATAGTTCTTTAGGTTCGATTTGTACTATCTTTTCCAGTGGAACAACACCTTCTGTAAATGGTAATAAGAGAATTACACAGATATTATCTTCAACGTCATTTAATATTTTAATAGAGGAAGTATTATTAAATGATAGTGTCAATACAGGACAAATAATTATTTCATCCACTACTTATGATATTTTTTCTATATCCAAGAGTATTAGCAATACAATTTTAGTGTCTACATTTGGAAAACATAATTATACAACAAGTAATATAGGAAGTACTGTTACATTATACAATACAACAACTACTCCGACATTAGATGATACTTATACCATATTTAATGTATTTGAAAATACTAGTTTCGTCATTCCAGGGTCTTTGCCAAGTGGTGGTTCTAGTCCACCAGGTGGTTCGATAAGAGATGCTGGTTTAGATGGATATATACCTAGAAATAATCCTATAACTACACATACAATATTAATAACTGGTGTAAGTATAGGTGCATCTACAACTACGTTTACTTGTCCTAATCACGATTTAAAAGTGGGTGATAATATAAGGTTTAAAAATTTCAAGTCTACACCTAATATATCATTAAATAATCAAACTGTATTTGCTATTCCTAATAACGATACTATTGTAATAAACGTTGCATTAAATTCTTATATTAATGAAGATATTGAATTAGGTAATTCTTTTATAAAAACAGGTTTAGCGACTATGTCTTTTCCTTATCACGGATTTAATAAGATTATAAGTATACAAAATACAGATGGGTTTCCTACTGGACAAACATATGGTAATCTAATATTAGTACAAACTCAATTGCCTCACAATTATGAAAACAACGAAATGGTACGTTTAGCAAACACAAATACAACACCAAAGCCTATAGATGGAGGATATAATATAACTGTGAACACATCAGATACATTCACTATCCCATATAGTTATCCAATAACATCGTCTGGAAATAGTGGTATAACGAGTTTCAATCAAGATTTCTATTTGTATGGTGTTAAATCAATAGGAGGTCTGAGTCCAAATAATATTAACAACAAATTATTTACGGTAAGAGATATAATAGATGAAAATACATTTACTTTTTATAATCAATACGATCAAGCTAATGCTGAGGAACAAGGTGGTGGAAATAATGTTTATATAAGTAGTTTATTACATGGTTTTAACGGTAATCAAAGTAATACGAAAATAAACGTTCTTAATCGTTCGATTAATTTACAAGGGGAAAATTATGCGTTTTTATGTTGTCCTCAATTAGCAACTATGATGAATACAGGTGATGTGAAAAACGTTTTTGCAAGAATAAGTCTAGATCAGTCACCTGGTAGTATGGTATTTTCGTATTTAAGTAATCCCAAAATATTTGATAATGTACCATTAAATCAATTAAACGAATTAGAATTTTCTATAATAAATTTTGATGGTACACATTATGAATTTTTTGATTTAGATTATTCTTTTACTCTTGAAATCACAGAAGTTGTTGATGTAACAGATGGTTTCCAGATATCTAGTAGGCGTGGTATTGCTGATAATTAATAGGTGCATTTCATATTCTAATTAAAATTTTTTATAATAAATTGATTTTAAAAAAGTTATTATAAATTTATTAGAGGTATATGCAAGATCGTAACGTAATTGCTTATTTATCAAAAAGAGGTTATGTAATTAAAAAAGAATCTTTATCAATAGATGAAATAGTATATTTAAAAAATAATTTACTAGCACGACCTTTACAAGATGAGAAATACAATACATTTAATAAGATAGATCCGACTTATCCAATTTATACAGAAACTAAAAACAAATTGTATATTCCTAAGATGTATGGTATAAAAAGATATGGTAATCCTAATAAATTTTTACCAAATTATATAGGTAAAAAGTGGGAAGCGACAGATTTAAATTTTTCTGCAAAATTGAATGATAACCAGATAGAACCAGCAAATGCTTTATTGTTATCTTGTCGTGAAAATGGTGGTGGAATTTTAAAGGCTGCCACAGGTTTGGGGAAAACAGTAATTTGTATAAAAGTTATATCAGAACTTAAAGTAAAAACCATTATTGTGGTAAACAAGATACCATTAATGCGACAGTGGGAATCTGAATTACGACGTTTTATCCCAGGTATAACAATAGGGTTTATACAAGGTCAGAAAAACGTATCAGTAGAAGGTGCAGATGTTGTTATAGCAATGTTACAAAGTTTAGCAAGAGTAGATTATCCTGATAGTTTATTTGACGATTTTAGTTTGTTAACAGTAGATGAATGTCATAATACAAGTAGTCGTGTGTTTTCACAAGTTCTTAGTAAATTATGTTGTAAATACACAATTGGACTTTCTGCAACACCAAAAAGAAGCGATGGATGTGAATATGTATTTAAATATCATATTGGTGATATAGTTTACGAATCTAATTCTACTAGAAATGGCTTACCTCCTATATTAAAATTTATACGTATAGACAGTTCGGAATATAAAGAAATTTCTACTGTAAATAAAATTTCTGGTCAAAATCAAATTCAATTTACATCAATGTTATCAGAATTAACAATGATGCCTAAAAGAAATAAACTAGTTATAGAATTTATAAAAGATTTAGTTTATAAAGATGATAGAAAAATATTAGTATTAAGTGATAGAAGAGAACATTTAAAAGAATTTAAAAGGATATTGGATGAGGATCTGTCAATTACTTTTACGTATGGATTATTTTTGGGTCAAATGAAACAAGCAGATTTACAAAGAAGTAGATCCAGTAAAGTCATTCTTGCTACATTTAGTGCTTTTGGAGAAGGTGTATCAGAAAAAGATTTAGATACTCTTATATTGACTACTCCTAAAAAGTTTATAGGTCATTTAAAAACATCTATTAAAGCAGAAAGTGGACGTTTAGAACAAATCGTTGGTAGAATTTTTAGAAAAGACCACGATGTAAAAAATCCTATGATAATTGATTTACATGATAATTTTTCAGTTTACAAAAATCAATCTGCTCAAAGAAAAACTTTTTACAAAGCACATTTTAAAAATGCTTTAACTATATATAATCAAATAAATTTAGATGAGTATGAAATTGAAAATATAAATACATCTTGTGTAAAACAAACAAAAACACACAGTGTTAACCAATTTGAAAACGAAACAGAAATGGATAAAACAAATGAACTATTAAAACAATGTGTTATAGAAGACTAGAATAAATAAGAGACTAGAATAAATAATAATTTAGCGTAGTTATTATTTACTATATTTTTATATTTAGATCTTCCAATCTTGATAACTTCCAACTTCGTATGAACCAACTTTAGACATATCTTGGCGTCTAATTGGATAACAAGGAGCTGGTTGTAATTCTTGTTCCTTTGATTGAACTGGAGCAGCAGTTGGAGCTGGAGCTGGAACTGGAGCTGGAGTTTCAACTACAGGAACAACTGAAGTTACTGCAACTTGAACAGCTTCGGAAACTTTTTCAGGGACTCCAGCAACTGGAGTCATAGCTTGCTCAGCTAAAGCTTTTATAGCTTCGACACCAACAGTTGAAGTTGCAGCTGATGCAACAGCATTAGCAATAGGCATAATTGTTTCAGGAGGTACTGGGGTAGAAGATGCAGCTGCTTCAGCTAAAAGTTTAATACCTTCAACTGCTTGAGTTGGAGTTGGTACCGGAGTTGGAGTTGGAGTTGAAGTTGGTACCGGAGATGGAGTTTGAGTTGATACAACAACAGTTTCTACTGCAGACATTATTTTTCCAGTATCTCCTGCTTCTGGAGTCATAGCTTGTTCAGCCAAAGCTTTTACAGCATCAACACCTTCTTGAGTGTTTACAGCAGAAACAGCAGTATTTGCTAATGGAACAATTGTTTCTGGAGAAGATGCGACAGGAGATGCTGCTGCTTCAGCAAGTACTTGAACTGCATCAAGTGCAGTTTTATCACCCACATTTTCCATAAATTCCCAAATTGGTTGTTGATTTGCATAATTGACTGTCATTATGAATGCTAAAGATATCAAAATAGATATCGATGGACTAAATTGAGCAGTCCATAAAATCAATGAGAATATAAACAATTTAAAATATTGATTTTCAAATAAATCATAAACTGCCCTTGGAAGTCTTGGTGCAATTCTAGCTGCATATAACACTAACAACAAATGAACAATAGCTTTTACAAATGTAGGTTTCATAGCAGGTGAAAATGTCTTGTTGATTGTTACGTCAAAATCTTTAAGGTATTCCATTTATATTATATTAAAATAAAATAATTTTTTATTTTTGTATATATTTTACAACAATATCACTTTTTATTATTATTTACAACAATATCACTTTTTATTATTTTCATTATTTTTTACAACAATATTACCTTTTATATCTTACACTTTATTTTTGACGTCTTACTTTATTTCCACCACCAATTATATTAAGTATATCTAAACATTTATAGTGATCTGTATTAGAACTTTTTATATAATTCCATATACATTCATCAAATTCAAGAATTCTACCATCAGCCTCTTTTAAACTATACATATCAAAAACTTTATCAAACAAACCATCATTCATATATTTGTAAATGATTTTTAAAACTGTCAGTAAATTTTTATCTATTTCTGTTTTAGACTCTTCTAAATATTTAAAAGTAAAACTTTTGGTCCAATCGTCATTCAAGTAATTATTTGCCAGATCATTCTTGTATTCCTCTTTATTTTTCAAAATGTATTTTTTTTTATTTTCAAATAAATTTTTGGTTCTTATGTCTAATCCATCATCTACATTTATTGAAACATTCATCTTCATACCATATTTATTCAAAACATTATTAAAACGTTTTAATGTTTCATTTGATTGTTTAACAATTTTACTTTTTGGTATTTTATTAATCTCACATACTTCTGCGATAATCTGATTAGATTCAATATAATATTCAACTGTTATACGTGGAACACGATAATTACTAAAATCGTGTCCTATACATTGAAATCCTAAATATTTAGCAATACTGGGATCATCGTACAAATTCATAGGATTTTTCCGAATATCTTTATCTACCCACTCGTTTTCTTTATATACAAAGAAACGAGGATATTTAAATTCGTCACTCTTTATTTTTAATTTACCACCGTGTTTATTGAATTTTTCAACAAGAAGAAAAATAAATGTTGTGTCATTTTTGAAATTTGTTGATTCGTATAAGAATGCATCACGTGCATCGTGAAAAACTAATATGACATTTACAAGAGCCTCCCAATAAATTGTCGATTTGTATTCTTTAATCAATTCATTTATAAACTCCATAATTTAATATATATTATAATAAATATTATAATAAATATTATAATAAATAAAAAATATTAAATAATATGTTGGTTTAAACAACAACTGTTGTATAAAACTTGACACTGTTTGAAAAAGCAGTTTTACATTTACAATTATTATTACAATTATAAGTACCATTACGTCTAGCTGTTTCAGTACAAAGACTACAATCTAATACAAGAGCTTTTAAAGCTGATGTATAACCAGAACTACATTCATCACCTGTAATAGAATAACCACCATTAACTGCCCAAGATGCTCCAACGTTAACCATTTTCTTATAAGCTCTAATGTAAACACGATCCCATTCTATAGTACTAGTTTTAAATACATTCATCGCATTCCCAATTGCAATATTAGTAGGTATTTGAGGTAATTTCTTTTGACAAGCAAGACCTAACCAAGCATCATTAACTGTATACAACCATCTTCTAAAATCAAGAGCTTTAGAAAACCAAGAAACGTGTTCCATTTCAGTATCCAAATCAATTACTAAAGCTTCTGGATTTTGTACACCAACAACTGTTGTAATTTCAGTTTCAAACAAATCACCTTGACGTTGACGCAATTCAGGACTTGTAAATTTACACATATTAATACTACGTAAATTCTTTAATTTACTCAATGGCAATGTACTACGCACCGGTGGATTGTTTATTCTAATATTAGGAGAACAAGCATCTTTATAATAAACATTTGACCATTTAAACATTCGCAAATCAGTACACGATTCAGTATATGGATCACATTCTGTACCATTTGTTCTAGTACATCCTGTATGATCAATCAAGGAATGTGATCCCATAAGAGCAGTCATTTCTTCCATTGTCAAATTTCTATTTCCAGCAAAATTTGAAAAACCTGTTGTATTCATATTTGCTGGAGCCAAAGCTCCTGCAGGATTTGGTACAATTTTGTCAAAACGTCCAACTAAAAATGGCTCTACAGTACTATCATATGATATAATTGTAGGACCCCCTTGATATTCTGTAGCAACAGCACCACATACAGCAACTACATCAGCAACCGAAGTATTATAACGTTTTGCTAATGCTAATGCATTTTTTGACAATAAAAAAGCAAAACTATCATAATTATTTTCAGGTCTTTTAATCTCATCTGCTGTTAAAAAAATAGAACCATCTGCACCACCAAAACCTTCTGAAACAGAAAGTGAATCGTGTGCTGCTGCTCTAATGTAAAAATTACATAAACGTCTATCATAACGACAAGTAGCACGACAACCTGCAATAACACTTTTCCAATCTACAATTGTAGGATCATACGACTGTGTTTTAGGTTTCCAAGGTGGTAATTTTATTTGCATAGTTGTACTATCTGGAATTTTTACAACCACATCTGGTTGAATCGCTTGTGAAAACACAAAATTACTAAATAATATTAATGAATACATAGATACAATTTTTATACCAATCATTTAAATTCAATTTTTTAATTAAATGACTTCTGTATCTATTTCTATTTCTTTAAATTCTAAAAAAACATTTATTCTAAATGATCCTTATTTTTAAATTTTCTAAAGAATTTTCGTATGCTATTGTTATTTCTACGCGTTTAAAAAATCTTAACTCTTCTTGTATTTTCTTGTATTGTTTCCACCATTCTCCACCACGCCAAGCATTTGATTGTATTACCCAAGATGGCATATCAACATTTCGTCTATCATAATCTTCTATAGAATATGTTTCACATAATTCACAAGTTTCACAAAATGTAACTTCTTTTATCATTTAATTAATTGTATTTCCAAAATTAATTAAATTTTTTAACACACCTTTAAACTGTTAAGATCCAATAATAACGTAAGTATTATTAATTTTTGATAATAATAATTAATTTTAAAATATTTAAACTGGTGCTGGTGGTGCTGGTGCTGGTGCTGGTGCTGGTGCTGGTGCTGGTGCTGGTGCTGGTACATAACCATAATGGGAACCATCTGGGAATTTACATACATTGTCTTGACAAAATTCACCATCGTGTAAAATATCGTTTGTATCACAAGGAGTACCGTTTGGAATACCAATACACCCTGTATTTTGTAATGGAAAAGTATCTGCTAAACCAACTATAATAGGTTTACATACACCAGCTAGACAAATAGAATGAGCAGCTGCTCCAATTACAGAACAATCTGTTCCATCTGGTTGATTTTTAAGAGTACACGTATTACCTAAACAACTATATCTTTCGCACGCTTTTACATTAGTTACTACAGGTGAAAGAGATAATTGTGAATTACAAGTTCCAGCATAACAATAACCTAGAAGTGAAGGTTTTGTTTTAGTAAAACAACTAACATAATCACGTGGTAAACTACAAGTACCTCGTTTAGGATCACATTTTGTACAACTAGGACATTTCAATGGACAAGTTTGAGATAACACAATATTAACAAATGAAAAGAATACAATAAATGATTTGAACATTTTACTTTTTATTATATAAATATTTCTTAACTTTAAATAAACATAAATTTGTTATTTTTATTATTATTTTTTTATACTTACATTTTCAGCATTTTGATACGTTTAAGAATGAACCTCATCAGTTGCGGTTATAAATAATATAATATAATACAATTAATAATAAAATAATTAGTATAATATTATCTTTTATAAAATAATAATATTTAACTAAATTATTTTCATTTTTTGAATTCCAAGATCCTTCATAATAGTGAATACCAATAGCTTTTTCTGGTATTTTACAATTATTATTTTTTATGTCGCCCAAATCACAAGCTTCAAAATAATCTTGATGCAATATTTCTACATCTAATTTATTTCCATTCTTATTTGTATAATCCATTAATGCATTTGATAATGCTAATGGTCCAGTTGAGTAAAAAATATACAAAAAATTACTTTTATTTTTAAAAAAATTATCCTTGTTTTGGTATGCATATTTCATAGTATTTAATATAATTTCGTGTTTTGCCTCACACATTATAATTCCATTATTAACAATATTTCTTATATTGAAATTATCAGTAAGTAAAAAAATTAATCTTTGAATAAAATCAAACGTTAAATTAGATAATAAAACTTTTTTGGTATTCATATTTGGCAATTCTAGTAAACTACTAAGTGGTTTTAAACATTTCATGTCCATATCAATATATATTCCTCCTATTAAATATAAAATAATGTACTTTGCGAAATCTATTTTTTGAATCATTAAAGGAAAATTGTCGTACGTTTCAGTTATCCATACAACGTTGGCTTGTTTAATTAAATCTTTTATAGAATTCATATCCCAAAACATATATTGATAATCTTGATTCTTTTCTTTCCACGAATTTTGATAAATAACTAAATGTTTTGGTATAAAGTCTGCACCTTGAAACCAAATTTGGTGAATAATTTTAGGAATAGGCATATTATAATATTAATAAAATATAATATATTAATAAGATAAATAAGTTAATAATTATTAAATTATATATATATTAAACGCGCGTTGTACATTTTTCACAATATATACAAAAAATTACAAAAAAGTTACAAAATCAAACCATAAATTGATAGATATATACGTATATATAAATTATTTATAATATAATAATGAAAGTTTTTATACTATTTATAATGTATTTTATATTTCACATATATATGTCTAATAATTTAGAAAACATTGCTAGTCAATATTATGATACACGTGAAAAAAACAATAAAACTACACCAAAGGTATATGATATTACACATAAATTTTTACCAAATTTATATAAATATGAAATTTTTTGTAATATTCTAACAACAATATTTATGCTACCATTATTATTTAATTTTAATATGTTAAAAGAATTATTAGGATACTGGATCATTATACTTGCAATAAGAACAATAACTACTATGGTGACTATTTTACCAAAATATAAAGAATGTAAATATAACAATCAAGATACAATTAGTGTTTTTGGTGGTTGTCATGACAAAATATTTAGTGGTCATTTTGCAAGTGTATTTTTATCTACATTGTTATACCTTAAATATGGTTGGATAAAAATGCCAATGTTAATATTAATTAATCTTATCAATTCTATTTCTATACTTTTAGTCAGAGGACATTATACTATAGATTTAATTGTAGCATTCTTTGTTACATTATTTGTATATCAAAATGATTTACGTGTATGAAAGCATCTCTAATATAACCTATAAAAAAATGTATAATATTCCAATAAAATTAATTGGAATTTTATATATTATTATTTTTATTATTTTTTTGAAAAAACTTTTGATTGTTGGATTCTAACATGTTTTGAACTATAACACGAAATGTTTCGTTTAGCTTTACTACTCTTTTGTTTTGGTTTGAATAAAATATCCTCGTATTTTTCGTAGACTTCGTAATTATCCATTTATATTTATTTTTTTATTCATTTATTTCAATTTTTTATTTTACAGGACACCATTGTGATTGCCAAGGATTTTTTGCTCCATTCATATATACAATATCAGATGCAGTTGGATAAAAAATTCTATATAAATTTTTACCCAAAGTTTGGGAAGCATACGCTGGTGTCATACTTCTAACTAATCCACTTGGTTTCGCATTTGTTTCTCCAAGCATAGGATCAGCATATTTGTAATTATTATAAACAAGATTGTAAAGTCTATTAATAATGAATGGTTGAGCTGATGTTGGATTTTTGGTTGTTGTAGCTGAATCAACCATACTCATTGCTCTCATCATATCATTGTCTTCGTGAATAAGATTATGACAATGAAACATATAATCTCCTTTGTGAGGTCCAAATCTAGCAATTGCATATACTACTTCACTTGGACCTAAATAAAATACATCTTTTGGTGACAAAATTTCATATGATTTCAAATTCATTGGTTGCTCTACTCCAAGAACTTCTTTTGTTCTTCTGATTAGGAAAAAGTCAACAAGATGAATATGAATAGGATGAAACCAACCACCTCCAGTTTTAAACTTCCACAGTTCCCACGTGTTTTGACCTACATCAGCCGCTGCAATTTTTGCTGTATCCCAAGTTTCACCGTTTATAGTCCAATGTCCATTTGTTCTTCCAAAAACAAATTGTCTATGATAAGAATCAGAAGTTGCCATATTTGCAGCAGTATTTAAATCTGCTGTACTAAGAACATTAAATATTGGTTTAAGTGGATCAGGGGTGGTTTGAGTATATGTAAATACTGGAGGTGTTATTTCTGTAGTAGTTGTCCCAAATACACCTTTTGCAATAAGATGTGAATTACAAAAGTAAGGTACATCTTTCATCTGATCTGGATCAAAATCATTCCAAAAGTAAACCTGTTTACCTGCATATCCTGCAAAATTACATACAATTTCATATCTTTCTGCAACTCCTATTAAAAGACCTTCTACTGGAAAAGGAATATGTGTCCTTCTAAAACCACCATCTGTAGCAATAATTCTACAAATTCTTTGTGAAATATCATTCAAACGACTGTCTTTAATTTTCAATAGGTAAGGTCTACTTACTGCCGCATTCAATAATCTAAAACGTAACCATTTTGGTTCCATATTCATAGTCGGAAAAGGAATTCCTGACACCAAATTAATATCACCATACAAATTATCTTCGTGAACACCAAAATGATCAACTGCTAATTGACATTTGTTATCAATCAATTTGTCTGACAAAATCATTTCGTATTCTTCAATGTTTTCTAAATTCCAAGGTTCTCCACATCCACCATCTTTAACTTTAGCACTAGATATATATAATCCAGCCAATCCAAAATAAGCATTGTCAGCTGTAATATGTAACGCGTGATCGTGATACCAACCTGTACCAGCTCTATTGTTAGGATATACATAATCTTTTACTTCACCGTAACAAGTTTCGTCTTCTGCCCAACCATCATATGGAGCTAAACTAGCAGAACCGTGAAAATGAACACTGATAGGACGCCCAATTCTATTATTTACAGGTAAACACGGATTGTAACTACCCTTAAAATATCCTGTATTATGATTGATTAAATTCTTAAATCTAACAAGACTTTCGTGTCCAGCTGGAACTACAATAGTAGGACCTGGAATATTACCATTATATGACATAAACCAAGTTCCTGGAAACGCTTGGCACGCTGGAATACTATTATCAAAAGGTCTTTTCTGAGTTGAAAAAATCGAAATATCATATGAAAACAAACAATGACCATCCGTTCTACATACACGATCTTTATGAATAGCACGTGGTGGATTTGTAAAAGTGTCTTTAAAAGGTGTTATTGTAAATGGACTACTTGGAAATCCCCCAACTGATACTGATACACCATCGATTTTTGGACAAATTATATTAGGATCTCCAAATGGTGATACCGGAACTTGAGCCAAAACACTGCTTGATAAAAACATAAAGTTCAAAATAACCATCTTGTACACTTTTAATATTGTTATGTATATTTATATTTTTTTTTAAACTTAAAGATAATTCATTTTTTTTTAAAAATATATTGTATCAATTTATTAATAAAAATAATATATTAGTTAGTATATATATATATTAATGGATAAAATAATCATATTAATAATAATTATGTGTATTTGTATATCAATATCAATTAGTATCGCAGGTGGAATTTATTTTACACAGTCAAAGTCACCAGAAACTACTATACCAGAAACTAAATCAAAACCAATAAAACAACTAATAAAACCACCACCACCACCAACAACAACAACAACCGCAAAACCAAAAATTCTTAAACGTCTACCTATCACAACATCGGCCGCGGCCGCTGGAGCTGGAACTGGTGACAGCAATTTTGAACTCGTGTGTCCCGAAGGCAACTTTGTAAACAAATTTACTACATTATGGGGTTCAACATTAGCTTACGGTTCAATGCGGACTGATCCTATAATTGATAAGATAGGTATTACGTGTTCAAATAATAGTGTTGTCACACCACAGGGAGGTCGGGGAGAGGGGGTTGGGACTGCTGCATATACTACTGATGTTCCATCTACTACTGGTTTTAATAAACTTGGTGTTAAATGGGGTAGTTACGTAGATAAGGTTATATTCTATCCTTTTAATAGTAGCACTGGTACTGAAGTAGGAGGTAGTTGGGGTGATAAATCAGCATCTTTAAGTTGTGGATCAGAGGAAAAAATTATGGGAGTATCTATCAACGCTGGTCAATATGTCGATGGAATTAATATTATATGCGGAAAAGAACAATAATAAATTAACTTAAAGACAATATTTATTTTTTCTTAATTGATGTTGTTACCTATATTGTCATCAAAGAATCCGATTACATTTGGATTATCCATATGGAACATTACCAACATTTTTTTCGGAAAAGAAAATTATCAAGTTTTAACAAATACGTCTGATACTACAACTGGCACGTCTGGTACTACTAATACTACGTCTGGTACGACGTCTGGTACTACGTCTGGTATTTTACAAGTATATTATCCTAAAGGGAGTTCGTCACCTAGTAAATTACCAGTTGGTGGTTTTGGTTTCTTTTCTACACCAAATGAAATACATAATGCCAAAGATGTTATATTAGAATATTCTGTAATGTTTGATAAGTCATTTAACCCAGTATTAGGTGGTAAATTACCTGGATTATATATAAGTAATGGTGAAAATACTATTGGAGGATCTGGTGGGAAACATACTAATAACACGAGTTGTAGAATTGCTTGGAGAGCAGATTTTAATGCCGAAGCATATGTTTATTTGCCTAAAACAATAAACCAAAGCGAAACATATTATAATAATTCAATACAAAATCACTTATACGGAGACTCTATCTGGAGAGGACAACTAAATTTTAAAAAAGAAATATGGAATAACGTTTCACTTAGAATAAGATTGAATACATTTAATAATAAAAATTATCCAAACACAGATGGCTTATTAATGTTAACTATAAATAACGTTACAAAACAAATAAATGACTTGGTTTGGACAACTGACACAACCAGTAGAATTAAAACTATTATATTTGAAACATTTTTTGGAGGAAGTTCTCCTAAAGCAGTTACACCAAATGACACTTGGAGTTTTTTCAAAAATATAAAAATCACTAAAAATGGATAATTATTTATAAAAAAAATATAAAAATGTGGTTATAAAAAATATAAAAACGTGGTTATAAAAAATATGGTTTATTTAAATTCGTACTCATTTATATAGTTATAAATGAATATGTTACAATTGCAAATGATATGATATGTATTACTTTAACTTTTTTAACTTTTTTTTGATTTTAACTCGTTTAAACAACAATTTCTTCAAGAGGGGTAAGAGATGGAGCTGACCAAGAATCACAACCAATATTCCAAAGCATAACTGTAAAGATAACAATATTTGTAATCATTACAAATACTTTGTTTACTACATAGAACAATGCCATATTAAACCATTCTTTACGTAAATGGTTATTAAAAATACTATAAACAAAGAATACTACAGTTGGATAAACTAATACTACAATATATGGTAGTAAGTTAATTAGATTTACAGGATTGAATTCTGATGCTAAAACGTATATGAAAAACAGAGTATTAAACAATCGGAAATATACTAGTGATAAACGTAGATAATCAATTAAACAAAAAACTCGTAATACAAAATTAACGTTTGGAGCAATAATGTTAATCATAGTATTAAAATAAGTATTTTGAGACCATCTTCTTCTTTGTGAAATATAACTTTTTAAAGTTTGTGGAGGTACAGTATATGCATGACAACGTGTATCCATTGTAATTGTAGCATCTGTGGTGTAAATCAAATTACTAGTATATCTTCTATCAGTACCTACATATTGTACACTTGAACCTACAAGATCTGATTTTTCTGGAATTTCAGAATAATATTTTTGAGCATATGATGATCTATTACACAAACGAAACATCGAAATGCATCCTGGTAAACATAACACTTGACCAAAAAGATCTTCTGTAGTACGTCTTGTATATTGGCCATATAAATATTGATAATTTTGTAAATTATTCCAAAACCAATTTCCTGATGATTTGTCTACATTTACAACACCGCATACAGCTATTGCACTTTTAGTTTTTATAGAATCAGCTAAACAATTAATTGTATTACGATCAATAGTTGTATCTGCATCTGTTGAAAATAAATAATCAAAACCCGGAATTCCAAAAATATTCAAAATATCTTGATTGACGTCTTGTCTAAAATTTCTGTTCAAACTATTAATATTAGCTCTTTCTCTGTTAAAAATATGATTAACTAAAATAATAGTATCCTTTTTACCAACTCTTGTAACTTTTTGAATCATCATTACATTAAAATCACGTCTTTTACCATAAAATACATTTGTAGAAACATCAGACCCTAACCAATTATTGTAATATAAATTATGTTTTGTAACTATTATTTCATCAAATATTTCTAAATAATTGTTTTCTAGACCATCAACTACTATACACGGTATAATAGAATTTGTTGTAACATTACTATTCAAAATAGAATCAACTGTTTTAGTCAATTGCTCAATTGTTTCATTGTAAACAGGAACAAGTGCAACAATTCTTTTAATTTCATCTGTAACTGTCAACTGTGGGATTTCCAAATTAGTAAACAAATGTTTGTATATCATATTAAATACAAACACAACACTTGTTACTAAATCTTTTGATTTCAATGCCAAAATAACATATACTAAAACATTTAGACTTTTAAAATAATACACAAAAACACAACCAACAACGTTTAAAGAAACCAAAAAGAAAATATATGTCCATTTTTTCATATAAAATACCGTATCACTATCAAAAAATGTTCTGTTTTTATAATAACCACTCAATAAAACAAAAACACCAGTTACAAATAAAATAGATAAACCGATTGATAAGGCAGCTACTTGATTAGACTCCATAATTGAATTATTTAAAAATGTATTTAAATTCAATTTTTTTTAATTTTATTTTTAAATTCTAATACGTATTTAAAGAAAGACAATTGATTATTTTTTATAAGAACTTTTAGTTTTTTGTATAAAATGGTAAGCGACGAGATGTGTTGATTAAAAAAATTTGATAACAATTAAAAAAATTTGATCTTGGCATACAACATTCAATTTGCAGTCTATTAGTTTTAGCATAATTATATAAAATTTTATATAATTATTTTTTTTTAACACATTTAATTACTTTTATTTAACAAATATGAACTCTCCCACCCATTTTTTCAAAGCATCCAAGTGTAAATTGATCTTGATGATCCATTTTAATATTCACAACTATTAAATCAAACTTGTCTTTTAAGTTTTCCAAATTAAATTTCGATAAAAAATTAACATCACGTTTCATATAATTATCTTGGACAATACGATCATATACTGTAACATTTTTTTGGAGTTCGACTAGTTCTTTAAAAAGAGCATAACCTGGTGAATTAGTTGTAAGACTTTCTCCTTTTTTAAACCCAATACCCACTAATAAAATATTTTCTGGATTGTATTTTGTTACTATTTCATTCGCTTTTTGTTTCGGTCTTGATTCCATCAATGAAGTAGCATATTTTAAAACTGGAAGTTCACCTGACCGAAACAAATAATATGGATTTACAGGAATACAATGACCCCCAACTCCTAAACCTGGATAAAATGGCATAAATCCAAATGGTTTTGTACTTGATGCATTAATCATTTCGTATGTATTGATTCCAATATTTTCACACATATCAGATATTTCATTCGCATACGCAATGTTAACCATTCTAAAACAATTTTCATATAATTTACACATTTCGGCACATTCACATGAACTTACTGGAACAATTTTATCAAAAACCTTGGAATATACATCTGTACACATATCTAAACTCTGCTTATCCAATCCAGAAATAACTTTTGGAATCATTTCCATAGGTGGTTCAACTCTACCAGGATCTACTCTTTCTGGGGAAAATCCTACACGAATACCTCGCTCCAAGAAATCAGAAAATATTTCTCTCGTTGCTCCAACATAAACAGAACTTTCTATCATAACTAAGGAACCAGGTTTTACAATCTTTTCTAAAGATTTTTTCACAGAATAAATAGATGACATATCAATGTCATTATCCTTAACCAAAGTCGGAACAGATATTAAAAACACATTTCTATCATCCAAATCTTCAAAATGACTTTGAAAATGATTATCTGGATACTTTACTGATAATAAACGAGCTCTTGATACAGATAAATCAACTCCAACAACATCGTAATTTCTACTAAAATTAGATAACAAATGTTCTCCAACAAATCCAACACCAATAACACAAATATGATGATCCATATTAATTTAAATTTCCATCGAAACTAATTTTTTTCATTTTTTTATTACATTACACGAATGATATTATTAATATTACTATATTAATGATATTTTACTAATTTACTAATTTACTAATTTACTACACAAATGATATTTTACTAATTTATTAAATTATACACCAGTACTACCAAAACCACCAATACCACGAGTAGTATTACGATGTTCATTTACAATTTCCATAGAAACTGGTGACAAATTACTATTTACTAATTGAACATATCTTTCACCACGTCTAATTTTAAAAGGTTTAGATGATGTATTGTAAAAAGGTGCCTTGATATTTCCAAGGTAGCCAGCATCAATCAAACCAATTGAATTTTTCATAATAAGTGGTGTTTTTGAAATACTTGATCTAGGTAATAATAGATAACTATGATATTTATAAAAATTTCCACGTAACCAATTCCAAACACATGGATCAATTGAACGACTTTGACATCTTATACCCATATCAACCAAAACTGTTTCATTAGGATGAATCGTATGATCTTCAGTAATAAATAAATCTAAACCAGCATCACCTTTATGATAAGTATTGTGATTCTTGTACAATTCGTCGTTATTGTCATCTTCAATCTTTAATAAAAACGTTTTAACCATTTCGTATTGTTTTGTTTTAATTAAAATATTTTATTTTTAAATTTCATACATCATTTTCAATTTTTATTTTCTATTTTATATAATAAAAAGGTGTTATTTATGTCTAGACCACTAATTACTATCACTGTTATAAATACATTTACAACAGCTTTATTTGCATTTCTATATAAATTATACAATAAACATAAAGTAGATCAAGATCAAAAAATAGAATATCTTGTCAAAAAAATAGAAAATTTAGAAAAAACAGTTATCGTTTTACAACAATCTATTGAAGATTTAGAAGAAAATGTTCATAATAAGAATGATAGAATTATTCAAAGTAATATTGCTCTGAATAACAAATTAGATGACTTTATAAACTATTCTTATGATGTATACGATGATTGAATAAATTACCATTACCATTATACTCTTTCTAAATAAATCAAATCAGAAACTGTAGACTTTTTCTTACCAGAAATGGTATTTTTGTAGACATTATACAAATTTACAACTATTAAATCAAAAATTCTTATCAAATGTAATAAGAATTTTTTAAGATAATTTATAGATTATTAGTCTTCACGATGAAGATAAACAAGTAAATTATTAGTCTTCTTTGGATTTCCTACCATATGATTTTTGGTAGCATCACTTATCATCTTATTTTTAACTTCCTGCATATTTAATGATGGAAATTGGTCCAAATAATGATTAAGCACACCTACTAAATTTGGACATGCCATACTTGTTCCACTATAAACTGCAGTTTTACCATCAGGAATCGTACTTAGAATATCTACTCCAGGTGAATACAAATCAGCACATGTTCCATAATTTGAAAAATATGCACGATTATCATACTTGTCAGATGCCATAATAGTTAAAATACCACGAGCACTAGCTGGACTAGTTTGACAAGCATCAGAATCTTCATTACCAGCAGCAACAACAACATACATAGAATTACTCTTTACAAGAGCTTCAATTGCTCTATTGATTGCACGAGAAAATCCACCTCCGAGTGACATACTAATAACACTCTTTACGTTAGGGTTACTTTTAAGCTGCTCTTGATGACGCTTATGTACAAACTCTAAACCACTCAGAATTCCAGAATAACTACCAGACCCCTCGCAGTTTAATACCTTTACTGCAAATAACTTTGCATCTTTACAAACACCATAACTCTTGCTTCCAACTAATCCAGCACAATGAGTACCATGACTATTACAATCAGTATTCTTATTGTCTCCTGCAAAGTTGGCCAACCAAGTTGCACGTCCCTCAAATTCTGGATG
>Ga0209353_10000013_pt1 | contig 111100 bp, 143 predicted proteins | sample LauGreSpBDMM15SD_2_FD_187561 | JGI IMG/M metagenome (GOLD analysis project Ga0209353, IMG submission 187561) | Freshwater lake microbial communities from Lake Michigan, USA - Sp13.BD.MM15.SD (SPAdes) (version 2) | ecosystem: Environmental > Aquatic > Freshwater > Lake | place: Lake Michigan... | reverse complement strand
CGTCAATGGTAAAAGAACTAATGCTACCGTCTGCATTTTCTCTAAACATTTCTACATGATAGACAATGCTTTTCTTTTCAAGTGGTTTAATTACATATACTTGGCTCATAATTTTTCCTTAACGTGGGGCAAACTCTTGTTGCATTTTGATATTGTCAAAGAATTCTTTCTTTGTACCCTGATCATCTTTAAATGCGCCTTTAAGTACTGTAGTCTGTGTTAGACTAGAGTGTGCCATAATACCACGGTTTTCACAACAGCCGTGTGTGGCTTGAATGTATACTGCTACGTTTTCTGAGTTGGTTGCTTTTTGGATTTCCCTAGCAATGTCATTACAAAGTTCCTCCTGGAGAGTACCTCTACGGGCACACCACTGAGCGATCCTTGTATACTTGCTAAGTCCGATGAGTTTCTCAGCCGCAATAATACCAATATAAGCAACGCCAGCAACGGGTTGGTGATGATGGCTACACATACTGCGAAGCTCACTACGAACAACCAACATACCTTGATAACGGTCTGTCGAGTCATTTGGAAACGCGGTTGCGTCTGGTGCTGGTTCATATCTTCCTGCCATTATTTCATTAAAGTACATTTTAGCAAGACGTCTTGCTGTACCTTTGCTGTTAGGATCAGTTTCTCGATCAATCAACAGGGTGTCTAATACTTGTTCAAATGCTGTTGTTGCTTCGTTGATTAAAGAATCTTTTTCAACATCGCTAATGTATTCGCTGATATTGTCGCCAGCCCAGAAACGTTTGTTATTTTGTTTGAGCCTGTTGCGGATAACCTGGCTAAGAGGTCGTCCGTCTTCTTCTTTATAATGTAGTTCTGACATTTATTCTCCGAGTTAGTGTCGTGGATGACATATACTAGTAGTATATAGGTTTATTTAGGTCAAGGTCAAGTTTTCTCTGCTCAAACATTATCGGGAATTTTGTTTAAGATTTGGCAAAGTGATTTGACATCATCGTTGGTCATGAAGAAATTATAAGTTTGGCTGTCTACAACCTCGCCATTGTTCAAACTCTCCTGTATAAACTCTACAGAATTATAATCTTCTGGTCTAACACATTTCCAACTTTTAACACGAAGACGGAATCCTTCGCTTTCTTTAACAACTTCATTTAATACGTTCATGTATTTCTCCTTAAAAAATAAGATCGGCTGCAATTACAAATCGATCTTGAGTTGATTGTGGTATCATGGGCCTATGATACACTTTACCAGGGTAAACAATCCAAGTAAAATCTTTTGGTACAGATTTAAATCTTTCAAGATTTTCTACGCCATTATAGGCAAATTCTGTACCACATTCTGTTTTGTCTGCAACATCATCAGGAATGTGCAAATAGTACACACCACTTAGTGTGCGCTCCTCACCGTATTGATGAGTATGCCAGAGCCTTTCCCGATCTTCTTGAATAGTGTTTGAAGTCATAAAACTCCAAGCCATTAGTTGTTTAATTGGAACTTCTTTTCCAAGATACATAAAACAACTAAAGATAAAACTCATTCTAAATTTTAACCAAGTAGGATCTTGGATTCCAAACAAATTAACTTCTGTTTGATACTTTGGTGAATTTTTAAAATATCTACCTTGATCAATAAATTCTCTAATTTGTGACTTTGCACTATTGTGATCGTCAGAAGTTATAACCGAACTAAAATCGTATTCTTCAAAAGTTTCAAAGCCGTTATTAAATACCACTGTCATAGTCGTTCACTTAATAGTATGCGGCATAACTGCTCGTCTTTTTCATTTTTAAAATGAAACTCCATAAAGTCTTCAAATGGGTGATAGACAAACCTATCACCGGGTAAACCAAACACTTCCAATACCATGGCACATGTTTCATTCCACCACGATGTTCCTTGATTGTGCCAATCTACTCGAACACAATAACTAAACTTCTTTACGGTAATTACCCTTTTCTGGGATAACGTGTCTAACACCGCCTCTTGGGTCATCCATATCTCCTTTGCGTCGCGGAATCATATGTACATGTGGGTACATTACTGTTTGACCAGCAGCCTCGCCAACATTTTGTCCGATGTTGAACGCTTCCCACCGTCCAAGTTCAACGCCTTCAAACCCGAATTTATATGCGGCTTTGAAGCACTCCCAGAGATTAACACTTTGCTCTTCGGTAGGCACAAATAGCAAATGCCCGGGGGTAACTGGATATGCGTCTCTAAACACCCAAAAGTCTTTTGATCGGAATTCAATTTCAGTCCACGGTGCTCGATTTTCATCTAAGGCCCTTTCAAGGTTGGTCATCTTTAATCTCAGCAAGTTGTTCTAGTAAGTATTCTCTATACATTCTTAACGATTCGCTATGACGATCTGCGTTAGTAGGCATGTCTTTTACTTTTTCTAGGTCTGCATTTACTTGCGATATTCTTTGTAAGATTTCATCTTTAGTCATTTAACCCACCATTCCTCGTATGGAAATTCAATCCAAACATCTTTCTCAGCTTTATTAACTTCCATGCCCCAGTAATTCATTCCGACATTGCACTTACTACTAAGATTATCAACGACTACAGCAAACCTAACATTATTACCCCAGACACCTTCCCATTTAGGATCGTCGGGAAAGCAACCGCTTGGCCAGTCTTTCATAATCCAGTTTAAAGTAGTTCCTTGGTCATTAATATCGTCAACAATGAGAATGTTTTTATTATTATATGCATCTTCAGCCATTCCTAGATCGCTAACAGTTTCAATGTTATCTCGAAGACTAACCTGTAGCGGCTTCATAGGGATGTTAAAATATTGACTAATCATTACAGCAGGCAATAACCCACCACGACTAATACCTACAATGTAGTCAGGTTTCCAACCAGTACGTTGAATAGTAGAACACATGTTTAAAACAAGCAATTTAAATTCTTTAAATTTTATTAAACGCTTGTTCATTGAATGTTCCTTTTGGTAGTGCTATTATCTTCTGACAAAGATCGAACAATTTGTTGTTGCACATCTTCATCGAGAGTGTCAAGATCTTCAGCAGTAATTTGAGTCGACATAGCTTCGAGCTCTTCTTTACTTTTGTTCTCAAACATGTCCATAATGTCTTTAATCATTTGATCAAGCTCTTCTTGAGTGCCATCAAAATGATCAAAACATCCTGGCGCAAATTCGACTTTGAGTTTTTTGTCTTCAGTCATCGTCGCCTTTAATTGTTTCAAATGTTCTGTATTTTCCCAATGCCGCAATGTATTCGTCATACAATTTCTTTAGCTTTGGGTGCTTAGCCTCTAGTTTAACATCTCTTTCGGGAATTTGCAAGACTTTTTCGATTGTGGTTAACCGTTCTTCTAAATCTCTACCGTTAATAACCATTCGACCTGTAACTTCTAATTCTGGCGGATTGGTTTGTTTAACAGTTAATGCAGGATTGGTATTGACAGTGCCATTAGCCCAAATATTAGAATAAGAAGTACCGTTACTACCAGTAGATGTTAAAAACTGTCCGTTCGTAGTGTTAGTAGTATAGTTTACTAAAGGTATTGCTCCGTATCCTGGACTAACCGCGGAGTTTACGTTCTTGTAAGTAGCTGTCATTGTGAATCCATTTATTATCAACAAGAAATCCCCATTCTCGTTTTTGTGGACCAGGCATAAACAAGGTCCATGCAGTTACACCGGCTTTAAGCTCAATGCGATGATAGCTATTAGGACTGCAAATACGAAAATGACCAGGCCTGCGCCAATGCCGTGTCTCACTGATCTTGACTCCAGTTGAATCAAAGTTAGGAGTCCATTCATAATAACCACCTTTTAAAATCAATGTGGCATACGGCCATGGATGATCGTGTATATCATCCGGATCACCTTTTAAAAATTTATGTAAAAATACATTAAACGGGAACGTTTTTCTATCTTTTAGAAAAAGATAATATCTTTCTAGATAGGGTTGATTATCAACTCGATCCATAATGATCCTTTTTCGATCATGCTTTTCTAAAAAAGAAAAGAATTTATTTTTTATCTGTTGGATTATCATAATCGTCTTTCACAAGTTTATAAGTAGTTTTAAACTTTTCAAATGCAATTTTCAATCCAGGATACTGCTCGCACATTTCTTGAATTCTTGTCCATTGCGGAAATGAATTGACCCATTCTTCGTCACTCCAGTAATACGGTGAACTATCGAGTGTTACTGTATTAATAGTACCAGACACTGCGCCACCGTTTGTTATAGTAAAACTACCAGTTGCACCTACACCACCTATACCAGCACCGGTGTTATAAAAATAAGTACCTCCGGTATTGCTTAGAGTAATTGTATCTGATGCAACCATAGTAGATACATTCTGAGATGAGAACTCACCGGAATCATCTAATGTTATTGAGTAGCTTGGTTGCGCTGAAGAATTGTTCATGTAGTGCATCCTTTTGTTTTCTTATTTGCGGCAAGAAAGAAGCATAGTTTTCCATGTATTGAGTTATTTTATAACATATAGCAGGTCTAAACATTTCGTATGCTTCAAAACTTTCAGTCCATTCACTAGGATACTTAAATGTATCAAATGCCATCTCGCTATAGCTTAGGCGATCTGGCACCATAGGGATAGCATCTACTACGGCACCTTCGTACCAACTGATGCCAAGTGTTTCTTGTAAGTTAGCACTGAACACTAGTTTAGCCTCGCCTAACAAATTATGATACTCGTTCTTTGTAAGTTGCTGATCCTGACAAACAACAAATTCATATTGTGGTAAGTGTTCTTTTAGATCACGGAATATGTCAACTTGTTTTTCTGGAGCGATACGATGCGGGAAAAGAATAAGATCACGCTTGGGCATGTTTTTATACATTAACAATGTATCCTGCATATACTCCATAGGCCAGCCAGTACGTACAAATCTAGGATCTTCACCATTTAGGATTTCTTCTAAGTGTTCACTATACCAAGGATTTTCTGTAGGATAATCATTTAGTAAATTTGTATAGAACAACTTGATATGGAAATCTGTAGCAAAGTAGTTATGATCAAATGCGTGAAAGAAACTCTTCTCAGCATGTCTAACCCAAGGCTTATTACCTACAAGACGTCCTAAAAAGTCTTGCGGATCATAACTACCAGCATGCCATAAGCCGTGAGTGACTACTGGAATGCCCAGCAATTCACTCATATACTTTAGGTTAATGATACCCGGGTGCCAAGCATCAGTAAAAATAAAGTGATCACCGGGATGAACGGCTCCGTCGCAAAATAGACGACCCATCTGCTCCACTTGTGCTGATTTATAAATGTTGGTACCGCCAAAATTAAGGAACGCACCCGGAGTAGTTGCTGTAGGAATGTCTGTAGGCCCACATAGAACTTGAACATTGTGTCCTGCCTTTTTAAGTAAAGTAGGTACATGGCGCTTCCACTGCGCCGTATACCTGGTTTCAACTGCTTCTAAATCAACTAAAAATACGTTCATTAAGCATCGTGTCTTGAGTTATTAAATCTAGGCTTATTTCCTAGGTACGGTTTACGTTCACCGGTCCAGGGCTTCTTTTCGCCATTCCATGGACGCTTAGGTCTGCGGCTATTTTCAAATGAACGCCATACGTGGCTTTCTCTATTATAGAGATCTGCCGGGTTGTATGGAAGGAGTTCGAATCTGCAAAAATTTAGCAGGTTTTCGAGATCGTTAAAAATTTTAACAACTTCCGGTTTCATATACTGTCCTTAATTAATATTTGATAAATGAACCATTTTCTCCGTCTTCGGAGACCTCAATCCAAACCTCACGGCCTGGATACTTTTGTATAAATAAACAATGATAGAGAGATAAGTTATGCCTATACTGACTACCACTAATGTTAATTATACTTGTTTTTTGTGCGGAAGTCAAGCCTTCTACATAAGTGTGAACTCCAAACAGATGCGTTGCGTTGAAAAAATTACCCAATGTCCGGGCCACGCTAAGAAGGCCGAAGCCTCTCGACAGGCACGAATGAGTAAAGCGGATAGAATCAAACATATGAAAACTATGAGCGAACGAGGAAATGCCAGTCTCAAAGAACTTCATACTGATGCTAATTGGCGTAGACAAAAAGGACACAATATTTCCAAGGCTAAATCTACCATTCCTATCGAACAGCGTCCTCTCTGGGAAGCATACGAAAACATTGTTGATAGAATTACAAGAGATAGTTGGATATATCATAATGATAAAATTAATCCTTTAGGGCTACCGCGGGGAACTGAATACGAGTTGGATCACAAATATAGCAAACATCAAGGTTTCCTAAATAATGTGCCGCCCGAATTAATCGGGCATTATTCAAATCTTCAAATGATTTCACGGCATTCCAATCGCACAAAGTATAATAAATGTTCCATTACTTTGGAAAAACTTCTTCAACTTCAACAGGTCGAAAAACTGGTGTAGATTTTGACATTCTTACAAACTCTAAATTATTAACTGAGAGTGTGTCTAATGTGCCGCGATAGCGTTCAATGCTTACTTTGCCGTTATTTTCAATAACATAGAAAAACTGATCAGTAGCACCACCGTCTATTTGTTGTTTAAAATATTCGTTCATTCTTCAACTCCGAAATGTTGTTTAATCTCCGCCATACATTGTGTGCCACCATTCAACCAAGTATCAACTGATTCGGGAACAGGATCACTGATAACTTGTTCGCAACATCCTAAACATTCCTTTACAATCAACTCGGCGAACTTTTCTTTACTGAAGACGAGTTCTCCATCATATGGCACAAGACTCTGTGCGGCAAACTTTTCCAACATAGGTATCTTTTTCATTCTTTGTAAACCTTTGTAGTTTTTTCAAATCCAATATAGGTTGTTTCAGTAATATCTTTACCAAGCAAGTTTTTGATTTTAGGATCATTCCAACAATCTTCGTCAATCATAATATTTTTAGTAAGACGCATTTTACTGAGTATGTAGATAACTTCTTCCAGTGTAGTCACTTGAGACCAGTCCAATGTCTTGTATCTGTTAGTTATTGGTTCTGGCGGTAATCGCTTAAACAGATTCCACATTACACATTCCCCAATCCTACTCTACTATAACCCAGTTCTGATTTAACTTCTCGCTCAATGTTTTGAGTCTTATGCCGCCAGTTGATACCCCAAGTGGTAATAAACTCAATAGCATCACTATCAAGATTACACTCAACATAGCCCATATTGCCCCAACGGCGATTTTCTGGATCTGCCAAGCACCACGCTTCTAACTCTGCCCGTTGCTCTCCACCATAGTGCGACATCTCAAAACAATATTTAAACTTGTTCTTAGAATGAGGAGGTGGCATCTGGCGAATAGTAGTTCGGGGCAAAGGCTTAGACATATTAGAACTTAATTAGAGCACCATTTTCGCCGTCTTCTGACACTTCGATCCAAACTTCTCGTCCTGGGTGTTTTGCGGCAATCTGTTCATACAAATCTTCTGCCATCATCTCACAGGATTTATAGTCTAACTGGAGTGTTCCTTGACTATACAGATTTTCTAACCAGCGTTTAAATTGAATAAATTCAATCGCCCGGTCTGAATGTTCTACGGAAATCCAAACTTTAAAGTGGAAGATGTGACGATGCGGATATCCTAGAAAACTTACATCGTACTCATCACCTGTAGCAAGTGCTGGATCTGTAAGTGCGGCTGGATATTTGTGCATACCTTCTTTCTGAAAGGTAACCCAAATCATTTTGTTAGGGCGGATATCTTGTTTAATAATCATAGGATTTAAATTTTCTATTTTACCAACTATCATTGTACAATCTCGTCATTGTTATATTGTGACCAGTCTGTGAAGTTTTTACGATCCATAAGTGAGTGCAGACTGTGGGACCACACACCTGGGTTTGTTGCTTTAAAATCCTTGTCATCAATTTTAAGCATTGTATTATAGTTCCATAATTTAATATATGGAATTGGCACACGTATTTGCGGAATAAAGTTATCATACTCACAATAACCGCTTTCGTGAAATTCTTCAATTTGATTAAACGGAATATCTAAGGAGCATAGAACACCTTTTTTAAGGAAATAAAAGATCATTTCTTCCCATGCTTTGTGTTCTTCATAGGTCCGTGGATTAAAACTATGATTAGCACCAAAGAAAATATGCTTACATTCTTTATCTTTAAAGAATTCTTCTATAGCATTGCAAGGGTGTACTCCTACAACAAACAAACTTAATTTTCCAAACGCAGGAGTATGTTCAATTTCAGTGCCAACAAAAAAGTTTACTCCCGTAGTAACTCCATCATTGTAATTACGCTTCATCTTTTTTGTCCTTTGCTTGCTCGTACCGCCTAAATAATCTAGTAACATCTTCCATTTGTGTTTGAAATATATGTGGACTAGCTTCACAGACCTGCATCATATCCCAATCACTGGGATAGTGGCGTAATACACCTCTAGCTTGACTGCGTATAATTGCAGGAACCTTAGGAGTCTTTTGCGGATCCATTAGTTCTTGCAAAAACTGGCGAGCCATTTTTACTGCACGATATCTTTCGTCGGGGAGTGTCATTCTTTTACCTGTAATTCTAGCTGGTCTAATAATTGTTCTTCTTCTTCACTAAATTCTTCGGAGTGCTCTAATTGTACAGTGGTTTCTTCTTCAAAGTCAAACAGATTGGCAAATTGTGTTGCCGCGTTAACTGTTTTCTTACCAGTAGCACCACGTGTGCCAATAATAGACTGCCAAAATTTATCAAACGACTCAATGATCAATTCTGCATCTGCACGATTAGGTGTAGAGAAAATGGCATCAACTACATCTCTAAAATAGACACGATCGAACTTTTCTTGTACTAGCATAGCCGGAACCTTGCCGTTATCGTATGCTTGATTAGCACGTTGAACAGCGTTCAAGTGAGCATATACGTTATGACCCATTTGAATAGCATAGCTAAACGAATCCCATGACGTCCTGCCTTCCTTACCAATCTTATTTAGGTCGCCCGGATTGTATATACAAACATCTTTTATTTGGCACTGATCGATAAGGGGACTTGATTCAAAGTTTGCAAAAACTCTGTCTTGGATGACTGCGTCTTTGAACAGTCTTGTGTCTGTTGCGTACTTTTTGTCATCAGCAGATGGCACCATGCGATAGACCCATTTTGTTCTATCTTCGAGTTCAGTTTGGATGTAGATTTGTCCGTTTGCTGTTGCCAGAAACGGTGAGGCGCAGTCAAAAGATATGGTAAAGTTTTCATTATGGTATTTTCTCACTGCTCGTTGAATATCAGTTAATAAAGTTGCCCACTCTAACTTAGAGGTGCCCAGGAAGTGCATCCAGTCTTGATGACCCTTTTCAAGGAGTCCGTCAAACTTCAATGCTACTAATCTTTTTAATACCAAATGGATGTCACACATATTCTGCCCACCCATAGCCCAGCCGTTGAACGCCTTGTCGCCGTAGACTTTAGGATCGCAAAAGTCTTTCATCTTACTATACCAATCATCGGCTTGTTTGTGTGTTTCACCTTGCAGAACATTTAAGAACTTACAAGCACCAGTGCGATGTTTGATCCAATACTCGTTGTTGTATTTGGTTGCTTCTACAGCTTGATCATATGATTCGATCCCCGTAGCTTTACGCCCAACAGGACTACGTTCAACCCACGCAGGAATATCAAGCACCATGCCGTAATCCATAAGTGTATCCATCCAGGTTAATACCTGTGTACGCTTTTTATGAGCCGCATCTAGTCTTGCTTGATACTGCTTTACATGATCAACCTTAGTGTATTTAAGGTTGCCTTTCTTATCCATAGCATGATTACCAGTGGGGTCAATGACTGGTACTAGTTCAATACCTTTGGCAACAGCTTCAGCCATCATAGCCTTTACTTCTGGCCCAGTTGGATCTCGCCACTCACCTTCCCAAACACCTTTACCAATCTGGAATCCGCCTGAGTCGCCTAGTACCCAACTTGTACTACGGTCTCTATTACGGAACATATCTTCACTATCGTCTTTCTTAGTAAGATCTAAGTTAGCGTGACCTGCTGAATAGAGACACCACTTATAGTAGAATTCTCCCTTTTCAGGTTCTAAATAGTTTAGACTTTCCATACCAGCACCCCACACGCTAGGAATACGTGCAGGATCTACATAATTTCCGTGCCGTTGCTTGCCGATAAATGTAGCATAGAATCCTGAAGTTGCTGGCAAAAACACAGCATAGTCGTGTTGAGTAGCTGTTAAGTTTTTATTCATTATTTGCTTTGAGCTGGTAGTGTATAGTTGTATTCAGCCATGCCGCTGTCGACTGTAATTTGCAATGCACCAACATCTGCAATACGCATAGTCTTGTCACCGTCTAGATTAAGAATACTCATAACCTGTTGGACTGGCCATGACCATGTTTGTTTTAGCTTGCCTGTAACCCCTGCTTGGAAGGTAAAGCTACCTGCGTGTGTGCTGGCATCACCAAAGCTAAACACTAGGTCATCACCTTTAGTAGTTACTTGGAATACTGGCTCTTCACTGTGTGCTTGTGCCTGGAACTTCAATCTTTGAATACTAGACACGTTAGGTTGAAATTCAATATCCCACTTGGCACCTTTAAACTTTACAGTCTTAAGTTTTTCGTTAATGATTTCTGAGTTCATAAATCTATAGTCATTAACAAAGTCCCCTTCTTTGTTTTTAAAGTGGATACCTGTAGGAATATCGTCACCGTTTCTATTCTGTCTGACAACATCAATTTCTGCACCCTCTTTGTATTCAGGACATCTTAAATGAATACTGAGTTTATCCAAGTTAGGCATACCAAATGTACCTTCAAATGCAGGAACTGCGGTGTGGGTTTTAGCGTTAACTACAACAGACCGATCCTCTGCCATTGACTCGATTACTGTATCCGAGTCACTTCCGCTAATTTTAACTAGCGGTAAAAATCCTAGACTATGCGTGTGTGCAACTAGGTCTTGTAAAATATCTTTCATATGATTCTCCATGTTTATCTATTATATTTAGGTTTGTGGTAAAAGTCAAGAGGTTTTTCTTACTTTTTTGTTATATTCTATTGCCGTTTTAACAAGTGTAGCCGATTCCCCAATTTGGTCTGCCCAATACGTAAATGCATCTGTATCTTTAGGGAAACAATGCCCTCCCCATCCTCGCATTCCATCTGGTCCAGGCACCATAGTGTGATCACTACCTATCCGTTGATCCTGACTAATCAGGTGTCTAACAGCATCAAAATTTAAATCTTCCTTTTGGCAGATATCATATATCTGATTAAAGAAGCTGGTCTTCAGTGCTAAAAAACTATTCACAGAATATTTTATTAACATTGATTCTTTAGCGGTACAATTGAACGCTATTTTACAATTTGGCAGTGTGCCTAAAAATAGTTCCTGCCAAAAACATTCAGGATCTTCCCCACCGAGGATAACGTATTTTTGATTTAAAAAATCAATATTGGCACTACGAGCACGTAAAAATTCTGGACTATACACTATACTATGGTCAGTAAACATTTCTGTTATAACATCTACTACGCCCGGACTTACTGTGCTTTTTATTAGAATTGGCATAAACACAGGTACTTGATCCAGTACATTAATAATATTTGATGGGTCACAAAACCCGCCATCTGTATTAGGTGTAGATACGCAAACAATAATACCATCTGCATCGTGATGATCTTTAATTGTATTTTCACTGCACACTGGATCCACTATTACTATTTCATGTTTTGTTTTAATAGCATTAGTGACCGCCTTGCCAACAAATCCGTAACCTGCAATAATTATTTTCATATTAAAACTCGAATAAACTGTTAAAGGTATTTTTTTCTTCAGTGCTAGTAACATCCCAATGAAGAACTCCGATCAAGTTGGACAACTTATTATCTATAATAGTCTGTTCCATTTCTGCATGATCAAATGGCAAATCTTTAAACCATTGCGGCAACCTCAGCTCGTCAACTGGATACGCAACAGATGTAAAGCCAATAGGATTTTGTTTAAGTTTACATACAATAACCTTAGCCCCATCAGTAATACCCATTGAGTATTTGTCTCCCATCATTCTTTTTAACGTATTCCAATTAATACTGGCACGAACGTGTCCTGGCATGTTTGCTTTTCCAGCTTTGCGTTCTTTTTCTTGATACTCAGTAATCTTGTTAGCACGTTTTGGACTGCCTTTTTCCCAACCAGGTCTGCTTTTGAATTTTAATCTAAATTCACTAATGTGATTAAGTACATCTTCTTCAGTAGCGCCAGTTAAGACCTTCTCAAGAACATCACTTAAAAAGTTTTGAATAAATTCTGGAGTATCACTACGCTTTAGGTCAAGGCCCATAGCTTTGATCTTGCCTGGCTTGCCATCTACATCTGTACGTTTTCCTTCTTTATCATAGTAAAGGACTGCATAACGTTTCTTAGTAATAAACAGGCCTTTGCTGGCAACAATTTCTCGCCCTGCCTTAATAACTTCACCACGTGCTTTCGGGCAATGGAACGCATCTAACATAAACTGTGGGAATGTTGAGTTAACTTCTTCACCGATTTGGTCGTATAGTTGAACTACACTTTCTTTGGTCCATGGCAATTGCCCTGCATTAATTTCATTTTCTAATGTCTTATATGCACTAAAGTAACACGAATCAGTATCACCGTAGATAATAGCTTTGCCTATATGATTAAATTCGCCTGTTACAATTTCGTTTACCTTACTAGCCATATGTTTGGCAATAGCACGTCCGGTTAATGTTGTTGATTGGCCAATTCTGTTATCAAAGAATCTGCATCCTGGATTCAAAATAGCACCGTACAAACTATTCAAGTTAATCTTCTTAACTAGTTGTCGCTTGTCCCAGTATTCTTCTTCTACTTTGTTTCCTGCCGCAATACATTCTTTTAGTTTGGCCTGCATCTCTTTACGTTCAGCATACCAACGTTTTAACAAACCAGGAATAATACCTTCTTTCTCGTAGGTAAAGATAGTTCCATTGGCACTTAATACCCAAGGTTGATGACTGTCGAAAATTAATTTATATACTTCGGCTGCACTTAGATTGTCACTAGAACCATCTTGCCAATCAATGGCAATCTCTGTTCCAATTTCTTCATTCATGACCGCAGTGTACTCTAATGAGCCAAACATACCTTCCCACGCAGCCGCAAACGATTTGCCTTTGGCAAGGTGCGCCTGAATGTATTCATCTGTCATAGTTGGGCGTAACTGGCCAATAATAGTTTCCGGTCCCATGTTAAGCGCACGAATGGCACTTGGGTACAGACTGTTAATGTCTAGTGATCCAATCCAATCGTGAATGCCTTCTTTAGGATAGGCAACATACGCACCAGCCGCTTGACTGTCTTCTCGTTCGTCCATTTTAGTTCTGTTAGGAACTTGGAAACCTCTGCGGTGTGCTTCGTTAATGATAGCCTGTTCGGTTACAGCCACAGCACCCATTGTAGTCTGTAGTAACACAGTACATTCGTGTGCCAGTGTGTTGGCAAGGTCAATAAACTTTAACTTTTTATCTAGTTTGTCTAGCAGTGCCGTATCTTGTCTGTTATATTCAATAAACTTTTTAAAGTCATGATTATAAAGTTGATCTAACGACCCCTCATACGGAGTCTTACGCTCATCAAGTTCATATTCTGCAATAGCATCCAATCGATAACTATGTCTCTCTTCATATGTGTACTTGCGATACAATTCAAGACTATCTAAGTGTACCCGCCCTAACAGGTCAAAGGTTACAGAATCTCGTCCAAACTTTTCGTATTCTCGTCTTTTTGGAAATTGGTTAAACAAACACAGTCTACGTGTATCTTCTTTGCTTAATGCTTTAGTAATACGATTTACAGTATAGGGCATATCAAAGCCTTCACTGTTCCAACCGCTTAGAATGTCAGCATCTTGAATTAAATCCAAGAACATGTCTAACATCTCTGATTCTTTTGCAAATAGATATGTATTAGGAAATTCAGCAACGGCTTCTTTGGCCTGCTCCATTGTCATAGTCTTAGGAGGCACAGCTAAACATACAAGGGTATCTAACCATTGTAGGTGGACAGCGATGGCAGTAATTGGCATAAACGCATCATCTGGTGATGCATAGCCACGTTCTGGATCAAAGTCCACCTCAATATCCCAAAACGCCACGTTTAGTTTTGGAGCATCTTGATTTAGATAGTGTTCACTTAAACATACAAAGATAGGATTGATATCAGCTTCAAATAATTGCTTACCTGAATTGATAGCTTGTTCTTTGCGTAGTTCTTTAGTGTTCTTACAGACAATCCTGCTAAGTGGATCTCCGTAAATTGATTGATGTTTGCCCTTAGGGTCTTTATAGTAGAAAGTGTGTTTAACAGGATAGTCTTTGTACTCCCGCTCACCTTTCTTATTTCGTTCAACAATCTTGATGACATCTTCATCACGGTTGAACCATGCGTCTACATAACTCAAATTTTTCTCCTATGCAATTTTAGGCTTGCAAATACCAATGTGATCATTTGTGGCTGATCAAACCTTACTCATATATTATTTATTAGTCTAACATAGCCGATACAATCAATAGTGACTAACAATAGATAGTTAGCTACCATGCCTGTACTTTTGCGAGTCCATGCCGCCCATCCAAATATTGCACATTGAAGTATAAAGATTGGATAGAGCCAAATAAACAACGGATCAGTAGCACCTGCCGCGAGTACTAGCGAACACCCGAGACTCATAAACCATGCAGTAATTTCTAAAACAAATCGAGTTGGCCACTCATTAAAATCTGTTTTAGCCCATTTAAAAACGTTTGACAAAAAATGAGTCATTAGATCCGCTTAGTAATATCTAAGATTGCTTCAATTTCTGCCCAGTCTGCATTGTGATCAGACCAATTACCTTTATGCGCAATTTTAATTGCACGATTAATAATACTTGGTTTTAGTTGTAATTCTTCTGCTACTGCTTTAACAGTTTCTTTTAGACCTTCTGATAGATCTTCAATTTCTCGAAGTACTGTACTGCCTTCTGCAATAAGTCTTTCAAGTTTGGCTTTTTCTTCTGCTCCGTAGGAACGACCTGACATAGTAATCTCCTTGATAGATGTAGTATACACTAGTTATACTGCATAGTCAATAGCTAAATCAAAAAAAATGGCAGACTTAGTCTGCCATTTTAGGAGTGGATAAAATTATTGTCCAGTAGCTTTAAGTGCGTCTAACTGAGCTTTTGCCGTTTTAACATCGTCAGCCATCTCTGGGTCGTTAGCATACTTGCCGATAAGTGTCTCTAGTTCTGCCATTTCGCTAGCATACCATTTTGTAAGATTAGTTTTGCCACCGCCAACACTTCCAGAAGTAGTGCCGCCTTGATCAGCTGCCCCACCTGGAATTTTCAAAGTCTTACCTGCATAAATCAAGTTTGGATCTTTAATGTAAGGATTGGCTTTCATAATGTCTTGGATGCTTACGCCAAACTTTTTACTGATCTTTGTAAGATTGTCACCCTTAACGATAGTGTAATCACTACCAGCACCCGCGGCTTTACCTGACTGTGCTGGCGCATCTGCTGGCGCCGCAGTTGTTGGTCCTGTAGCCGCAGTAGGTTTTACGTCAGTTCTATCTCCACGATATGCTCCGTTTGGATCACGGGCCGGAGTAGTAGGTTTTACGTCAGTTCTATCTCCACGATATGCTCCGTTTGGATCACGAGCTGGTTTTTCTCCGTTGAGAGCAGTAACACCTGCAGTCCCTGCACCTACAGCACCGGTACCGATGGCAACTTTTTGCCCCATACTCATTCCCGATTTGTTAGGAATTACTCTAGCATCAACATCAATAACATCGTCGGCAGCACCGGGACGTTTTGCAGGTAAATTGGGGCGTGTAGCAATAGCGTTACGACCTGCGCCTGCTGGAACAGGCAACGGTGCTTCTAATAACAGAAGTTTATTTCTAATAGCACCCATGCTTTCACTTAATGATTTTGGTTGAGTTGATTCTTCCATGTCAGTATCACTAACTGGAGGCTTCTTAGTAAGAGCCACAAGCTCTTTCATTCTAGCACGATCTTTTTCTTTGTCACCTGCACTGCCCGAACCACCTGCAGAGGAACCTTTTGCTAATTCGTCTAATGCGGCTTGTGCATCTTGTAACGCGGCAATAACTTCTGGATCATCAATATCTGCAAGTTCAGCCATGATCTTTCTAATTAATGCTACTTCTTTTTGGTATTGACCAGCATTGATAGTTATACCGTTACCTATGTCTTGTTGGACAACAGGTCCAGTGCCTAAGGTTACCTTTTCACTTAGATCGTATCCAAATTCTTCTTTTAATATATTTGATAGTGAACTATGTATTGATTCTTTAACTATGTTAACTCCCGGAACATCCCACCCTTGAGTTTGGGCCTGAGTTGGCGGCTTCATTACAGACTTACCTGATTGCGCAGGAGCACCGGGTGTTGCTCCACCTGCTGCCGCACCTTTTGATCTAATTCTAGCCACTAGATTCTTAAGCTGACCCAGGCGTCTCTTTATAAATTCATTGCTAGTGTTAGTTGCGCCAGTTCTAGCAGAGTCGGTTTTACTAGCTTGAAATTCTCTTTCAGCATCACCTCTAGTCAGCATGTTTGCTAATCCACTTGGACCTTGTGCATTGCCCGGAATCAACCCTAGCTTTTGTAATGCTAGTGTGTCATCTCTGTTAGGAGGTGCTGTTCTTGGACTATTTGGCTTAGAATGAAACTCTGCATCACCTTGCGCAACAACAAATTCACCTTTGCTGTTCATCAGTCCAGGCAAACCACTTTTTGCAGCCAACGCCGCTAATGCATCGTTACCGGCAGTTACTGGATCAAGAGTAGTAAATCCACCCCATCCACCTGATTTTTTCTTTGCCGCTGCCGCATCCATTGCCTGCTTTTCAGCTGCCTGCACATCTTGCAAACTCAACGCTTCGTTGATTTGTCGTAGTCTTGCAATAATATTTTTTATGTCCATGATTTATCCTTTGCTAGTTGCTCTAAGCATCCAAGCATGTTTTTTATGTGAGTCTAAACGACCAGCTATAAAATCAGCTAATCCTTGTTCATTAGTTGAATCTGCAAGACCAAATACTTGATTAAGTAGTTCAATCAATTTGGCGTTGTCTTGCATAAGTTCGTTAACCATTTCTTCAGCACTGACTACACCGGGTGGTTCGTCAATAACACTAAGTTCCTGAAATCTGCCAATGCTCATTGGTGTATAAGATCCTAGTGCGCGAATTTCTTCACCAAACTGATCAATGCTGCCGTATACTTCTTCGTATATAGCACCAAATAAATCATGGAACTGTTTAAAGAATATACCTTCAACATTGAAATGAAAGTAGTGTGCTTTCATGTAAAACACAAAGGTGCTAGCCATAGCTACTTTCATTGACTGCTTTAAATCTTCCATGTTACTCGTCGCCTTCGTTCACTGGTGTTGTTTTAGGCTTAACGCTTTCTTTTTTAATCTTCTCGCAGTCGTTTACACGCTTACCTGCGTTCTTGCCAGTACCAGGTTGGGTGCCAACTTTTCTGTGCCCAGGCCAGCAGTGCTGTGGGCCTGCTACACCTTCTTTGAACGCTGGATTTGTAGGGCCCGGAGTTTGTGGGCTCCATCTTTTACCTTTGTGTGGTCCAGATGTTACAATAGGATACTGACCATCTTTGCCTTTTGGTGGCGGAGCAGTTGCTCCATCTGGCGGGGATAAGTTTTCATCTACACCTTGCGATCTATACACACCGTCTACTTTTTGTTTTGCTGTGCCACCTGTTACTTTAACTAGTGCAGTTAGTAAATCGTTAAATTTTAAAGTTTCATCAACTAGAGCATATGGCACAATAGTATCACTGCCTAACACTAGATCAGCATCATCAAAGTACAGCTTTGTTTCTTTTGGCAGGCCCGCTTCTTTCTTTAACCACCTAGTAATTTTACTCTGGTCTCTAAATTTTCTATAAAATTTAGTAACATTATATCCGTGTGCGCTGCCTTCTAACACACTTTGACTTTCCATTGTCAATAAGTTTTCATCTACAGGAACTGCCTGTTTCTTGTGTTTGACATCGCCTTGCTTTTCAGCTCGCTTTTTATTTGTGTGTGCGCCAGCACCGCTGGTTGTTTTCATAGCGTGTTTGGCTACAAAGTTAGGTGGCTTTGGTGCAGGAGTACTTTTTACTTCGGACAAGTGTTCAGACAATTTTAGTCTTAAGTTGTCTTCTTGATTAATGTCTTCTTCTTCAACTAGCTTTAGATAAGTTTTAAACAGACTAGGAGTTTCGTTTAGATCAACTGGCTTTGGTTTAGGTGTATTCATATACACTATATTTTCTGCCTGTGACAATCTATTAGTCTTAGGATTCTTACCTTCGGTAACCACCTGAAGAAGTTTTTTCATGTCGCTGGACCCTTCTGCAGCCTTTTTAGAAGAGCTGTCTAAGGTCTGTAGAAGTTTCTTCATGTCCATATAATTATCCGTTTAAGCGAGTCATTAATTGCTTCATACGAAACAAATCTGCAGATTCTTTTACTGTTTCTTTGTTACGACTTGGCATTGCTGGATTAGCCGTGCCAGGTTTAGTAGCAGCCGCACCTGCTGCCTTCTTTGGATCATTACGGCTTGGGAAAGGGCTTTTAGCTTTCTTTGCAGGGGCAACGCTTCCGCCGTCTACGTCTTGTGGGGGAGGAACACCTTTGTCGGGACTGCTTACCCATACACCGCCTTGAATAGAACCTTCCATTTTGGCTTTTGCTTTAGCAACAGCTTTTTTAACTGGAGAATCTTTTTTAGCAAAAGGATTTACACCTTTCTTCGGTGCAGTGCCTTTCTTTGTGTCAGCAATAGCCTGCTTCATTGGTTCTTTTTTGTTTTTGTTTTTGTTTACGTCTAAGAAGTCTGGCTTGGAAGCTTCAGACATGCCGCCACATTCTTTCAAACCATGCACTGGGCATTTTTTGCCTTTGGCAGTATGGTTACATTTTTCATCGGCAGCTTCTTTAACATTTTTAGCTACTGCTTTACTTACAGCGGCACGTTTTGTTTTGATATACTTGTCAGACTTGGTATTCTTTTGACCGTCATTGTCTACGTCGTCGTCTTCTTTACCTACAGGATCAAGTGCTTCTTTAACTTTTTGGCCGTCTTTAACACGAGTTACGGAATCTTTACCAAAACGCTTTTCCCAGTTCTTGCCTTCTTTTTCTTCTGCTTTGTCAGCAGCCTTGTCACTTGCTTTATCGGCAGCTGATTGTGACTTGGCTTGTGACTTTGGTTCTGTATGCGGCTCATCGCTAAAACGATTTGGATTTTGTGTATGCTTGGTAACACCTTTTTTACTACGATCAATCTTACCACCAGTTGACGACTTTTCTTCTTTTTCTTCTTTAACATCTTTCTTAGACATTTTTTCAGCTTGCTTCTGCTTTAACTGTTTAATCTTGTCTTTAGCTTCCATCAGCTTGTTACGCAGTTCAACTCGTTGACTTTCAGAGTATACGTCGGCAGTTTCTAACTGTTCTCCGTATTCGCTAAATTTCATCTCGTATTCCATGTAGTGATACACAGACGCAATGTAATCGGCCGCTTTAGTAATCTTAGCTTGGACCCAACCTTCTAATTGTTGGTCTCCATCTAACATTTTAAACAGCTTATAGCTATAATTTGCTAGTTTGTATAGATCAGCCTTGGCCATTGCGCCTTCATGATCTGTTGGCATTGCTGATTGTGGTTCGTTCATATCTTGCATGGTAAAAAACTCCGTAGTCTTATATTTAGCGTTTGATGCTGCCGCCGGTCAGTAGATTATCGCCGTCTACGGCGTTATCTGTGGGCGTTTGCATCTTAGGGCTTTGATTCTTATGTACTGCTCCGACCGACATATCACCGGCAGTTGTTGCACCGCTAGAGGCAATCTCTACCACTGTTTCGTCGTCTTGCGGGCGTTTGGTAAGCATAATCTTACCTTGTAATTCAGGTTTATTTTTGATTATTGCCAGGGCATAGTTATTAGCACCTTTTTTCCATTCAAACGTCTTAGGTTCGCCTTGGCTTTTTAGTATCTTTCCGTTAACACGTAAGTACCAAGGGCCGCGGTCTTTGTTCTTTTGTTGCTGACGTAGTTTTCTTTCAAAGTCGGGATCATCTTCGTGACCTAATTCATGTTCCATTTCACCACGTTTAAAATTACGTCTTTCAGAATCCATTTGATTTTGCTGGTAACGATCGTAATCACCGGGACTCATTGTGTCTGGATTACGACCATACACTTCTGATAAAATTTGTATGACCTTCATTATTTTGTCCTTATTCCTTCACCCACTGGTTTCTCTCCAGTTAGCTTTGGCAAACTAAACCAAAGCTGGAACCACTCTGGAGTTCCGGGTTTGATATTATGTTGTTTCATTAGTTCGCCTTTTTCGTTTCCAGTAAGGCTGATATTACTCCCACCAAACGGATCAACAGGGCTATAGTTTAAATATCCTTTAAACTCGTTTATCCCTGCTAACTTTTTAATTTGATCTAATTCGTTCATTACACACCGTATTGGTTAGTCTTACGTGTTGGGATCGGACTTACTGTATTAGTACTATCTAACTCTTTACTTTCCATATCGCCGTTATTTAGATCAGTGTAAGAAGCACCCACTGCCTTAGCGGCCTTTTTAAACATTTCATTTTCAACTTCTGTATATGGATGCACAGTTTTCTTTTTTCCATACCAACTCTTAGCATCAATGTCAGGAACAGTTTTGCCGTCAGTGCTAGCCATAGCTTGACCTAACTTGAATGCTACATAATCACTGTTGGCTTTTTCTTCGTCACCGTAGATGCTTATACCTCGACTCGACTGACTTTGTCGCTTTGATATTTTAGCTTGTTTTGCTTCAGCCATCATGGCTTGTTCTATTTCGTCAAGTGTTTCTTTTACTAGACCAAATGCTTTTAAATTCTTGTATGGTGTAGATGCATCAACATCTACTGTGGTATTTTGTTTGGTAATAATGCCTACACCGGCTGCATCTTCGTTCTTCTTAACAGCTTTAGCGGCTTTTCTAGCCATTGAAGCTAATATTTGATCTTTGTAAGGCAATAGATATTTGGCTACAACATCAAAGAATGGTTTACCCATTACCGGAGTTTCACTACTTACGCCTGCAGCCTGAGTGAATTTTTTCCTATTGCCTTCTAGTACTGCGGCCCTAAGATCAGTAGCTGAGGAAATTCTATCAGCTTTTCTCCACTCAATTTTTTTAAAGTTATAAAAACCGTGCGGCCCTTGTACGCCATTTGATTTCTGCAATCCTGGTACAAACACTTTTGCATCTTGTTCGTCTGTAACAACGACCAATGTCACTGGGCCGTGTTTTTTATAAACGTAAGTGGCTAATGTCCACCACGTCTGCTCTGGCACTATATGTCCTTCAGTGCCCGACCAAATTGTCTTAATGCATTCAACTTTAACTTCATATGGCAACGGGTCGCTTGGACCGACAGTTGCTTGATTAGTTCCTAAATACCAAACAGGACTTTCAGATGCTTTGATCCATGCTTCTTTGTGGCCAACGTGTGGTGGATTAAACCGTCCAAATATTATAGCAACTTCTTGATCAGTTTCTTTTTCTTTTGATTTTGCCTGAACCTTTGTACCAGCCGCAATTTTTGTCCCTACTTTCTGTCCAACTGACTGTGTAGTAGTTCCTGTCTTTGCAATATCGTCACTGCTTTTTACAACATCGTCGACAGTCCTAGCACCAAATTTTCCTAATGCTAAACTTGCTTCTATTGTAAAAAATTCTCTTAATTTCATGATTAATTTCCTGCAGGAACCCAAGTAGTTGGAACATACTTAACTGCACCAAATTTATGATGCTTCTGTGGATAACGTACATGTCCTTCACCGTTAGTGTCCCATATCTCTCGACGAGGTTGCGATTTAACTGATGCATCTATTGCATCTTTAATATCTCTTATTTCTTTAATTAGAAAAAAGATAGCGTCTAATCCGCCGGGGTGCTCTTGTACCATATCAACAATATGTTTTTGTTTAGCGGCACTAACACCTTTCTTTTTCATCCATTCTGTAAAATCGTGTCCAGCAAGATCAGAAAAGTTTCGTTGCCCCTTAGCATGTTCTCTGCTCATTTGATTAAAGAATGGGTAAAAAATTCCATTCTTATCTGGATCAGGTAATGACCCTAAGAAATTATCAATAGTTGCACCGTATTGTTCTGCATATTCTATAGCTTGGTTAACTTCTTCTAATACAGATTGATCTACTTCAGGTGCAGTTTCTGTATAGATAGGACCTTGAACGATTAATCCTGGACTTTGATTAAACATATCAAAATCATCAAGTGGTTCTTGAGAGGCATCATTCATACCAAACGTTGAGAAATAACCGTGCCCTACTACCATTACCTTGGCTTGTGCAATCCTGTTACCTAATTCACTGCCTGCATCTACATGATAGCAAGTATTGGATCTTGGATTAGGACAGAAAGTATAAATCCCCTTGGGGTAGTCTGCACCACCGTCATCAAGACTCTTGTTTAGTAATGGGTCAACACCGTATAGTGCATCGGCATAAACAAATCCTACAAAGTCTTTAGGTGTTGCCGCATCAAATAAAGGATAAAGGTTGGCAAAGTTCTGTGCAAACTGATTACGTTTAGCAACTTCATCAGCAGTCTTGGCTGTGCCACTTTGATTAACAATAAAGTCAACAATCTCTTTAGGACTTTCTGCTTTAACACCTCGAGACCATTGGTTATGACCTACTAAGATTAACGGGCCGTTTTTAACTTCTCTACCCCAATAAACTTGAGGATTACCATCCCACTTACGCCTTAGTGATGTCTTACCTGGTTTTTCTTCAATAATTTCTTTAAAATTATTTAATTGCTCTAGTGTGCCACGCTGTCCCTTAAAAAAAACAAAATGCTCTGGATGATTAAACGGACGTCCGTATCGATCCATGCTATCGTCATCGATAGCAGTTTGTTTTTTAGCTTCTGTAAAAGCAAATAGTTCTCTAAGTAGCATTATTTTTTACCGGTACTAAATTCTTCAGTACACTTCTTATAAAGTTCTAAGCAAACTTTTTCTTGAACATCTTTAGGTAATTTAGATGGTAGTTTTTTAATTGGAAACTCTGCTGAATATGCTTTGTAAGCTTCGAGAGTAGCATTGCTGAATAGGCTACGGTTAGCCTTGCCAGTTTTCATAGCGGCTTTATGCTTGATTACCTGGGGATAAACATGCCGACGATACACATCGTCGTTGTTTTGCATATAAAACAACAGATCTTCAGCTATGTCAAAGCCTGTATCTTCCTGTTTTTTATTATTAAAGTGTAGATCTAAATCAATATTTTCTACTAGTTCGTTAATTCGCATGTTATAAGCCCGTAATTGCACAAAGACAATGTCTTAGTGTATTTATCTTAGGATAAAATCTACGACCAAACTATTTTTTAACAATAGTTTCTACTTTGTTAATGCTGCCACCCAGCATCATTTTAGCCATTAGTAGCTGTTTTTCGCCTTTAACGTAAAAATAGCTCCCGCCCCAGCTTACTGATCTAAGCAACTGACTCTTACAGCCTTTAGTTAGTTTAATCTTACTGTTAGCATCGGCCCACTCTACAAAGCTATCTTGTGGTTTATTACTTTTTCCTAAGGTAACTCTAAAATCAAAGTCAATTTTAGGCATTATAATAGTATTCATTTCAACAGTACCAGAAGGAATACTAATATATTTCACTCTTTCGGTATCTAATTTAGTTAATAGATCAATATCTTGACGATTGTTTGTATAGAAACTTATAAACGGGCTTTCAACTCTAATATTAAAATTTGACATTTTTAAAATAGTCTTGGCCAGTTTCATGCAATAGTCAAAATCTTCTGGGGTTTTAACTTTATTAAACGGATTTTTATGAGCACCAATACCGTTTTCTTTTATCTTATCTAACGCTTCACTGACATTTCTACCTCTAAACCAGCCCGCCGCCGGACATACCAGTACTGCCTTGTACTGGTATTGTCCTTGAAATAGACGTCTAGTTTCTTTAGTCAGCATTTTCTAAAACAGTCGTTGATATCAACGGAATTTTTGGAGTCTTACCTCTAGATGATAGGAATAACTTGTCGTCTGCTATAGTAATAGTTAACCATCCGCCAAGTTTTAAATCTCCAAACAACATCATTTTAGCAAGGTCGCGTTTAATCTCTTTGTCAATCACACGCTGTAATGGACGAGCTCCCATCTTGCTATCAAATCCTTTGTCAATCAACCACTCAACTGCATCTTTATCAATCTTGATACGAACGCCCTTTTCTTTGACCTGTTCCTTAAGTTCATCGATAAACTTAGTAACGATCTTAGTCATAGTAGATTTTTCAAGTTTGTTAAAAGTAATAATACCGTCTAAACGATTACGGAACTCTGGCGTAAAGAACTTTTTAAGATCAGTATCGGCATATTCTTTTTCTTGCTTACCAAAACCGATGTTATTCTTTTCAGCACTTTGAGCGCCAGCATTTGTAGTAAGGATTAATAGTAAATTCCTACAGTCTGCTTGCTTTCCGTTTGATCCAGTAATAAAACCGTTATCCATCATTTGTAAGAGTACAGTTGTTACATCTGGATGTGATTTTTCAACTTCGTCAAATAATAACACAGCATTTGGGTTTTCTTGAATCTGTGTAATTAGTTGTCCGGCATTTTCTTCAAATCCGACATATCCCGGAGGACTACCGATCAGCTTAGAGATACTATGCTTCTCTTGATATTCTGACATATCAAATCGTAGTAACTTAACTCCTAAGTGTTTTGCAAGTGACTTGGCAGTTTCAGTCTTACCACAACCAGTTGGTCCCATAAACACAAACGACCCAACTGGTTTGTTGTCAGGTTTTAATCCGGCTCTGGCTACTACGATCTTATCAACTACTTCTTGCACTGCAAGATCTTGACCAAACACTTCATCCTGTAGACGAGTTTGTAACGTAACAAGCCCGTCACTTTCCTGTTCCGCTACTACTTCTTCTGGAATTTGAATCATCTTTGACAACTCGTATTCAATTTCTTTAGCACCAACTACTCGTTCATCGGCTAGCTTTAAATTAAATCTAGAACATGCACAGTCAATAAGGTCAATTGCTTTATCAGGTAATTTCTTATCTGCCTGATATCGTACACTTAACTTAATTGCAATTTGCAACGCTTCGTCTTTAATCTTAACATTGTGATGTGTCTCATAGTATTTTTTAATACCTTTAAGAATCTGTAAGGTAACTTCTGTAGTTGGCTCATCAACAGTAATACGTTGGAATCTTCGCATTAGCGCACGATCTTTCTCAAAGTGCTTGCGATACTCTTCCCATGTAGTTGATGCAACTACTTTGATATTGCCTTTGCTTAGTGCAGGCTTCATCATATTGGCAAGGTCGTTTGCTGAGTTGCTTGCTGAACCTGCACCACTAATCATATGTGCTTCATCGATAAACAACACAGTCTTACCTTTCTTACTAAGACCTTTAAGCACTGCTTTAAAACGCTCTTCAAAATCTCCACGATACTTACTACCTGCAAGCATTGCACTAATATCTAAGTTAAAGACAGTATAATCTTTTAGAAAGTCCGGAACTGCACCTTTGACAATATTGTAAGCAAGGCCTTCTGCAATGGCAGTTTTACCAACACCTGGATCACCAACTAGGATAACGTTGTTTTTACTACGACGACCTAATGCTAGAGCAATATTTTCTAGCTCGTCAATGCGTCCAATTACCGGATCAACTGCTCCCTTCTTAACTGCATCATTAAGATTGGTAGTAAACGCTTTAAGAGCTTTAGTTCCAACTTGGTCTGGCAGCTCTTCTTCCTCTGGTGATTCAGATACGTTGTTTAGATAATCTGCAAATTTATCTTTATCGATGCCTGCTTGTTGGATATAAAAGTATGCCCAAGAGCGTTTCTCACCAATAATTGATAGGAATACATCTGCAGGCTCAATCCGCTGCCTGCCGTTAAACAGCACCTGAGTAAATGCACGATTAAGTACCCGTTCAACTGATTGAGTTTTCTTTGGCTTAACTACAACATCTTCTACTGTGATTTCTGCACATTTATTCTTTAGGTAGTGCTCAAGATTCTTTTTAATATAATCAGGATCACTTCCGTAGCCTTGTAGGCAGTTAGCAAATGACTCTTCGCATAGCATAGCAAACAACAAGTGTTCTATTGTTAAATATTCATGTCTTTGTTGTCTTGCACTTTCGATAGCTTTTTCAAAAACTGCTTGGAGACTGTCGCTTGGTTCTACCATATATTTCCTTTATCTATGATTAATTTCGTGATCGATTAATTTTAATTTTTCAATCAGTGCCGGATCTGTTATCTCTGGTGTTTTAATTCTAATTTCAGCAACCAATCGCCCACGCATAGCGTTGTTAACGTTTGCAAAACCGTGACCTAACACAGCATATTCAACACCAGTTTCAACCCCAGGTCTAACGTCTATAGCTATATGTTGTCCGTTTATAGATACAACTGATTTTCTACAACCAATCATTGCTTCAATTGGACTTATATCTAAATGGGTATATAAATCGTTCCCTTCACGCCTAAACTTGGGATCTTGCATTACTAGTATTGTAACATTTAAATCTCCTCTTTGCAACTGAGGATGGCTATCATCACCTAATCCTTGATATCTAATAGTTGCACCGTGTTCAATACCGGGAGGTACATTAATAATAACACTTTGTAATCGACCACTAGGCAATTGGTAGCTGGCTTCCAATTGTTTACCAACGTAGCTATCTAATAGAGATATTTGACATTGTATATTTAAATCGCGATTTTTTCTAACTCGTTGCCTTCCAAATATATCTCCAAACGGATGCTGTCCCCCAAACGGAGGAACCCCTCCAAACATATCCCCAAACGGATCAAACCCCTCACTAGAAGTAAATCTAAATTGACTACCTCCGCCATTGCGCATTTGATCGTATTCAGCTCGTTTTTGTTGATCGCTTAGGGTAGCATACGCACCTTGAATATCTTTAAATTTAGAATCGTTGCCTCCATTTCGGTCAGGATGATGTTTCATAGCCAAGCTTCGATAAGCCTGCTTAATTTCGTCCTGACTAGCAGTTGGGTCAATTCCTAAAGTTTTATATAAGTCTGTCATAGTCGTAAAAATAGGTCCAGTCTAATACAGTAATTATACTATCTTAGACCGAACCTGTCAATGTTTGAATGGTTTATTTCTTCTTTTTGTCTTCCGGAACTGCTGTGCCTTCGTGCTTTTTGTGTTTCTTAACTTCTTTGCAATCTTGCTTAGGTTTCTTAGTTTTTGGATCTATTACTGGTTTGCCATCTTTACCTTGAATGTCAACGCATACTTTTACAGTTTCTGCTTTTTTTTCTTCTGCTGCCTGTGCAGGGAATGCTAGAGCTAATGCTAGACCTGCTACAAAAATTAAATGTTTCATTTTGTTTTCCTTTATAGTTCTGGTTGATCTGGTTGCATAGGCATCGGTTTACCTGTGCTACTAGTCATTGGTTTTGCTGACGCAACTGGTGTTGTACCCCAACTGGGTGCTGGTGTAAAACTTGTTGACGGTGCTGGAGGTGCGCTTCCAAACCCGCCTCCGCCAAAGCTGTTTGGTGCTGTAGAACCAAAGCCCCCCGTCGGTGCACCAAATCCTGATTGAGGTGCGCTAGGTGCTGTAAACCCGCTCGATGGTAATTGTGCTCCGCCATTATTTGCTCCGCCTAATTTTTCTTGTGTACGACCAAACGCCGCAATACCTAATACCGCACCCATTGCAATATGGAATAAACCAGCACCTTGTAGGGTTAGTGGATTCCATTGTGTAATTTGTGTGCCTGTTGTAGTTTGTAATAAACTCCATAAGATTGGAAATATAACCATGTCCATGGTACAGACCAACATGTACATCCAACCCATCATTGGACGCCATTTTGAATTCATCCAATCTTCTTTTTTCTTTTCGCTTTCGCTTTTAACTTCTTCGCTCATTTCCCGCTCCTATTTGTTGATTACTTTTTGGCAATCATTGTTTGAATTTTTTCCTGCATTGCTTTAGCCCAGAAAGGCTGAGGAAAATTCCATCCTACAAATGCTCCTACTGCTACCCATAATAAAATATCTAACATAGTGTTCTCCTTAGAACCAAAGGTATAAGCCGTTGAGACTTAATAATATTCCAAATCCTGCAACAACAAAACTACCCCAGAACATGCCCATGCTAACTGCAAGAATACTTGCCGATAGCACAACGATTGCTAACTGATATGCTGTATTAGCATATGCAATCCAAGGACTAGATTTTTTAGCCACTTCACGCTCTGCTTCCATTGCTTTTGCTTTAACAGCAAGTTCTTTCTTGTCATCATCCATGCGTTCTTTCTCTGCCATGAACTCTGCTTTAATTTTTGGATCGCTTGCTGTCTTAGCCGCAATCTCGTAGCTAACGCCACGACCTGCTTTGGCTTGATACTGTGCCCATGTGTTGTTAGCACCTAGTGTATTGTTAAGAACTGTTGAACTTAACTTACCACCGTACCAACTGTTAACTGCTAGTAATAGAGCAAATACGGAAATAACCATACCTGCTTTGTCTTTTAGCTTGGCTTCACGCTCTGATCTTGATCCCACTGGAGGCTTTGGTGCGTCCGGATCTTTAGGTTGTTTGTTTACTAAATTTAATACTGAATCAATTAATGCCATTTACTTCGCTCCTACTTAATATACTAGTATTTATTGTGGATCCAATTTTAACAAATTTTGGATATATGTACTTGTAAACTGTCGTCTAATCTCATTTACTCGCGGAATTCTATATAATCTATGCATACTATACAGTTCTTTAACAGTTTCCTCAGAAACCCCCATATTTCTAATTCCTGCATAGCCTAACCACCCCTCGCCACCGTGTCCGTTTTTAGTATCGATAAAATTCTGATGCATTTTTATTATTTCAAACGCTTCTTTTCTACTGAAATTCATGTTGTTGACCCAATAGGTCTTATTTTCTGTAGGAAACGTATAACCGTACTTTTCTGGATTTTTTTCAAAATGACTTAACCAAATATTTTCGTATCCTGACACGGTATTCATAGTCAACGTATGAATTTTAATATTATGTAACGGGTAATCCGGATGTTCAATTTCTTTAAGCCAATCCTCGGCAGTCTCCCGTGTTTCGTACGGTAACCCTAAAATAAACTGAGAGTCAACAATGGCATTGGGCATTTTTTCTTTAATTTTTGTTAAGGTATTAAAAATTTTATCCCTAGATATGCCTTTGCCTATGGCCTTTACTGATTCATAGTTCAACGATTCGATTCCAAAACTTATTCCACCGCACCCCATCTCGCTTAACAAGTCAATAGATTCTGGATGTGCATTTATTAAATCAAGTCGCATAAATGCAGAGAAATTAACCTTAAACGGTAATTTTGAAAATACTGATTGATTAAGAATTTTTAATTTATCTATACTGTCGTTAAAGGTGTCATCTAGAAACCAATAATGAGTAGTACCAAATTTTTCGTAGTTTTCTTCTAGCTGTTGACGTATAATAATTGGGTCTTTAAGATAATCTAATTTCTTTCGACCATTTAATGGGTATGCACAAAATGCACAACTAAAAATGCATCCTCGGGCAATTTCCATAGGCAGTGCTTCGCCTTGACCAACCATATCGTTATCATGCCAATTAAATTTATGGTTGTTGTAGTCAAAGCTACTAGCCTTGTGATCATGAGTAAGGCTAATCGACCCGTCTGCGTTCTTAGTTACAGGCAAGAACGGATTTTTACCTTGGCAATATTTGGTCCATTCTAACACAGTAGTGTCAGCATACCCTTCAATAAAACAATCAATAAATGGCGGAACCTTGCCAGTTCTTCCTAATGTAGCTCTACCTCCTCCTAGCACAAATTTACAATTAGGGCTTCGAGTTTTTAAATGACTTTTAAGATTGTTTAATTCTTCTGGGTCAAAGATATATGTATTTTCAATTAATTTGTCGAGATCACTGTATATTGAACCAATAGTTGACTTTGGTTGTTTAATTTTAGTAAGCCAAGTTGAACTGAATCCAACCCACAAGGTATCCTCGTTTACAAAGTGTTCTAATACTCTTTTAACTACCTCCACCCCCATGTCGGCAATCCACGGCCAACAATCAATTACTTGAACTGTGTATCCTGCTCGTCTAAGAACATTTGCTAATTGAAAAGCTCCAACTGGTCTCATATGAGCAGTTGAAAATGTTATACCTGCACATATTACTATATTTGCCATATTTTAAATTATCTTTTGTTGCAATTAAAATCCAAATAAGTTTCGTTTAGGTTCCGTTAAAAACTTTTCTGCAATAGAGGCTCCCTTTGCCCTTACATGAGCATCTGGACTGTGCAACATATCGTTGATTAATGCCGCTTTTGCCATCTGCTCCATTGTTTTATCTCTAGATACAGATTTTTCAACCTCTGGATTAGACATAACAGCACAACCCGATAGCATTACGGCTATAATAACAACGGCAATTTTCATTTTACACTCTCGTAAATGCGTTTTTGTTCCTGATACCAGTCATTCCACCCGTCAACTTTTGCCGCACATTCGTAGTACATGCCGTAGTTTTGTACAACTACTTTTAACATCTCTGTGATAGCAACCTTGTCACCTTCTACTTTTCTAAGACTTTCGCATCGTTCTACCAATGCTTTAGGAACATCGGGGAATCGTTGGCTAACTGGAACAGGTGTAGAACAGGCAGTTAGAACTATAGCAAGACCTAAAATAATGTATTTCATTTCTTACCCTCCGCTGCCTTGTTCATCTCTGCGGCTTGATTGTGTATGTCAATGATCTCTTTAGGCACAGGGCATTGTTCTATGTACTTGATGATCTCTTCTTTCTTTACAACTTCACGGTCAAGATATTGTGTAATGTACTCAGTCTTGCCTTTGATAACTTTGGTCTTTTCTACTACTTTTTCTTGTATAACTGTATTGGTTTCTTGTGACTTCTGTTCAGCAACTGCAACTCGTGCTTCAGCTTCAGCAACCTTTGTCCGCCAAGCCATTTCTGTATCGTAGCCACCACGCAACCATACGCCTAGCACTAGTAATACAATACCTACAGGTTGTAGAATCTTTACGTAGTTTCCGTAGAATGGAATCCACTTGCCTAACCATCCAGCAAGTACACCAGTAACACCAGCAATAATTATAGCCCAGTATGCCCAATTTAGTACTGCATCAGGTATTAGACCGATCATCCATGTAATCTGTGACATATTAATGTCCTAGAACGTGAAGTGCGTGATTGTAATGCTTAATACGATCTTCTAGACCGATAGTACCACCGTTGATGCGTTTAGTCAATGTTAAGATATCACCTGCATCTGCCCACTGGTTAAGTTTGTTTTGCTCCCAGAAGAAGCAACCCGATTGAATAGCACCTTCAAACGTTTCTAAATATTCTGATGCTTCGTCTAGTGGAATACCTAAACTGGCTGCAAAAAATGTATAGTTGTTCTTACCAGTTAATTGAATAAGTCCACGTCCACAAAATTGCCAACCGTCACCACTGGCCTCGTCACCGTTGCCCATGCGATTAGCATAGACTCTGTTGGCAATCATTTGCGGCTTATTAGCATAAGCGGCAGCGGTTGCATCGTCTGGGAAATATTTAGGAAATACTTTACGTAGACTAGCGGCTTTGTAGTTTAGATTCTCTTTTAAGAATTTAAATCCGCCACTTTCATGAGCGCATTGGGCTAAAAACGCGGCAACCCTTGGTTTAGTATTAATTTCATACTCTGGTAAAATCTCACTTAGAGCATGATACCAATTATCAATATAGGAGTTTCCTTTGATAATTTCTGCAAGTTGTTGTTTAGTAAAATCGAAATCAAATCCTGACATTATACTTTCTCCAAAGCTACAGCATATCCGCTGTTTTCAAAAATAAATTTATCACCAACCTTGGTGATGTTATAGTTACCAATACACTTAGTTAAAAATAAAACCTCGGCAATGTCTTTGCTTTCTAACATAATAGGGCCGCTAATTGAATTATAAACTTCTTTAGTTATGCCGCATTCTAAAATATTAAACGCGGCAATATGATTCTTATCTCTAACAAATGATATTTTATCTTCAGCAATTGAAATCTCGTCAGCAAAACTATTTCCAAAAAACGTACTAAAGTTATTCAATTGATTTTGATCTGTAGCAATTTTATAAGAGTTGCCGTCTTTAGGCACAATGAGATCTAAGTTATCTTCAGTTGCTTCGTAGCTCTTGAAACTTTTGTAGTATCTAAACTTTATGCGATCTAACCCTGAAAGTTTTTTCAATCCTTCAACTAGTTCAAATATTTGTTTGGCAACATGTCTGCCTCTTTCAAGTTCAACAAACACTTTGTAACGTCCGTCGTCCATCTCACCGGCTGTTACATCTGCATCTAATACAAACTCATACCCCATTTCAAAGAAATGTTCTAAGTCATCAGCCGGGTCTTTGTAGTCTACAGTAAAACTGAGAACTACTATTTCGTTGTCGTCACCTAATTTACTTTTAAAATTATCAATTTCAAAAATATCTTTAACTAGGTCTTTTAAGTCGTTAGCTCTTAGCGCCATGTCTTATCCTTATACCGCTGGAGCGGTTGGTGCTGGTGCTGATGCACCTGGAGCAGTTGGAGCGGCACCCCCTTGGGCGGCACCTGCCGCTTCTTTAGTTGCACCGGCATCCATAGGAGTAGTTGTGCCTTGTTTAGTAATGCCAGATATTTCGTCCTCACCCTTCATCTTATTCATATAGCCTTTATAAATGTCAAAGGCTAGTTTCTTAGGCATTCGAATTGTAACCAGCCATACAGGAGTATGATCTAATTTACCTTTTTTAGTACCTGGTCTAAAATCATCTGGGCTTTTTATCTTTCTAGGTTCTATTAGGTTTGTTTTTTCAAATGTAATTTTACATCCTAATTCAACTAGTCTTTTACCCCCGTCAGGGTCTGGCATGTGATCTTTATCCCACATGAATCCGCAAGTGATCCAGTGACGGTCAACCTTTGGCCCTACGGCTAATTCACCGTCTTCCCAGTTTTTATATACGTATAAATCCACTTCGTCTAACACACGTTCAAAGTCTTTTAAAACTCCTAGATTAGTGTTGTTTTCGTAAACGTCTTTTACGTTTTTTATAACGTCTAGTATGTCTTGCATAGTAATGGCTCTTTTATATCTAATATTTATCCGATGTGTTTTTATAGTATAACTGAATGATTTTAGTATAAAACTGTAAATAATAGTGTAGGACCTCTGTAGTTATCGGGCGGTCACTACAGTGTCCTATTTTTCCCTAAAGTAGGAGACGAAAAACAATGAGTAAAAACCGAGTGAAAAAACGTTTTACTTCAAACGTGAATGTGATAGATTTCGATACATATCTTCCACAGAAGAAACAGCGAGTCAGCCTGTATGCACGTAATTCCACGCAACAAGTATATCTAGATAAACTTCAAGACGATAGTAAAAGTATTGTTTTTGCAGTTGGCCCAGCAGGAACGGGCAAGACTATGCTAGCGGTGCAAGTAGGCATCAAACTATTTCAGGAAGGTATTGTCGACAAACTCATAGTTACAAGACCCGCCGTTAGTGTAGATGAAGACCTTGGATTCTTACCAGGAACGCTAAATGAAAAGATGGCGCCGTGGACAAGACCAATTTTTGACGTATTAGGAGAATACTACCAAGCAAAAGACATTGCCAAAATGCTAGAAGAAGGTGTAATTGAGATCAGTCCGTTAGCTTATATGCGTGGACGCACATTTAAGAACGCTTACGTTATAGCAGATGAAATGCAAAATGCCACTCAGAATCAAATGAAAATGCTGTTAACCAGACTAGGGGAACACTCTAAAATGGTTGTAACTGGAGACTTGAATCAAGCAGACCGGCTTGATAACAACGGTTTATCAGAATTTTGCCAACTAATGCAAAACTTCAGCAAACTAAAACATATTGATATTGTTGAATTTACTGCCAAAGAGATCGAACGCCATAATGCCGTAAAGGAGGTGTTAGCGGTTTATGGAGACTAAATGAAATAGGGGCATTGCGCCCCTATTTTTATAAATGACTCAGTCTAATTAATGTTGCGGCTAGGTTAATTTCAGCATCTGCAACTAAGCTATGGTTAACTAATCCGTCTTTGATGATTAGCACAGCCTTATCTTGTTGGCTCTCGTTGCCAAACAATTCAATATTATCGTACAACCACCGATAAATTTCCTCCATTTCTTCTGGTCGAGCCTGACCACAAATTAGTTTACGAGCTTCGCTAATCTTTCCATTCTTAAATAGGTCAACCATAGCAATTCGATAGTCACTGCTGTTATCTACAGACTCAGGTTTTTCAAGTTTAGCGTTTAAACTATTCATTTGCAAGTTATTAATACACTTGCGCAAGTCCGGATAGGTTCCTTTTACATAGGTGTCTAACGTGTCAAGATCAAATTCGATATTTTCAGTTACAAGGATCATAGCAACACGAGCAGTAAACTCAGTTAAGTCTGTTTTTTCAATATGCAGACGTTGGCATCGACTATGTAACGGTGGAATAATTTTATTAGGATAGTTACAGGTAAGAATAAATCGTACACTGTGACTGTACTCCTCCATAAGATTGCGTAGTGCGGGCTGTACAGACTGTGCGTTAAGATAGTCTGCCTCGTCAATCAACACAATTTTAACATCACCAAACGGCATTGTTTGACAAAAACCAATTAGTTTATCAACCCACTCGATCTTACGACCTTCCTTTGAACCGTTAGCATACAGTACATCGGTATCTTGTATTTCAAGTTTGTTAATTAAAATTTTAGCCAATGTAGTTTTACCAACACCTGCATTTCCGCTAAACATCAAATGAGGAATTGATCCTTCTTTAATCCAGTTTTCAATTTGACCTTTTTGTAGGTCGTCTGCAAATACATATCCGTCTAGTGTATCCGGTCTGTATTTTTCTGTCCAAAGTTCTTTCATTTAAACCAGCCTTTAATTGTTTGTATTAGATTATAAAATCTCAGTGAATGTGAATTTATATATGGTGGATGATGAGGACATCTGCCTTGATTATAGTTACATAATGCAGAATATTCCTTCTTGCATGTTTGACAGGTCACACTGTATCTCCTTTAGTGTCTTCTTGATTTTTCAGGTATTCTTCTAGTTCAGCATCTTGTCGCAGTTGATCTTCCATCCACAGCATTTTTTGATGTTGATACATTTCTTCTGATAAGCCGTGCCACCCGCAACACTTGCCAGTAGGGCTACGACCACACCCGCACTTGCCAAATTCTTCTGGATTTTCTTTAACTCGTATTTGCATAGTGTTTCCTTTATTGATATTATACAGGAAAGAATAGGGCAGGTCAACTGCCCTATTGCTCAATTAAAATATTTAAATACCGTCTCTAATATCTACATCAGTAGGACGCTCATCGGACTGTAGCATAATACAGCCGTTATCAACCATTCGAACAGTAATCTCAGTACCGTCTGGATTTTCAACTTTGATACCCCGTGTCCATCGACCGTGTTCAACACAAATCCAATCACCTACTTTAACATCTTCCTGTTCAGGACCAATAGCCCAAACTTGACCCCATCTAGGTTTAATGCCTTCAGTTTTGCCGTTATCGCTTCTAATGATAATACCTGAAGTAGTCTTCTGTTCATCAAAGTTCATATCGGCAATTAGCACGTTATCACGAAGAGGAATAATTTTACCTTTTACAGCGTTCATTCGTCACCTTCTAAATCCATATCTTTAACAGCAACCTGTTTGTCAATTACTTGTTTTCTAACAGATACTTCGTCTGGTACAGACTGTGGGTGATCTTGATGATACTCTTTAAGAATGTCTTCACGTTTACGAACGATTTTACCACCAGGACCTAGTTCGTCGCCACGGGCGTTTACTCGCACATTACCGACTGCAACTGTCATTTCGTTTTGCAGAGCCAATTTGCTCATATCAACTTCTTTACCCTGCATTGAGCGATAGACCGCTCTTTGTTGTTCTTTCATTGCCATATTAATCTCCTAGGATTATAATAGTACTTATCTCAAGAATTCCTGCCAGTCTAAATTATATTTTATACTGTTTACTTTGTGAACCCCAATTAGGAATAGTACATAACTAGCCACGCTTGACCCCCGTCCTATACCCCACACTATTTTTTCTTTTGAGCAAGTATCTACAAAATATTTAAGCCACCGCAGTAAATCTAGCATATTTCTTGCTTTGTACGCTTCCAACTCTTCTTTAACTCTAGTATGTTCTGGGTCCCAAGGCGGACATTGTTCCCATATCCATGCTTCAATATCTAGTGTTTTATATTCATTAGGCATATTCCAATTACTTTGGCATGCCGCATCGTAGTCTGTAATTTCAAAATTGGTGTTATACGTTTCTAAAAATTTAAAACCTAGTTGTGTTTCTAAATTTTTTAGATCGTCGGAGCGAGTGTCTACTAATAATGTGTCTGCCGGATTAAACTCAAAGCCAGAGTATATGGCTTCAAAAAGATCCTGCTCGCTAAAAACTGGGTTGGAATATTTGTCTAATCGCATGTCAACATTTTAGTTGACTTTGATTAATTTGTCAAGTCCATTACTGACTTGCGCCTGTTGTGATTGCCATAATTTGGCTTGCCGAACTCGTATCTCTTCTTTGTAAGTTTCTAAAAACAATACTATTTGAGAACGAACTTCGGGATTGTAGGTGATAAAGTATTTTCTAGTTAACTCATGCACCTTAGCTTCCAATTCACCATCCTTTAGTTGCGATAGGTCACTGGCAAATGGGTGCATTAGAATGTTCCAACTAACTTAATAAAAACTTTTGCGCCACCGTTATACGTCCACACATCAATTACTTTATTCTTTTGATTAGTAGGTAATTTAAGAATATCTGGATCATCAATGATTTCTTGATCATATACAATTAATCCGCCTGCTTCAGTGGCAAGTGTTGGAGTTCTAATAGCATTGCCGTCACCGATCATGTGTACACGCACCTGTGCAAATTTTCCAGTTGCGGGCCAATTTTGAAACGTTAGTGTTGTATCAGCACCTAAGGTAACATACTGTAAAGGACCGTTATTTAAATTAATATTTTGCGGCGCACTAATAACACCTAGCGGATACGTTGCTCCGTAGAACTTGTTATAAACTGCATTGGCAACAGTATTTCCGTTAAAATCGTTACTAGCATTCTTTTTAGCAGTATTTGTCTCTAGTGCAGTAATGTCAGTTTCTGCTTGGGCAATCGAAGACTTAATTGCGGCAAAGTTGCCTCTAAATCCTTGACTGTTATTATCTTGCCCTGCAACTGGGTATGTTTCGTCAATGGCTGCATAGTTTAAAGTGCTCATATTGTTATCCTATCGTTTCTGAATACAAGATATTTATCTCGTGTATAGTCTTCTATAGAATCTATTAGATATCGATCTATAGTATATTCTAAAGTTTTAAAATCAAATTCGCTGTATTTAATGTTTAAAATTATGTCATCTGCACCCCCTATTTTGCAATAGCAAATAGGTAAAGCTAGTTGAAAATCTAATTCCTGCTTTCCGCCTGGCTGAATACTACGCATCCATAATGGCAGATAATTTCTTTCTGTTGACCCAACAGTACGTATTCGTCGTTTCCAATTAGTAACACTGTTAGGAAAATACGTAGATGGGTTAGGATCGCTAGCTAGATATCCTTGACTGTCAATAGTAACTATGGGGTCTGGACGTTCTTTGTATGCTCTATCTTGATTTAAACTTGGAATGTTTTCACCAGCGTCCCAGAAGTTTACAGTATTATCTGTAGTTAATGTAATGTTTTGTCGACCTATAGCAGTTAATCGTTGAGGTAAAACTTTCTTATTTGGTTCAAGTGGATCTAACATTTCTACATATACTACTTCGTATACTTGTGTGTTTGTTCCTGGAATTACTGCAACTGCTTTCTTAATTTCGCCAAATCTAAATGTTTTCTTTTTGTGATTTAGTCCAATTGCTCCTACATATGCGCCTGCTTCTGTAGTTTCAATGCCTGCATAGATTAACATTTTAAGATCGCGCTGTACGCCAAAATTAGTATCGTTTGGTCTATAGATATTTTCAGGAGTAAACACTGTGCTGTCAGTGATAAAATCCTTCCATAGTTTTCGTTGATTAATTTTAAGCAAGGGAGCAACCGATATATTACTGTATAGTTTGTTGTTTGGTGTTTGTACTAACAGTGTAAATGCCTTAGACGCCGCACTGAATCCAAACTGATCTCTAGCTTTAACTATAAAACTATAAGACCGGTCAATAGTAGTAGCCTGTTGATCGATACTAAACGAGTTATTATCAAAGGTAATTAATCCAGGTGTGTCAGCAGTGCCGTATTGATTAACTTTTCCAACAACTTCACCACCTAAGTCTAACACTAGTCCCGGAGGGAACCCGCCATTATTATTACTAATTGTCCCTGCCAGTGCTGGTAACCGAGTAGTGTTTTTATACGTTACATTTGTTGTGGTACAACTTAAAACAGAGTACACTCCATTGTATGCCGGCACACTCATTTTCTCAACTTTAATCATAGCACCAACTTTGAATGGCGGTTCAAATTGTTCTGGGAACGTCAGTGTGGCAATAGTGCCGTCGTTAGCTAATCCGCCTAATTGAGTAAATGATGGTGCAGGTTCTAGGGCTCCTAATTCAGATGTCCACTCTGTAATCTGCCACGGATACTGTACGTTTTGTACACTTTTATAATATTCGTCCTCACCAGTAATTCTGTAAGTCCAAATAAATCCGTTCCATGTTAGACTCTTGTTACCATTTGTATAACTGTTTTTTCCGTTTAGTAGTGGACCTAATGTCAATGTAGTATTAAAATTAGCGTCTGCGCATCCCGCCGCAACGGTATTTGATGTATTTGGATTAATTTCAACAATAACAGGTAGCTCACCGCGTTCTACAGTATATACTACAATAGCATCTTGAACTGTACTAGTAGCTTGAATTTTTAAAGTTGATACAAAGTTTGCATCTATAATACCAAGATCACTATTAGTTTGCCAATTAATAACACTGTCAATCTCTCCAATAACATCTACATAGAAAGTTCTTTCAGTGACAACAACATCTTCATTTGTTCCGTAACGTGTGGCAACAATAGTCCAACTATATCGTTTAGTAACAGCCGGTTGATATGGGATAGAACCAAACACTTCAGATGTAGTCGGGTCAAATTGCATTCCAGGCGGCAATTTTGTAATCTCTTCGTCGGTCATACTATAGATAACTATTCCCGAAGTTAGTGCTTCGTAAGTATCAAGTATAAAACTCACATAATTGTTTGCTCGTCGAGTCCCTAAGTAAGCAGGAGTAGTCCATATTGGTTGTCTTAAGTACTGTGCATCCGCAGTAAATAATCCGCTATTAACTGGGAACCCTACATTGTCTGCACGGAAATAGTCATCGCCGACTACAAATATTTTAAATTTTCTTTTAGTAACAGAATCACCGTCACTAATAGTAGCAATAAACTCATAGTTACGATTTAATTTTTTAGGAGGTTTACTAGGTAGAGCAAAATCATAAAATACAAGATCGTATATATAACTGTCGTAGCCGTTGGTTGGACGATAGCCAAAGTCGTATGCAACATTATCATAGTAGCTGTTGTCAAAACTTCCGTCGCCGTCTGCAACTTTAATTGATAGTGCTGGTTGCACAAACCCAGTTATTCTACCAGTTTGTGTTAATAATAGCCCCGGAGGTAGTTCGCCTTCTTCGCTGGCAATAAAGAAACTTAATTGTTGTCCAGTAACAGTATCAGTGTCAATCGCACCTATTTGAAAATCTACAAATGAACTGTCTAATACATATAGCTGTTCGTTCTCACCAATTCTTAATTGACCTGCTGGAGTAATAAACCTTGGCTCGTCAGGGCCTTGCACAATCATATTAAATGTTCTATCGGCTATTCCACTGCTATGACTAGCCCTAATACAAAATGCGTAACTTGTGTCTCGAGGAACTTCTCCAGGAGTTCCAATAATAAACTGTCCTTCAATTCGTAGACCAGGGGGCAATGCCCCCGATATAACTTTAAAATTAGTGTTACCTGGGACATTAGTTACAGGTAACGGCAAATTAATCTGAAATCGTTCTTGAAACGTTCCAAAATTGTAACCTGAAGATTGTGTCCAAATATCGAGCATAATTACCCTCTTCTACGTAGTCTTGGTCTTGGGTAAGCAGTCCCTGTGACAGGTCTAATACCAATTGTTTGTTTAGGAAACGTAGTTCCCACTGTAGCTCGCTCTTTTTTGTAGTACAAATATAAATTTGCACCGCCTTGAAGATCTCTAATATCAGCAGGTCCTCCTGAAGTAGCGGTTAGCTGATTTGTTTTAGCTACTGACAGAATATAGGCTTTGGCTGCTGATTGATTCATATTTGGATATGTTTCCAATGCACAAGCAATAACTCCGCATACTTGCGGGCTAGCCATACTAGTTCCGCTATACTTGGCAAGGTAGTGGGTAGGACTTCTTGGATCAGCAGTACCACTAGGCACTGCACTAATAATTTGGGTGCCTGGCGCATATAAATCAGTACCAGGTCCACAATCGCTAAAGTAACTCTTTTGGTCAACTGCTAATACGTCTACCGCACCAACACATATGTTTGGCATACCAAGATCATTAGCAGTTGGACTCGTGCCTCGCATGTAGTAGAATATTTGACCCGGATATCTATTGCTCATTTCAAATGTGTTGTCCCAATCAAGGCCTCCTGGTACATCGTGTTTCCACCTACCATTTCCAGCCGCACCAACAAATATAATTCCTTCTTCCATTGCGTCAATAATATCTTCGTCACAGGCTGTTACTCTAGCAGGTATACGTTGTCCTGCAATAAATCCCCAAGTGTTTAATTCACCTGAAGTAAATGCGCCACCGCCTGAACTAGTCTTTCTATTGTTTACGCCTGTTTGTAAATCTATCTTGCTTGGATCGTCTTCATAAAACGTCCATTCGTGTACCATGTTAGGACTTCCTAGTGTTCCACTAGTTGCCGCATTGCCTTCTGTACGCACACGGAATGTTCTATTAGGTGCAGTGCCTTCAACTCCGTAGTATATTCGTTGAACTGAATTGTCAGCGGCACTAGCAGATATTTTTGGCAGTGCTGGAACACTTTCACTTATACCACTGTATACAAAAGATCCGCCGCCAAATGTCAAATAGTGATTAGTGCTGACATATATTTGATTATAAGTAGTTCCTAAGAAACTAATGTTAAATGGTAAAGTCAACAACCAATAAGCATCATCGTTAGGATTTGTTGTGTTACCTGCAATATCTGTAGGAGTTGTTGACGCAGTCAATGATGCCGCTCCAAGTAAACTGCTTGATATTGATGACACTGTAACACTACTAGCGCCTGATCGTGCTCTTACGCTCATAGCAGTTGCATAAATTGGATCACCGACATCTCCAGTTTCGACTACACTGTTATGGAATCTAATAGTATAGGTACCTGTGTTTGCTAATGCTACGTTAGTTTCACTTATGTCTACAGAAACATCGTCACCCGGTTCGGCTGTATCAGATACAGGCCCGTCTTCGTATTGTACTACCCTCACACCGTTGTATAATATTTCGATAGCATTTGCTAGAGTAGTGATACCATCACCTACAAGCGAACCTCCAGAGAATTGACTAATCAAATCAACCGTGCATGGTCCTTGTACCTGTACGTCATATGTATCTGCAGGTTTATCAAAGGAAGTTAGATATGCTTGATTGTTAGCATTGTCAACAGCCCATGTTTCAGGCTTGCTGAGAATTAAATTGTTAACAGTTGAAGTTGTTACAATTCTATTTCCACCGTTTTCTAAATTTAAAATATTTCCTAATTTTGTACTTGAAGAACACACACCGCTAAACCCTGTGTACACAATTGTTGGAGTTCCTGCAGGCGTATTACGTGTTCCTCTGTAGGTAACAGCAGTTATGTCATTAAATGACCACTCTCCTGGAAAAATACTCTGTCCCCAACTGTTGTTGATAATAGTTGGGTTACGTCTGCCAGTGGCAGGATTAATTGGTTTGTTTCTGTGGAACGCACGAATATAGTCAAACACCAAGCTGAAGTTACCGCTGTTACCAGTATCATAGTAGAGACTATAGATGTTGGCATCTCTGGCCCAGCCCTGTGTATTGCCTGCAACCGTGCCAGCTACGTGCATACCGTGAGGATCAAGTAACCCAACATTATAAGTACCTGGAGCGCCTCCTGTTACTTCGGGATTATGTTGATACCAATTGTAATCTACAATCCTAGTGCCGCCGGTACCGTCTGCGTTCTTTTGAAATTCTGGATGAGTTGCTGTAGGCAAACCTGTGTCACATATAACCACGTCAACGTTTTTACCAGTACTAGTAAGTGTTATAGTACCGCTGACGGTAGCACTACTCCCGTCTGATCCCCAGTTAGGCACATTGGTTTCTCTAGTACATCTTAACAGACCCCAGTTTTTGTGAAGGCCAGCCGTAGTTGCAGACTTGTTCCAACTTAAACTAGATTGATCTACAAATGTTCCTGCGCTGATACCTCTTTCAGCAGGCGCAAGTTCTATATATTTTACTCTGGGATCTTTTTCTAACACACTGGCTTCTTCGGCAGTCATTATGTAATGAGTGTTTCTACTCAAAGGTCTTAAGGCAGCACACTCAACTTCCCTATCTGGAATAGATGTTTGAATCCCATCAGCTGGCGCTGCCATTTCTTGATAGAACGAATCTAAATCGTCTACATTGTGTAATGTGACAATATACTCATACACTAGTTTGGCCATGTTAAACCTCTAATTGAACAGCAGTTAATGTGACTGTTATAGTGCCTGTTGATCCACTCTTGTTTGTTACTGCTACTGGAATTATGTTAGTTACTGGAGACTCGTTGTTAAATCCAACTGCTCCGGGAGTAATTAAAATAGTCTGTGCTCCTGTAGTAATTACTTCTGCAATAAGTCCAGCATCTGGCAATGGGTCTACACCTTCTGTTCTTGCGGCATCGCTAGTTCTAGCCGCATCGCTAACATACAATCTTACCCACGCCGCCGCAGAAGTTTGTATCTTGTAAAGCATGTATCCCTTGTATCCAGTAATATTTACGTTGCCTGTTGCACCGTTCATAATACTAGCAGTTGTTCCAGCAATAGTTGCTCGAGTAACTAGTCCACCGCCTGCTGGAAAATCTGCCCAACTTGACACTAGCCCGTTGGTAGTTAAGAATTTTCCATTGTTGCTAGCTTGACTAGGCAACACTTTAGATTCTGACAAGCTAGTAATCCATGTAGGATCAGCATATGAACCAGTAGCAACTACTACATCAGGTATATCACTGCCTGTAGCAGTAATAGTAACTGCTCCGGCGTTGTCAACTATGCTAATGCCCCCACCGGCAACAATAGAACTAACTGGTAAATTAGTAAGTTGCGCACCACTTCCAATAAATCCTGTTGCACTAACAGTTGAAGTAAACTCAGCAGTCTTATCACCTTTTAATCTTAATGCTCTGCCAACTGATGTATCTGTTGCACTTCTTGTGAAGAAATCAAGTCTACCAGGCATCTTCATCATGTTAGGAGTGTACGCTCCGTCAACTACTGCACTTATAACCGCGTGGGTCATATAAGTTGTGCCATCAAAAGATTGGAATGACAAATCACCAGATTCGTCTTCAGCTTGTACCGCTAATGGTACGTCAATAGTTCCCCTTGATCTAATGAAGCTAGTGTTATTAGCATCCATCATACTGTGAGCTTGTTGTACTTTAAATTGTGCGCCATTACTAGGAATATAGGCGTTCTGTATAACACCTAATCGCCCACCGTAGTCTCTATCACCAATTTCAACAAACCCAAGTGGCTGTGTTGAAGCAATTGCTAATGTAGCATTTGATGAATAAATCTTTGGTACTTGATTCTCAAATATAATTTGCCCTTGCACCAGCAACGCACCGTCTGCATTTCCTTCGGATGTAGGTTGTCTAAAAGTTAATGTAGGTCCTATACCGTCAACCGTATTACCAGTTTCAGAATAGTATGCTAATTGACTAACTCCGCCAAACAGCACTTTGCCTTTATCTTTGTTACTAATAGTAATAGTATCGGTATTAAAGTTAGTAGTGAGAATGATATCCCCGCCGGCTACTAGCGTTAGTGTGTCTTCAGCACTGTCAGCTACTAGGTTAGACGACGGAAGAGCAACGGCAACTGCTTGAAGCCCTCGAATAGTATGAGATCCAGTGCTAGTTGAAGTAATATCAAGTGCAATGCTATCAAGTGCATTTCCAGCACTCATGGCCAACCTAAATGAACTTCCGTTAATCTTAATTATATAATATGTTGATCCAGACATTAGTCCGCCAACAGCACCGCCACCAACTGCTGTATAGATTACTGGTGTACCAGTAGTAAATGAATTTACAGGAACAGTTATAGAATTAGCTACAGTGTTTACATCGGTGGCAGCGTTAAATGTGTATGATACCGGAGGGTCAATAGTTACCGCAGGTATTGAGATATATCCCGATCCGCTATTGACTACATTAAAATCTTCAAGAGTAGTTGCAGCCAGTACTGCTTCGCACACTGCATTTGAGCCTATGTCAGTAAAAGTAAGAGTTCCGGATGGCAATGATGTTGCTCCGGCCGTTAGCGTTATTGTAGTACCACTTACTGATGCTACTTTCTGATTGCTAGTGTACCCAGTTCCGGTAATGGCCATGCCTGGATGGATTGTATTTACAACACTGCTAACAATAATAGTAGTCGTTAATCCACCTGACACATAAGTTGCAGTTGCATCTATTGGTTTAACAATAGTTGTTATAGGAGTGTTTCTAAAACCAGCACCTGGCTCACGAACATCGATCTCAGTAATTGCTCCGTTTGGATCTAAGTATACATATCCTGTAGCTCTTTGTGATCCACTGCCAGAAGCAGTAACAATTGTGCCTGCTGAATAATTAGTACCACCGTTAGTGACTTCAATGTTAGCAACAAAAGTTGGTGCAATAGTTGCAGTAATAACTGCTTGAACTCCGCCAAGCGGTGGGGCAGCAACAGTAACTTCTGGAATACTATTATAATTAGATCCTGGATTAGTTAACGTAACAGTTAGTGTTGGACTAACTGATATTGTTTTAAATGATTGACCGGCGGATGTAACAGTTGCACTGATTTGATCAGAATTATCAATGTGGCTAAACGTAATACCAGTATGAGGACTGTTAACTAGTACGTTGGCAATAGTGTCAATGGCATCTTCAGCTGTAAATGTAGGAGAAGCAACAGCTACAATTTTGTTAAGAACATCGTCATATGTAAATGAGATATTTGAATGTGAAGCATTGTTAAATAACTCCCAAGCCGCATCTTGCGCCCGGTCAACACTAAAAAATTGGTTAGTAACTCCTTCTGCTAAATCATCACTGATTAGACTTACAGCCCCAATTTTGTTGTTAACACTTGTAACAGGCGCACTAACACCGTTACCACCAGCAGTGAGACCGTCACCTACATACAATCTTTTACTGTCTGTGGTGTAAACTATTTCTCCTTCTGCTGGTGTAATAGTTGTTCTTAGCGCCTCTAATCCTCTTCTTAGACGTAATGCCATTTGTTTCTCCTAATCCTTAAAAGTTTCCAAAATCCTGATCGCCAGGCGCGGGTTGGACGAATGTCCCAAAATCTACATCGGAGCCCCCGCCACCTGAATCAACCTGGGCTTGTAACGCTCGTATGTCAATACCATAAACTAAAGATTGCACATTACTAGCAGTAATGCTACTGGTCAATGTCATATTACCATTGATGTTGATATTTCCAGTTCCTGTTATATTTTTAGAATTTAAATTAAGGTTCCCACCCAACATTGGGCTAGTATCTGACTGTACGGCGGTTAATGCAGACAAATTAATAGTGTCTGCTGTGGTAGTAATAGTAACTCCGGTGCCCGTAATAGTCTTAAATTTTAAAACATTATTGACTCTTTCTTTAAAAATGCCAGCACCTGCACCAACATTTTGTCCAGAAATTGCATCAACTGCACCGCTAACAGCAGTAAAACTATCTTTAACTTTGCTAAAAGCGGTATACAAGTCATCACCGGTGCCGTCGTTTGGATACGCACCAATGTTTAGTATGAGATCTGGGGGTAATTGATATGCCATAAATGTAATCCTATTCTATATTTACCAACTTCTGCAACTCCAATATCTAGCCTTCCAACGTGGCCCTGGATTTTTGCAGTTATGTCTTGCTCTAAAACTCTTGCGTCTTGCAGGATTAGACTTTTTAATACGCATAGTTTTATCACCAAAGTTAACTTTGACAATATTGCCATTAGGTTTGCGCACATACACTTTTGATTTCTTTACATCGCCTGCCATCTTTTTACCTAAAGGTACATTACGCCCCTGGTATTCTGCTTCGTCAAGCTGAAACCCCGATAAGTGACTAAGACCAATTGCATCAATTTCTACTACAATGCCGTCGCTAACAAATCCAACCACTCCGGTTTCTAATACTATGTTGTCAAGTTCAATATCAAAACTATCTCCCACACTGGGAAGTTGACCCAATCCAGTTAAAATAAATTCTTTGTATCTCATATTACACCTTTCCTACGGCCACTTCAATTACAGCAATGTCACCAGAGTCTTTATCCTCAAGTGCCTTGCCAATGATAGTACCTAGCTTAGGATCTAATGCTTTAACTGCCACGCCTGGAGTTGCAGATGTTGTTAGCATATCACCTTTTTTAACTCTACCTAGCACTTTACATGGAACACGCCCTGCAAGTGCAATTAATGCTCGTGTGCCTTCTAAGCCATCATTCATAATGTATGCTGGATTTGTAGAAACAATACCTGCTAATCTAGTGTCAGCAATGGTATTAGATACAGTTACTTCAGCAGAGCCACCAAATATTAAGACAGTTCCTACCTCGTATTCTGTATCAGCTCTATACCACTCAGCTAAGTCAGCACCGTATGTGGCTGCTAGATTACCGCTGGTACTCCAGTTACCTGTAATAGTACCTGTTGCTGTTGCATTTCCTGCATTTAGAGAAGCAGTATATAACGTTCCATTTCTAGCATCAATGTATCCTGTGCCGGTAGTTAAACTACTAGTAGAACCTAAACTCCAAGCACCAGTAATAGTACCAGCTTGACTAACAGTCCCTGTTGATAGACTGTAACTTCTTAATGTACCTGCTGTAGCATCAAACGAACTAGAAGCACCTAAACTCCAAGCACCAGTTACAGTACCAGCAGTTGCGGCAGCACCTGTAGTTAATGTAGTTGATTTTAATGTGCCTAGAGAGAAGTCAACCAAGCTACTTGACTGTACTGCCCACTGTCCAGTAATACTACCAGCAGTTGCGGCAGCACCTGTAGTAAACGCAGTGGCTTTTAATGTGCCACCACTGAAGTCCCAAGTTCCTAATGCAGTAGTAACGGTATTACTACCTGTAGAACCAATTGCACTTTGGAATTTAAAACCTGCCGGAGTAAAGAATTCTAAAGCATTTGCTGAAACGTCAAGGGCTTTAAATCCGTCAACTTTTAATTGTTTAGTATCAAACTCACCAGATGAGCCGTATTTGGCAATTGTACTGGCAGTACCATCTGTAGATATAGTAGTAATTGAAGCAGAACCAGATGTTCCGCCGTATGTTACAACGCCTACGTTAGTGGTAAATTTTAAATTAAATCCAGCATCTAAAACAGTTTGTGCAGTTTCTTCTCTTGGAGCACTGGCAGTGCCAGAAAAGTTTCCAAGTATAGAACCATTACCGAGATTAGTAATTTCTGCTAGAGCAACACCACCTGCTTTGATTCCAACCCAACCGTCTGTGATAGTAAAGTTAGCACTATCAAAACTTGCTACGCCACTGGCAGCTTGTTTCTGTGCGGCAGTACCTGTTGGTGCGCTGGCAGAAGTTGTAGCCAGCGTCATTGATAATTTACTTTGTACAATGCCAGCTGCCGCGTTAACGTCAGCATTGACAATAACACCCGGATTAATTTGGTAGTTAATCTGTGCGTTAGTTAGGTCAACAACTGGACTACCAACAATATGTGTTGCTGATGCGTTTCCAGTGTTAATACCAAACTTTGTATCTGTAGTAGTTGATATTCGTTGTACACCGTCTAGTCTGTTTGCTCCGTAGTTTGTTGAGCTATAGTAAAATACTTCGTTGTTAACTTTAACATAGCCGGGCCCTGTTCCGAATGCGGCAGCATTAACTACAGTAATTGTTGTCACATCAACTGCTAATAAACTAATAATAGGTACAGCTAAAGTAGTCGGAGTACTGTTAGTAAAGGTAGCACTTAAATCGCCGGCAGTTGTGGCACTGACCATAATTTTGCTACCGCCTACAAAGACTGCCAAGTCCCCAGCAATAGGTGTGCCAACATCAACATCTAATAATTCAGATAATTGATCGTATAGTCTAACCTGTGCATCTACATATGCTTTTGGAGTAGCATCATTTATATCTGTTGGTGGAGCTAAATTAATAACTTTGTAGTTATTAGCATTAACGTTGCCCTTCATTGCCAGCGCACCGTTCAATGCCAAGTATCCTGGACCAACTAAATTACTTGCGGCAATTGGAGCACCACCGTGATCTAAACCTAAACGCTTGTCAATGTAACCACGTGTGGCTGATTGAACAGGTACAGCGTCTGGAGCATTGTTTGTAAAGCTAGCATCTGTTGAGAATTCACTTACAACAACACCACGTTTGAAACCAATACCGTCCAAGTTACTCAACGCAATTGACGCTGAGAATGTAACTGTACCAGTACCTTGGTCAACTGTAAAGAATCGACCTACACGGAAGATACCGTTTTGGTCAGTGGTTACATAGAACACACGACCTACACCCTCTTCGTAAGTTTCGTTTTCACCCTTACGGCTAATAGCAGGGTTGCCATAAATTTGATATGGGTAGTTAGTAGTTGAGTAACCACCAGTACCAATATCTAAGAAGTCATGCCCTGTTGCACGACAAGTACTAATACGTGTAGTAACTTGTCCTTGTGCTCCTGCCGCATAACCTAAACGAATTGTAGTAGCATCTATATTTCCAAACGGCTTACTAATACCTGTTGATACGTTTGTACCTTTGGTCAATTCTTTAGTAATAAGAGTAGTTCCTGAGCCATACACACCTGGATTATTTGGATATGTTAGTGTAATGCTAGTAGTGGTAGATGCAGTACAGTTAAAGAATCCGTTATATATCGGATTTGAATTTCCTTCTACCTTGTAATACTGCCCAGTCTCAGGCGCAGTTGTTGATCCAAAGTTTAGAGTAACTGAATAAGGACCTGTTCCAGTCTGTGAACCAAATCCTGTGGCAGTAATACTAGTTCCAAAATTAAAGCTGTTAGCAACAAATGTCATAGCACCGACTGCGGTGCTTAGGGTAATTGATGACCCTCCTTTGCTGGTACTTACTTTAATTTGACCTGTACCTACTTGAATGATGTAATACGTAGTGGCTGCGGTAATGCCACCAAACGCAGTACCGCTGAATACAATAGTATTGCCAACATACAAGTTTGTAGTTGTACTAATATTGATCCAGTTAGTAGTTACTGTAGTTGCAGAAATAGTCCCACTAGTATTTGGGTCTGTCTTGTATGCTAATGTTATCTGAGATGTGTTTACACCAGCAGTTGCAGTTACGTTAGTAGTTGATGTTGCAGTTAGAACTGGTACTAATACTGCGTTGTTGTCTCCTGCAACTTCAATAGATAAATTTGGTAAGCTGGTATAGTTGTAACCCGGATTAACAACAGTTACCGTATCAATACTGCCGCCAACAACTGTACAAGTTACTAGGGCATCAATAGTTGCGCCACCGCCACTGATTGTAATCACAGGTGGAGTTAAGTACCCACTACCGCCGTTAACAATAGTAACGCTGCCTAATGTAGCTACCTTAGTAGCAGTGATGTTAGTGCCTGCTGGCAAGTAAATAGCTGGGCTAACTTTAAATTGTGTTAAACTAACAATATCAGTCAAGTTAACGTTGCCAGTAACAGTAGAGCCGGTAATGATCATACCAACATCAAGGCTTGATGTACTAGCAACTGTAACAAGTGTTTCAGAAATAATTTTAGTTACTTGTTTTGGCCCGTTGTATAAACTATTACCTTGACCAGATACATTGACGTAACTATCTACAGTCTGGGGAGTCAGCTGCCAAGGTGTATCAAACGTTATATATCTAGTTTCTAAACCAGTTCCGGTTATTGAATTAAATGTCAATGCTGGAGTAATAGTACCAGTACCACCAATATTATAAATTGGTGTTTCTTCTAACTCAAGATATGCAGGTCGTAAACTGACGAAAGATAAACCTCCACCAGGTGTGCTATCAGGAGCACCGCTAAGAGTTAAGGTTACAGAGTTAACCACAGCAACGACAGTTTGATTACTAATAAAACCGTTACCGTTAACTTCCATGCCTTCATGTATGCCGGTAGTACTGGTTACTTTCAGTGTTACTCCGGTACTACCAACAGGATTATAATCTGTAAGTACAGTTTCTGGTATGCCATAGTACTGTGCCACGCGATGAATTCTGCCGTTCCAGCCTGTTATGTACGTGCCTTTATTAATTTGGTCAATGGTATTTTGTTTAGCAATAGACAGGATAGCTAATCTAGTGTCTCCTACATTGAATCCCATAGTCTTAGTAGGTTCAATCCAATCAACTGTGCCAATCTTAGCCGGATCAACTACAATCTTAAAGTAAAGAAATGATGTGTCAGTTGACAGTACTGCTTGATTTTGCGGCAGTAGTTCTCCTGTACCTTCTGTTAAGTTATATGTAATAACACGATAGATATCTGCTAGATTATCAGTATACTGTAACGCAGTACTTGGACGAGTTGGGTTTACGTTAGCAATGCCCAAGTACTTGTTATTCTGTAATGTACGAATAGTTACTAACTGACCGTTGTATAGTGCAGTTACTAAACCAACTGATGAAGTACCATTGTTACCAGCAGTTGACAAGTTTAGTTTTAAAATGTTTACACCGTTAACAGTTACCGCAGTTCTTTCAACCGCATTAACTTCATAACGGGTAACACCAAAACCAGCTAAAGAATGATCAACTTCTAGCTCTGAAATATTCTGAGGACCGTAATCGTAATCAGTGATATACACTGCTAACGATTGTTTAGCTATAGTAGGAGTCATTTCATTAACAAACAACCCTTCCTTGTAAACACGAGCAACTTGAATCATGTTGTCTGCTAGGTTTACTTCGTCTGGTAATTCAGTTACGTCATACCCTGTAGCACGTAGACCGTACGTTCCATGTGAGTTAGAGCCTGCAACTGAACGAATTTGTCCACCGTTGCTGGCCCAATAGTGAGTATGACAGTAGTATGAGAATGTTGAAACTTGTTCAGTTACACCACCGTTGTTAGCAACAATACCATAGCCCAAGTCGTTGATCATGGCAAAGTCGTTGGCCAACATGGACTTGTTACCGCCCATCTCAATATTAATTAGTGTACCAAGGCCTTCTCTTAAGAATACAATAATGTCAGTGGCAATAGTAGTTTTTACACTTAACACTGTTGCGCGAGCAGTTGTCAGTACTGTACTAACACCTGTAAAGTTACTTGGGAATTGATAAGGGGTACTAGTTGTACCGCCTGATAATATGTCATTTAGCACATCAACTAGTGCAATAACAGCAGTACCCACAGTGGAGTTACTCACTGGTAAACTTACATTTTGAGTTAGATCATTGCCTGCTGATTTAGTAATTAGGTTATTCTGAACAATACTGTTTAGGATACCCTTCATGTAATTGTAGGCAGCAATGGTAACAGCTTCTTCGCCTGGAATGTAACTAGTAGTTCCGCGGAAGTAGGCAAGACCCGCATCTTGGGACATTGAGTTGCCACCGTATATAATATCGTGTACTAATGCTTCTACAATATATTTGACATCTCGTCTGCAGGTATTAACGCTGTAGTTAGGAATTTGTGCAACGTTAAAGTTAACACCAATCCAGGAAACAACTTCTTCCCCAATAAACTCTTTGTTGGCTAGCAAGATATCTCTAGCATTAGTATATGGAGTTGTTTGCCATGACAATGCGGGATACACCGGCTCTGGAATAGCACTTGCACCATCTCTTAAAATATCAATTACAAGTTGCATACGATCTTGAAGTATTGCAATTGCTGTAGTATTACCTGGGATAGATGCTACTACTTGGCTAGTAACTTCTTCTAAAGCCTGTATAGTTTTAGCAAGTTGTACGTTACCTCGTACTAGACTAGAATATGAACGTAAGTATGAGCGGCCAGCATTAATAGATTGATAGTTTGATCCAGTTACAAGATCATAAGTAACTGCGTCAATAATTAACCCAACGTCTCTTGAACACTTTGCTTCATTAAAGTTAAATCCGCCGTTCCATGGAGTGGCAGTATCCATTGTCACTGTAACTGAACTAGTAGCTGAGTTGTAACTAACAATGTCGTTAATTTGATAGCGGGTTCCTGATATAAAGAATGCACACGGAGGCTGTGGAGCTCTTACATCTAAACCTGAGTTAACTGCTCCAGTAATAGTAATTTGTCCGCCGTTGTTAGCAACAGCACTAATTGCTCCGCGCAATCTTCCTGCGAATCCGTCAATGTACTGCCCACCAGCAAAACGCTTGCGGTTGATTGACTGTGAGAAACTTGAACACACTTGTCCGTATGGTGACTTGGTTAAAATTTGACCTTCTGGGTCAAGCACCATGGCAAATCCACCATGCCCTTGCATAGTAAGATTATTAATACGAGTTGCATCGTTACACAAGAAGATATCGATCTCTTTGTTATTTTTTGGACTTGAGTTAACGTCTAACGGATTAACTAGATAATGTCTACCGTAGTTAGTTGTGGCATATAAATGCCAATCAACTGGTTGTTTAATACCTGCTACTTCAAACGGATAAACAACACTACAGTTCATAAAGTTGCCAGATACAGAGTCAATAACTGCCTTGCCTTCTGGTCGTCCAGGAACAGTACTGTCAACTACTAACAGTCTACCAATCCATGAACTTGGCACTTGTCCAGACCCTAATGTTACAACAATCGTTCCATTAGTTGCACTGACATTAATTGTAGTATTGGTCTTGTAATCAACTGAAGTGTCAATTGGCCCTAACTGCATTGCATCGATAATTGCATCACGATAGAATAATACTTTGCGCCATGGACTTTGACTGATACGATCCTTAGGACGGATAATAGTTCTACGGAACTCGTCGCCCTTGATCGAACAGTTTGTTGGCAGTTTGATCGGATAATCTTCGTAGTAAATACCAGCTTCAACAAAAATTACTATTTGTAAATCTTTAACCTTCTCACCGAACTCAATCTGTTCACCAACTTGATAGTACGCAGGTTTGGTCAATCTACAAGTAATAGTGTCAGAAGTGTCGCTTAGGCCGGGTGCGTAAGTAACAATATTAGCAAACGCATCTGAACTAACTCCAACTAATACCTTGGCTGGTAAAATGTCGTTGTTGTTTGGATTACCTTGGTCAACATAACTGTTACCACCGTTGCTGTGTCTTACAGTCCATAACCCAGTACCGAATGACGGAGTTGGTGCAGAACCAAAACCGTTTACAATAATACCAATTAAGGTATTCATATTGTAGGTTAAATCAGTAATAGCGCCTTGACTTGGTGCACCACGGTCACCGATCATGCCATATAGTGAGCTTGGCAGTGTGCCGCTGATATTAAATGTCTGAGTATACAGGCTTTGATATCTTGAAGCAGTTGTTCTGTTTAGCACCTGTACTGCTAGAGTTTTAGCATACTCAATACCGTCTAGTGTTTCTTTATACTGTGTACCAATGGCAATACTCTTGGCGCTGGTGTTTCTATAGTAACTAGTACCAGCATTGATAGTTTGATATGTACCATCTGTGACCAAGTCAATGGCCATAGCTTCAATAATTAAACCAACGTCTCTAAAACAAATAGCTTCGTCATAGTTGAAGCCGCCTTTGTAAGTTACATCAAGATATTTGACAGTCTCATCTTGTATGACTGATTTTTCATTTTGAATAGTTTGTCTAATAGCAAGATATGCTTCAGAGTAATCACCAGTATCAAGTGCAGGGTATTGACTGTCGATAGTAAGACTTTCGCTTGCAATTAAATCTTTGATAGCTGTAAACAGACTATTAATTTCTACAGTTGCATCGATCCCGTCTTCTAAATCTAAATCAATAAATTGTGGAACTTGGAACGGAGGCGACTGATAACTTTGCAAAATATTAACGTTTGAAATAACTTGCCCAATAATTTGTTGAGCATAGTTAATACCTTCTATGGTCTGTGTTATCTGACCAACAACTTGTGAGACTGCATTTATCCAATATAATTCACCGGCAAATACACTAGCCGAGTTACCACCGTAGGTAATATCATATGCAACTGCTTCAATAATGTATTTTAAATCTCGTTTGCAAGTATTCTGATTATAGATTAAATCTGGAAAGTTAGTATTAATCCAACCAATAGTTTCTTCTTGTATGAAAGAAATATTTTCTAACATTAACTCTCTAGCACTAGTTACACCACCGCCTAAACTTTCTGGACTAATATAAGTAACTTCGGGTCTTGACGATATTCCAATTTCTAATAGATCAATGATGATTTGGAAATTACTGTTGATCGTTTGCAGTGCCAGCGCATTGTTAATTACGGGATAATTTTCGTTAACATAGGCAACTGCCGCATTCCGTAGTGCAGTTCTATTAGCATTACCGCCGGTACCTAAAATTGCAGTACGAACGCCTCTTAGCGCACTTGATGTGCCGCTGGTGTTGCTAACATCAACTTCAACAATTGCCGGCGGTACGTTAACTTCTACTAGACCTTTGATAATTGTTATCAGTTCTGTGATGCGTGTTCTTGTGGCCACTGCATCTGCACCAACACCACTTACTCGTGAAAACGTTTGATTTCTATACTGTTTGGTAGTGGTTTGATAAACCACAGCCGGCGTTTGATTTTGTACAATAGACTGTGCTAACGTGTTGATATATTCTACAGCAGCCAATGTTGGTACTAATTCAGGTGCCGCAATCTGACGCTGTGTTCCTACCCAATAGCGTTGGCCTGCGTATACGCTGGCAACGTTTACACCAGTTGTATTATTTCCGTATAATAGATCATAGATAACAGCTTCAATCATTAAACGTACATCACGCTTACAAGTCTCTTTACTGTATTGTAGACCCGGGTATTCAGCAGTTAAGAATGCAATAATTTCTGACTGAATAAAATCAATATTGTTAAGCAATAGTTCTCGACTATCTGAATTTGATCCTTTAGTGACTCCAAGTACACTTGGTAATGTAGGTGTCGGCGCTTCGTCGCCCTGGATTAGTGCAATCATTAAATTAATATTATCATTGATAATATCAACGGCAATTGGTACAGCAACTACTTGACTTAGACCTAAAATACTTTCTTTTAGATCAGTTAGTACTCCGATTAGCTGTTCAAATTCAATGCCAGTTTCTGCACTTGGAAATTTCTCAGCCATTCTAATAGATCTAAAATTGCTTTGATAAACAACATCAAAACACAGCGCATCAATAACATCTCCAATATAGGCGCTTAAAATAGTATTACTGTACGAGAAATTTAAGATTGAGTCTCTTACAAATCTAATAGCGTCGACCGTTTGAATTAATTGGTCGCTTAATACTTTAGAACTGGATTCGTCATAATATCTAGTTGCAGCCAATACAGTATTATAAGTTGTACCTAGTACTAGGTCAAGGGTAACTGCATCGATCATTAGACCAACGTCACGACTGCACTTTGCTTTGTCAAATGTAAATGTGTTTACGTATTTGTTGTTGATGTAGGCAATAGTTTCGTATTGAATAAATTCTTTATTAACACGCAACAGGTCAAACGCATTAACATATCCGGTATCTCCACTGTTACCACCACTTAGTGTTACATTAGTAACAAGTGAAAATGTTTGATCAGGACCTTGTGTGTAGGCAATACGTTGACGATACGGACCAGGTTCTGTTTGACTGATTGTAATTAATCCTTCAGCTGCCAAACAGGCAGCCCCAACAGATTTATAAGCATAATTCCAAAAACGGCCTTCTTTGCCTCTTGGAGTTAATGCCTGAGTGTCGTCACCTTTAGTAGTAACAAACAAGTTAATGGCGCTAGAATATGTTGAATTGTCAACATAATATTTGGTTGCGGCCTGTAAATCGTCGGCTCCGTTGGGTGATCCAATGCCTGCAATAGCGCCTGGGTGGTCATTAAGGATCAGCGGCCCAGTCATTGAGTCACCGCCCCTAAACACTACATTTTTACGAGGTAGTGTTTCATTAGCTACATAGTTGCTGGTTAGGGTTGGATCATAATCGTCTTCTTCAATTTGGGGAACTAATGGTTCGTCTCTAACACGGAGAGCATCACCAATAAGTCCGCCTTGGCTTTTTACATAGTTTCTATCTGCATAGCCTTTGCTAATTGCTAGTTCGTCTAGGGTAGTAGTTACTCCTCGAGGTCCGTGAACCGCATTAAAAGATGCTACTAGATCAGAACTTGGATCTGGAACCTTACCAATTGGAAATTGATTTGAGTTTAACGGTCCACCAAGTTTTGGAGCAGGATCGCTAGCTGTTGTTGACAGGGCATTGGTAATGGTTACCTTATCCGGGTCAGTCACATCAATACTGATACCTTCGCCAGCAATCAGTGTTTTGGCTGCTAAGCCACTGCCGTCCGTTTTAGAAATAATAAGACGATTCTGACCGTAATCTGCTACATAACCTTCACCGTCTATAAAGCGTAATGATTGTGCATCTGATAAATTTGTTAAACTAATTGCACCACCAGCACCAAATATAGCATAAATTTCGTTAAAGTTTTCATTAACTTTTCTAAACGATTCTCTAATACTATCACCGGTACCATCATTACCTTGTACACCAATGTCGATTTCTTGACGTGCCATATTTTAAACTCCGAAGCTTGATCCGCACCCGCAAGTTGTTGTTGCGTTTGGGTTTTTAATTGTAAATTGTGACCCTGACAATTCCTCTATGTAATCAACTTCTGCACCTTGCAGATATTGTAAACTCATGGAATCGACTAAAACTTTCCATCTTCCAAGGGGTATTTCAAAGTCATCTTCGCCTTTTTCGCCGTCTAGCGTAAATCCGTAGCTGAATCCTGAACACCCGCCGCCTTGCACATACACTCTTAAACTTACTTCAAGATTGTTTTCTTCAGACAAAATGTCTTGTATTTTTACTGAAGCAGACGGTGAAATTGTAATCATCATAGGTCCTATGAGATATTTATCAATAGTATTTTATAACCTTAATGTAAATAGTTGTATGTTCCTACGTTTAGAATATCAACAGACTACACATACTAGACCTAGTAAATTAGGTTTAGGGCACACCTATACTCGACAAAAAACAATTGTAGTTTTTCGATGTGATAGTTGTAGCGAAGTCTTTAATCGAGATAAAGGGCAAATAGATTCTAAACGATTGAGCAACAATTACTTTCATGTGTGTTCAAATTGTGATGCTAAACGATTTGCTCAGAAGCGTGGCAAGGATCGTAAAAAGGTATGGGATCTGCCTGCATCAAGTCTAATTGACATCAGCCATATATAAATAAAACTCCAAGGAGGAACATAGAATGTTCAAGAAAATTGCAGAATTCTTTACAGGCAAAAAGCCAGAAGCAGCCCCAGAAGTACCGTATAAAGTAGAAGCTACAAATAATGCTGAGACAACTTTTAAGTACGAGGATGTTAAGCCAGCAACTGTAGAGTTAACACCGGTTGCCTATGCTGATATTGCTCCGGCAGCGGCGCCTAAGCCAGCAGCCAAAAAGAAAGCTCCAGCCGCCAAAAAAGCAACTGGAGCTAAAAGACCGCCTCGAAAACCTAAATCACAAGCCTAATAATTTAGCTTGTTCATACAAGGCAAAACTTGCAATATTTTTGCCTTTAGATTCACACATGATATCGTGTGTTTCTGTAAAACTTAGAGCCCACTCATTTACTGCCTTATTCCAAAAGAAGTTTGAATGAGCTCTGAGTTTTTGTTTTTTATGTCCAGCTTCTAACAAAGTTGCGTAGTCTGGTAAAGTGTTGTCGCAATGTCCTGATAACCATTCTTCACGACTAATAGAGTAATGCATGACAGGTCGAACACCGCGCCAACTTTCAATTATGCGTAAAACTCTATCGTCGGTTGGCTGAATATAGTCTCCTGTACGGACCCAGTGATGGTGTACGTCAAGCACGAGGGCGCAGTGCTTGGCAAGCTCAATGCTACTTTCGATGCCCCAACAGTTTTCGTCGTTTTCGATCGTGATGCAGTTTCTTGCTTCGGGGCTGAGTCTTGGGATAACTGCTTTGATACCGTCGGGGCCGCATCTACCCGATATGTGGACATTAATTTTAAAGTCCTGAAATTGCTTACCGAATCCCATCCACCTGGCCATATCTGCATGATATTCAAATTCCTCTATACTTCTATTTACAATATCTGGATTATCGCTAGCCAGCACAGTAAACTGACCAGGATGAAATGACAAACGAACGTTACGAGCGCGAGCCAAAGCGCCGACCTGGGCAAAGTGCTTTTCCGCATAAGCACGAACGTCTGATAAGCACCAAAAATAGCTATAATCGCGTTGGGTGTACACAGGAAGAAGGTCACTGCTAATACGAACCATTCGGAGAGATTCATCTAATGTACCTACTTTTTCTACAAGTAATCTTGTTGATTCGATGTTTTGTTTCATCAAATCCCATAGTTTGGTCTCAGCTACTTCTTTAGATTGTCGATTAAGCCATGCCACAGTAGTTGAACTAGTGTTGTACTTTTTACAGTCATCAGTAGGTTTAATACCATTTATCTGATTAGGTGTATCGATCCATTTACATGCGAAGCCTATTTTACCCATTTTTGTTTCTCTCTGCTTCCATTACCCGTTGTCTTAGTTCGGATGTTGAAAAGCTATGCCTACGTTGATTAAAATAAAATTTCATAGGAATGTCATGTCCTGTGAAATCCTTGCCTTGATATTCTTCGCCTAAAATTCTTACATCAATTTTATAAGAAAGCAGTATGTCTCTAAGTTCTTTTTCTGTAGCGTATACCACAACTTCATCGACATATACACATGCTTTTAGCTGTACATAACGTTCAAATACACCCTGTACGGGTTTATTTTTACTAGCACGGTCTAGCGTGGGGTCTGTCTGAAGCCCTACAATTAGATATTCACATTGTTCTTTTGCTTCTTTAAGCATCATAATATGCCCTGCATGAAACAAATCAAAAGTTGAACAAGTAAATCCAATTGTCATTACCAATGCCTTATAACGCCTGCGATTATAAAAAAGTTTGTAATAACGTATGTTAACACAATTAACGTCCTAATGCAAGCAATTCGGTCCGCTTCCGCGTCCGAACTGCCTGATTTTTCTCCTAATGCTTTAGCCCAAATCCGCCAAAGTTTATGCAAATAAATCTTCATTCCATTCACGGTGACCTTCACGATAGGCCATATTACTTTGAGTTTCACGCACTTCTACGCGATAGCACCAAAGACGTTTGCTTTCGCCGTCGCCCCACATGTCTGGAATATAAACACCATTGACATACTTGTACAGTTGATCAGCTAGGCCTTCGCAACCTAGCCTAGGAAGAATAGTAAGTTTAGCCAACTTACGCTTTTCCATTTCCTTATAAAAGTCTAACTCGGGATCGTCCTCTGCTACTAACAGGGTATGATCAAATTGACTTTCTAATATACCTTTGAGTTCTTTAAGACCTCCGTAGTCAGCGGCCCAATTACGAGCATCTAGGTCGTTAGTTCCAAAGTAGAACTTCATGTTAAAACTGTAACCGTGAATCAGATTACAGTGACTATCAGCTCGCCATTGCCTGTAGGCGCATGGGAATGAGTCGTGATATTCTTTAGTTGATGTGTACTTGTATTGTACGGGTTGTAGATTTGCCATCTCTAGTCTCCTTTGTAAGGTAGCAAGTTTGACGACATGCAGAGTTTATAAAGCGGGATGAATGACGTTAAAAGTCCGCTATATGTAATTATACAGTCTTAAGGAACAATGTCAACTATTGTGGCGACCAATTGCACCAAATGGCAACCAAGTTCCGGGATTGCCCGAAACTACACAGATCCAACCTACATAGTTACCATCGTGTGGTTCAGCATTCCAGCAAACGTCACCTTTGGTATAAATTCCAATACTTGGATGCTCGCTAGCAGAAATAAACTTCTTACCATTTAAACTAACTGGCCCTTTCACTTCTAAGTCGACAGATGTATCTGGACTGTTAACACCAATTGAAACTTTACCAAATAGTTTAAGTGGCCTGTTGACATTTTGATTATGTCCAATAACAATTTCTTGACTGCCTACCTTAACGTCTTCTAAGCCGTCTACTGTTACTTTAAAGTCTTTTGATGTTCTGATACCGTCATTGTTAACGGTTAGTATTCCGGCGTGGTTTATAGTTACAGCCTTCAACGTCATAAATTCAGCTTTAATATCGCCCATGAATCTAGACGCACCGCCTACACTTAAATTCTCAAGTGTGCCCAATGTAGTTAGGTTAGACTGGCTAATATTAGGACCAATTGCTCTCGGTGATATTGCTAGTTCTCCGTTAAGATAGTATGACTTGCCTTCGCCTAGATCAAAACTTTCTGAACTCCAAAGTCTTTCAGGACCGTTTCTTAAAATCAATTGACGAGTAAGATCTTTTGCTCTCCACGCTAACCCAACACCAAACACAGATACATCGCCTGGCTGTGAAAATACAACAGAATTAGCACGACCATCTTTATCGTCGGTAATAATATTTTTAGCAAATATTGTACCATTTACTCGTAAAATGCCGTTGTTAAACCGCTCGTGCCCAATTACAACTTCACCGTCACTTGTGATTGTTACTCGTGCAGTGTTATCTGTTATTAGATCAAGATCGTGATTAGTAAACGTACCAATTTGTGCTCTACCGTCAACGGGTGCGCCTAAGGCGATTTCTACGTTGTTTTCTAGTACGGAAAGGGTAGCGTTAGGGCGATCAGTATTAATGCCTAAGCGATTGAGTGCGCTGTTGAATGTAGCAAATTCACCAAGGTTTGTATCGCCGTTTACAATTAATGATCGTAAATTACCTACTTGTCTAAGACTACTGCGGATAACTCCGGGCCCTAACTCTTTAGCTGTTAGTACATCTGCATTATTAATCTTAAATGCTTTAGATGCATCGAGGTCTAAACTACCATTAAGGTGTAGTCGATTTCCAACTTTGTAAATTAATGAGGTAGAAGTTTTGCCATCAGTCCATTCAAGGCCCTGACCTTCTAAATTATTTTCTGAGTTTGCGGTGTAGTTAGCCATAGATAAAAAGTCTCTTTCGAGTATTTATCTATGGCTTACCATGTTAACTTGATACTTTAAGTAGAACAGTTTCTTCGTTAATACGACCGTTCATTTTAGTATCTGTAGCGTTGATTTCGTCTAAGAACTTACGCAGAGCTACTTTGTTAGCCGCTTTAAACTCTTTGAGCTTTTCTTCGGGCTTACGCAGGGTCTTTTGTACGCTTTTAAACTCATCAAACCCTGTGATACTAGTGCCTTTAACGCCTAGGGTATTGAACTCGGCCGCAACATACCGACCTAATTTACGAGTCTTAGTGTTAAAGATCCACAGTTCGCTAGCGCCAATAATGTCAGTAGGGCTGACACTTACAAGTTTCAAAGGCTCATTAGTCTTCATGTACTTGAGTTTAGCAACAAGTTTATCCTTGCTAACTGCTTTGGTCTTACGTGGAGCACGATTGACCTTGGCTTCTTGCATTAGCATATTGCAAGCTGATTCAATTTCTTGCAGGAAGGCAATAAAGTTTTTAATCTGCTTACGACTACGATGCTTGTAACCTTCTTTGAGTTGCTCGTCAGCCTCCCCACTAGCCAACTCATTTAACTCTGCAAGGTCGCGAGCGTAGAAGTCACGAATGATACGTGCATGAGCTGCCTTAGCACCTTTTCCTTTAAGCAGGTTAAGCATCTTAAATGCTTTAGGATCAAAGTTTTCAGGATCAACTTGGAAGGCTTGATACGCATCTTCTATTTCTTCAGTCATTGCATACGCGGCGTCTCGTACTCGTTCTTGGATTGTAGGAGTGTATACGTCTACCTTAGCTGATTCTTTTTCGGCGGCAGCTACCTCAGGGTCAATATCGTCTTTGCCGTCATTGATTACTTTGACAATTTCTGCCCGCAACCAAGCGGCACTGTCTCGACCTTGATTAAAATCAGGACGTTGGGCTTGCATACCTCGGTTCAAACACGCCGCCACTGCGCCCATAGTAGTGCCAACACGACTGTCTTTGACTTTCTTAAATGCTGAAATGTCTGCTTTAGTGCAACCGACACTTTCCATCCAACGTACAACTACAGGTTTGTAAGTTTTAATTTCGGACTCGAGACGATAGTAGTCCATAGAGTTTCGAAAGTGCTTGTGGAACTTGTCACTGTCCCAAGACTCACAACCTTCCCAAGTTGGACTAGTGTCCTTGATTACGCGAGTACGATGGGCAATGACTTGCTTTTTAGTTACACGAGTTTTGGTTGCGGTTTTCGCCATTTCAAGCTCCTATTTGTTTAACGATATGTATATTATAGCACCAAACTTGGGTGCTGTCAATACTTAAATTATCTTTTTGGACACGATATATTCGTGTAATTGGCTAGCCATTACAGCGTAGCCATTTTGGCTAGGGTGGGCGCAGGGTGTAACAAAATCGGTTGGTCCTTTGAGCTTATGACAATAATCATAAAATCCTCCTGCAACCAAATCTGGACGCCCTTCCATAATTAGTAGCATCTCCATAAAGCTTCTAACCCCGCCCGGTTGGCAAAATGATCCCCATGGGATTGAATTAATCAACTCAAGATGACTGTTCCCTAGGTGTTTAACAAAATAATCTTTAGTTATTCTAACGTCAAATGCACTGCCAACAATTAAATGAAATCCGTGTGCCTTACAAAACATTTCTGCTTCTCGAATGTTTAATAATGTCTCTACACAGATAAATTTTTCACTCCATAAAGATTCAGCATATGCTTCCCATAATTTTTTATTTGTAGAGTTTTTATCCCACGGGTTTGGCCACATAGTATAAAAATGATTGTGCTCTGGAAAATCTTTATTAACAAAATCAAATCGTTCCATGCCACTAAGCATCAGTATAACAACGCCGCTAGAAGCATTTTCAAATTTAATTTTAGGATGTAGATACAAATTCTTTACTGCACTTCTGTTGCCAGTGCCTAAACATCCTAAGTTAATTGGAGTCCAATCTGTCATATGATTGTTGCACAACTGTTGAACCCAACTGTTATCGTACATTTGATCAAAGATTTCTAATGGGATTTTCAGCGTATCAATTTGACCGTTGTATCGATCCCAAACTTCTTTAGGCCAACTGCCTACACCCTGTGTAAAACTATCACCCAAGCCTATTACAATCTTTGCTCCGGGCACAATAGTCGGAATCATTCTGTTATACATATATTAAAGTAGTTATTGTAATAGTTAAACAGTTCTACGTGAGCAGCCGGAACTTGTGTTTCTCGTTGGTTGAGTATTTGATAGTTATGTTCTAATATATCTTTCATTGATTGAATCCATTTAAATTTATCAGGTATTGCATCGATTCTTTTTATCTCTTTTATAATGGCATCAAATCGATCAAACGTTGATAACTCGTCGTAGCTTTCATCTATGAATGGATGAAATGTTTTATACCCCATCTCTTTTAATTTTTTTAAACTTCCTCTATTTCCTAGGAAAATAAATGGATGCTTGCAGGCAATTGGTTTAAATGTTTTTTCGCTAATGAATACAGTTTCGTCAGCATCGGAAAAACTAGCTTCGGAAATAACAGTTACCCATGTATCTAAATATATTTGGTCCATTATTCGATTTATGTAATATAAATCTTCCTGTTCATTGTTAGCTGTTTCATACACTAATAACGGCAACAATTTTCTAGCTTCTTCCATTGCACGTTGATCAGGCCATTTATTTTCAATTCGTGGTATGTGTGCCCCATAATCGTTGGCACTGACTAGACCCTTTGACAACAATTTCTCTTTATACAGCATAAGGAAAAACCAACTTCGGTGAGCCCGCGTCCTTTTATTAAGGCAGTTGTACGTTCTTACTTTTGTAATGTTATACTTCTTATAGTCTAAGTTAACAGTTACACTGGGTAGGATATTAGAGTCTTTAGCGATCATCTGAATATCTTTTTCAAAGTGTGGATATGAAATTACCTTAACTTGTGATGTAACAGATTTATTATTAGCCCACATAGTATATTGGCTTGCGGCCAGCATGTTGCCAGTGACATACACTATACACGCAGGATCTATTCCAACACGGTTACATTCTTCGTGAAAGAATTGCCACAGCCAAGGAGTCTGATATCCCTCCAAACATTGATCTAAAAGTAATAATGCTTTTTTATTTTTAAGTCTATCTAATTGTTGATCAGTTAAGTAGTCAAACAAGCTCTCTCTAATATTGTCTTTATAGTAGTTAGCACCAGTCCACCAATTAGGAGATTCACCTACTCCAGATGCAATAATACAATGATCTAATTCAACTAAGTCACTAAAGTAATTTTCTAAAGAACTGTGTACTCTATAGTGTTTAATGGCACCCATGATAGCACTCGGACCAAATCGGTTTGGACCAATGTCGTCTTGATATGCAACAAAGTTTCTTCTACTGTCTAAGTCTTCAAAAACAAAGTTAATCACATCAACCGATCCTTCCAAGTTAGCGGTGTAAGGTCGTTAACTATTTCTAAAGGAAAACTGTAATCAAACGGTTTAGGACCGTGTTCCTTAATCCATTCTACTGTTCTTTTTACAGACTCACGCACATCTATGGTGTGGATGTAGCCTAATAATTCTCTTGCCTTCTGTGAACTACAGGTAGCATACTTTACTTCGTTAGGTCGATCAGGCATATGCATAAAACCTCTAGTATAACCGCACTCGTCTGCTACTATCTCGGCTAGCTCTTTAATTGTTATAGTGCCTTCATCCGGACCAATATTTACAACTTCGTACGTAAATGGACCAAGAGCTAACTGCTCAATACAATACACGCAGTCGTCTATATAGCTGAAGCACCGTTCTTGACTGCCGTCACCGTATATAATTGGAGGCTTACCTTGTAAGCATCGATTAACCATTATGCTTACAACATTTCTAAACGGATCGTCATAGCGTTGTCGTGGCCCAACAATGTTGTGAGGGACTGCAATGTTCCATTCAATACCATGCACGTGACTCATAGTCTTTAGAATATCTTCGCTGGCAACTTTAGCAATGCCGTAAGGGTCTGCTGGACACGGTATGTCCGATTCTTTAAATGGAGGCTCGCCGTGGCCGTATCTAGCCATGCTTGAGCAAAATACAAACCGCTTTACTTTTAATGATACGGCTGCACTAATAGTACTAACACTGGCTTGGAATATATTTTTAGTAATAAATGCAGGACTAAAGATACTGAGTCCTTCATGTGCAGTGGCAGCACAATGAATAACAATATCTGATCCTTGCATAATCTCAGTCATCTTTTGCTGGTCGCAACAATCAACTTCGTGAAATTCTACATTGTCTGGTACATTAGATTTGTAGCCTCCTAGCAAAATATCATTGCCAGCCACAGAATGTCCTAACTCTAACATTCTATCTGCAATGTGACTGCCTAAAAATCCAGCCACTCCTGTTATAAAAATTTTCATATTTTTTTGCAATCCAAGAAAAATGGTTTGTATTCAGGAAACGTTTCTAAAAAATCAGTTCCCCTTCGTCGATCAAACTCAGTAAACCACCGATGAAAATCAGTCCGCCCTTCTTTTAATTTATCATCTGAGTAGTGAGTGGTTTCCATATAGTTAACTACTCTTCGAAACTTTTCATATTCTAAGTCTGTAAACTTATCAGATGCAGTATTATCAATGTTTTGTTTAATGAAGTCTAATGCTTCGTGCATGTACGGCATAAATTCTTCTTTAGGTAAAATATTCATATCATACTGTAACGGTTCTTTTAAGTATGGTGTGTCAAATCGTATTCGATGTTCTTTTAAATGATCGTACCATCCGTATTGTTTACGCCACTCTAACATTTTTTCTAATAGACTTTTAAAACTAGTAACTGCTAGTATGTTAAAAGTTATCATAAATGTAATTGGATTTTTAGTTTTAGTTAGATACGTGTGGAAGTTGTTGCTCCATACATCTAAGTCAAGCCCTGTGCGAATATATTCTGCACGAGGTCCCCATGTATCTAAACTAGTGAATAATTTAAACCTACGTATCTTACCTTCAACTCGTAACTTTTCAACCCTCTCTGATAAACGTTCAACTAGTAAGTGCTTAACACCTAAGTTGCTGTTAATGTTTAATTCAAGTTGCGGCAATGGATTTAGATCAAGGTCCTCCAGAAGCCGCCACGTTGATTGTTGTAACAACGGCTCGCCACCAGTAATACGCAATATGTTTAAAGTCTTACGCATGGTAGGCCACCACTTCCACCATGCTTCAACATATGGATTTTCTTCTTCAATTTTATGAATCTTAAACCAATCAATGTCACTTCGGTGATTGCGTACCATATCGTACGGACCAAACTTTTCAATTTCTTTGTAGAAACTACTTGATGCTTTAGGATGGCAATATCCGCATTTAAAATTACACTCGTTGCCAAACGATATCTCAATATATTCGGGATTGATATTAAAATCTATATCGTTATTTTCAATTTCTGACATACGATCTTCGGTGTAGATACTGGCGTTTCTTTCGTGTCTATCACTAATATAGTCGGACCCTAATGCTTCAATGTTCCAGCAATACTGGCAACCTGTGGGTTGCTCGCCGTTAAGCATAGCAATTCGTTGATTCTTTTTCTCTTGCGTGTTATGTAATGCACTTGGATTTTCTAATATTTCGTTTAACGGAATAGCATGAGGTGCCGGATGATAACAACTATGTGTTTCGCCTGTTTGTAGATAGATAGTTGTGTGATGCCATTTGGCTAGACAGAATGTAGGACTAATTCGGTCTGTAATGTTTTTAATCTTAATAATTTTATTTTTATCAACAGTCATTTAATTTAATCTCTTTAAGTGAGCCAAGGGTGTTAACATCAAATTGATCTTTAATTCTTCCAAGTGGCATATATTGCCACGCAGTGTTATACTTTCTACCGGCAATCAACCATTCTTTAAACGCAGTATTTTTCATAGTATTATTTCTTGAATTGTTCACATCAATATAAAAACTATTATGGACGCTATTCCACTGCGACATAACATCAAAATGTCTGCAATCATCATTGTCTACGTATGCTTGGAAACTGTCCTTGCCGCAGATACAGTGTTGTAGGAATACATTACAAGTAAGATCATAATCTAAATATTGCCAATCACCTACCTCGTGCATATATTCCTGGGCAGATGGATTGGAGAACTCTAATAAACATATATCGGTATGCAGTGTTTTCCGTTTGTTAGGATAATGTAATTGTAGTTGATGTACAGCTAAGTTTATTTTGTCTAGACCTTGATACCATTGATCAATAATGGGCAATTCAAACGGAGGCTGATGCGGATACCATGATCTGTGACAAGTTGCTGAAGTAAAAAATCGATGTATATCGTTTAGGTCATTGTTGGAAAATTGTGTTTGATCGCTTACTTCGAACGGAAAAATTGTTTCTGGAAATTGTGAATTGAATTGTCTAATAGTGTTAACAAGTGTTGTTCTCTTTGAAGATTTTAAAAACACATCATAATCTACATTAGCTAACCGATTATGATTAACATCCCAAGTTTCATTGGGCAACAACGATGCAACCCATTTATCTACTACAGGATTGTTTAAAAGTTCTATTTTTAATTCTTGATGATCGAATATACAGGATAGGTGCATTAACATAATTATCCTGTACTAAGGCTTGCCAAAAAAAAGTCCATGGACTTAACCATGGACTTGATTATACTTCGATAATGCTAATTGTCGAGCTCGCCATAATCTCCATAATACATAATCAGATAGTTCTTCATCAACAATTTTTCCGAACTTACGTGCTTGTAGATTACGTCCAAAAACAATCTCATCTTCAATAACAAGACTGTCGTTGTCTTCTAAGCGTCGATTACTTAGCGGCTGGCTTGGCGTCTGCTTTAGGTGCGTCCTTCTTAGCAGGCTCACTTTTGACAGGCTTCTTTTCGTCCTTCTTAACTTCAGCTTTGGCTGGTGCTGAAGCGGCAGGTGCGGCTGGTTTGGCTTCTTCTTTCTTAGCAGGTGCTTGTGCAAATGCTGATACTGCGAACAATGATGCGATTACGATTGCTAATTTCATTTTAAAGTTTCCTTTATGTTAGTGTAGGAATTATTACCCTACATATATATAACGCCTTAGCTTTGCATTACGTTGACACAAATTGGTTAAGTCCAAAGACTATCGCGAGCCTTGATTAAACGGATCATCATTTCAGTATCTTCTTTGTCATAGGCCGCTTCAATCTTGGTAGTAAGTTTGAGTGCTTTGTCAGCCATCTTGCGAAGTTCGGGTGTCTTGTCACTACTCATCCAACTTAGCTTGCCACCATTGGCCAAACGTGCCGCTTCGCAGTAAGCACTCCAACCACTGGCATCATGAGCATCTGGACGATTGGGATATACAGTAGTCCACCATACGTACAGTTCTTTGATTTCTTTTGCACGAATAGCTTGCCCAGTTGGCTTGCCGTAGTCTGGATGCTCTGGTCCACACCAGTCAGTGTTAGTCAGAGTCATTGCCCAGTCAAGATGATCGATACCTGCTTGAGGGCAACGCCAAGTGCGCCAACGCCACCAACCAGAAGCCCAAAAGGGAGGATCATACTTTGCGCGAGCTTCCTTATCTCCCCAGGCGATGTGCGACCATGCGGATTCAATTTCGACGAAATCAACCAACTCATTAAATAGGCATGGCAGGAACCGATTGCCAACATCACACCAATTACCAGGCTTGATATCACGAGCATGGGCGGTAAGACTGTGAGTACGAGTAACCCAACGGTTATTGATGTAATACTTAACATCGTAGATCTTTCTAATGGGCCAAGTTACAAAATCCTGGATATAGCTTAGACCCTCTTCAGCTAGCCAGTAACGAAAATTATGTTTCATTTGAGCCGCAGTGGTCCAGTTGTCCCATTCTTCGGCTGTGCCTGCGCTTAGTTTTTTAGTGCCGCGAATCCAGTCTGCAAACGGTGTGCATGACCAATAGGTTGTGTGCTGTGCCATGTTAATCCTTATCTATAAAGACGTTATACATATGGTGCAAGATTCGGCGGAACCCATCCTACGGGTTTTAACACCTTACCGTCTTCACGCTTACGAACCTTGCCAGTATCTTTATCAATCTTGGCAAAGTTAGTCTGCATAACTTCTTTCCACGCACCCTCGGCATCACTGCCCATACTATGGATAGCACCAATAGTAACAACTAGAATATCAATAAGTGCATCAAGCGTTTCTAACTGATCGTGATTATTAACAGCTTCTTTAAGCTCTTTATATTCTTCTTCGATCAATCCAAGATACATTTTAAATTGAGATTGATCAAACTCACCGCCTGCGGTTTGATCACAGGCCCGCATAAACTTTTCTTGATCGCGAAATGGATTCGTCATTCTTTCTTTCCACCAAATAGTTGTAACAGCATTAAGAATAAGTTAATAAAGTCCAGATACAGAGTTAACGCACCTGCAACTTCTTCTTTGCCAGTATCATCACCTACTGACACCATTTCACGAATCTTCTGTGTGTCGTAGGCAGTCAAGCCTAGGAATACAATAACGCCAATAGCACTGATAACCATTTGCATTACCGTACTTCCAATAAAGATATTAATAATACTGGCAATCACAATAGCAATAAGACCGATAAACATAAACTGTCCAACACCACTAAGATCTTTCTTAGTAAAATAACCATAGCCACTCATAACACCAAACAACACTGCCGCACCCATAAAGGCACTGACAATACTGCCCATGTTGTAGACTACAAAGATTGTGGAAAAACTTAGTCCCATCAGCGCCGCAAATCCGTGTAGAAAAAGTTGTAGGGCACTTTTACTCATCTTTTCCATAGCAAAGCTAACACCAAGAATGGCGATAAGCGGTGCAAAGATCACAAGCCACTTCATTGCGCCAGTAAAGAAAAATTCCATCAATCCAGCGTTAGTACCAACTAAAAAACTAACAATCATTGAGGTAATAACTGCAAGAGACATATGTCCGTAGACTCGTCCCATTGCTGAGTTAATTTGTGTTGCCGAGCGGTAAGTTGGCAAACCGCCGGTATATGATGATCCAAACATATTAAATCTCCTTTTAATTATTTACAAACTGTATTGTTCTACAGTAATTTTTTTATTGCAAGACATTGGTTTACCAGTGTTATCTAAAAACATAGTGCCCCATCGACTATTCTTTTCTTCAAACTCAATAAACAATTTATCGTATGCACAAAATATCCTAATAGTAGAATCAGATGGCAATCGTTGTACCCAAAATCTAGCTAACAATAACAAGACTATTGCTACTAGAAAGTGTCTAACATATTTCATGTAAGAATTTCTCTGAACCTATTGACAAAACTTTCTACATAACAACTAAATTCTTGATTATTATCTTTACCGTTTTGCCTATAATGCACCCATACATGCCCATCTTTTTCTATAGTATGCAATACTAAAAACTGTTTATGATCGCTTCCTTCCCAGGTACTGCCTTCTTTTACTGTTGTCATCTTAGCGCATCCATTGTTAGTTCTTTGCCGTATATATGAGCAACGGGTTTAAGCCATCCATTATTAATACATTCAGCAATGATTAATTTATATTCTTTAGGGCATCGTTGATTAATTTCAAATCCAGCACGGGGGCAGACTACCATTCCGTCTGTGAGCATGAACTTAGGATCACCTTGTTTAATCGTGTTAATCTTAGATCTACTAATAACAATGTTCATAATTTGAATGCCTCAATCGTTTGACGCTTTGCTTCTTCTTTGATCTCTGTTTCATGAACGGTTTGTAAACCACGAAACATATTTTCTACAACGTGTATAATAGCAACTTTTCCATCTTCTGTCAAGTGGCTATACTCTGGACTTACAGTACTTTCATGCCAAACCATTTTGTTACGGCTAAGTTCTAGCAGACCTCCGTAGACAAGGTCTTTGTTCATACTACGTTTTAAATCAAATTTTTTCGCCATTTGCAAAGCCTCTAAAATGGAGAAATCGTGGAAAACGTAAAGAGTAAGTGCCATCTTGATTTTGTGTAATTGCATCGGCTCGGACTTCGACAATCTTGCCAACCACAGCTTCACGACTAGCCCAGTAGTCATCACGATTGCTATCAGTAAACCCGCTACCAACATTAACGGATATCTCTCTACCATCATCGACCCCTTCACAAACAACGGCACCTAGCTTACCAACATTACGACCTGTGCCTTCTTCTACAGCCGTAACGGTTAGCGATACTTCAATAAACGGCTTGAGCTTGAGCCAAGCAACTGATCGCTTGCATTTATAACCGGCATCCGGGTCTTTCAACATGATGCCTTCATACCCACCAGCAATTGCCAATGCGTTAATTTCTTTGTAACGTTTTTGGCCAGCATCGGTATCTAGGTCTACAGTTTCCTGAGCAACAACTGTTACATTGGGTAGCTGTAATTCATTTTTTTCAAACCATGCCTTGAGCATCATGCTTCGGGTAGTCTGGGGTTTGTCCCATTTACCCTTTTCAAAATCTGCTAACGGCACAAAGTCAAACAAGTTAAGAACCGCATCGTTTGCCTTGGCACTGCTCTTGCGGTGAATCTGTTTCATTAAGTCTTGGAAAGTTCCACTCATGATTTCACCATCCAGTACTACCGGATAAGGTGGCGGATCTTGCTTGACTACTTTTGAGATTTGATCTTTCACATGGGGAAAGTTTACAAGTTCCTTACCATTGCGACTAAATTGATCAACACGACCGTTAGGGTAAACAATGGTAATAACACGAACGCCGTCGAGTTTAACTTCAATAAGTTTTTGTCCAGTGACCTTGGATTCATGATTGGCACTATCATGGGCAAGTTGGCAACTAAAAACAGGAACGGCATAATCGGGCCATTTCTTTTCTACAACTTTGTTAATGGTGTTTTCACTAAATCCTGCTCGCATATCTTTAATAAGAATACGACGATACCAACCATTCCATTGGGCCTTGGTGGCCTGCGCCATCAACGCATCAACGGCATCACGGGCGTCATTACCGGTGATATCACGATGACGTAGGCACTGAGCAACACTATTAAAAGTACTCCAAGTGATACCATTACCGTCTTCATTTGTTTTTTCCTTGATTTGTTTGAGTCCAAATGTTACCATCGCATTAAATGTTAGGTTCAATCCTGCAAACAGTTCGTCATTTCCTGCTTCGGCTTGCGCCAGTAGGATCGCTTCTTTGTTCAAACGTGAAGGATGATTTTCCAGATCGGAAATAACTCGGTAGCAAGCTTCGCTCATTCTAGACCTTTAGTTGACTTAATGTAACTATTGTACAGTCTATGTATCAGTATGTCAAGTGATTTGTTGTCTTAAATGGCTTACCAGTATATGCGTATTCTAGTTGATTCATTATCTTACGCTTCATTTGGCGAACTTTTGGATGGTTGTGATCGTACTCAAATGCCTTCATAAAGCGTCCCCAACTATTTGGACGAACACGTTTTGGTACTTTTGAATCTAAGTATATTTTGATAGCTTTGGGATCAAAACCAAATTTATCAATCATATCTTGAGCTAGGTTAAATGAATGAGCACCCATTTCATCTCTATCACCATAATACTCTTGTTCTTTACGGGTACGAGCATAGTAGGCAGTACTTTGATATCCTGGAATATCTTTAAAATTCCTAGCACGATATTGCCGTGTATGAATAACCTCATGGAGTACAGTATCAGCAAAAAGTTGGCAAACTCTCTCCCAACGATAGATACTCATCTTCATAGTTGAAATATTTGGAGGGTAAACCATTTCAACTTCAATAAAACGCTTTCTGCCCTTTTTATCTAAATCAGAATAATAAGCACCGCCTACCCAAATCTCGCCCTTCTTTACAGGCTTGTATCTACTACTTTTAAATTTTATTGGAAGATGACACTTAACGTGCTGACTTATTAGACGAGTAATTTCATCAATAGGAAGTCGTCTATCAACTAACTCAGATTTTAGTTGATGTAGCATTGAGTACAGAGTTTCTCGGTCAAGTAAAGACCAGTTAAACGCCTTGCGGGCCATAGTACACTCCTAGACATTAGTATTTATAGTGTACTACGACTTTTCATTATCTGCGCACTTTATGGGCGTTTTGTTATAATCTCGTCAATCAAACCGTATTCTAGAGCCTCTTGCGCACTCATAAATTTATCACGTTCCATATCGTGCCTAAACTGTTCAAATGTTTTGCCCTTGCTATTATGATTCACATAAATCTGGGTCAAATTCTTCTTCATTTTTAGAATCTCTTCTACCTGGATTTCCATATCTGTAGCCTGTCCACCAGCCCCACCGCTAGGTTGATGAATCATGTGTCTAGCGTTTGGTAGCATCTTACGCTTGCCAGGAGCACCAGCAGTGGCAAGCAGACTGCCCATACTACAGGCTTGGCCCATAACAATGGTGCTAACATTAGGCTTAATGAATTGCATAGTATCGTAAATGGCCATGCCAGCAGTAACCACTCCACCTGGACTGTTGATAAAAAAGTTGATATCTTCATTTCCCTGGCTTTCTAAAAAGAGTAGCTGTGCTACTATTAGACTTGCTGAATGTTCATTAACATCTGTGTCCAGCATGATAATACGATCTTTAAGTAAACGACTGTAAATGTCGTAAGCTCGTTCTCCGCGAGCTTCGGACTCGATAACCGTGGGTACCAAATGTGGCATTATATTCCTTAATTAATTTAATTCGCTATCAACTTCTTTAAGTCGCTTGGTAGCCATCTCTTGAAGATTCTGCTGATGGCGTTGATTTTTCAGTACGTTAGCATCACCTGTTGGTAAGACTAACAATACATAGGCTTGATAGCCGCCGCCTCTAGTATTAATAATTTTATGTTTTTCAACATAGGCGCCAGTTAGATCAACTTCTTTACATGAAGAACGCGATATTGATTCGCTTCGTGTAACAGATTCAGTTGAGTATGTTTTCATGCGTGTGCTAGAAGTGCCGCCTGCAGTCATACAAATTGTATTTCTAGCATTTTGCTCGGCAATTTGTCGTGCCATTGAATAATCTCTAGCTTTGGCAGTATCAGCCGCGTAGACTGCACTTTTGCTTTCTGGTAGCTTAATCATCCAATCTGGTGCTTTATCCAGTACTGCTTGACGATCACGATACTCACGTTCGCGAACATCTTCTGCAATTTTTGCATGCCTGTCTGTAGTACCGCAGGCAGCTAACAACGCAATCATAGGAAGTGCAATTAGTAATTTTTTCATTATCGGCCACCCATCTTTTCTTTAGTCCATTCGGCAGTAGACGAAATGTCTTTGCCAACCCCTGCTACTGTAGAACATGCAGTAAGTGCCATGCTCAAAATAATTACGCCAACTGCTTTCATTTTGCCATCTCCTGTGAGTGTGTTTTAACTGTGTCTACACCTTTGTCTAACATCTTAGCAATGCCAGAAAATCCAACAGTTGCTAGAATTAGTCCAAAGATAGTGCCTAAAATAAAGCCTTTCATATGTGCCTCTCTGTGTGTTAATAACAGTTATATTATAGTTGAATTAAATCAAAAGGTCAAGTCACCATTTGTCCATAACTATCCAATTATTTGGACTGTTATCAATTTGGCAAATAACACCGTGGTATACTTGTAACTTTTTATCTCGACCTTGTCTTTCAGTAAACAGTTTACAGGTTGTATTTTTATGTTTGAAATACCCAACGTTAGCATCAGTTGGCCCAACTTCATTTTCCAAAATAGTATCGCCAATTTTAATTTTAGAATCAGGGGTTCGTCCGTTTTGGCAAACTGTAACTGACTCGCTACTCATTATACCATCTTTTTGATATGTGGCGCTTTTAACATTACAATTGGCCCACGATGACACAGGCACAAGTACCAGTAAGAGTATTAACCATTTCATGATTGATCACACCTATAAGCGTACCACCAAATGGTAGCTTTGAGTCTACTATTATAAGCTCGATTAAATTCGCTTAACATGTCTGGATCCGGATCAAAATTTAGTTGTCGCTGTAGTGCAGTTAGCTCTTTTAATTGAATATCCTTTAGTGAACAGCTGACTGGATAGTCGTACAGCTCACTATAGGTCATAACCTTTGAGGTTGTACTTTGGCTATCACACCCAACTAGGAGTAATGCCACTACTAGTAACGAAGTAATCTTCATCGATATTTGTCATCTAGTTCAACGTTAGTAAGACCTGCGACAGTTTGAAACTTGTCCCAAGCGGCTTTAGCGGCTGGATTAGATTCCAGCTCACTGCTAGGCAATACTGCTTCTAGCCAAATTTCTGGACGACGAGTAGGGTGTGCGCCAAACTTGCGGGGCTGGTGTAGTCGACCAGACTCCCAAAGTTCAATGCTGACACTACGGAACTGGTCTTCATCGTGATAGCCAGCCCATTCAGGATTGCTGTGACTGAAGAATCCTTGACTGTAGGCATTTTCAGTGCCACCACCATAGCCCAACCAAATTCCCTGCCACTGGTCGGCATCACGAGGATCGAAATCTGTACGAGCAATAACTACTAATACATCGTCAATGTCAATCTTTCCGTCAACAATATCACGCACACACCGACTATAACTTAGTCCAATTTTCATATTATCCTCTAATTCCTGTTTGAGTACGAGTAATAGTAGGCCCAGTGCTTTCAATATCCATTCCTGCACTTCGACCTTCGTAACATCTACCATTCCACTTTAGTTTTAATTTTACACTCTTATTGACTATGACGTCAAGTACATTTTCAAAAATAAACTGATCTACCACAGCTTCTGTTGTTTTTGAACCTTTTGCCATTTTAATTTGGCAAGTATCGCTATGTCTTAGTATTGTGCTCATAATGTAAATCTTACTTCTTTAATACTGTCCCAACGGAAACTTTTCCACGCTTTGGACTCTAGGTCATATACAGGCATAACCTCTTCGTTGACTTTCTTTTCTTTTTTAGGGGCAGGAAAATCAATTGGGTTATCTGTATTAGTTACATGAACTTTTTCCTCTACAAAAGGAACGAGTGTTGGATTGGTTGTACATTCCATAACTCGTTCAGTGCCATCTTTTTTAGTAAACACTACGGTTGTAGGTCCGTGCGCTAAATGACTTTTAAGCCATTTTTTAAACAGCTTGGTTTCTTTCTCAGTCAGTAGCATTTTGTTTACTTTCAAGTTCCTCAATGCGCTTTGTCGCCTCGGCAACTTTTTGCTCAAGCATCTCAATATGTTCAGCAATTTGCTCTAAGAAATTAGCAGTATTTGCGCCGGTCATTCTAATCATTTGTACAACTGTTGGTTGCAAGTTTTCGTTACTCATTTAAATCTCCAAAATTAAGTTAGGGCTCCAGCCAGTCTGCTCGCTGTATCCGTCATTTTCGTAACCTCTAGGATTACACACAACTCTAGTTTCACCAAGTACATAATCAAATGGATGGTGAGTGTGACCATGTGTCCACAGTTTGATCTGTGGATGATCCATAATAAATTCACTCAAGTCACTGTGATATCCACCGTTCATTAATGTGTCATTACCATACATTGGATGACAACTTTGGAAACTTGGACTATGATGACCAACTACAACACACTTCTTGTCCTTGTGTTCCTGAACAATGTGTTTGATGTAGCCTAGAGTTTTATCGTGACGAACAGCAACATCTAACGCACTCATAGCCGCATAGTTTCTTTGGTCGTTACGGATGATACGGAAATCGTTCATCATACCTTCGATGGCATGCATTGTCAAAGGATCACGCTTGTTCATGTTGGTCCAAAGCGTTCCGCCAACAAACACAACATCGTCAATAATCTTCATGTCTTGCTCTAACATATACACGTTAGGGTACTTGGCACATTCTTCACGCATGTAATCAATACCTGCGTAAAACTTGCCATTGTAGAATTCATGATTGCCCATAATGTAAATCACATGTGGAAACTGAAAACTACAACGCTTGAAGAAATCTCTAAAACGCTGTGCTGTCAACTGTCTACGACCTAAGCCAGTGCCGTTGGCAATAGCGGCCTGATCCGCAGTATTAGCTGGCTCAGGGTGGTCGTGTAGATCCTGGGCGATACAAATATCACCGCCTAAAATCAATACATCGGCACCTTCGTCATTGTTGATAAAACAATCCGAAAATTCCAAATGTAAATCACTGACTAATTTAATTTTCATTTTTAACTCTTTTATTGAGATTCGCTTTTCATCGTTTCAAAAATAGATAATTGCAAATCTTCATCGTTAGTTCTTTCTTTGAACCGTTCTGCATAACGAGCATCTGATTCTGCCCTGTGTGTAGGGCACAGAGTTTTAATCCAACCTTTGCCACCTGACGTGCCAGGTGCGCCACATTCTTCACAACTGACATCTGCCCAAGCTTCTGCCATACGTACCATGCCACGGATCTCAGCATCACCACCGTCATAGTAAAAACGTAAGCCACCAAACTTCTCTTTAATCTGTGCTATAGTAACTTGTGGGACAGTCGTTCCCTGTTTTTCTTTCCAGTCAATATGGCTTTGAATATTAGCACATAGGCTTTCAAGAATAGGCCACCACCCTTGGCCACAAGCAAACCCGCCATACTTACCCGCAAACATCTTTGGGAAACGTTCTTCCATATGTTTTGCAAAGGCATCATATTTTTCAAATTCGTCTGACATTATTCATCCTCTGTTACTACAAAATGACTAATAACCAAATCCAATGCCGCAATGGTCTGTATGTTCAAGCCCACATCTTCTGGATGTAGCCAATAGCCATTTGGATTAGCATCTGACTTTGGATTCTTCTTCCACTGCTTTAATTCTTTTTTAAGGTACGCACGATAGTCTTTTAGGTTAAGACTGGTAATACGATCCGCAGTTTCACCATCAATCCATTGATAAGGTTTATGTTTTTCTTTGCTCATTGTGCCGCCTTTACATAATTAAGTCTAGTTACGTCGTTACCGTGCTTCCAATGTTTAGAATGATCTTTAACTTTGGCTTTGACAACAACACATGCACCTAATTGCAAATTAGTCTTATTGAGCCAAGAGCACATCCTATTTTTAATTATAGCATCTATATTGTAACCTTCAAAGTTTTTTGACTTAATTGATGAAATAATTTCTGCATCCAGATCTTTGAGCGTAGAACCAATTTCTGCTAGATGGCCGTCTTCAACAGATCGAGCGGCTCGTTTAACTTTAGTTTGGGCAACATCACGAACGTGGACGCTGGGTAGGCAAGCAACGTAACCAAATTGATTTTGTTTTACTGTGTCACTGCTAAGGATAGTATTAATGTTAGTTTGGAAATCGTTTTCGCCTTCAATGGCACTAAACAAAAATTTTCGAAAATGTTTTTGAATCTCTTCTGCTTGCACGACATCTTCGGGCAATATTTTCAAAGGCATTGGGGCTGATCCTGGATCAGCTGTCCAAATAGCAGGCTCCAGGGTACACAACATCATTAGTTTATTGGGCTGTTTAGAAAACAGATAGACATTATCGTCTGTATACACTGCCTGCGCTTCTTTAATATAAGCACCGTTCACTCGTTGCGCCGCACAAGCCAGCTCTAGAACTTGTTGGATTGGGAACTCTTTGTTAGCCATTATGCTCTCTGTGTGGATTACTATACTTTATATTTTACTGGAAAATGCAGTCAGTGTCAACCTTTTGAAGACGTATGTAAACTTTTTTGACTAGCCGTTTAATAGTCCTATCATTTTGGTTTGGAAATTCTCCTCGATACATACTAAAAGAAGGACTAACCAAATTGTTTTGAATTCGTAATTTACTTAGGGCATCTACGTTATGCAGATATTTAAGGGCTCTAGTTTTACCCAAACTGCGCACTAGCTCGAATGTAATACTGATAGAATAAGCATCTATCTCGTCAGGGTCTCGTAAGTATTCAGTGTGACCGGATCCTCGACTAGTATCAATCCTAAAGTCTCGTTTTCTGTACTGTCCTTGATGCCTTAGCTCGTGTGTCACAGTATCGTATATTTGAGTTAGTACTTGAGTAGAGTGTGCAGAGTACCAAATATGATTTTTTGGAAAATTATGAGTTATAATTAATTCAATAGGGCATTCATGATTCTTATCGTCTTCAGGATCGTAAAATCCGTTAGCATAAAACACATCTTCATTTAACGAACTATCTCTACGAGATATTACTTTAATATCAAGATTGTGCTTTTTAAATTCTCGTCTAACTCTGTTTAACAATTTTTGGAATGTCAAACCTTGCTCTGCACTAGCTCTTACAATATTGCAGATTGCGCAGATCAGTTCCATAACCCCATTCATAGTTATAACCTAAATTTTATTCTTCCTCTAGTCAGATCGTATGGACTGACTTCTACTTTAACTGCGTCTCCAAGGATAACTTTAATTTTATGCAATTTAAGTTTTCCTCCCATGTAGCAAAGTATGATATGTTCGTTTGCATCAATCTTAACACGAAACATGTTTGCCGGTAAAACTTCTATAACTTTGCCAGTAAGTTCTAATAATTCTGAATTTTTAGACATGCTTAGTTATCACAAGTTTGCCGTCCTCTGCTTTGATATTTAAAATGTCGCCCTCTTTCCATCCCTGAGCTTCGCAGATCTCAGGTGGGATTTTAAAGATGACGTTATCAGGGTCGTCTTCGATGTCTTCAAATAATTCTTCTACTAGATATGTTTTATTCATATTTCTTTTGTCTCATCGTATTTAACTACTAACCATCCAAGACGATATAAATCAGCTTCAATTTCTTCAGTGACTACACTTTCAGGAACATATCCGGTCTTAGCCTTCCATTCTTCTTCAGTCATAGTCCCATCGTATGCAAGATTTTGCCCGCCGATTCCTGAACAGTACCAATCAATATAATCACCTTCTTGTCGCATGTCTGCAACAATACCTCCAGCTGACCTCCAACTACAACCCCATGTTTGCTCTTTTAAAATGGGCCACATTTCTCGTTTCATAAAGTCGTTATTGCACATTGCGGCGTAGAGATTCTGTGCGTAAGATTCGCTTGCACGAACTTTCTCCAGTATCCAATCAGTAGTTACAAGATCGTACTCCATGTTGTCTTTCATAGATTCAGGAGTTTGCCATTTTTTATCAGCATCTTCTAAAATCTTTTGAAACATGTCCAAGTAGTCCTTATTAGGCTCTTCACCTTTTTCTTCCATGCGCTTAACGTAACCTTCTTTTTGGAAGGTATGTCGTTGTGAACTTTTACTTGGTTTTTTGCTCATGCCAGTCGCCTTGAAAGCAGTGTCGCAGTTCGTGACCAATAGTGTCATGGTCTGCACGTTTGCCTGTAATTATAAGGCATCGATCAGGCCACCAAAATGCACAGGCTTGAACAGCATAGGCAAACCCACTGTTACCAAATTTCTTACTTTCTTGATTGCATACTTGCAATGGGTTATCAACTGTGCGCCATTCGACTTGCATAGATCGATTAGTGCCTTGCCTAACATCGTATGTTTTGCGCGGGTCGTCTGACACTGGACCAGCATGTGCTACAGAAAACATTGTTGCTATCAGTAAAGTAATTGCTTTTTTCATATTTGCCTCGGTTGCCTAAAATTGGTACAGATGGTAGGATTCGAACCTACAAAGGCAGTCTAAGACCAAGCCTCGTTCCCTCCCCGAAGGGAGGAGGTCTACCATATTCCACTCACATCTGTATTGTTATTGTATGATCATTACCTATTGCTGTCAACCTTATTTTTGGTTTACAACTGCCATTACATCTTTGATTAGTTTATTTTGGGCAGATGTTTCCGCACCCGACCAAGCAAACTTTTCAATTGATACTCCGTAAGTAATCTTATTTTTATTTAACCCTCTTGGGTTAAAAATCCAATGTGCGGCATTTGGGTAAAACCAAACTTCTATGTCTGAATTTTTGGCTTCTTGATGTTTTAGCCAAACCGCAGGCGCTGTAGATCTGCCCTGGCAACCAATTGCAGTACCGGGTGGAGTTAGCGCATCTGCCTGCATAAGAAAACACGGATCAGCCCTGTTCCAAATCCAGCTTGTTTCGGTATCACCTGCAAAGTTATCTAATTCACCGTAGATTAACTTAATTGGAACTTTAGGGTGATGAGGCAAACCAATACCAGTTCCGGTCATACCTTCTGCAAATATTGCAGGCACTTTTTTAGGATCGACTACTGCTGAAATGTTGGCCGCGACAGCCGCTCCGTTACTTATACCATAAAAGTAAATCTTTTCAGTGTTAATATCTGTTCGAGTAAGTGCCCACTTATATGCTTCATATGTAGTTTTGAACAACATACGCTGTCTAGCTTCTGCTGTAACTTTCACTGAAAAGAATCTCCATCCTTGATGGAATCCATTCATTTCATATGCATCAAACAGTAAGGTGGCAACGCCATTGCTTCTAAATGCCCTGGCAATATCTTTGCCGTCAACTTTGCCACCACCGCCGTGTATATAGATTATTAATGGAGGCTTTGATCCTGGTTTTGGAATATCAAATTCTACTGATGAGTGACATGGGTCAAAGCCAGATATATTTCCTTCAACTGAATGCATCTGTGGCCGCACTTCTAGGAGAGTTGCATTTCCTATGGACTGCGGACTACATTCGGTTTTAGATATTTGACTGAAACAGGTTGTGGTGTAGACTGCAAAAATCAGAGTTAGAAACAATCTAGTCATATTGGTCCAAATGTGTTATTGATAGCTAATTGTACTACCTAACTCTGTGTAAGTCAATCTTGATGCTTGATGGTACTGTAGTCAAAAAGCCACACTGGGTCCAATTTTTGATATAGTATCCATTGCTTGGTATGCTTAATAGTTACTGGAAAGTCGACTTGATGTACCCCTGTATAAAATAGGCTATCCGCTTGTCGATTTTTTTGGACACCCACACCGTTCCTAAGAAATATATTTTTTAAGCTAACATTGTATTCATTGAATGTAACTGCTATCTGTTTGTACTTGTGATGTTTTGCCCATCGCACTTGTTCTGGAAACAAATATTTTCCTAATAAAAATCTGCCTCGATGATCGCTGTTAATCCAAGACCTAATACCAGCAAGACATATATGTTGATTAAAATCACTTTGATAGATTCCACTACAGCCAACAATATAATCATTGTAATATATTACAAAGAACTTACCGTTAGGGTCTAAGAATCTTTTTTCAATCTCTAACAAATACGGAAGGGTGTGAGTTTCAGACTGCCAATGTTCTGCCCACATGTTTGTGTGCGCTGGCTGTGTAGTGTCTAGGAATGCTTGCCGACAGAATTCAAAGAATTGGTTTCGATCAACGTTTTCAAACGACCTAACACTATAACAATTTTCGCTCATTCTATAATACTGTTAGCCTCGTCAACAAACTCTAGTTGCGGACTGCGTACATCATAATTCTTGTATTCAGTTTCTAATTCTAATGGGTGTAACGATTCATGTTGTATTCGATTTTCTACTTTGAGTATCCTAGATTTAATAACCATATCTACTTCGTAAACTCGAGATCCTACTAGCCGCCAAAATCTATCTCGATCAACAGCGGTATACGCAGGTACCTCTTGTTCAATTTTTAAATTGTATTTTCCAACATCAACATGATTGTTTTTCTTCCACAACATGTCGTACACCGTTTCGTGTTTCTTGGCAATGCTATAATAATATTTCCAATAGTGTCTGTACTCTGCTATTTCAAATGCAGCCTTGAGCAATAGACCAATTTCAGGTCTGTTAAAACTAAATTGATTTCCAAATCGCTTAGTGAACAGGAATACAATAAACCAACTTGGATCGTTGTTCCGCCAAAATGCTGAACACAAAAATGATACTAATTCGTCTCCGTCAAATGCACCAATTGTTAGATAGTGAGTGTTAGTATTAAGATATTTTTGTAATATTGGAGCGTAATCTAACTGCCAGGGTTTTTCAACGCCGCTGTGTTTGTTTTTTAGTTTAGTAATGGCGACAGCCTGTTCTAGATGTTCAGGCCCGCAGATTTTTATAGTGAGCATACACTATATATTTTAAGATTGATCTTCTAACCTTCTGATTTGATCTAACGACCTTTTTACTGTTCCTCTGAACGGTAACCCATTATATTTTTTTTCTAAGTGTTGTTCAAAACTTGCAATTAATGGGTCAATGGATTCGAACCCTGTTTTTTTAATTCGATTAATCATTTCAGGGTATGCTTCTTTATAGCCTTGTAATTTAGTAGAATTAGTTCCTAATTTGCCAGGAATTTTGTTTCCAACTAAGAGTTCAAACCATTTCATCTTAGTAAATCCTACTACTATTTCCGGAGTCCATTTAAACCACTCCATTATTGCTGGCCTGTTAATTTCTTGTACGTATTTTGACCAGCCAATATCGTGTTCCCAATCGCACATTAACCATTCGCTATCTACTTGATAATTATCGTGTTGTCTAAACCAAGTTGGATCGCTTGCACCTGCAATTGGGATTTCATCAATGAAATCTAAAAATTTAAGTTGAGGTAAGGCTCTTGGCCGATCAATCTGTGCTAGATCGCTAATTGATTCTGCTTGATTAAGATAAAACGAATTCAAATTAAAATCAATAACTTTGTATTCAACTGACAGGCTTTCTGCTATGGTTACTGCATAAGATACATCGTATAGATTTATATCATTTTCATATCTAAAAATATATGCCTTGACTTCTTTACCTATCTCTTTGTATGCACGTAATATTAATTCACTTTCGCTACCTCCCGAAAACAGCAGACCAAATTTTTTACCTTCGTAGAAATCAGCAGTAGTTCTTGCATTATATAATACAGCATCTTTAAAATTTTGTATTTTTACAGATTGCGGATTCCATGCAGTAGTAAATGTTTCGTTAGCAGTTAGTCTACGCCGTTGCGTAGCATCTGTACCATAGTGCCAATAATACCAGTTGTTAAGGCTTGTTTGAACCATACTTCTTTTTTCCTGTATAAAATATTCCAGGCTTGCCGCGCATGCCTATTGGTGTAGCAGTTGGCAATTCTTCGTTTATTAACGGTAATCCGTAATGGGTCATTAATGTTTTTTTATATTCAACGCCTCTTTTATATTTTAGTTCATCCAATGTTTTTTTACCTGCTAGCAAATATACAGCAGGGGCAGTATATTTGGTTAGTGTGTCATAGCTAACTCCACATGACGCCGCATCTGCAATACCAAATCCGCCTAACTTCCATCGAGGATGTGTTCCGCTCTTATCTGAAATGTCTAACACTTGTTTGGCACAACCTCTGAAGTCTATTCCTAGTTTTTTGTTCACCCAATGCCTAGAATTAAACTGATTAGTTTCTGGAAATTCATAACCGTATTTTTCGCAATTCTTTTCAAACTCAGTAGTCAGTTTAAGTTCGTCTTTAAATTGCAAATGTTTAGGAAGGATATATAGTGGATTTATTGACCAATGGTCGAGCGGATTATTTTTAGACCATAAGAATTCTTCTAGTTCGGGTGCAGTATCGGGACTATCTGCAGGTAACCCAATAATCCAACCTGATGATGCTAGCACTTGATCTTTCCATAAGCCTTCTTTTAATTCTTTTAAAAATGCTAACTGGTCAAGCGGATTAACACCCTTTCCTATAATTTTTGCAGATTTAGGATTTAATGTTTCAATGCCGAAGACTACAGATTTAAGACCCGACTCTTTTAGTATTGCCGCTTGTTCTGGAAATCGCATTAATAGATCTAATCGCATATAAGCACTAAAATTAATTTTAAAAGGAAGTTTTGAATACACTTCGTCGTATAATAATTTTAATTTATCTACACTATCATTGTGAGTATCGTCAGCAAATATGTAATCAGTAATGCCGTATTTTTCGTAGTTTTCTAACATTTCCGATCGAATCACCTCTGGTCGTTTAATCCATTCTCCTTTAGTTTTTCCGTTAAGGGGAAATGCACAGAATTTACATTTAAAAATGCAGCCCCTACTAAGTTCTATCGGAACTGTCATACCTGGCAACATAATGTCAGACTTAGTATATTGAATTTTACTAGTAACAAATTTTTCAAATTCTTTACCTGATGTTTGGCCTAAATGGTATGAGAGATCAGCTTTAGATATTCCGGCGCACCAATTAGTGTAATCAACAATTTCCTTATCCGAATATCCTATAAATTGATGTATGCCGTATACCTTCCAAATAAAATGTTTGTATCCGCCAGCTACAATTTTAATTTTAGGATTACGGCGCCTACAAAATCGTATAAAATCTATTAGGTCTTGATCATTGCTATTTTCTTCTAATGCTACTGGACTAGTGCGCTCTATATCAATGCCAAAAATGTCTTTTAAAAAAACATGTCCAAATCCGACCCACAATGTGTCTTTGCTAATTAATGTATCTAACAGATTTTGTAAATCTTCATCAAACTTATGGAATACCGTTACATCAATAATTTTAACATTGTACCCATTATTTCTTAATTCTGTTGCGATTCTATAACTACCGGCAGTTTTAACCCCCCCAGGAAATTGAGAGTTGCCGGTTAAAAGTATGCAATGCACCTTTTCCATAATTATTTTTTTATAAGTTGAATAACACTGCCGGCAATATCTATTTGATTTCCAACCGCAGTGGTATAACTCTTAGGATATCTGTGATGGTTGTTATGCCAACTTTCTCCCCAGCTAGGAATAGCCCATAACCAATTGTTAGAACTTTGATCTTTTAAATTATATGTCCTAAAGCCTCCCCACATGCTCGGACTATGACCTACATAATTAACAACATTACTCATAAGGGCAGTAATAACTACCGGTATCCAGTGCAAATACACTACTAAGAATATGCCGCCAATTGCATATAGCAGACCACTCCAACAAATCAATATTATAAAATAATAACGATGCAAAAATTGTTGATAGCGATCAACAATGAGATGTCGCATACGCCACTTTGTATCAACATTTATATCAGTCTCGTAGTCTAAAGAAAAGATTTTAAAACCTTTATATAATGGGCTATGTGGATCTCCAGGTTTATCGCTCTTGAGATGATGATTGATATGTATAGCTACCCATGCAAGTGCGCTACCGGTGCCTGCCAAACATCCGAACACACTAAAAATTTTAGTAAGCACTGAGTTAGTTTGGTAGCTTTGATGTGTAAGTTGTCTATGAAAGGTTACTACAATTCCCAAACATCCGTAAATAAAATAGCCTAGCACAATTAACAATATTGCGGTGAGATTAAATCCAGTATGGTGTATTGCTAACATAGAGCTAACCGCACAAAATATAAGAAAAAGTTGGGCACCTCTGGTGCTACTGGAGAATATAGTTTTCATACCACTATTTATCCGGTGGTATATCATCAAAAATAAATATTGCATGTCGTTTTTTAAGTCAAAATATCCAATTGTTGCTGTAGGTATGAATCAAGTTTCAACTGTAGAGCTGGCAGTTGCATGCCACAGGGCTGGAATATTTCCTACTATTTCTGCGTTTAACAATTATAAAGTAGGCGTACTGCAAGTTGAAGATTTTAAAAAAACATTAGAACGGTATATATCTATTACCGGTACATCTGATGTCATTGCAAGCATGGGTGCTAAGGATTTTACTAACCCTAAAGTACTAACACTACTATGCGATTTAAAAATAAGTCATGTTGAATTATTAGACAATGTTAATCACGAAACTATTAAATCAATATTAGAACATAAAGCACAATTTAATAAACATGCAGGATACGTGATGTTTAAAGCATTGTATGTGCATGATAAATGTTACCCGTTTGATGGATTTATAATTAAGGGCCCGGACGGTGCTGGCAGATCCGCACCCGGCGACAGTAACTCGTTAGATACTTACTTTGCTAACTTAAAAAATATAGCACCATCTGTTGCAATTATCCCGTCGGGCGGAATATCAACTAGCCAACAGGTTAAACAATGGATTGATAAAGGTGCAACAGCAGTAGGAATTGGAAGTGTGTTTGCCGCCAGTAAAGAAAGTCCAATTAATCAAGCAGGCAAGGAAAAAATGATCAGTGCAACTTCTAATGATCTAAAAGTGTTTGATACGGTTAATCAACTAGCATTAATTTTTACGCCGTCAGAATCTGATGGCATTAACAATACCCGAGGATTAACCAAAGGAGTACAGACCGGTGAAGTGGGGCATGTGTTTATGGGCCGCGGTGTTGACCACATAACTAAGATTCTTTCTGTGAATGATATAGTTCAAAATTTAATTAAAGACTTATGATTATTATCTTTTACTTTTTGCTGTGGACTTTTATGTTATACTGGATTCATCGGCTTGCACACGTAATTCCTTTTTTAAAGAAATATCACTTTGATCATCATAAAGTTATTAACCTAAATGAAGTAAAATGGAATTGGAATAATTTTTTATTGTACAACGACACTAGAAAAAGTACAATTGATCTATGGCTAACAGAAGTTATTCCTACAATTATATTTTCACTAGTAACTGGGCAGTGGTGGATCAGTGTGTTTTATTATCTATGGGCCGCACTAATTCAGGAAAGAATAGAACACGACAAAAGTTTTAATTTGCCAGTGCTTACATCTGGCAAATGGCATCTAATGCATCATAGATATGGCGAATACAATTTTGGTCTTTTCTCTAGTATATGGGATAGACTATTTCGCACTAACAAAAATTTTATGTAATAACATCAGTGTTATTCATATCGCCTATGAAATAACTATGTCCTAAAATTAGTAACCCATCGGCTTGACGATCTATATAATTTAACATGAAGGTTGGTAGATTGTTTTTAACATAGTTAATTCCTTCCCACCATATTGCATTGGCTTTGGTATCTTTGTAGCCTTCAATGAACCAAGTGTCAAATTCACTGTACCAATCTTTAGTTGCCTTGTCGGCTTGCCAATACTGGTTATCCCATGTGGTATACAACAACGATCTTAAAATTCGTTCATGTACAGTTCGATACAATTTTGCAACGGCTTCTTTTGTCCATACTACTTTTTTTTCAGGGTTAGCCTCGACCCATTTTTTTATAACATGTGCTTGTTTTGTCAGTAGTGGTAAACAGTCTGGACTCCAATAGAAGAACTCGACTGATGAATTTGTATATTCTTTAATATGTTCTGCAACTGTAACAATGTTAGCAGACCTGTCACTAAACCGTGTGTAGAACTTATTGTTAACGATCATAGTTCTTGGTTTTTCAATACCTAGTACTAGACCTATTGTTTTTTCTTTATCAAATCTTTTTCTAACTTCTGTGAAATGTATGTAATTAAATCTAGTTGATCCTAATGGATTTAAGCCTTCTCGTTTATTAAGCACCCAACTAGCATCTCCAGCTGTTTCTAAACTTTGAAATAAATTATCACTTAAATCTAAAACATTAATCTTTGTCCTAGGAATAAGATGCTCTACCTCTTTTAATCTAGGGATAGTGTTTAGTTTATGTTCAGCGGCAGCATGTTCAGGATTCAGTACAGTTTCGTTGACAATAGTAAATTTAGAGTTGGCCTTCTCCATAGTGTTGACAACGATTTCGTCAATTAATAATCCCTGACGAATAAAACTCATTAAAATATTATGACTGTCTGCACCACCACTGTAACTTAAAATTACGTAGTCATATTTTTCTCTAATCTGTCTAGCTCTTGCATCGTACAATTGATCCAACGTTTGTTCTGGCTCAACGGTCCAATCATGTTTACTAAATTCTTCGTTGTTAAAGTTCCATTGTACTTGTTGTTTAACGGTTGCCGCATATAGATATGCTTGTATCTTTGAATCAAAAGTCTGACCGTTACAAGTATAAAATCCCAATTTTGGATTAATATTCATTTTTTAATAAAGGTTGTTATGTAAGCAATAGGATCAAGTTCCCAGGGCTTTACTTTTGTTGAAATTGCCGATGCGTTAGAGTGATGATTATTGTGCCATGCGTCACCCCAAATAAATGGCCATAGCCACAGATTATTTGTGCTAGTATCTCTATTTTCAAAGTTTCTATACCCATGCATATGAGCAAAATAATTAAAACAATTTTGACTTAACTGTACTAACATTACAGGTAAGATCCATGCAAAATATACAAGCTCAATATTGATTAGAGACAAAAATACTAACCAAGCAGTGATCAGACCAAAGTACCATTTGTTTATAAAAACGTGTTCCTTGGTCATCAGATCCTTGACTAAAAACACTTTCATTTTACCGCTGTGGTCTTCAATATGCTTGAACCCAAACAATTTGAATCCTAGATTATGCGGGCTATGGGGATCCTTGTCTTGATCCGAATACGCATGATGTAACCTATGTACATATACCCAACCTAACGGACTCCCACGTCCTGCTAGAATAGCTATAGTAGTGCATATCCATTTGACTATGAATGATTTAAATTCAAACGCTTTGTGGCTGTAGTATCGATGCAGGGTTAAACTTACACCTATGATACTGTACAAATAAAAACTGATTATTAGAATACTAACATTAATTGCGTTGAAATCAACTAACAGTATACCTGCTAGTGCAAGAATACTTGTTATAATTTGAACTTTGGTAATAGTGTTGGCGCTAGCTGAAAGGATCATGGAATATTTATACACATAAATATTGGCATGAATAATTTTTATTTCCCCAACGGAGTGCATTCATTTCCGTTGGACATTCCTCGAATAGCAGTTGATGATGTTGAACTGTGGCGGTCCATATACAGTACGCATCGATCAGTTATTGATAAAACAGTAATTAATCATAATGGATTTTCTGGCGCATGGATTGGGCTGGACATATATCGTGGGCCAAATTACAATATTTCCAAGGATATTTACAACGCCAACTATTATGATTGTTCATCAGTATTTCCTCGGATGTTTAAAACTATTTTTGAGAATATCCCTATGGACATTAATTGTATTAGGGTAGCAACTAGTATCAAACCATTCATTCCCCACACAGATTTTAGTGTCCCAGTTGTCTCATTAAGAACAATTTTGTATGAACAAAACGATATACCTACGTTTTTCTACGTTGACTCTAACGGAAATAAAGTATATCAGCATTTACCACCAACTACTAACACTTGGATTTATAATGACAGCACTATGTTACACGGCAGTGACAAATTGCCAAATAAAAGTAAAGTACTTTTTATGTACTACGGCGTTCCAAATTTTAATAAATTAAAAGAAATTGCCGATCGCAGTATGTCTTTGTATTCAGAATTTATTATTCCAGTCAGCTAACAATGTAAATACTAGATGATACTTAAACATGAACCTCCTCGACAGATAATACTTGACAAATTACTTGCAGAATCTACTGACTCTGCAGGAACTCCTATCGAAGTACATTGGTCTGCACAGTTAGGTGGTAATGAATGTTTTCCATTAGTGCTAGAAGTTTATCTAGAGCTAGTTAAGAAAGGTTGGGCACATCCTGATATGCCACTTAATAATTCTCAAAAAATTATATACGCAAAATACACTGACGGATCTATAGCCGGCGGCATTGTATATATGTACAACGAGGCACAACGGCATGGTTGGATATTTTTAAGTTTTACCGCACCTGAACATAGGGGCAAGGGCATCAACGGAATATGTCATACATTTTTTGAAAATGATGTCAAAAGATTAGGAGCATTATCAATTGCAAGTTTTGTGCATATTGATAATACTCCTAGACTACGATCTGCCGCTAAGGTTGGATTACAACCTGAATTTTATAGAACTTATAAAAAATTAAGCTGAGATTGTTTCTGTTTTCTTAAACATCAGTATAATATTATTAGCTGTGTTGTGTGCTTCTCTTGCATCAATATATGTAACTAATCCGGGATTAGCATTAAAGTCACTATATGATTGAATAGAATCCCAACATGCAACATACGCTAATGTTAATTTGTCTGGGGTTACAAATGTTTCTTCACTGATCAGTTTGCCGGCAATCTTAGCCTCAGTGGCAAGAGCAGTTGAATTGTCATCCCTTCGAAAAAACGGTACGTCTGCTGATGGACGTTGCCACTTACTGATTACTTTGAACATGTTAAATTTTCCTTACGCTGATTTAATTTTGTTAATCAAGTCGTTGCTAAAATAGTCAGCATACTTAGTATAAACTACTTCAGTAGCTGTTTTAAATTTAGCAGTTTCGTCTGTACTCATTTCTACAACTCGATCACCTAATGTATCTTTAACGGTTGCTACATCAACAATGCTTTCGCGACGCTCAATACGTGCGGCATTTAATGCGGCATCTTTCATAATTTCCTGTGTTGCAGAATCCAATGTATCCCAGAAACCGTTGGCAACAATGATAGAAGTTAGGAACAGGCTGTGTGCTGTATCGTTTACATAGGCAAATGACTTGTCTTGCTCTAACGGAATAACACGAACAAATGTGCTTTCACCAGCGTCAATGATACCAGCGCGAGCCGCCTCATTCATTTCTTCTAATTCAACAGTGTCAATTGGAGTAGCGCCAACTGCTAAGAATGTATCAACAGCGACTGGACTTCTAGCTGTACGAATCTTTGCACCTTTAAATGCATCAACTGTTGCATACTCTTGTTGAGAAGGAACAATTCTAAATCCGCCGCTGTATGTAAAAGCTAGGCCGCGAACTGCTGAACTTTGCTCTAGACCTTCTAACAAGTACTCACCAATTTCGCCTTCTAATACACGATCTGCATGTTCGTGATCACGGAATAGGAATGGAAGATCTAAAACAAACATATCTTTGTTATAGTGGCCTAACCATGTTGTGTACATTTGGCTCATTTCAACTGTGCCGTCTTCCATTAACTGTAACAGATCGTGCTTAGTGACTTTTTTGCCGTTGTTGTATTTCTTAGCATAGTCAGTTAGTGACAATACTTCGATGTCAATAGCGCCGTTTGTTTGCTCTTTGACTTGCTTAGAGAAGCGATTGGCTGCTCTTAAAAAAAGATCGATTGGTTCGTGTGCGATCACCCAGCGAATTGTTTTCATAATTTCCTACTCCGTTAAAAGGATTTGTTTACATATTTATTTATCAAACCTAGTTTACCAGTCTTTTTGGTAGTTTATTAGGTGATGTTTGATGTAATCTTGTACTGTAGGATCGTCTATATACAGCAAATTATAGTCAGTATCCATGCCAAATCTAGCGTTTGGACGCATATTTAATGGTGTGTTAGATACATCTTGATCATGTATAATACTAAGGCCGAGGCTTTCTAGCTTAATTTTAAAGTAAAAATACCAATCGTTTTTATCTAAATCATAGATATATTGTCGAGCTGCCATCTTATAAGTTGCTGGACCTTTAATGATCTTTTGTCCGTTGTTATTGTTGACCATGCTCCATCGCTGATAATCTTGTCCGTTAAACCAGTTAATAATTCCTAGTTTAACAACATATTCTGTGCTGACTCTATCATTGTAATAGATTGCACCCCTCACTGAGCAATTTAAATATTTGATGTTAAATATCATCCACCAAAAATAATCGTGTAAGCTGTTTATTTTTATTGAGGAGGTTTGAATATTTTTTTCAAACTTATTGTAAAAACTTTCAGCAAATGCAGGATTTGATGCAATTTTAAAATGTTCAAGGATAACATCTTTGTATGCCGAATAGTGTACATCGGGATCAGTAAACTTTCCTTTTAACGATTCTAATCTTGGACGCATATTGCTAGACACTTTGGTCAAATAGTGATCGTAATTAGTGTATAAGGTTAATCCTAACGCAGTGCCAAAGATACAATCGCCCTCATCTGCGGTAATTGCAAAATAACCTTTCTCAATTAAATCGTCATACTTGGTTTTTGCACTATCAATGATTTTAAATTTTCCATAGATAAACTTTTTCCAAAATTGCGGGTTTTCTACAATAGCGTGACTACTAGCACATACTACAACATTCTCTAACTCTTTAATTGATAAATTTTTTATTAATGCCGATAGTACTACGGTACTGTCTATACCACCCGAATACATAACTGCAAAATGTTGATCGTTTTTGTTTATTCTATGTTTAATTTCTTGAGCACGTTCGTCAGTAACTTGCTCAAATGTTTTATTAAATCCTAGATCAAGTTCAGGCATTTTGAATTCAGGGGGCAGTGTTTGATTCCAGGGTAGGCTCCATTCTCCGTTTCTAGTAACAAACCTGTTGGGATTAATTCTCCTTCCTAGGTCTATCATAAACTTGCCACCTTCGGTCAGTTCAGGGTATAATCCATTCCAAAATCCGTCTTGGTATCCATTAAAAATAATGCTACTAAAATATATCTCAGTGTCTCTATTCATTAAACAGCTCGTACAGTGTAGTTGTGTGTATATGCTAAATTAGATAACGCACTCGGCATCGGCATCCCAACAAATTTATAAAAAGTTTCTCTTATATGCGGGCTGGCTGCAGAATGCAACGCCCATGCATTTTCAATCTCCGCCATGGCATCTTCAACGTCGGTTGCCATATATAAAATGTGTTTGATAGTATTTGACATTCCTTTAGGGAATTCAGTTTGATCAATTGGTACTGTAAAATTATCAGGTACCATATCTGAAAAATACTCTTCCATATATTTTTTATGGGGTACAAGATTGTGTAGAGATTCTGCAATCTTCAAAGCATGACACACTCGTAGACAAAAGAATCCAAATTCTCGAAGTTTTAATAGCATAGCTTTGGCCTCTGAAGAAGCATAGTCTTCTGGCCAGCCAACTGTTATAATACTGTCAGCCCCATTAATTTTTCTAACAGAAGGGGTTTGTCTCGCTACTAATACATTTGCCCCGTGAATAACCATTGTTGTTTTATCTCTAATAGTTTGTTCTAGGGCAGTAAGATTGTTAAGTCCAGGAATACCTTCTCCTAACAATACAACTTGAGTAGGTACTTTAGAACTAAGTATTTCAGCTACTTCGAGGGTTATCCAAGGATCAAAATTGTCTGCTAATAAGAATCTATCTACACCTGGTAGATATATTGTATTGCCATTCATTTTTTTAAAATGCAATGTATAGAAAGCAGAAATTAATCCTTCTTGAGGTTTAAGCCACGGTTTAATCATACAGTATTTATAGGTATGTTTATTTGCAGAAACAAAAAAAGGCCCCGGAGGGCCTTTTCATTCTTCAAATATTTCTGGATTTAACTGAACTACTTGTTTTTCTTTTTTCCTACCAAATCCTGCTTCGCCCATTCCAGGGTGCATTATATCTGTTGTGTCTTCGTTAACTACTAACTCAAGCGGCACAAAGAATCTGTCCATAACACCTTTAATTTGCTGCCATTGATCTGGCAAGCGTTTGCCTTTAAAATCATAAACGGCATAATTGCCAATCTTGTTAATAAAGAAATCCCAAATGTCGTCGGGTGTGTAGCCAAACTTAGAACACTGTGCAGGTACAATTTCTAATTGCACAATTGGTCTACAAGATCGGATTGTTTGTTCAGCACCTTTTAGAATAGGGAACTCGTATCCTTCGCAGTCAATTTTGATAATGTCTACATCTTCAAATTTATGACTGTCTAGTGTATTGACCTGAACCGCATGAACACTGTATTTGGTCTTGGCTTTTCGTTCTTCAGTAAGAATACAGTTGTGCCCGGCATTGTTAGGGTGATGTTCCATTTCCATCTGCCCAGCAGTTTCACCAAGTCCTTCATTGTGAGTAACAATGTTACCACTAATTTCTAAACTAGCAAATGTTCCGTCTGGCTTTTTCCACCAACCGTCTGCATGATTTGGGTCATGCACTGTTTTAACATTACGGGTATCCCAGTAACGACCTTTTAGTTCAACATGCTGATTGAGTAAAATGTTTTCTGTAGCTAATTTGTAAGTATCTGGAAACGGTTCAAAACCGTGTACAGTCGTTGCCCAGGTTGCATATTCCATTGTGTTATTAGCAACGTTCATGCCAACATCAATAATAGTCTGTGCATTAGGTTTCATCTTACGTAGAAACTTAAGATTGCGTCCTTGATAAGGACCGTTCTCTCTTGCAAAACGTTGCACATAGAGTGCATCGCCTTTAGTAACCCAATATAGTCTACCCATTCTATTATGGATTAGTTCTTTAGTAGGGTCAGTATTTAATGTGCTTAGTGCCTTAAATGTGTTTACGTCCCATTCGTGCCATTGATATTTTTTCATTTGTTTTTCTTCCACCTGTCTTTGAATTTGTCTGGATAAAATGCCTTAGCGATTGCTCCAGGATCATTCTTGACCAATAATTTAAGATTCTTCTCATCTAAGATTGGACTTGTGCTACTACACGGTTCTTTGTTGTAAGTGCTAGTATACACTTCTTCACGGAACTGGTCAACAGATTCTTGAGCAATACTTTCAAAAGCGGTTCTAAACGCTTTAAAATATTTATTACGATTCCATCGTGTAGAGTTGATCTCTTGAATAGTGTTGTTTGTTACGTCTTCAAATCCGTCGTCGGTGTACTGCAAAACATTAGCACCGACATTTGAATATCTCCAAAATGGTGCAATGTTCTTATTCAAGTTTGATCCGCCGTCCTTACGTTCAGAATTATGCACAGTTACCACTAGACTGTGATCAATAACAAACCTAACTAGGCTCTTTGGATCAATCTTATTGTTGGTTAGAATTTTTTCTAGTAACAATTTCTTAATATGGTTAACTTGAAAGTTGTGTTCGCAATGGAAACCGCCATCCTTGGTATGGAATTGATCAGTCGTCAATCCGCTAATACCTTGACTCATCATTTGGCTCAGTGCATAACCTGTGACTAGGTCTGCTCCTAGGTTACCTTTCTTTTCAGTAGTATTGAGAACGTTACTTTGAGTTTCTCTAATACAGTACCCTAGGTTGTTGTAATTTTCGTTAGAGGCAGTACGGTACCCTTCACCTGCTGGACTGCCTCCTGCAAAATGATGATTGAACCAGTGATAAGTAGACAACTCCTCTAAATCTTTAGATCCAACTGCATTGGCAAAAGTTCTAAGGTCGCTGGCTAGAAAGTGTAGACGTAGTCCCCAAATACAACTTTTTTCAATTTGTTTTTGGATATCTTGTTCTAAGAATTTTTGAATATGCATTTGCCTATACCAGTAGTTGATGTTATTATTATAACATCTAACGATGTAAAGAGCAAGCTCAAACTCTCCAAATTTCAATAAAGCCTTCGTCTTCTGTAGGCATTTCAAAATTATCAATCATACCCTGTACAACTTCCCACGGAACATCCTTTCCCACACGGCCTGCCAAACGGCTAACCAATTCATCTGTAGGGGGTGTACCAAACACAACTGCAATATGTTCATAGTCTGGAAGCATACGGAACTTACGTCTGCGACTAGCAACAGTAGTACTAGTTTGATCCCAAATTATATCATGATTGTTTTCACGACACTTGACTACATGATCAGCCATTAGTTTAACAGCAATTGGCATATATTCTGTAAACACTTCAGAATAGGTCTTTGCCATTCGTTTAGCATAATCTTCCACCCAAACATCAGTTGAAACGATGTTCAAACCTAATGCCCAAATTTGATCCTTAATCCAAGTACTCTTACCTGAACCCGGAACTCCAACTAGCTGATAACACTTTGGCATTTTTGTAACCTTTCTATTTCGTCTGCCGCTTCTTCTAGCAAATCTGCTATTCTGTCTGCGGCACCTTCTTGTACACTTTTACGATCTTTAATTTGTCTCCGTATTTCTGCTCGCTTACGCAGGCGAAACACTAATCCTTGTTCTGCTACTGGTAAATGGCTTTCATCTATCATGCTGTCTCCACAATGTAGTATCCTGAGTTAGGATAGGTTTCTTGTAACCAATCCAACATGCCTGGTTCATTAGGCAGTCGGATTGATTGATACTTATTAGTAATATAAGTCATCGGATATACTTTCTAGCTTCTGCCATTAATGTAGCATCGCCCTTAGTCATAACCTCTAACAATAATCGCTTTTCTTCTAAGTACGTTTTAGCAAACGCAACATCATGTTCTACGATACTACGAGTGTTGGCTATTAAGTCTGCTAACTTAACTGTCTGTGCTTCAGCAGGTGCCATTGCAGAGTGTGCTCTGTCTAATGCCTTTCGATGCGCTCGATTGCCGTGTTCAGGACGACTAACGTCTGTTAACCATCCAACTAACTCTGCAACTTCTGCACCAAACTCGGCACGGATAACTTCGTTAGTAACACCAGTATCTTCTACAGTATCATGTAACCAAGCAGCCGCAACCATTGCTTCAGATCCGCCGGCTTCGGCAACAATCATTGCAACTTCAGCAGGATGGACAATGTATGGTTCGAAAGTGTACTTCCGAACTTGTCCAACAGCCGCGTGTGCCGCTGTAGCAAATACTCTAGCTCTTTCTACCATTTCCATTGTTTACTCCTTAACGTGATGTCCTTTGATCTCGCCATGCATAGCATCGCGGATCGCGTCTTCCATACTAACAGCAATACGACCTGTTGCATCCATGCCCATATCACGGCAACGGAATTTTTCCATTCCACTTACCCCACCGTGCAAGTGACCGTGTAAATGAACAGCACCCCTGTGCATTTGATCCCATTCTGCAATAGGATAATGGAACATTATAACCTTAGTGCCATTATATGTAATATCTAAATACTCGTGTACTTCTGCAAAGGCTCTGCGAAAGTTTACATCCATCAATGTCTTACGGTCGTGATTGCCACGTACTAAAATTTTAATGCCATTCAAACGCTTAACCATCTTTGCGGCATCACTGCCTGACATAAACGCAACATCACCTAAGATGTAAACGGTGTCCTCTGGTTCGATCAAGTCGTTCCATTCTTTAACCATTGCTTCGTTCATGTAAGCTAAATCATTTCTAAATCGTGCTCTTGCATCTGGGCAGAAACTCATAATGTTCTTATGCCCAAAATGCAAGTCACTTGTCACCCATGTTGTCATTACCAATTCTCCACACCTGAAATTTCAGTTTTGAACTCACCGTCTAAACCATTAATTTTAGTATGTACTATCAAACTAGTAACACTACCAATACCGCTACTGTTGTCTTGTAGCAACTCAAAACTAGTAGCTTCTGGAAACTTGTCCATAGTATCTAAAATCTTTTGAACTTCTTCTCTGCACAAATACATATTAATCTCCAATAGGTCTCATAGAGCGCCAATCATCTAAGTTTGGCTTTTCGTTTTCATCATATGTCCACCCCAATGCCTTCATCATGCGATGCTTGACTAAAAGATTTGGACTACGAAATCTGCCAGTATCTTCAAACCCCATCATGACGCCAACTTCACAGACCGCACCCGATCTGCAGATGCCTGCATAGCAATGAACAACTACATTCATACGGTGCTCTAATGCGTGTTGTAACAATCGAACAAGCTCGTTAGCCTGCTCGTGACTGCACTTCATTGCTTCTTCCAGTACTTCATCCTTTTCTTCTACATCCAAAAACTCAAAGTTATGTTGTTCTTTGAACTTATGTGCAGGTACAGGCCGCCAACTTGCTGGATCAACTATGCTAATCAGCATACTGTTCTCACCTGCTTCGTGATGAAATCTTTTTGGGATGTCATCAGCGGCTACGTTTTCAATCCATGGCATACATGCCTCCTAAGTTTCTATGTCGATGTGTCGACCCTTATCCGAATCTAGACGAATATTTCTTGCTACTCGTTCTGCTATGATTTGATCAAGTCTACGTTCTTCAATCTTTTTGCTATAATCTTGTTCTCGGTGTTTTTCCAAACGAGCCTGATCTAATCGATACTGTTCTTGATTATACTTTATAACGCTCTGTTCTGCTCTTGAGATTTCCATTATATTCGCTCCTTTTTAACTCGCCCAATCCGGCTAGCCTTGTTCCAATCGTAGGCAATGCCATCTGGGCATAAACCATCTTTGATACTGTCTACTCCAAACATGCCTACAATTTCAAATTCGCTTCCTACAATGCTTACAAAAGAATCTAGAGTTTTAGCATAGATCATTGCCTTATCTAAGCTAGGAAAGTTTGTTTCTATTTCTTTGTTTATTACTGTGTACATGTCTTAATTATATACTCAAAAGAAAACCCTGTCAACGGGTAAGCTGACAGGGTTTAGGGGTGTTGTATTTCTACAACAGCTTAGAGAGCGTAACGATCACTCATTACAGTCTTAAGCATGATACCTTCTGGAGTGAACTGATCCAAATCAGCGGCTAGCAAGCTAGTCATGATTGATGGACTGAATCCACTTACCAATGCGGCACCACTCTTGTCTGCCTTAACAGGCACGTTATCTGAACTGTTTAGGTTCCAGAAAACAATCTGTGGCACAGAGTAACCTGCATCTGCGAACTTGCGTTCGATCATTTGCATTGCTGTGTCGTCGTAACGAGCACATTGGTTAAACTGCATGTCTGACAAGATTAGCAACATGGCTGGCATGTCGCTAGCTGGTACTGAACCCTTAACTGCAACGCTTAGGATCTTGTCCATAGCGGCATGCAAGTTAGTGCTCATGTCCCAATCACTCTTGCTCATTTGAGCAACCTTGTCAACAATGTTACCCTTTAGAGTAACAAGTTGTGGCTTGCTAGAGAAAGTCAAGAATGTGTCCTTGAACACGCCCTTGTTCTTGTCTGCTAGGTACAAGCCCAAGCTGATTGAAACATCCATGCAAGTCACATTAGTGTTCTTGCCTGCTGGGCAGGACATAGAACCGCTAACGTCTACGATTGGCATGATGCTGGCATCTCCAACGTAGTTAGGCAAAGCATCCCACTGTGCCACAATGTGGTCAGTTTCTGTCTTGTCTAAAGTTGCACGGTAGCTACCGATCACTCCCTTCAACACATCATGTGGAAAGATTGCAGAGGCGTTAACCTTAACAGTCTTATCACCACTTACCAACTTGGCAACATACTCAGCGAACGCTGGGCTGTGACGGTTGAATGCCTTCTTGTATAGTCGAGACGCTACAGAAGGAACGTGACTGAAGTTGATGTTATCCCAATCTCCTGCACACATTTGGGTTTCAACAACGTTTGTCATTGTTACCAATGACTTGCGGTACTGCTTAGGAGTCATTCCAAAGAATGCTCGTACTTCAGCCGCAATCTTACCCTTACGAGGAGTCCACTTTGCAGCCAGGCCGTTCTTAGCACGTAGGGCATCGCCCAACATGGTATAAGCGGCTGACTTCAACACTGGTGAAGTGAAGACAAAGATGTCATCCCAACGGCCCACTTCTGGAACCTTCTTCAACAGAGCCAAAGCGGCGTCCGGGTCACGCTTTTCTAGATGAACTAGAATGTCGCGGAACAGTTGACGTTCACCTGCACCGCCACGGACATCACGTGCCCATTGTGCGATGCGTAGTGCCACATCACTGTTTTCTACATAGGCGGCTGTGAAGTCGCCTGTGATGTTCTTACCACGGCTTGCGCCGATCTTGTAGAACAAGTCAACACACGCCGAAGCTGTTGACTTACGAGCCTTCATACCGTTTTCGGTACGAGCTTCTTGATTTGCGATTGCTGTTACAAATGCGTTCATTTTATTACCTCACAGAATGTATTTTTTTTCGATATGCTTGAAAATTAAAAGTTGCTGTTAACATTCTAAATTTAACAGGATGAGTGTGCCAATTTGTTTATTTTCTGGTCTGGCCAATTACGGCACCCAGACCCTAGCAACATTCATGTTGCCTATTACATGTTTTTCTGTATGTAAATCATATTCCAGATTCTCTGGACCTATCTATTCTATCAGTGTCTATTTCTAGAAAGCATTTCTGCCTGTCCTCCGACCACCTTCTATAGCATTAAGATGTAGTTTAAATTGCTGTAGTCATCCAAAATTAACAGGATCGTTGTTGACTGCTTTTATTAGACACAGGCCATCACTCTGTGCTTCGTTGGGCTATTTCAATAGCAACCTTCAATGTCTCCAGGCAAGCCCTTCAACTCCAGCTGACTACCATAGGGTCCAACAGTTCATAGTAATTATGAGTTGCTGATACGATCCTAAAACTCTCTACAAGCATTTCTGCTTGCTATGTGTCTATTATAGTACACTTTGTACTTTTTGTCACTACATTTTGGCTAAACTGCCTAAATATATTTTGGTACCTGGACACGGTTTCGAACCGCGGACCCTCTCCGTGTAAAGGAGACGCTCTACCCCTGAGCTATCCAGGCAATTTTTATTTTACTCGTTTCAAATATTCTTTTCCAATTTTACCCGATTGAAGTTCAAGTAATGCAGTAACACTTGGATTTACATATAAAGTTTGGTCTCCATTGTTTCTGTTTTGACGTTCAAGCTCTCTTGCCCGTGTACTAGCAATAAGTACCATGTCAAAGCGACTTCCTCCTGCATTGATAACACATACCTCAGTATCTATACTTGTACCTCTGCTTAGACCTTTTGACTTTTTCATAAATTCCTTGTGTAAAATAGTATTATACTTTAATGTTCATCAGTTGTCAAGCTGTATATGTTCATCTTATAGTTGTGTATATCTTTCTGTTTTACCAGAACCCCAATCACTTAAATGTTTAATTAACTTGTCTCGATTAATATAAACGGCATACCGTTTATAATTATGGCGAAGCCTAGTATCGCTTGGATTCATTATGAAGTCAACTTTTTTACAACTAATATATTTTGGAAACATTTTTAATTCAGTTCCCCAGTGCATTCCGTATATAATTGGTTTAACATAGTACTCCCACGAAAAGAGTAGCATTGGGGCAGTACCTGAATTTTTTTCAACTAGTCCGTTTCCTTTTATATACTCAATACTATTAATGTAACTAGTAACAATTGGGTCTGATAAGTACGCTAACGCAAATTCGTTAAATGGTGCTCGCCGATCGATGCAGACAATTTTTCCAGATCGGGGAACTTGTTTCAATGCTCGCTGACTTGCTATCTCAATAGAAGTCCACGATTCTAAACAATGTGCGTTACCTTGCCAATCAAACATTAGATCAAAACTTTCGATTCCTTGTAAAAAGTCAGTATCTTCTGGAAGCTGTGCTAGGAACTTTTTCATCATATGATGTTCAGCAGGTATTCCAGTTGTAATTGCTAACTGTTCAATTTCTTCTTTAAGTGCATCTGGGTTTATATCTATAACAATGCATTTAAAGTTATATTTCTTTTCAAGAAACTTAATATTTTCATATTCAACATCATTGTATCCGGGATGATACATAAATGCACATTGATATGCTAAACCGAGAGTATGAAATGTATGTAACAAAACTTGACTGTCTAACCCACCGGTAAGACTTATTAAGATTTTACCTTCATTGGAAAGTTTAATGCAAGCACGTTCCATTTCTTGTCTGAGTGTGCCTATAGGTCTCTCACAACTAGTATATTCTACATAGAATTTATTGTTTTCATCGAGATTATATATCATAGTTATATTTAAAATTGGTCGGAGTACAAGGATTCGAACCTTGGACCCCCTGGTCCCAAACCAGGTGCGCTACCAGACTGCGCTACACTCCGATTATTCTTACATTTTATTGTATTAACAATTTGTTGTCAACCATTTAGAAAAACTATTATTGGGATTATAAAAATTCATTAGTGGACAATCAAACAACTTATTAAAATTTTCATCTAATGCAGACGCAGATTTAATGCCGTAATACAGTGTGCTAGATGGATGCTTTAATTTATTAACAAAATAATCATTGTCTCCAGTGAAGTCGGCTATGAATTTCTTCTGTTCTGATTTTAAAGTACTAAAGTTTTCTAAGTTCGGTTCATTAGTGCATGACCACTCTTGGAACTTTTTACCGCAATAAAACGGTTCTACTTTTGCGTCTTTGTGTATACGCAAATAAATCACAAGCCCACGTTGTTGCCATTTGAAATTAAATCCATGCCACCAAACAAGGTCGTACATATTCTTAATTGGCCTAGGCGATCGAGTAATAGTTGTGATGTACATATCAAACCAGCATCTAATACTTTTTTCACTTATTCCTTTAAAAGAAAATAGTTCTCTAAGATTTTCTAAATTAAATGGTCTTTCTAGAAACCCTTGTGGCATAGTTCGATATATTACTGTAGCTAAAGGATTGCCCATAATTTGGTCGCCGCCTTCACCTGAATATACAATGCCATCTAATTTAGAAAAAGTAAGTAACAGAGTTGCTTGCTCGCTAGGTAATATCTTAAATTTTCCTCGAATATATGTTTCGTAAAAATTTTTATATTCTTTTACACTGTCATAGTTTAAAATAATTGTAACTCGATCTAACGGCCTTCCTGTTCTAAGTAACGATACAACCGTTGCTGTACTGTCGATACCTCCTGACCACATAATGTATATGGGTTGATCTAAGTCTAGAAGCTCATTGGCATGAAACAAACATGCATCAGCAAATGTCACAGGTTCAACGCACTCGGGCAGTATATGCCTATCTAGTAAAGTTTCGTTAAACGGAAAGGTGATAAGTCCAGTTCGATCAACTAGCCATCCATCACCGTCAATCTTATAAATTTCTTTGAATAGATTAACATCTTCTTGCGGAAATTCTAAAGTTGGGTCTTTTAATTCTTGACTATATGCGTATATAAGTTTCATTGCGAACCTGATCTAAGTTCAATTTCTAATTCGTATCTAACGAGATGAGAAATAGTACCGGCATCTGTGGTAGCGTTAATACGCTTTACATATTTTTCCCATACTGCATTTAATCTCGACACAATTAATTGAGTAGACATTACTTTCATTTGTAAGTCTGATCGAGCTTCTTCAACAGTTATTTCTTGGATGTCTGCCCATTCAATTATTGCCAAAGAGTTTTTGTTTTCTAATTCTTTAGCCATAAACGGAATAAAGATTTCGTCTCCGCAATAAGTTTTTGCTCGACAAAGATATCTTTCTATCTTTTGTTCTAAAGCAACAATACCGGCTGCTCTAGCATTGGCTAGTTTTCTTTTTTCTAAGAAACCCACTGTAGGTGATTCAATTGGAATTACTGCAAACATGTTGTCACCTGGAATTTTATCCACTGACTTTGCAACATTACTTTCGCTAGTTATCAAGGCCTGGTCACTCCTTCGCAAAAGTGTAACATTAAGATCAATTGATTTACGATAATTTAAGTTGTTAAACACTTCGGTGTTTTGAAGAAATACATTCATTGCAGAACTATTACCAATGCCCGCGGCCACGGCATGTGCTACCGATATGCTGTTAACATTAGTTAATACTCCAAATGTTTCTTGATCAACTATCAGTTGATAGTCTTGTTTTTTTGCAAATGTATCTAGCATATTGCCTCAATAAATGGAGCGGAGTGAGAGAATCGAACTCTCGACCGAAGATTGGAAATCTGCTGTTTTACCATTAAACTAACCCCGCATACTTTAGTAAAGTACATTTATGGCTTTTGCTAAACGCTGGTGCCCTGTCCTTCCTACCTATCTTATAGATAAGTTAAATGTACTTTATTAAAACAAACTAAGGCGTATTAAGTATATGGGCTATGCCTATCACAGTGACTGGGATGCCAAACCTGATCTTTTTAGGGATTTAAGTTTGTTTTAATAAAGTGTCTAGCTACCTACACCACATAGGCCCTAGACTGGGTGGTTACCCCGTCCACGTTCTTTTCCATTTAGACGGGATAGCGTCCCCGCCTTTGTGATTTCTCAAGTCGCCCATATAGCGGGCCTTGCGGCAGATCCAATGCGCCGTGCTCTTATGGTATTGGCAATTACCCACTTTAATTAACAGTACAAAGTGTAACCCGGGTTATCTTGTAAATAATCGTTTAAATCTTATCCAATAATATTTAATGCTTCGAGTTTGTATCCACGAAAGATCAAATAGGATTGTAGTTTCACGCGGTACGTTGCCATACGCTTTATCGAGAGTTTCTTTGATCTTCATGCTATCTCCAATTGCTACTCAACAATATTTTCTTTAATCTTTTTTAAGATTATACTTCTCATCCTCGACTCTTGAAATCTGCGGTACCTATCAGCTAAGGGAATCCAAGGTTCCCAACTAGTCGATGTTGCACAGGATACAGAGTACCTACGTAGTTCTGGATCCATTTTAAATCTCACAAACTTTACATGCTCATCGGTGTTAAACGTAAAATAGGCTAACGGCTCATCTTTTTCAATTGTTAGTTCTTTAATACCCTGCCCCATCATAAACTCGATGTTTACTGCACGGAACCATTTTCCAATATTGTATCTTCCTGGCACAATGTTAGCTTGACTTGCCCACTGTGGCGTTTCCAACCAAGGAGAAGTCATTGTAACAGAAATATCTGCATCAGAAAAGAAAATTGGTGTAATACCATACTCTAGTAAGAACCTATCTTTGATATTAGGTTGTCTTACAGTTTGTGCAGTCATACCATTTTTACTAGGAGTTACATTACCCTGCTCATCAAACAGGAAAGTGGATGCTAGTGGATTTTTAAATTCTAATGTATTCTTAGTTAGATTTTTAAATGCCGGGCAGTAAAACATACTGTCCCATTTGTCCACAGTTGTTTTTTGTTCTATCTGTTTGTCAAATACACTTATTGGATCGGCATACAACATGTTCCAATCAATATTTCCAAATTCGTAATTTGGTGCCCAGTATACAGTTATTGACATAAAGACTCTTTAAAATGGTGCCCCCACTATGATTTGAACACAGGACCTGCCGCTTACAAGGCGGCTGCTCTACCACTGAGCTATAAGGGCAAATTTATTACACACTACTTATCACACCATACATTGTGTGTAATGGTGTTTGTGGTGGAGGTGACAAGGATCGAACTTGCTACATCCTGCTTGCAAAGCAGGCGCTCTCCCAAATGAGCTACACCCCCAAAACTGGTTGCGGGGCTTGGATTTGAACCAAGGACGGCAAAGGCTTATGAGACCTCGCTGGTGACCGGACCCTCCCCGCGGCAACTATTTATTCTGGTGTTTTACTTTTACTTTTACTATTGGTTCTACGTGCAGATTCTGCAGATAGTTCTGCTTCAATCATTGCACGTTTCCATGCATTACGATCTTCTATATTGCGAAATCCTGTGGATGCTAACATCATTTTAGTTAGCCCACTCATTTTATACGCTGAAGTTGGTTTCATTTTTTTTCCTTTATAAATATTAGATGCAATTTTTTAATCGACGAATACACGATCGAAGGAACTGTTATTTTAACTGGTGTCCTTCTGATAATCTGGAAGCATATAAAGAAGAAGGACAATACGGCCCTAATCCTTATACACCTACCTCATTTGGTTATCAATTTAACAGTTACGGATTTAGATGTGACGAATTTAATTTACCTAGTCCTTTACCGATACTGTTTCTTGGATGTAGCTTTACTGAAGGTACAGGAGTACCTAAGGAAGCAACCTGGGCTTATCAAATACTTGAAAAGATTCGAGCAAAAACAGGCAAGGATATACCATACTGGAACTTTGCAGTGGGTGCCGCTGGCATAGATACTCAAGCATCATTTTTATCTGAGCACGGTGATGCTATAAGACCCCGTCATATAATCTTTATGCGGCCGCCTTGGACTAGAAGACAAATTGTCAAACCGTCCGGCGAAATAGTTGACTGGATGCCAGGACACCACGGGCACGAAAGTTTTGAGCCGTTATTAGTAGACGAACAAAACGCTCTATTTCAAGCTGACCGTAGTTTATGTATTCTAGACTTATTAGCAGAGAAATACAACGCCTACATTCATTATTGTTCTTGGTCGCTCAAAGTTGAAGATTCTAAAATAGATCCTTTTATTAATAAGTATCGACGTTTTAGAAAAATAAATTTTAAATTTCCTGACAAAGTTGATAATGGGAGGGACAACATGCACCCCGGACCTCAAACTCATAAAATAGTTGCAGATCAAATGTGGGAACACGATCTCAAACATTACTTTTAATTGGCTCCCCAGCGTGGGATCGAACCACGGACACCTTGATTAACAGTCAAGTGCAACTACCGCTGTGCTACTGGGGAATAATACTAACTTGGAATAATATGTGGAATGTAGGGAACTGCTCTTGGTCCACCATACAGTTGTTCAAAAAGTTTTTTAGCCTCTTGCGGTGTATCCGCATAGATTCTTTTCTTTTCTTCACCTTGTGGTGTTCTAACAGTTGTTTCATACATTGGCATATTGCGTTCCTTTATGTGGCGGAAGACCGGGGACTCGAACCCCGAAACCGTTGCCGATCGACGGCTTAGCAAGCCGCTCCAATACCATTATGGGAGTCTTCCTTTAACTATGGTGCGAGTAGCCGGGGTCGAACCGGCATGCCTTTCGACGAGAGATTTTAAGTCTCTTGAGTATACCAATTTCTCCATACTCGCATGTTTGGTGGAAGCGGTGAGATTCGAACTCACGGACCCTTTCGAGCCGACAGTTTTCAAGACTGTTGCAATAAGCCGGACTCTGCCACGCTTCCTTATTACTGGTGGAGATGATAGGATTCGAACCTATTGCGTTTCTTAAGTACCGGATTTACAGTCCGGGGCCACTCCACCATCGTAGCCGCATCTCCATATATTGGTGCCCAGGGAGAGACTCGAACTCTCAATCCTTGCGGCAGTGGCTTCTAAGACCACCGTGTATACCATTCCACCACCTGGGCAATAAACTTTCCATTGTTAAGTGTTATGTGCAAATTCTGAGATAGTCGCTAAACATACTCAATGCCGATGCAGTTATTTCAGGATCAGTCGCCGGCAGCTTTGACCCGAATAGTGTAAGCGTCCCTACACGATACCTTATAACACTTAACAATGGAGACGCTACGGGGAATCGAACCCCGCTTGCCAGGATGAAAACCTAGTGTCCTAACCGATAGACGATAGCGTCATTGCTAAATTAAATTTTTAAAGAACATTTTATGCAACTGTTTTATCAGCGCATGTATGTATTATATAGTATACCACATTGTTTGTCAACAACATTTTGAACTATTTTTAAACTATTTTGGTGCTCTTAGAAAGAATCGAACTTTCATTACCTCCATACCAAAGAGGCGGTCTACCATTTACCTATAAGAGCATGGCCGGGCTTGAGAGGATCGAACTCCCACCGTCGGTTTCGAAGACCGAAATGATATCCATTTCACCAAAGCCCGAATGTGTGGTACCCCGTGTCTGATTCGAACAGACAGCCAACTCCTTTTGAGAGAATCCGCACTACCAATTAGCGTAACGGGGCATAAATATTTTTGTGAAGACTTACGAACACATAACTCCGCAAGGATTATATTTTCATCTTTGTTTGTACGAAGGTGTATGTTGCGTTATGGTACAAGATGTGTACGATAACACTTACTTTGAAATGCAATACTTCACTAATGTTAACAAGGCATTGCGCTTTATTAACAATCTTTAATTGGTACCAGCGGAGGGGATCGAACCCTCTCAAGAACGCTAATCTGGCGCTAAAAGGTTTATAAAACCTCTCTGACTTCCAAGTCTCGCTGGCAATTTAATTGGGTTGAACCGGGGAATCGAACCCTCTCTAACTGTTTCACAGACAGTTGTGCGACCACTACACTAGGAACAACATTGATTGGCCCCGCCCCGTGGATTCGAACCACGATCTCGTCCTTGACATGGAATGTTGTATATTGCTGACTGTATCCTTGACAGGATAACCTTTATATACGTGTGCTACCATTACACCAAAGCGGGAAAAGTTTGGTAGTTCCTACAAGGTTTGAACTTGTGACCTTCACGATGTCAACGTACTGCTCTACCGCTGAGCTAAGGAACTAAAGATTGAATTTATTTTCTATGTTCTAATATCTCTAGAACACGGTTAATAAGATTGCTGCCAGTGTGCGTGAATACACATGGCAGGAGAGAATGAATAAGAAAAGCTAATGCAGCCATAAAACTATAGCATGATAGTTTTACAGCTACTTTTAGATGCGATAGGTAATTAGAACCTATCTCTTTTAAATGATTACACTGCATCAAATTTAATATCACCTGTCATTACTTCAGTGACGTGATTTTGATTATCAACAAATACAGTTCGATGTGTTGCAGTTTCACCGGGTTGAAGTGTAACCATACTTAGTACCACTACAAGATCGTTTGGTTGAAATAATCTACTAGGTGGCCCGTTGAGAATTATCTCACCATCCTTGCCGGGAATAACATAGGTTTCCCAATGAGCGGCATTACTTAGATTATTTACATGAACATATTCAAATGCTTCAATGCCTGCTGCCTTCATTAGTTTTTCATCGATAGTAATACTACCGATATAATTTAAATTGGCATCAGTGACTGCAACTCGATGTAGTTTTGCTTTAATAAATGATTTTAACATAGTGTAGACCTTCCTTACATTTATATAGTGTTAGTATACAACGCTGTCAACAAATCTTGAATGGAGCGGGTAGCGAGAATCGAACTCGCGAATAAACCTTGGCAAGGTTTCAGGTTACCATTACATCATACCCGCATTATTGGCGTACCTCCAGGGACTCGAACCCCGACGAACAGTTTTGGAGACTGTCATGCTGCCATTACATTAGAGATACATTATTCTGTGTAAGCTACAACTTCCACGTCGCCCTTACTTGAGTTGCACACCCTGTCATTGCGTTTTGATATCTGCGTAGTTGCAATTCTACTCAGCGGTTCGAGTCCATGTTACGTCTTTGGAATCCTTCTTAACGGTTGGCCGCCCCCGGCCCCTATAACGCCGAGCCAGCGACACAGATAACGTTCTGTGCTAACGGGATTTGGCGCACCGTAGGGGACTTGAACCCCTGGCGCAAAATTGGCGGTCTCAACGAGAATCGAACTCGTCCCTACGGCGTGACAGGCCATTATACTAACCGATATACTATGAGACCAATTTTTTCTTACTCATTCGCAACCTACCTTCTTCACTGGCATTTTTAACTCCCCAGGTGTCAGTCTGAGTATGACAGTTAGGACATAAGTAACGATAGTTTTCAATCACATCATTGGAATTATTACCATCAATATGATCAATTTGTAAAACGATGGGGTTGCCGTTCCACTCGCTTATACCACAACAAGAACACTTATATGGCGTGTTGCGTTTAAAGTAAGTTTTTGCATTGTTCTTTGTGTAATTGCCAGAAGCAATAGCTTCATTTAGTCTATGTTCAATCTGACAGGGACTACAACAATACTTTCCAGACTTTTGCGATGGCATCCATCTAAATTCTTTTTCGCAGTTAATACAGTTAGCAATTGGCATAGGTTAGTTCTCCTAACTTTATTTAGCCAATCTAACCAACTGATCTAACGGTGCATAAATTTACTTATGAAAACAATTGGTACCCAGAACAGGAATTGAACCTGTAATGACCGGTTATCAGCCGATTGTTATACCATTTAACTATCCGGGTATATTTGGTGGT
>Ga0209353_10000010_pt1 | contig 122073 bp, 117 predicted proteins | sample LauGreSpBDMM15SD_2_FD_187561 | JGI IMG/M metagenome (GOLD analysis project Ga0209353, IMG submission 187561) | Freshwater lake microbial communities from Lake Michigan, USA - Sp13.BD.MM15.SD (SPAdes) (version 2) | ecosystem: Environmental > Aquatic > Freshwater > Lake | place: Lake Michigan... | reverse complement strand
TCGACGGTGTGATTGAAAAAGACGCATTGGCATTTTATGGGACCACATCTACTCATGGAAGAGGCGTAATTCCATCGGTATTGTTTACAACAGGTCTAGGCCCAGGCACTACCACTATTGTACTGAACACTTTATATCCCATATTTCCTACTCCTAACGACGTTTTGACTCTTGCAGCAGCAACTTACAGATTTAATGGCGTTATTGGAGTTCAGGCTACAAATACTACGAATGCTGTGACATTGAAACTAAGCATGAGAGGAACCGGAACTGCAACTATAAGTTCCATTCAATATTCGGCAATTGCCACCAATGCTAATGCTGTGACTGCGTCAGCCGCTACACTAGCTCGCATTACCACACCCGAAACCGTGGCAGCTACGGTGCCGACGATGCCGGATATAACAGTTGGTGTTAATAGCAGTACCAACCGTACAGTCCAAATTGAAGGAATTATGAGAGTGACAGCCGGGACAATTATCCCATCAGTTGGATTTGGTACTACTTTGGCCCTTAATGGCGCACTCACATTTTTTGCAAACAATTATATGGAGTTCTTCCCGATTGGTGGAAGTGCGGTCGTTTCAAGTGGTGCTTGGTCGTGAGGGAAAAATCAATATTCACTTAAAGGGGTTGTTGTTAAGATGTTAACATCCTCATGAATCAAGTCGATCCCCCCAAATCCCCCCGCAAAAAGACCGTCATCATCTCCCTCCCCGGGCGCGAGTTCAGTGGCAATTTCCTAGTGAGTTGGACGAATGCAATTATTGCTTTGTTGAAGGCCAATTACGAGGTCGTCGTGATCAATCGATTCTCTTCCTATGTCACATTCTCGCGCATGCTTTGCTTGGGGCTAGATGTTTTACGCGGGGTCGAGCAGAAGCCGTTCAACGGAGACATTGATTACGATGTGTGGGTGACCATTGACAGCGACATCATCTTCCAACCAGAGCAGCTTTTTACACTTATATTGTCTACGATTGCGCACCCTGTAGTCAGTGGCTTTTACAGGATGGCAGATATGAAACACGTCGCAACCGTGCAAGTGTGGGACACGTCGTTCTATGCGCACAATGGGACCTTCAAGTTTCTTACGCCCGAGGACATTGAAAGCTACAAGAGCACGACCGGCCAAACGTTCATGCCAGTTGCCTACACTGGCATGGGTATGTTTGCTTGCCGGCGCGAGGTCCTTGACAAACTTCGTTATCCCTATTTCGATGCTCCACTGTTCGAGATAACAAAGGAAGATGGGACTGTGTTGCGTGACATTTGCAGCGAGGACGTGTCCTTTTGCAGGAACATTGAGGCTGCAGGCTACACCATCATGCTACACACCGGACTGCGTGTGGGCCACGAGAAAATGCTAGTCATCTAATGCAATAGGTTCCTTTCTATGGCTTAAAGGGAACACTTATTTTTCAATCTTACATTTATAAGAATGATCTCAATTAAGCATCGGGTGCTTTGCAAAAACAATTGGACGGCGCGTTGCTCCAAACGGGCTTGCAATTATCGTCTAATCAAGGTACATGCATCACCTGAATTGGGCGATGTTCACGGCAATCATGACATTTACGGCAATCATGACATTTACGGCTCAGACATCTACGGCTCCGACATCTACGAAACATATGATGCACGTGTGGAGGCAGAGTCACAAAAGGCACATGATGCAGCCTCCGAACGACGCGCCAAGGCAATTGCTGCGGCCGACACGATCGCCATAGCCCGGGAGATTGCCGAAGCCAAGGAGGCCCTACGACATCACATGTCGGCAAGCGACGTTCGCAAGGCCGTGATGGACGCGATGCAGACATGTGCAAACAATGGCGCGAGCTCCTCATGTGCCGTCATGTGGGACGTGGCAGACGAGATCTTCAATGCCTATGCACGCAAAGTTGAGAAGGAGGCCGAGCAAATGATCGAAAAAGCAGAGGAGGCTAAAGGTGGTGAGGAGTGGTCAATCAAACGGCGAACTTATGATTTGTGAGCATTGGCCCAAGTTTAGGTTGCATATTGATGTTTGCATGCCGATACATGTCGATGCACGTCGATGCACGTTGACATTCTGCCTCATTCACGGGAAAGCAAACAATATACTAAAAATGAACATGTCGGCTCAAACCACGGATGCCGAATTATTTGCCATCGTCGCCAAACTTCGCTTGAGGAACAACTTGATCTCTAACATCACGGCAGATGCCATAGAGGCCAAAATTGCTAAAGGGATGAAGCGTATAAAGCGTGAGGAAGAATCGCATCGGCGGACCAATGACTCGATGACACGCATGAGGGCGATCGCCGAGCTTCGCTTGTCGGGTTTATCTTACGCGACCATGTAACAACCCAACTTTGTTCCCAAACATTCATTTTCTCAGTGATACAATGTTGCCATCATTGCACATATCCGTCATAAAACTATGGATGCTCTAACGTCTGCACTCGATGCATGGCTCGCAGCCAACCCATGGCCACGTCCTCAACGTGGCGACCTCCTACCCCTCTGCGTGTTCGAACGCAAGGGCATCCTCGATTGTTTTTGGTTTAATGCTGCGTCCACGCTCCCACTAACATCGTTCCACGAAACTCTACGAAACAAGCGAGAGGCATTAATTGCCAAGTTTTACGGCAGCAACGCCTCGGGCCGCACAACCTTCATGGCCAATGGTTATCCCATCCTCGTTCAATATGCAAATTGGTGTGATGCCGAGGGTATCAACTACGCAATGGACAATCCAGCCAAGGCCAAGCGCTTCCTCGAGGTACGCATAGATGCCGGACGACGTGGATGGTCGGCACGCACCAAGGCGGGCCACAAGGGACGCGCCAATAGTGCTGCTGAGAGTGCCTTCAATACCTATCGCCAGAGTGTATGTCACTTGACGGCACTAAGCCAATGGCAAGGCTACGGCTTTGACATGGTATACACGGAAGAGGTTCAAACGTTGCGTCTCTTGCTCATGGCCGACGTCAAGCGCGCCAAGAATCGCGTCCAGGACAGTGCCGCCACGTCATCGCTCTTGACCAAGCGCCTCGATCCCGACGAGTGGCGAGCCATGATCGAAGGCCTTTGGGCCGGCCGGCTCGACAAGACATTCAAGACGGCGGCGGGCCAAGCACGCGCCCAGATGCGTGCCCTCCTCATGACGTCCCTCAACCAAACAGCTGGTCGACGCGGTGGCGACTTACGGAACCTCGATCTCCGGATGTTCCTATGGCATGCGCTTCCCGACGTGCGTCCCGTGAGCGCATGGGCCATTGGTGCTAGCCTACGTGCCGTTAAGGAAGACAACCTCCTTGAAGATCGCGAGCACCTCCTTGGGTGGATGCGAAGCAAGGATAGGCCCGCGTGCCCTGTTGGCATCTTGGCAGCATACCTGGTGTGGATGCATGACGTTGGCGGCACCGGTGGCACGTCTGCACCATTCTTAAAAGTCATGAAGGCGGACTTTGCCAAAACAAACCCTATTCCGGAGTGGTGGTCACTCTCGCTCATTGGCGGTCGCAATGCTGCCACATCTATATCCGGCTCAACACACACCAAGCTACAACATGCAGCCTTTGAGAGTGGGGACGTCTACGGCAAGAAGGCCGTCACCCATATCCATCGACCCACAGCCCTAGGAAACTTGCTCGAGGGCGGCGTGGTTTCCACGGATGCAGCGTTATACCAAGGTTGGGTGCATGGAGTTTGGGCAGACACGTACGCCAAGGCATCCTTCAAGACCATTCCGATGTTAAAGGCTCATGGTTGGGATCCTCGCATGGACGCATATGAGTGTTGGTGGGAGGGCCGAGACGATGACATCCCTGCCGAGTTAAAGGCCGCCGTGTTTCCTGGACTCGATGAAATAGCCGACATGGCCCTTGCACGCCGCACCCATGACCGATCGGCCGTCGAGTTCACGAAGGTCCTCAAAGTCTTGCGTCGCATCTTCATCGAGGACAGCATCGTACACCAACTGCATTGGCCGACCTTTCCAGCCTATGAAAGCCATGCCATCTGGACGACCCCCAGTCTATACAATATATGGCAAGCGTACGCGGAGGCCGAGCGTACACGGATCCTCCAACGTCAGCGTGAATGGCAGATGCGTACCCAAGATCCCGGCATCGCGGCTGCACTCATCGAGCAACTAAACATTGCACACAAGACACAAAAAGAACTTGCGCTGGCATTGACACATGTGGCCGGAACATCTAGCATCAGTACATCGCACATCATAACCCATGGTACACATGACATAAACCATGAAGCAAATCCCCTTTCCGGCCCCCGAGATCCACCCGAGCTGCAAGAACCACATGTACGGGATCTTTCTCTTACATATGCACGGTGGGCGGAGGCTCCGATTGTTGGTGGAGTAACCATGTGCTCTGTGCGCGATGTATATATGGCATATCTTAAAGAGCATAAGCGGATTGCATGGTCCAAGATCTTTCCGAAGAACAAAATGAATGCCGCCAAGGTTCGATACTATAAGATGACACCCTTCTTGCATTATGTAGATGCATGTGCTGATGCGGCAACTCGGCTGACGACCATTCAGGGCCTTCAAGCCATCATGGACGCCGCCGGTATCGATGGCCCCAACTTCATCAAACAATGCTTTTACACATTGTGTCATCCGGCCGACGCAGGTGAAGCTGCCAAAAAGCCACCGCCCATTCTTCCTCAAATCTTGGCGGCAAAGATGCGAGACTTGGGTTTGCGCTTGCCCGAAGGCGGCGGTGCAGGCGCCTTGCTAAAGGAGATGGGGTAGGCGCGGAGAGACTGTTCAAGAGGATGTGCGCGGGGCATGACACTCACACCATCTTTGTAATCCGACACAAATGCACGGGCCATCTTGATGACAGTATCAATTGTTGCACGCTTTGCCGGATTGGGTGCCGTCATGGCCCGCACCAATGCAGCAAATGCAAAGATCTCGGGTGCACGCGTCTCGTTAGCGGGATTGAGCAAAAGGGTGACCATGTCATGAAAGCCAAACGTATATTGAGATGCCCATATCATGATGAGACCCATGCTGTAAACGTCAACGCGCCCAACATACTGTGCGATGCCACCCTTGGCCATGCGTTCAGCAAGTGCACGTAGTTGTGACTCACGTTCACAATGAGAGGACCAATAGTACAAGTAGATATTCTTAAGGCGTTCAACATCACTTTTACTCTTGAACCGAATGTCAATAGTGTCCAACTCTTGAAGCGTAAATTGCTCAAGCTCAAAGTCAGTGATAAAGAGAGGTTTTGCACTCAACGGACGTGAAACATGGGAGTCGTGAATCCAGCGGCGCATGTGGTACTCAGGAGGCAACAGCCAATATGGCGTCATTGCCCATGGATTTTCTGCGCGGTCCATGGAAGTGGCAGCAAGAGTCATGAGGCTAAAGTCAATGATCTTTGCAACCCCACGGGCATCGACCACGATGTTATTTGCTTTCAAATCCTGATGGATCAGGCCTTTGCGGACTAGCAAACGGATGCCATCGAGGCATGGCAACAGGATGCGCACAATGTCCCTAAGTCCGATGCGATCCTTGCGCTCTGCGACCCATGCATCAAAGGGGATGCCGCCGTTGGGCAACATCACCATGGGATGCTTTGCTCTTGCAGCGCCTAGCGGGCTATGGATGAGCTCGCATGTTTCTTTGCGTCCTTCGGAGGGTTGGGCCTTTATAATGGCATTCGTTACATCACATTGTTCCGTCGCATATATAAAGTATTTTTGCTTGGGATCAATCGCCCGAATGCGCTCCGACATTTTCCATTCAATTTCGCGGTAATCATTGGACTTAAATACCTTCGAGACGTTGGCACCCTTGGAACCTTTGGAACCTTTGGAGCTCTTGACTGGCGCCTTGTTTCCAGACTTTGCACAAGGTAGTGCCGGCCTATAAATGCAACCGTATGCACCTTGTGCAATGAGGGCACCTGCATCTTGGCGATGATGCTCTTGCATGTATAACAATGATTGATAAGGCCCGTTACTTAAAGCGAATATTAAGTGTAAGACAGCATTGCTTGCCCCTAATCACATTATGTATGTTAGAGCTCTTAGGGCCACACGCCCCTTGCCATCTGTAAGTCGCCGAATTAGCCAACTTGTACCAATAAGCAATGTACACCACCTCACTCCCAATTCAAGAAGCTACGCGTTTCCTGTCGACCTCACTCAAGCCGGCATCGCCATTGCCGAGTTCACGATCGAGGTTGTTATTCTTGGACTTGTCGTTCGTGCATTTGTGCAATGGGGCTCCCGCAACGGCCTTCAAAATCTCAAGGAAGGTATGACGGGTCCTAACCGCATCAAGACTCTTCTCCCCTCGAAGAAAAACAGACGTGCACCCTTTGATTGCATAGAAAGTGCCGAAAGTGGTGAAGGCGATTGCGATGTGGATCAAAGCTATGAGGGATATGAGGGAGACGACGATGATGACAACGAGACGAGCGCACAAGAAGACCATGTATCAAACATGAAATCTGTAACAACAAATGAAACAACTGCAGTCGATATCGACAATGTAACAAACACAACAACCCTTGCCGACGTGGCCGGCATTGAGGAAGCCAAGCGTGAGGTTACCGAGGTCATCGACTTCATTCGGTTTCCCGAAGTGTACATTAAACTAGGGGCAAAAATGCCAAAGGGCATCCTATTGTGTGGCCCGCCCGGGTGCGGCAAGACGCTTCTTGCACGCGCCATTGCCGGCGAAGCCGAGGTGCCGATGATTATCACATCGGGCTCCGAGTTCATCGAGATGTTCGTGGGTGTAGGGGCCGCACGCATTCGCCAGGTATTTGAGGAGGCCAAGAAGCAAGCGCCGTGTATCATATTCATCGATGAGATCGATAGCATCGGGCGTCAACGCAGTGCAGGCACCAGTACGTCAAGTGCCGAGCAGGACCAGACCATCAACCAACTGCTGACCGAAATGGACGGTTTCGAAAAGAATGGCGGCATCCTTGTGATTGCCGCCACAAATCGGCCCGACATTCTTGACAACGCCCTCACTCGCCCTGGGCGCTTCGATCGCGTCGTTACCATCAGCATGCCGTCGGTAAAGGGGCGCGCAGATATATTGCGTGTACACACCAAGTCGAAGCCACTTGCTCCAGACGTGAGATTGGAAAGCTTGGCCCGCATCACGAAAGGCTTCACCGGTGCGGAGCTCGAGAGCCTTTGCAATGAGGCTGCCATTTACGCCGCCCGACAACGGCGCACAACAATCGATCAAGCGTGCTTTGATGTCGCCCTCGACAAGGCGCTCCTAGGTCTTGAACTTGAAAGCATGTCAATTTCAGAGGACAAACGATGCTTGATCGCTTACCACGAAGCCGGGCACGCCCTTTTGGGTGTTCTCATGAGTGACTTCGATGTAGTAAAAAAGATTAGCATTGTACCGAGAGGCGGTACAGGAGGTGGCGTCATGGGCGGCGTCACGCTGTTCGAGCCTCTCAATGATAATTCGAACCTTGCTCTTTACACCCAACAGTACCTCGAGAATCAACTTGTCGTGGCGCTCGGTGGACGTGTTGCCGAGGAGCTCAAGTTTGGCAAGATGCGGGCAACAACCGGTGCATACGGCGACTTTCAAAAGGTCCAAAAGATCGCAAGAGATATGGTCACACAGTACGGCTTCAACCAAAACTTGGGCCCGGGTGCATGGACGCCCGATCAAGCCACGAGCGGCAACATGGCCAATGAAATCGATCGAGAGGTGTCGTATTTGGTCAACTGGGCCTATGATCGGGCCACACAGTTGCTAACGCTGCACGAGGGCTATCTCGATAAGATAAAGGACAAGTTGATGGAGAGTGGTACCATTAGCGACCTAGATTTATTGGAGGTGTTGGAGGGCATTGGGTGTGATCTTCGCATTGTGGAAAGAGAGATCTAGGTTTACAAACCGAAAATAGCAGGTGCTAAACTCTTGTACAATATATATGTGGGTATGGCAATTGCCACGCAACTACCCACAGTTACCATAGCAGTCAGGCCACCGACGGCTTTGGAGAACTCTTCGTTTTGGTCGCGCAACTCTTTCATGTGATCACGAATGGCGTCGAGCTTTACCCACTCCGTTTTCTTTTCACTGAAATTAGGATTTTTAACAATCTCCTGGTAAGCCTTCTCCGTCATATTTGCGCGTATTCTTTCTTTTTCACTTGTTTCCTTATTAGCCTTGATCCACGACATATCTTGGACTTTTAGGACATTTTCGGCGAACAGAGCAAGTTCAGCGCCTTCTTCATGAAAAATATAGTAAGGGATTTCTTGCTTGTTTAATGCATCGACTGCATCGGCAAGTGACGGTGCATCGTCTGGCCGTATTTTAATGAGCTCTGGCAATCGCAACATGTTCTTTAATAGGAGTGCCTTGAAGGCCTTACCTCTTTTATCGTTGGCGGTATTGACGTGCGTTAATTCGACCATAGCATAATGTGTTTTTTCGACTTGACTCCGATAGGCCTTCAAGAAGGCATCAAGCTTGAAGTACATGTGAGTTCCAAACATGAGGATGATTTGCAATAAGAACAATGCAAGTAGCCAGAGACGGTCGGCAATAAAGGTGTTGTCGCGATCAAAAAACTCCACATGTGCATAGTACTTGGGATACACATAAATGAAGAGTAAACTGACAAAGATAGTTGTTTGAATGCCGATGACCTTTTTGTAAGCTGACCCGTCATCAATGTTGGCACCAAGGACGCTTGGCGCGGCTTCTCCTTTGCCCACCATGCCGCCCGCGTAAAAGAGCACAACGAGCAAAAGTACAGCCCCGACACGGGTCATCTTTGGACGCGCCCCCTCCTTTTGGTCGGCACACTCGCCCACAACCTTCCCTTTCCTACCGCAATTTAGGGTCGCCAATGCCGGGCCGAGAATGATGCTCAAACAAAGGAAGAATGTGCCGCGACCGAGCATGTTGAGAGCATCCCGCAACCTCGGAAGGTAATTGCGGTCGTTCACGAGTGCTCGTACGTACCGCAAGGGCGACTCGTACTCCATGTAGGAAAACTTGCAATCGCCGCGCACCATGTCACCCACGCGTGCTGCTTTGTGGATTTGGAGCATGATGTGCCAGATCTGGACCCATCCAATGACGCCAAAGATGATGGCTAAGACCGTACACCATGTGAAGGCGGCGGACGTCAATGTAGAGCCAGGGCTTTCCATTTGGCCTTGCTGTTTTTGTGTCGGACGGCGATGCCTCCTACACACTCTATTTGATGCCTTCAAAATAATGGGCAAGCAACTCAACATGTAGGGGCCAGTTAAAAAATGACAGGAGGTGGCAGACCGTTGCTAGTCAAACATGTTGTCGTGTCATAACTCAACGAAAATGAATATGGACGGCTTCGAAGACGTTGACCTCTTCAACTTGCCCCCTTCCGATTGCAAGATCGAAATCGTGCTGTCGGATGACGTTATTGAGACGATTCCGTGCCACACACGCTTGTTGAGGTTGTCCAGTGTTCTCCACAATGCGGCTTCCATGAACCCCACCACCGAGGAGCAGATCCTACGAATTGCTCTAGATTCTCCCGAGCAAGTGACGGTCTTCAAGAACATGCTCCGCTTCTTCTACACGGACAGCCTGGATCATGTAGAACAAACTCACGACGCTATGCATGGCGTCATGAAGATTGCTAACATGTACGGCTCGAAGATCTGCATGATGGCCGTGATGGAGTCGCCTATGATGCGTGACTTCTACTTCTGAGGAACACAACTCGGCATTGTAGGGAGGTTGGTGGGTTTTTGGGATTTACGACGTCTTGTAATACAAGAAAAATGACAGTTGTTAACATATTACATCGTCGTGCCCCGATAAACGTAAAAGTGAATCTTACGCAACATGACGTTTTTGTGAACAAGCTCGAGTATGCCTTGTGTGTCCGCCATGAAGCTCTCCCTGTCGAAGTTTGTTGGGGTCTTTATGGCAATGTAGCGGGTAAAGGGGGCCCACTCTTTACATAGATCTGCTAATGGCCGCCCCGAGAGTTCAAGGCTCACGTTTGCCTGTGTTTTGTAATCGGGGCCACCCCATGGAGGATCCACGAAAATGACATCGTAAAGTGGCTTTGCGACGGACGGCGCTTTCGAACCCGAACCCCCAAGCGCATGATTCCAACTTACCTCCACAGCAGAGTCACCATGGATGCAACGAACATTGTGGATGCCCATGACATTAAGATTGTGTTGTAGATATCCAAAACGAATCGGATCACTCTCAATGGCAACTACATGCTTGAAGGCCCGTGCAAAGCTCATTGTATTACCCCCGATGCAAGCCGTCGCATCGCACAAGCTTATGGCCGAATCCGCACCGAGTACATGAACAATATCTTGTGTCATGCGGTCGGCAGTCACTTGGTCAGTGACCGAATAAGCTGCCTCTTCATCGAGCTTCAAGAGCGACCGTTGCGGGGTCGCCACATACTTGAACAAAAAATCGCGCTTATGACCCATGACCACGCCGTCCCATCCTTCTTATTGACCTCGTGGCATTGAAATCCTTAAACCACGCCGCGGAGGCCAAGCAATGTTTGGCCGTAGTAGGTTGCGAGAGCAATGCGCACAAGGGCAAGAAGTACGCTGCGAACGGGGTCCTCGGAGCTGCTAAAATGCATCACCTTCCGGAAAGCGCCAAAAACGTAGTAGATAAACACAAACGCAAAGCCGATGGTCTTGAGCGTCTCAAGGCCGCTGAAAAGGAGGAGGTATCCCAAAAAGGCAAATGCATCGTAGAACTGAGTATGAAATGCAATGGGCAAAATGAAGCTTAGCCCATAGAAAGCGATCATGAAGGCGTATGCTAGCTTATAAAAGCGAGCGTCCGAAGTTGCCGATAATTTGTCCGCTTGTTGCTCGCCATTGCGCTTTGCCTTGACATCAAGGGCTTTAAGGATACCGAGCGTACCATAACCGCCCACGAGGAGCACCGTGCCCAACAAAAGCAACGGGTGCCGACGTGTAACAAGGCTAAATGATATAAAGATGAGCATGGCCGTCAAATAGGCGACAGCGGCGACCAACGTCCATGCTTGGGTTGCTGCCATGCTAACTTTTACTACTACCTAATCGAGCGAAAGATCTTCAACGAGTCCGCCAAGGGCCTCGGCTCCTGAGTCCTTCGACTTCTTTGAATCCTTTCCTTCCACGTTGTTGTTCAGCAGATTCATGACATCTGGATAGGCCGCATTCGCTTGGTCAATCGGCAACATGCGAACCTTGACATACTCGGCAGTACCTGGGCTCGCTTTGTGCACAACAAGGCACGTGGACGTGAGCTCGAAATAGAACGGAGGATCATAAAGGGCACGCATTGTTGCTTTCACTGTGTGAACTTATTGTTGTGCATTGCTCTCCATTTTCGCCCTAAACGGTGGCGCACCACCCCACTTTTAGATAGCCGAAGGTAGTCCAAGCCGATCGGCGACCTTGCGGTACCGCTCGAGGATGCGGCCCTCGTTCATGCCGGTCTCACGTTGCTTGTAGAAGCCCAGATGCACGACGAAGCACGACATGTCCACGTAGTTTGTGCGGCCCGTCTCATTCGGCATGCGCACCGATAGCTCGTGCTCATCGTCCGTGCCGATGCGCTGAAAGATGTCCAGATCTTTGCTCAGAAAGGCAAAAAAGTTAATGCTTGTGCGATCTCCTTGCTTGATCGTACGAATTGGCATATTGGCGGCCCGAGATGTATAGTCATCTATGTTGTCGATGAAGTGGTCGTGAAGGCGCTCGGCAAGGCGACCATCCGCCCATAGCCGGCCGCACAATGTGTCGTAGGGAAAGGTCCCGAGGTTGTGTTCGTCGGCTTGATGAAAGCCTGCCAATTGCTGATAATTGGCACACACCCCGTTGTTGATGATCGAGGGAAAGGCAAGCAAATGGTCGGGGAACGTGCGCCGATGCTCAAGGAAACCTTGGAAGCGATCGATGTCCATGTAAACGACGTCGTCGTCGCACTTGATGATGATGTGATCAGGGTAACGTTCCTTTGTGTAGTGCTTATAATACTCAGTCCAAATATGCTTATTGTTGATGTGCATTAGTTTGATGGGCTGGTCTTGTGCTGAAAAATGCTCCTTTAGCCATCGCTCGTCGTCAAGGTTGCGTGTAAAGTTCCACAGGTGGCACTCGAGAACCAGGCCGCGCTCCATAAGGGCACGCACATACCGCAACATGACCTCAAGGTATGGGCGGCGTCCGGCAAAGCATGTGACAATTACAGAAGACATATAGACAATCTGTTTTCACACGAGGTATTTGCGATGCAGATTTGGGCGCATGTGTTTGGGTGCATGTTTGCGACACGCATTGTCACTTAGAGAATATGTGACCATGAAGTGCAAATGGAGGTCCTTCGTCAGAGCGCAAATGAATGTTTGTTAGATGCAATATCTGTCCAAAGTCTTGAAGCCGCACGAGATGCAATTGAACGTCTAGGAGCCGATGTGGACGCGTGTGTTTCAACATACACTCCCTTGACCTTGGCCATCGAGTTGCCGCACTCGAAAGCAATGGACACCATAATTGATTTGTTACTTGCAAATAATGCAAGTGTGCATGTTGCCAATTCATGGGGAGGCACGCCTCTTCTAAGTGCCATTGCAACCGGACAACTTGGTTGGGCACAAAGATTTGCTATGAACGGGGCAGATGTCAATGTTTTAGGCTTTGTGGGTGCCAAGCTAACGTCGCCCATACATGAGGCTGCATATCAAGGGCATGAGCTCTCGTTGCGGTTTTTGATTGATGCCGGTGCCGATCCAGACATGCATGGGCCGCACCGGTTGCGGCCGATGGACTATGCGAGGAGCAATTTAGGCTTGGAGCCACGGGATTTGGCACGCGTCCTCTGTGCGATCGATCATACAGATGTGAGTCTTGCCTCGCATGTGACCAGAACACCAGTGGACAGCCGACACATGCTCTGGCCAAACATCGAAAATCTTGTTCGATGCAACACTAACTGGCAACAATACTGGATTGACGCAATGAAAAAGAAGGATTGGGCGAATGCGCTCATGGCGGCCGAGATGGGGGCAATAGTATCGACGGAGATCATGGAACTATTGCGCACGATGCGTGTGACACCTTGGCTTTGAGTTTTGCTTCTTGGCTCTTAAGACCCTCCAAACATGCAAAGTACAACGCAGCCTTCAAGCCAATACTCGTCGCCCTCAAATGCGCACCCCGATACAACGCAAACGGTCCGTTCTTTTTGCAGATATGTCCGAGCACTTGGACACTGGTCATGGATTGGGTTTGCCCGCTATTATTCATGAAAGCTAGCTGCGACCTCATCGTGTCGAACGGTGTTGTGATGGCGGCAGCGACTGAGCCCGCAAGGGATCCGACAATCAACCCGGTTATTGGCGAGGCGGTTACAACATCGGGCGGGCCCACAAGAGCATAGTATATGCGCATTCTTATGTCCATTTCGATGACATCCTCCACGAGCGACAAGAAGTAGCCACTGTATAGGGCTGCAGGTCCGCGCTTCCGCATGATGTTCATTCCTATGTGGACGATTGTGGGTGCCGATGTGGCTTGGAGGACACGCATGCAATTGCCGATCGGCACTTTGACAAAAGAGGTGGCAAATGCAGCAACGGCACCCGCCCACGGTGATGGATACAAGGAATTGTAGATGGTAAAGTAGGCGTGGTACACGAACCCGGCGGTCAAGGAGGACTGCCAGATGCCGCGGCCGACATTGGACGCCCATTGCCCTGGCGTCCACTGCGGCCCGCGCCCATAGACTTGCTCGACTGTCTTTTGGATCTCAATTGCATATGTAAGGGCTTGAGAGATGCCGCGGGCAACACCTTCTTGCCATCCTTGAGCAACTTTGCGCGTTTCTTTTAATGAAACATTTGGGTTGCTCATGGATGCAGCTCTTTACCCATTATATTGTGACGAGGAAGAAACGTAACGATAATTGAGTGGTGTGCACACTTGAACTACTTAAAGCATTCGCACCACACTTGAGATATGGACATTCAGATTTTCGAGTATTATGATGGCTACGAGCACTTTTGGGAGGATGATGATGAAGAAGATCGCACGCGGGTTCAGTATTTTGTCATGGGTTCCGTTTCGGACCGGAGTTTGATAATCTGCTACTTTGGCGATTCGTACAATATAATTACAGCACTTGGTAAGACAACGCACTCAAAGGCATGGAAGCATAGTACTATTTCCGTAGAAGAGGCAACCAAGTGTGTAAACAATGGAAGTTCTGGCTTTCGTTATACAAAAAAGAGTCTATTGGACAAAATCGCGAACTTGAAAGAGAGGAAAGCCGAACGAGATGCCAAAAGAGCAATTGTTGGTGTAGATTGCTCTACATCTGTTTCCATGTCCGAGTATGGTATATCGTTTAATTGGGCGTACGGCGAGAGCTATACTGACAAGTTCGTGAACGAACTCGAGAAACTCGTTCGCATGCTCGAAATAAGGGACGAGTTTTTGGTTAAGAATAGACTAGTCTAAAAACCACAATCTCAATTTATGTGAGGCGCTCATTGTATAACTTATTCCATTCCTTTTCCCACTCGCCCCCCTTCTCCCTCGACATTCTTTTTAGATAAGCTGTACTTGACACATACGGTTTGCGTGTTGCCCGCCCACCATCGCTGTATGTTCCCATTGCATACACATTGAAGACCATAACCCATTCGTAGGCATCGAGCGCAAACTCGTGCATCCACCGATACACTTCGTCGGGATGCACGCGCCACAAGGTCATGGCATTGCTCATCACCATGAGCCTGCGGATGTGGTGGAGATAGCCCATGTTCCAGGCATCTTTGATGGCATCATCCACGATCGGGATGCCCATTTTGCCCGTATACCATGGGCCGTTGTACTTCAAGGGCTGCCGATCGTAGCTGAGGCTATTTGCTCGAGCAATGGCCGGCGTCGTCGTTAGATAGTACATCCGGCTAAACTCGCGCCAGCCCATCACTTGTCGAAGGAAACCCTCATAGTTGGCGAGTTGACGGGGCACGCGGTCGAAGCGGGCCTTCAAGATCCGAACGACATCCATTGGAACAAGGAGCCCGTTGTTCAAGTAAATCGAGATACCGGAATGGTACAGCCATGGCTCGCCCTTAACGACTGCGTCTTCATACTTGCCGAAGTATCCAAAGCGTTGATCGACAAAGCGCATGAACCATTCCATGGCTTCTTTGGGAGTTACTGCAAGTCCAAACATTTGGTTTTCATCATGATCTTTACTCGGCCCGGGGTTTATCTTGAACGTCGGATGCTGGTTGACCCATGCTAAAGCATTTAGCCATGCAGCTTTACGCGAAGCTGTGACCTTGGACAGAAAGGGCGAAGGTGGGTGCAAACCTTCCTTTGGCGGTGGCGACCGATTATCGGCATCTTGGCTCGGAACGCCCTGAAGGACGTCAATGCGCTCCTTGACCATTTCGAAGAAGGGGCGATGTTGTAAGCGCTTCTTAGGCATTCCATCTTTGTCTTTACCCCAAGCTATGGCGACATCGGCGGGCAGCAGGAATTGAGGCGAATCCAAGAGCACAAGCGAAGCTAGTTTACTAAGCGGAGCCTTGGCAAGGCGCTTCTTGAACGTCTTGATGACCATCAAATCACATACATCGAATGCGTAATAGGCTGAAGTAGCTAGAGTAACAAGTTCATCGACCTGCACATGTTCGACCACAACACCCGATGGAGCACTGGTTAGAAGCCGCTTAACAGCCTCGATGCACGTCAAGTGCCTGTACGCCAAAGTCAATCGGTTCAAGCGAAGCAGCGTCGGCCCAAACTCACCGCTTGTGCGAATGCCAAAGAAGCCCGGGTCCTCCCATAACAAAATCTTGGTGACGGTGTGTCCATGTCCCTTGGCTGCGTCAAAGAGCGGCTTCATGGTGCCAATGTCCCATAATTGGTTCGGGAACACGATGATTGTTGCTGTTTTGACCTTATTCATTAGGCCTTACCATGAAGAAAGATATCTATACGTCTCCATCGCTAAAAATGAGGTTATGCCTGTGCCGAGACTCGAACTCGGTTCTGTGCTTTGGAAGAGCGCTATCTTACCCATGGACCACACAAGCGACTACATTGCCAATATCACACATCCGCCATATCCTTAAGTGCCTTTCTTCAGTCGCATACCCTTCATCCCTTTAGCCAAACATACAAATCTGCAAGCAACCGTCCTCGTTGAATGGATTGACACACCATAAACCTAAGCCCCACTTAGCAACTAGAAAAATCGCCCCGCCAAAACAACGCGCGCTCACTACAGAAGCGCCACAAGCAACGCCTATTCAAGCAACGCCTACCTAAAATGTACGTCTACCACCACGGCCCGCTATCCAAAAGCAACCTTGAGTACTTTGTTCCCTCGCCAATCCAACGGAACACAGGCCACCTAGGCACCGGCATCTATGTTTTCCTCAATGTCGACAAGAACATAGATTGGGCGAAAGACACGGTGTACGTTTGGCAAGATCCTTGGCGTGCTCCGCTCGAGTTTGAGAGTCGCAAGGACCTCGAAACATTCGTGGAGTTCGCGAAAGGGCTCGACGATCTACTGAATGGGCGGATCAAGAAGCTACCGACCATAGACGGCCCTTTCTGGAGAGAGTTGCTCAACATCAGCCAATTCGAGTTCGAACGCAAGCTTTGCCTTGCCCTTGAGGCTTGCGCCAAGAGCTATGCCGACCATGCATCCTCCCATTTCGAAAATAGAAAGAATGTTGGGGGTGTTCAACCCTTGACGCTGGTCCTCAGGAGCTTGGGCTTCGACGGCATCAAAAACCGGTACATTGACAACGATGTGTGGGGCAGTGTTCTGTTCGATGTTGAACATGCCATCCAGGCGGCGCGTCCCTTTGTGGACATTTCGAAGAACATGCCTGTGGCCATTGCGGCCGCCCAGGCCCCGCCTGCATTCTATGATCACAACTCCTACATTCACATGATCGTCAATGCCCCGACCAGCTTGAGTCCTTGCACCAAATTTCCGGTTGTTAAGGCACCTAACTCCAAAAAGGCGATGACGAACGTGAAGCGTCCTGTTGCAGACGCACCCTTACAGACGCCACCCTCCAAAGAGGCACGCAAGTCCGGAGGAAAGCGCACGACGAGGGCAACAGCAAAGCAAGCACTTAAAAAGTAGCAAGTATGTAAATACATGAACAACCATGAGGCACACCGAACTTTCCATGCTGAATCACCTTTACATAATTGACCCAAATGCAGTGCGGCATCCTCAATTCTGCTCACGCATAGAGATTTCCGCACCCGAAATTATTCTGAACGATATCATTCTTAAAGATGGTGTATGGCAAGCGTTTGAAAGCGAGGCGAGTACAGATTGGATGTCATGTACCATTAATAACAATAATCGAGACCGTACTATTCAACACATCTTCACAAATGTACGCACAATCCCTATGTGGCAAGCAGCCAAGCAATGCCCTGTGACGGTTGACGGTATTTATCGTTGGCTTTGTCGCTGGTGGCACGAGCGTTTTGGAGTAACATACCCTGTGTGCACTAACGAAAGTACCGGAATCACATACTCGCACACACATATGCACTTACCCGCACTCGCGCACCCTTCAAACGACTTGGCTGCCCTTCTCAACATCAAGGCCTTTTCCATATGCAATGGCCTTGTTCTCGCTCTTGCCATGCATCGCCAAGGCCGTTGGCCCGAAGACATAATTCACGCCGCGCTCAAGTTGTTCGTTGAAAACATGCTGGATCCCGAGGCACCATGGACATTCATCACACCGTTTGATGCAAGATGGGTCCCGTTTTACGAAGGTCACACCGCCCAATTGACAGAGTATCCATGCCACTATGCATTATGTGGTGGCGTGGAGGACAAAGTGTTACATTACATGTTGCGCATTGCTAACGACCCGGAGCCTGTCACGCAACACATTCACGCAAGCCGCACAAAGTACACCACATATTTGGCGACAGCATTTTCCGCCGTGCATATCAATGGCAAAACCATGAGCTTGCGGGAGTACAACGATATTCTCGAGTACACCGAATGGCCAATCAACCCAGAGTTACATAGCCCCGGCGATCGCACGGAGCCCGATTGGTTCGGTTTTGCTAGGGCATGCGTGGGTCGACGTGGCTTCTGGCGGGCCTGGCGGGCGCGTCCTCAATGGCGGCGTCAGATTATTACGGGTATATGTGCAAGCAGCGATGCATTGCGTCATGCATTTAGTCTCATGCTGCCCGCACTCTTTTTACTAGCAGGAGAGGCATGCATGGATGGTGCGAATGCTCAGCCGTCATATGTGTTTAGTTGTAAAAAGCCTTCACGCATCCGGCAACTTTGGAAGGATGTCATTCACGAGCTTGATCCGGAAGGCACTTGCATACGGGCATGGACTCGTGCATATATTGTGCGTCTTTGGGTGACAAGTGCGATCGGAGCAAGTCACCCTCACGAGGTCGTCATGTGGTCTTCGCCACCCATCGCTTTCATGAGAGACGTGCATGTCGGAATTGATCAAGATGTGGTTGCAACTTGGATGAAGGATCCAGCAACATATACATTTTTAGTACGTTCAAGTCAATGTATGCTTTTGCAATCTGTCGAGTCTCGTTTAGGGTGCAAGATCGAGGCATTGCCAGCTGACCCAACATTGCCCAACCGGAGCTTCACGATAAGGGTTGCTCTTTACGATGTGTTGAAACAACTTGCGTTGAGCGAGCCTATCATGCGCGTCTACTTGGAACGAGTAGTGCAGCGGCCGATCGTGAGCCAATTGACTACCTTGTACAAAATATTTGGCATGGGCATGCATGAATCAAAGGTAGTCGATGCACCGGACAAGTATACGATTGGTCAGCTTATGCTTGAGTTCTTTAAGAGGCAAAAAGAAGGGACTGATTAGAAGGAAATGATTGCATTTTAGGTTAGTTTATTGAAGGTTGCAAGCTTCTGTGCGTCTTCGTCATCAAGCTCTTTGTCGTACTCATTTTTGTATTGGTGTATGACTGCAACAAACTCGGGACGAAAAGGCCACCACATCTCGTAAAAACCGTGAAACATGCCTATGTGTCCCCCATTGATGGCATTCAAGAACGACAACAACATGTCAGATGCTCCACGTCCTGAAGTGCGCTCAAAATACTCTTGCACGTGCTTGTTTATGCATGGATCTTGCAAGATTCGTCGAAAATGTTCGGTATTTAAAATGCAACCTCCACATGCACCATAAAAGTTGCATGCATATGGGTTGTGTGTGTGTATGTACTCTAGCAACCGTGTCGGAAACTTTGCACCGGGATTGCAACCGTTAATCTCGTTTTTCAGTTCACCAAGGTTCACTTGGCCAATTACACGTACATCATCCTCGAGCATCATAAACCATTTGTTTGTAAAATGTTGAATGGCTGTTCGCACGTTTTCTAAAAAGTCGGAACAACTTTCAAAACTATCAAACAGTAACGCACTCTTTCTTCCAATTTGGTTTGTGCGATAATAGTATTTACAATTAAAATACTTTGCTACATCTGTGTGGTCATCGCCCCTGTCATTTACAAGAACTATTATACTGCTCGGGTTGAACTCCCGAAAGGATTGTAGAGCTTGAAAAAGAGACCGTCGTTGTTTGTGGCATTGATAGAAGGCATCCATTTATGGATTTATATAAACATTCATAAGCCTTAAATAAGTGCATACTTAAGAACGCCTATCATTTTTAGACAGTCATGTAACAAGAACAAGTCATTTTAGGTATTATATGTAACAAAGCAATGGTTAAGCGCAAGTCCATTCCATTGAGCATAAGCCCAAGTGAATGGCTAAACTTTGAGGTTCGAACGAAGGCGTTTGCCGAGCACAACTACAATGCCCTCAAAGACGTCTTTAGACCAAACCAAGAAGCGAGCGGCCATTGCTCGTTTGAAAACTCTTCCTTAGAGTTTTTGGAGAGAGGTCTAAAGTCATTGTCGATGGATATTGAGGCAAGTGATTCAGGGCCTCTGACAATCATGAACCTGAGCAAGCGATCGCGGTTTATCCCTTTTACACAAGTCCTTAATCTCACCAATTTAAAACCCGAAAAAACTATTTTCGCAATCATAAATCTTCTCGAGAGTAACTTTGCAGGGAGTGTCGTGGGGGTGTATGCATTGATACCACCCCGCCATGCTGTAGCCGTTCTAGTTTGGGCCGACGCCGTTGCTCCATCAACCTTTCATTTTGGGATATACGATCCACAAGGCGCCGCCGGATACATTTCCACCGGAGAGCGGATATTCACATTTGAAGGCAAATACTCATATGATGGGCGCCTTGCTAAAGTGCACACACATCAACTGTCTGAGTATTGCCCTCAGTTCGAAAAGGGGTATCGGTGTCCCCAATTCTACTACGACTTCCAATACTGCCACATGTATACCATTCAATTTTTATTTCATATTGCCGCGCTCATCGAAAAAGACCAAAATATCCATATTGGTGATGCAGCGAAAGAGGCGGTATTGAACAGTCTACTCATCAAAAGTCAAGCGCAACTCGAGCACATTGGTCGCAACAATTCAAAGGAGTCGGTTGTGTACAATGTTGTAATTGTCAACATCATGTGTCTTTTTGTCATCATATACGACAACACACTAAAACAAAAAGAAGAGGCTTTTCCAAATAAAGACAAGACACCCATTTTTAAATGCGGTGTGCAATTGATTGCCGATGTGGTATCTGTAACAGAAGAAACTCACGGTGCGCCACACCTTACCTTGCCAATCTATGAGTACATTTCAAAGTCAAGTAAGGATTGCAAGGATCGATTGGGTGCGGTAATATCATATTGTAGGCATTTACCCAAACACGTGCGTGATAAGATGCTACCTTTATTTGAGTTGAGTCCGAGTCCGAATGGCAGTCCACATCAACGTCATGTAGAACGTGCCCCACTCCATCAAATAGACAAAATACTTACTCAACGGTTATTGCGCACTGCGAGTCTAAGTGCATCACCCATGTCGCTACGCACGGCATCAAATACACCGTCTAGCACACCGAATACACCTTCTAGCAAAACCTCCGTCAAGGTCAATTCATCACCAAGAAGATCGTCAAAAAGTAAGTAAATCGCCCCGGCTCGGACTCGAACCGAGATAGTGCACTTAGAAGGTGCAGACCTTATCCATTAGGCGACCGGGGCTTAATTAAATAATCGAACAATTCCTTTAAGTGAAGGAAGCAATTACGTAAGCAGTGGAAGCCCAGCAACTGAGGTGCCACACGCACCCTAAAAAATGATGCACACCCTTCCATTATGGTACTTGTTGAAAGAGAAGAATACGCAAAAATGGCCGCTATTCCTACCATCACCGACACCCTCGAGTTTGCTCGCCCGCGCCAGGGCAAGATCGTGCAGCATGTCGGCGGCATGACCGTTTGCACCGACTGCTTCGACATTGAGGTAATCTACGATGATGCCATTATGGAGAACGTGTACCGTATGACTGAGGTGACGGATGAGGGATTCAAGCAGACCACATGGCAGTCGACGGAAGTGCCGATCACTATCTTCCGCTTGCTGCAGCACCTCGAAGCATGGGGCTCAAAGATCATCGAGGGCCGCGGCCCTCTGAACAAGGCGTACTTGATAGGCCCGCACATCATGCGGGGCCACAAGATGTGCATGATCCTCGAGATCGAGGGTGCCCACGAGCACATCCACGACCCGCATACCAATTACAAGTTTGGTTGCATCGGCGGCGACATCAACCTCGAGTGGTATGATGACATGTTGGTCATGACGGTGGACGATGTTCCGAGCGGCGTGAGCGGAAGCCAGGAGGCGACTCAAAAGTCAGGGTAGCTCGGCATGTCGCGTAGGAAGGACACATGGATGTCGAGTGGGATCACAACGGGGTCTTGGTCAAGGTGAGCATTTGGGTTTTGGGATTGCCAACCCTCGTAAAGGGCCATAGCCCGGACAACGTTGTCGATGGCACCGTAGTCGTTAATGATCTCGGCCATGCCTTCCCATATAATAGAGTATGTGTCCCAATGTATGCTTTGTACCTCTAGGCAGATTTCCTCATTCCGAATGATCAAGTTGAGCCGCCGGCCCTTGACCACATCGCGAAGCGCATTACCATCAAAGTCCCCCCGCACGGTTTGCACCTTGAACATAGCCTCGAGCTGACGTCGCATGGCCATCGTGCCTGAGCCGTTGCCTCTGGACTCGTCGGGCTCCATTATGGCTGCCTTGAGGGGCAAGTACCTACGATTTCTTAAAACATAGGTGTCGCGCTTGACAAAAGGACGAGAACCGACCATATGCGTGAATGTGCGAATCAAGAGTGCGCGATGCATTGTTGATATAGATAAACGACCTTGAATATTGATGAGATTTTGTCCCTAAGTCAACATTAGCGGCTTTCTTAATGCGCGCCTTTACAGCCTAGCATTTGATGTGGGCATGAATGCAAGAGAGCAAGCATGGAAGCACCAAAACGCTTAATATCCCTTGCGGCTCCTCCCCATGCTCCCACATTTGCTGCAAACACCGAACGTTGTTTTAACATCTTCGAAGATAACCTCGACGTCATCATTCAAGAGTGCACATCATTGAACCAATTCCACAACTTCAAGCGCCGTCAATCGGAATGGACAAATCGCGACAACCTCGATCGCATCATGCCCATTCTCATGAATTGTGAAGGTTGGATTGAGGCATGGTCGGAGGATGGGCTTTGGTTCAATTATCCAATCATATACTATGGCAACATTTTGCCGGGTGCGGCCCGCCTATGCCCAAAGACGAGTGAGGCCATGCGATCCTTTGGCGGCGTTGTTGCCGGAGGCTTCTCGTTGCTTATGCCGCATGCAATCATTCCTCCCCATAACGACCCCATGACCACGCCGGCTCAAGGTCGCAAATCAGCACATATTGGCCTCCGTGTGCCGCCCAATTCTTGCTTTTTTCTGCAAGATGGCAAGTACACCACAGAGGCAGACGGCCTCGTTTTTAGCTTCGACGGTGCCGTTAAACATTGCGCTGTGAACATGAGCAATGAACCACGGGCCATTCTATACCTCGACTATTTCTTGGTCGCAGACGATGTAAAAATAAATGATGACTGGATCGAGCGTTCGCAAGATATTTGTGAACATATTACCGCGATGCAACATCAAAACCAAAAGCGGCACGAAGAAACACCTCATTGACGATTCATCCACTCCATTCAACTGGCCCCTTAACGTTTACCTTGTATGTATGGATGTTGTTGAGGATCGTCATATCACCATCCTCCCCGCAATCCACATTATCCTCTATGAACCTTTTGAAAGCCTTTTTCTTTGACCTCTTCGCACTATCCAACTTTCTTTGTTCAACTTCGACGTGGTACAAGGTCACCACGTTCCGAGTGCGATCACGCACTCGGAACCAAAACTTGGCGTACTTAACACCACCGCGAAGGTTCTTTATAGAGCTCTTTACATACGCATTGCGCCGAAAGGCTGCCCGAGCCGCCGCTTCCACTTCACCAAAATAGGCACCACCTAGGTCCTCGCGGGTTTGCGGGTCGTACACGGTGTAGCTGACGCGACACACGGTCGTGGGGCTTGCTTGACCCATCAGTGCTGCTGTGTCAAGCAAATCCCGCGACGCTGTGGTAGTCGTTGATCTTGAAGAAGATGTAGACAAGGCTGACGTCGCCACATTAGGTGCATTTGCAACCCTTGTGCCCTTTTTCGGGTTGAGATCCACTTCAAAGCCATCGAACCTCTTTGGAGTTTGACGATTTGTACGTACAGAGCGCATAGATGTAGTCGCCACATTTGCCGCAGTTGCCGCAGTGGCCGTGGTTGCCGCACTCGTTGTGGTTGACGTAGTCGCTGGGGTCATACTTGGTGCGTTTGCAACCCTTGTGCCCTTTTTCGGGTTGAGATCCACTTCAAAGCCATCGAACCTCTTCGGAGCTTGGCGATTTGCACGTGCGGGGCGCATTGACATGGTTTTCTATTTATAGAACTCATTTTTGTTCGTTTTTAATAATTTTTGCAAACCTAGCAAAAGTTCTGCGTTCTGTAGAGTAGTGTGATGGGTCAAAAGAAGCGTCAATGTGCGGGAGCCCTCATGGGCCAAGGCACCTATGGTTGCACATTCCTTCCCGCCGTGCCATGTGCCTCCAAGTCAGGCAAGCCGCACCCCATTAAGCCCAACCGAATCGGCAAGGTGTTCGGTCGCTACGAGAGTGCAGCCGAGGAGCTCGCATACGCCCGGACCGTCAAGAAGATCGACCCGCAGCAACGGCTCTTTTACTACCCGGACGAGTCGTGCTTCACCACCCGACAAGATGTTCAGAAGGAACTGGCCCGAGGCGAGGAATGCGCACCCATGAAGGCCCTGCCGGCCAATCAGAACAAGGCCGTGGAGCTCCTCATGCCCAATGGCGGGCAGATTCTCACGGACTACTTAAAGAACCTGAAGACACTGGGCCGCCTGTCCCGCGCCGCCATGGCCGGCATCCTCGAGCGCCTCTTCTTTGGCGTGCGTCGGCTCATCGAGGCCGGCTACGTCCACCAGGACCTCAAGACCCCTAATATCGTGGCCTTCGCAAGCCCAAAAGGCGAGCACGAGGTGCGCATCATCGACTTTGGCAACATCTCGTCCTTCGCCGACTTCTATCACAGCGACACCAACTTCATGATGCAGGGACACCGCTACTTTGTGAATCCACCTGAATACCGGATTCCCTTAAAGCTTAATATGAGCGGCAAAGACTATGCCACCGTCGTTGCAGAAGTCATCCATCTTGAAGATGAGCTACTTCGAACGATGGCCATTCCATCAACATTGGCGTCTTACCGCCTAGGGTACTCTCATGCCAAAGGAACACGATCCGACTACACCCAACACAACATCATGGCCCTCGAGCGCTTCATTGCCATGTTTGACGGCCGCGATTACGATGGCCGCATGAAGCTTCTGGAGGGCATGAATGCCGCAAGCAAGGCGGACATGTGGTCCATGGGCACCATCATGCTCATTCTCACGCCGTACCTAAAAGCGGCCGCACAAGACGACGCGGAGGCCGTGAACATATACGGCGACATGGTGAGTGGGCTCTTGCAACCCAATCCGGCCGAGCGCATGTCCATCGACGAGGCGCTGCGTATGATCCGGCGGCTCAAGAAGACCGGCATCCTAGGTAGCCCTGTGCAGAACGACCACTTTCAGGCGGTCTTTCGACAGCCTTCGCCTATGCCCGCACCTTTGCCTTTGCTGCAAACGCACCCTGCTCGCCCTATGACATTGAGTAAGCGCCCATTGACAGGAATCACGCGTCCTATTGTTCCAATGCAGACGCGCCAATTGCAGCTGTCAACTCAGGTGAGTCAGCCAAGTCAGTCAATCGTTGCCTCTAATCAATCGCAGACTAGCAAAGCCAACCCATCAAGTCCGACTCCCAAGACAAAGCTCAGTAAGCGCCTTCAGAGCTCGACTGTACGTGACCTACGTGCATCGGACCTCTACAAACAACTTTCAGTAAGCGGTAAGTCGCGATTCAAAAAAGACGAGCTCATACGTGCCATTGTTAATTATGCGATGCCTTGAGCTATGTCGATATGTCTAATACAACCAACTGCGTGAAGGATGTGCTTCATTGATTTAAATGTTCATCAAAAATAAAAGGACACATGGTAGCCTTTGTGTATCGTATTGAAACATATCAAGAATATGGAATCGACAGAAATGGCAACGGGCAATTGAGCCCGGGAGACGACCAAGTCGTCAAACTTGGACTGAATCCCAAAACTGGAAAATATGACACAGTTCTAGAACGTCGATTCCTAAATCCTAGAGTAAGATCGCAGATTGACAAAGCAATTCAAGCGGACCGCGCCCCCCCATCTGAACAGGTGCGCGTTGTTTATCAACGAATGCCTGCTGAAAATCCGCCCCCTGTTGTCATTAAGGAAGAAACCAGTTTTGGACAACATGTAAAAGCCGGTGCTGGTCATGCTCTTGGAAATATGGCGGTTGAAGCGGTCGGTGGTATTCTAGGAAGCCTGTTTTCTAGTGGTGGTGGTCGTGGTAAAAAATAACATTATGGAATCTTATCATTTTTGAGAAACCCCCAGTATATTGTGTGGTTGGAGATCTCGCAGGACATTGCGGCGAGCAACCATCCTTGAGGGCAAAATAATCGATCTAGATAGTGCCTTGCTTGACTTTCGTATAGTTGCAAAAGCAATGGGAGGAATTGGCTCAATCGGATGAATTGGTGCAATGTGAGGAATTGGTGCAACGTGAGGAATTGGTGCAACATGAGGAATTGGCGCTATGTGAGGAATTGGTGCAATAGGAGGGGGAGCGCCTTGGACTGCTTGAAGTTTGCGATTGCGCTTTACCTTGCTTGGCATTGCTCGGGGCTTCTCATTAGATGATGGCTCCCATGAAGAAGACATTGATGAATAAGATGTAGATGTTGCATATCGGCGTTTTGGCTTACGTGTCCTTGGCTTGGCATCTGTTGCCATCTTGGTAGGCTTCGTAGGCTTCGTAGGCTTTGAAATCTTTTCTTCTGTTTGCCTTGGCCACGGAAAGTCTTGAATCTCAAATGGCAATTCATGCCGAGTGATAGGATTGCGGATCCGACGCTTTTCAGCCTTGACGAGTACCTGGAACTTTTTGAAGTACTTCGCCGCATCCACCTTGTGGGCCGTTCCCATCATGATCTCACTGTCAGTAACATTAAGGCCCCCAGCAAGGTGAATGGGCGCGGGGGCACTCAAGAAGGACCGCAGGGCCCTAAAACGCGCCCTGTCCTTGTCTCGCTTTGCGCCCAAAAGCCGCGCCCGTGCAAGCATCTTGCTCTCGTAAATCGCCTTTAAGTCTTCGAACAAAACTCTCTCATTGGCCACAGGAAGACCATCGAATAACCTTACAACGTTGGTCCGCGTCAAACCTTGCGTGTTTTCTTGCATACTTACGTCGAAGATCGGAACATCTAAGGGAACATGGAAGGTTTGAGTGGATCCACCACTTATTATCGTTGCACTGAGCATGGCTCTGTAATCAATACTATATAGGTCAACTGGCAACTCCTCCGACTTTTCAATATAGCGCAATCTGAATTGAACTTGTGGATCTCGCTCAGGCATCAAGTATGATATGGACACATGCGGCCCGAGCGCCGCAGTCATTTGGCCCTTGACATTGCCCATCCTCTCAAAGATTGCATGTTTGTTAATGATCGCTTGGTATGTGAGGTTCGACATGAGCTCGGCAACTTTACCAAGAACGATAGGACCAGTCCCCGGTCTATAAAAGACCTTAGCATCAATGTCTTTGCTTCCGGCAATTGAGGGGTCGTAACGGCGCATGGCATCGCCACCCGTGATCATCACGAAGGCATCTTCGTCGTACAGAGATCGTAACATTGCATCGATCTCAGCAATGCACGCATTGATGGCTGGCCGCCACACTTCGATGATGCGCTTCTCAAAGTCCTCTCGTGCCGCAGCAATATCGAAGGCATTCAGGTAGAGTTGAGCTTCAAAGGCGGGGTCAAACACGTTCGGGCCAAAGCCCGACCATATGGCTCTATACGCTTGGGCACATTCGATGTACATGGCGGCTCTGTTTTGGGACACTTTCATGAGAATATTGCGTCGATGCATGTCCACATCGTAGCCTTTTTCGTTGCGGCGCGAGGCGTCCTTGATCATATGGTGAAAGAGAAAGATTCCTTGTAGATTGAGGTATGTTAGGCCATCACGCCCATCATGTAAATACGTTTGCTTGAAGAACGTTGCACCCACATTGATAAAGCAAAATACCTCGAGATAAAGAGCAAGCACGCGCTCCCCATCTGTTTGGTCTTCGACATAAAGAAGAACGCCGTACCCGGGAAAGCTTTCGCCCATCACATCAAGGGTGTCTTTTGCAATGCATGTGCGTGCTTTAAATCCTCGAGTCTCTACTGTCCACTTGTAGTTGTTGCCCATGACAGCCTTGAGCTCCGAGAGGAGGCCTTTGGCGAATGTACACATCTCATTTGCGATCCGCCGGGTCTCACTTTCGTCGCGCCCAGCAAAGAAAACGTCCCAATTGCCGGGCGCCACGGAAATGGCCTCCATAGGTGTGAGTTGCACATGTGCACCACGCACAATTTGGTCCCATGATCGACTGCCTCCCACCCATTGCAGCGGTGCAATCACTTTTGTTTGACTCAACAATCGAGTCCCAATGATGTTGGAAATCGGACCCGTCATAAGCGCATGTACCTTCATACGTTTCTCAATTGCACTCCCTAGAAGGGCTTCCTCCGCCGCATTTAGAAATGGTGGCGAATGTGATGGCATTTTGCCCCCACCTTTGCACTATGCGCGCGTATTTTTACATTCATTTTCTAGATAGCCGGATATATCATCATTAACCATTTCTCTAATCATTTCACGAAAGGTTATCGTTGGCTGCCATCCAAGTTGTGTGCGGGCACGGCTTGAATCCCCAAGCAGGTCTTCCACTTCTGTTGGACGAAAGTAACGTTTGTCAATCGTAACAAGTACAGTTCTTGTTGCCGCATCAAAGCCGAGCTCGGTGAGACCGCTACCTTCCCAATGAACCGCAATACCGATAACGCCAAAAGCTATTTCTACAAGCTCACGAATTGTATGAGATACTCCTGTTGATATGACAAAATCTGGATCAAAGCCGTTTTCGGCAGATACATTCTCAATCATCAAACGCATGGCACGCACATAATCCGGAGCAAACCCCCAATCCCGGCGAGCTTCCAAGTTTCCAATTGCAACCGGTTTTGCACCATTGGGATTTGTCGCGTAGCGTGCAACGGCTTGTGTCACTTTTTTCGTGATAAAATTGTTGCTCCGACGTGTTGATTCATGGTTAAATAAGATGCCCGAACATGCCTTTATTCCATAGGATTCACGGTAAGTGCGCACTATCCAATGAGCGTACAGCTTAGCTACACCATATGGTGAACACGGATTGAATGGTGTATTCTCATTTTGCGGTGATGGTGAGCTACCAAACATCTCACTCGTACTCGCTTGATAAAAACGAAAACGATCGCGAATAACAAGCGGATAGTGCAAGATTGTTTCTAGCATGTTTAACACACCGATTGCATCTGTTTCCGCCGTGTATAGTGGTGTTTCAAACGATATTTTAACGTGACTTTGGGCAGCCAAATTATAAACATCTATCCATCCTATTGCGCCAGCGAGTGCAACAGCCCCATCTAAAAGTCTACGGATGCTCGTTGCATCGGTCATATCAGCATATACAAGTTGCACGCGCGGATGGCATTCCAAGGCTTCTATGCGTTCGCGAAAGAGGTTTGCAGAGGTCCGCCGCACCATGCTAATGACAATGGAATCTATAGTGTCTGATAGGATTTGCTCAGCTAAAAAGGACCCATCCTGACCGGAAATCCCGGTTATTACACTTACCGGTGGCATACTTTGATGTTATTGTAATGGGATATCGTTCCTTTAAATGTGAACTCACATATCCTGAGTGCCTATGTTCTTTTTTTTCTTTTTCCTCCTGTAAAAAAGATGTCTTTGTTGAGCGATTGTGCTGTGGAGAGGTGAACGCTGCTCTCATTCTCATCGCGGAACGCAATCCACCCATTTTCTGACCGCGCAATCATAGACACACGATGTGCAAGGGGTAAAACGTGTGCATGACCTAGATGGATCACAATCGGATCCATGGAGTTCGTTGTCAGCTCCATATGCAACTGAATGAGTGCTTGAACATCGCAGAGGATGGCTAAACTCGGCACAAATACTTGTTCAAGTGGGCGTTGTATATGATCAATGTACTTCGCTCCTACCTTCGGCAGTTCCGCCGCTGCCCATTCAAGAATGGGAGATATACGTGCGTTTTTGTGGAAACGTTGCTGAAAGACCGAATTGATATAGTCGTCTATTAAACTATAGGCATTTGGGTCGCTTTTGTTGAGTCGAACCATTTCTTTGCGTATATTTCCTTTGCCAACCCATGGAGGTATCTTGTATTTCTTGGCAATTTGAGCGTACCATTCTACCGCTGGTTCAGTGGGCAAAATAAGCCCACGTAAAAAGGTCGCGAGACTCTTGCGGCTTCGAATATGAGGAATGAGTTCGCGCAAGAACTCCCTTGAATCGATCTCTTGAAATGGTGTGTCCTCTTGGGTGTTCCAAAGTAAGTGGAAAGGTACTTGAATGCGAGCATCCAAATCTTTGATACGAATCAATGATTGTGTCGTCAAACTTCTCTTCTTTATACGCATCATTGGTCCGTCCATGCCATCCATATCTTGCATCTCCTTTATTCCCAAAGAACTCATTCTCATCATCATCAAAATTGTCGCATCGTCTTTGAGCGGACTATCATTCTCAATAATGTACGTTATTGGTTTTGATTGACAATATTTAAACACGTGATCAACGACGTCATCCTTCTTTATGTAGGGCGCATCATGTGACTCTCCAAACAAATAGATCCAACGCCCGTTATGGGCCTGCATCCCAACGACAGAATCGAGATTTCCAACAGAACTAAGTTTTTCAAGAAGGGGACCTCGATCCATGCTATATCGTCGACCTATATTTTATAGTGTTCATATTATTACGATGCGGTGTATGCTAGGAGGACCAGTGCCCGGTCTATAAATCATCGATGAACCGCATTTTCGATCATCAAGTAAACCCCCAATCCAAGCGTGCCACGTCGTGCAGCACAGCGAGATTGGTTGAACAAAAAAGATAGTGCTCTTGTGGGTTCATTAGTTCGCAGGCGCATAAGGCCCTTCCCAGTCATTGAACATAATGCCTTGCCCCTTGATGTAGTCCTCCATGGAAAGCTTCGAGCACTTCATCGTCGGCGCAAGCTTGGCACGTGTGCGCCCATCAAAGGTTGCTGTCACTGGTCCTTGTGCTCTAAAAACCTCCTCATAGGGACCGCTGTTGAATGCCGGCTTCTTCCATGCACATTGCTTACGCGTCATGCTATTTGCTCCTATTTGAAGATTGTGCTCAAGGGCACGATCTGCAAAGCCAAAGCGCAATTCACACGGAGGCTCACTGATGTCGGCCAAGTGAATGTTGAGGTTCTCAATGTAGTGCTTGCGACTGAGCTCGGACATACCGTCACACGACATTTCAGAGGCTAGTTTAGCGCTGATTGTGGGCCATGGGTCCATGACTACTTTCTTTGGGCACTCTCTTGAAAGACTCGACTATTTTTTCGCAGGAGCTGCCTTCTTTTTCACCGATGGCGACTTTTTTGGTGGCGCTTGCGCGTGCGACTTGAGAAAGGCTGTGATTGTGGCCACGTCACGAGGGCCACTAAACTCGTGCACAGGCTTCATATTGTCATATACCATGACCGTCGGAAAGCCCATGATCTTTTGCATAGTGGGGGGAAGGTCCGACATAGTGTTATATTCGACGTCTGCCATGTTAAGCCCAGGTGTCTTTGCGCACATGGCCTTAGCCTGGTTCCACACAGGAGAGAACATTACACAATGCATGCACCCTTGCATGTGGTGAAAGACGACCCACTTGCATCCCTTGGCTTCCTTCTTGAATGTTGGCACCGTTGCGGCCGTTACTTCTAGATAATGCATGCCGCGACTACTGTTACTCTACAATTGTACCAATAAATATTGTTGTCATCAGCACGCGCTAATGCATTTAAAGGAATAAAGGCGTACGATTTAGAACAAAAGCATTCCAAGTAGCTTGTATGGAGCCATTGTATGAAATCCTAGAGCCCGCACCTGGCGATGCGGAGGCCGATGTAATCGAGCCCACCGAAGAGGAAAAGGCCGAGTTTAAAGGCATGGTTACACAGTGGCTTGCACTCGATGACCAGATTCGCAAGCTAACGGTGGCTGCTCGAGAGCGGCGCACAAGAAAGCAAGCACTATCTAATGCGATTCAGGCATTTATGATAGAGCATGCCTTTCATGACGTCTCAACACAGCAAGGACGCATCACGTCTTCGGTGCGCACTGTAAAAGTACCTGCAAAGCTCAAAGATATCAAGCAACGACTTATCGAGCTCAAGGGTGACACTGAAGGCAATCATCTAGTCAAGCAAATCTTTGAGGACGATCGGCCTACTGTAGAACGCAAAAGTCTGCGACGCATCATCCCACGAGTTCACATGAGCTTGGACTTGTGATTACTATTACACGAAGCCCTTGTACACCGCATCCCACTCGGCTCGGTCCAACCTATCATTTTTACCAGTTGCATCCTTCAAGTAAAGGCCGTAACGTCCCATGTGCACACACCCCTTGCCGTGTTGCAGCGGCAATGCCAACATGAATCGAACATCCTTTTCCGTGAGATGGGCAGGTGTTGTCTTTCGCCATTCCAAGAAAGGCGCAAGGGACACAAAGCGCTTGCTTGCCGCATGCAGGATTGCGAGTCCAAACTTTGTTTGCATGACATAAACATCATGCTCGGGGAACTCATGTAGCGCATTCTTGGGCTTGCCATCGAATGCAGGGCATGCCTTTGAACCCTTCTTGGCCTTAACCTTTGCAAGCACTTCGGCCGCTACCTCCGACTTGGCCGCAACCTTGTGTTCAGCTACAGCGGAATCTATGTGCGGCCGAAAGTCTCGATAGAACGCGTTTAGAACGTCCTTTGGATTGATCGCTCCGCTTGCGATGCGATCAAGATCAGTCTCCATGCGAGCCGTAAACTCCATGTCGACCAACAACGGCACCGCCTTTTCCAAATATCCCGAAACTCGCTTGCCGAGGTTGGTTGGCAACATGTTATCATTCTCCTTGCCGCCAACGATGAGAATACTCTTCGTGCCCGTCACTGTCTTAGCCTTTGGATCCACGGCAAAGGAGGACACTTCATGGCTTGACTGCAGGTTCGCTCCTTTGCACACATAGCCGCGTCCTTGAATCTTGTCGAGAATGGTGGCAAATGTCGAAGGCCGGCCGATCCCACGTTTTTCAAGGGCCTTTACAAGTTGCGGTTCGTTGTATTGCGACGGTGGGCGTGTGACATCTCCGCGTGCCTCAAACGTAAGAGGAGTTGTGGGAGCCGCGCCCTTGGCAAGGAACGGTTCCCACTTAGCAAGGATTCCTTTTGCATTGGCAGCCTCTCCGCCCGACTTCGCTGCATATACCGTCAAGAATCCTGGCTCCACCAAGATTGATGTGATTCCACGGAAGGCAATACCGTCGGGAAGCGTTTTGCATGTGATTGTGACCGATATCTCGATATATTGGGCAAGGGCCATCTGAGACGCCACGGACCGTCGCCAAATGAGATCGTATAGCTTCCAATGTGCAGCATTTAAGCTTCCTGCACCTGCATCATCCTCTTGAGCCGCCTTTGTATCCAAGTGAACCTTGGTAGGCCGGATGGCTTCATGGGCCTCTTGAGCATTCACTGTCTTGGTCTTGAATTGGCGTGCTTGCGCCAAGTCCTCGCCAAACTCGGCTCTTACATGTTCAAGAATGTTGCCCTGAGCATCCTTAGAAAGGGTCACACTATCTGTGCGCATGTATGTTATAAGACCAACCTCGTAAAGTGTTTGGGCAAGCTGCATGGTTCGCTTAGCTTCAAAGTTGTATCTATTGTATGCTTCTTGCTGAAGTGTAGATGTAGTGAATGGTGGCGGTGGAGATTTGTTGACTGGCTTTTGGGTGAAGGTGGCTGTCCATGGCATCTTTGGATTCAGGGCTGTTTTCGCCAAGTGGGACATAAGAGCTTCGACATCCTCGATCGTTGTGTATTCAACAAGTCCTCCTCCCTCGATGAAAATGCCTTTGGTATTGACGGGTTCTTCTGATGCCAACTGAAACTCAGCCGCCAACGTCCATAGAGGCGTGCATACATGAGCGTCTTGTGCTTTGCTTCTGTCTACAAGCATCTGCAGGGCGGCTGTTTGAACGCGACCTGCACTTAAAGATCCTGTTGAAAAGCGGCGCCACAACAAGGGCGAAGTCTCGTAGCCAACGACACGATCCAGCACACGACGGGTCTCTTGAGCAGCGACCATGGATGCATCGATGAGGCCCGGATTCAACACGGCGTGTATTAGAGCTTTGGGCGTAATTTCATGAAAAATAAGGCGTGGCGTATCTGCAGGTAGACGTAAGATCGTTTGCAAATGTTTTGCAATGGCGGCACCCTCGCGATCCGGGTCACTTGCCAAGTAGACACGCTTTGATTCCTTGGCGGCTTTTTTGAGCGCCTTGATTGTTGTAGCCTTATTGGGAATGGGAACGTACGTGACGTTCCACGTCTTAACGTCAACACCCATCTCTTTTAATGGCAAGTCTTCAACGTGTCCCAAAGAGGCCATGACCTTAAACTGACCAAGATGTATAAGCTCAGTTGCTGCATTCAGGTACTTTTCAATACTCTTTGCTTTGCTTGCACTCTCGACGATGATCAGATTTTTGGAGGGCATTTTGTAGACACTTGTGTAATGGCCGGTTTTCAAGCAATGACTTGTTTACCACGGTTGTCATGCTCTCCATTTTTGGGCGAGTTTTTATGCCTACTCTTTGATTGCCCGAGATGCAATGGCAATGCGAAGGCCTGCCAGTTCTTTTGCGATCTCTTGAAGAACATCAACGACCGGCTTGCCAGACGACGTCATCAGGAAGCTTTTTAGAATGTTAAAGAGCTGCTCGTCGTAAATGTCGTTGCTGAGAGAGGTTGATGCGGTCTCCTCCTCATCCGACGTGGAGTTGCTGCCCGAGTCGCTGCTGAGGACCTCGACAAAACGTGCACCTGTCATATTGGTATATGATTTTGGTTATTCTATGCACTCTTATAGGTTAATTCTTTAAGTACTTTTTAGTTCACATGTTTTAAGCACCAAGTCATTCCACAACTCTCCAATATCAACTGGGTTAAATGCACGGTGGGTATGCTCTATGGCACGTTGGCGTTGTGCTGCCTTTTCATGAGGCCGCTCCTCAAACCAATTTATCTTGGCAACAATGTCATCCACGACAGTTGACGATGTTAATTCAAGGCACTGTTGATAACAGGCTTGAAATAACTCGTCGGACGGTGTGTAACCTTCGGGCCATTTCAGCCACACCACGGCATCGCCATACAACTCTTTTAAGGCACCCAGTGGAAACGCTATGACAATGACGCCCATGGCACATGCCTCAGCAACAACGCACGCGAAAGTATCCTTGTGAATCGAACCGTTGGGTAAAACGCTGGGGTACACAAAGTACTCGGTCTCTGAAAGCGTCGTCATGAGTGTTCGCTTGTCTGTTGAGCCATGAAAACTGACAGCCGCATTGTTCGGCAAGTTGCCCCAATAGTCATACATGTGAAATGTGCCACCGTTAGCGTGCCACCCGAGCTTTTCAAATGCCGCAGCAGCTAGGTGACCCCCCCTCTCCCATACTGCATGGAAGATCATTGTTCTAGCGGTCTTTGGCTGTACATCAATTGCGTCGACAACATCAAGCATGATGCCATTTGGAATGATGACATTTATGACTTCAAATGTGGATCGATTCACCTTGAGTGCATTGTCCGTCTTCAAGCGTTGTAGCTCGGTGCGTGACCACTCCGATAAAGCGATCGTGACGACTGTACGTATCCGACAAGTTTTGGCGTATTTAGTAACATCCATCGGAAAATTAACGTCCCAATGTTGGCAAAGCAACCATATCGAAGTAAGGCATTGCCGGTTGATCGGTAGGCTGTCAAAGTCACGGAACCACGAGCATACGCATAGTATGTCATATGCCCGTGGTGCATTAGTAAGGCTCAAGTCTGTGAAGGTCACACCACGCGTGACAGTGCCCGGCTTCGTGAAGATGCTTGCAATGCAGCACATGTGCCCTCGGAGTGCAAGTTGTTCAGCTGCAATAATGATGCTCTGGTCCGTTCCGGAAACGCCGACACCGCCCGTGCGAATGCTTTCGCCGTCCATGATGCCATTGCGGCGGTCATTCAAGGTGATGACAAAGAGTATGCGCTGCGGATTGTTGTTCATGTCCGTTATTTAGTTATCTTGAGTTTTTTTACGTTAATAGTTGGCCATCCATTCTTCAAGGGCATCATCGTCCCCCTCTTGCAAAAGTGCAATGAGTTCATAAATTACATCAGGGTTTGCTTTAACTATTCTGCGATATGTACGCATCGTGGACCTAGAAACATCGTCCTTAAAATGGTCGAGCATGTCAATTGGTGTTTCTTGAGCATCCTCGGCGATGGTGGCTTGGTAGGTCCGTTGGATGTTTGCAATGAACATCGGTGTCGGGGTACTTCTTAGAACCTTCAACATGTGGGGTGTATCGGGAGACATTTGCACATAACCCATTTTCTTGTAAAAGCCTACAACGCTAGAAAGAGGATAGAGGTAAATGAAGTCTAAGTCAGTCTCTTTATCAAGCGCAGACAGTAGAGTCGTGCCAACTCCGCGATAGGTTATGTCCTTTGCAGCACGCGTTGTGACGTCGCTGATGAAGGCCATTTTTCGGCCCCCGTCCTCCGATATCCGAACGTTAAGCCATCCGCACAAAAGAGGGCGGTTACGCTCAAGCCAATCGATGGATATAGATGAAAACAAATGTGAAGCATAGTTTTCAAGAGCGACATACACAAACACGTGCTTATCATCACACACTCGGCCCTCCCAAGGGAAAATATCGTGAAAGTTAATGCGCTGGCCCGACGCTAACTCTTGAAGCACGGCCACTTTTGCGCGATCGTTCTTTCGACGACATTCAAGTTTGAAAACGGAGCATTTTGGGCTTTCTTGCATTTTATGCACTCTATCCTTGATGAGCATATAAAGGGTTAACATGATTGAAAATGCATAATGAACTTACTATCTGTTCTACGTCAAGGCGATGTTGTTAGCTCCATTACACCCTTGCCGATTGATGCATTTGCGAGTAAGGCACCCGTAACGACGTCCATTGCAACAACATCGGTGCCCATAATTACTCCCGATCCTAAAGTCAGAGACGGCCGGCTTCGCGTTCTCTTATGTGGCACATACCCGATCGGCCAGTCAAATGGTTATAGCCGTGTTGTTTATTACATCGCTAAACACCTCGGCATAAAGACAGACATCAAGCTCAGTATTTATGGCTTTCAAAACTACCAGCAAACAGCGGGAGCCAATGCACGCAATGACATTTCGTCCGCAGTCACTCTTCACGATGCCCTTGCACATGAGTCACCCAAGCGACATGGCTTCGGCGAGAAGGAGATAGGTGCATATCTCAAGGCGCGGCCACAAGATATCGTCATCATCTTTAACGACATGGTCATCACCTCTGCACTCGTACAAACAATTCAAGCCGACTTGACATCAGAGGAGCGAAAGGGCTTTAAACTCGTAAGCTACATGGACCAGGTGTACCCTTTTCAAAAAAAAAGCTATATCGATATGATCAATACTTCATTTGATGCTGTCGTTACATTCACTCCATATTGGCGTGATGTTGCAAAGGAACTTGGAATAAAACGGCCATTGTACGTGTTTCCACATGGGTTCGACCCGATGCTTTATTTCCCTATTCCAAGAGACTTGGCGCGTGCATATTGTGTCCTACCAAGCAATGCTTTCGTCATTCTCAACCTAAATCGAAACCAGCCAAGGAAGCGATGGGATCACACGATTATGGCATTTGTGGACGTTATTGCAAGACATCTGGCACTGAAAGAGCGTACCACAAAAACCAATCCATCTAAAGTCGTCCGCCCGATAAAGCTGATGGTCGCCACCCAAATGGACGGGTTTTGGAATCTTTGGAGCATTTTGGAACATCAGCTAGGAATGCGCAGCATTCCATTCGATGTCGGCAAGGACTACATTTCCACTCTCGCTAAGCCGCAGCAAATGAGCGACTTTGAGATTAACGTTCTATATAATGCTTGCGATGTGGGCCTTAACACTTGCGAAGGCGAGGGCTTTGGATTATGCCAGTTCGAGCACGCAGCTGTGGGCAACCCGCAAGTGGCTCCCAACATTGGTGGCTTCAAAGAGTTCCTAAATAACACCAATAGCACGCTTGTAAACACTAAATGGAATTACTACATAGATAAGCAACGGGATGGTATTGGTGGCTATGCAGAAGTATCGGATCCAAAAGATATTGCAGATGCTATTTGGAAGTACTATCAAAACCCGGCGCTAGTGGCGAAGCATGGGAAAAAGGCGAGAGCTGATATTTTGCGCAATTATCGTTGGGAAACAATGGTCGATCACTTTCATCGAGTTCTTAAGGATGTCGTTTCTGTATAATATATGTTGTTATGTTAGATCTATCCTATTTCGACCATGAATCACGAAGTTCCCGTCACTGCCGATCAACTTGGCCTCGTTAAAAGCGGCGGTTCGCAACCTGCCCTTGTCAAAAAGACGGACCGTAAGGTCAAGGTGCTCGGTCGCGAGCGCTGCATTTACATCGACTGCAAACGTCGTGAGTACATCAAGAAGGCAGGAAAGTATGTGCGACTCACGGATGCTCGGTCTATGTAGCTTATGATCTAAGCCCAAAGGCCATGCCTATCAATGCACCAATCACAGTGTCCCAAACATGATGACGTTTTGTGATGACACGTGATGCAGCGACGCTCACTGCCCACAGTGTAACTAGTGGATTGAATCTGAACATTGATGCGAGGAAGAATGCAAAAGCCGAGTGGCCACTTGGAATGGAGAGCGCATCCGTCCAGTCGGGACGTTCCTTGCGAGTTATGACCTTCATCGCAATCACAACAATAAGTAATAGGGTTATGCGGAGCAAAAAGCCCATGATGCCAAATGGATGCATGACAATGTAAAATGCTGACATGACACATGCGAGAATGTAGAAATTGTATGTGATCAGTGACATTTGCCTCATTTTTCGAATGACAGTTGTTGTGTTACTGTCCATCTTTACTTATTGGATTGGACAACCTTTACAGGCATGAGAACTTTACCATGTTTATAGGCATCGTAATCATATGTAGTTGCTTCATTTGGCAACACAACAACCTTCACTCCATTCTTTTTTATGATGCGACCTTGAACTTGAACGTCCACCGTCCTCCGCGCAAGTGATGATGCCGTTCGACGGTCGTCTTGAATGTCGGGAATAAAGGCTAGATCGGATAGAGGGTGCCTCCGAGGAAAACTGTAACATGCATGCGTTGCCTGATTCTTTTTCGCCAAGATGGTGCAATCAATGGCTGCACGCTTAAGGCATGTGAGAAACTCTCCGAGAATGCGGTCCTTGCTTGCTGCCCTTGAGGCAATGTGGGTATCGCTGCTGATACCGCGCTCATGCGTGGCGATTGTGAAGGATTTCGCAATTTGCTCGGGTGTGAAAACGCTCGTATATATGCGGACCTCTACATTGCGCTCGGTCGGAGGAAGGTCAGTGTGTGAGTACTGGCGGGCCGCACGGCCAACAACCTGGTCGATGCGCACCTTATTCCAGAAAGGCTCCAATATTAAGACACGTCTCACGTGTTTGAGAGAAATGCCCTCTGATCCACTTTGAGTGACCATCATCATGCGACATATATCTCCATACAAGTTTGCATTTGTGTACGGCTCCAAAGCCCTCCGCAAATAGGGCGGCAACATATGTAATTGGCCGTTGAAGATGCGCATGAGGACCTCCGTCTTTTCACGATCGCTGTTAAAGATGATGAACCGTTTTTTATTGAATGCCGGGGCAAACAACTCATCAATTGGCATGGGTGCTGACGTTGGTCCTATGAGCCCTGTGATCCGCCATTGTGCTTCCATTTTGCCAACCACGATTTCAACCCAGCCAGCTTGCAATAAAACTTGCCGAAATATGCCAACGCCCTCCACCGTCCTAAATTGACTATAGAACAGCACCTTGCCCGGCGAACTTGTGGCATCCTCAAGAACGCGGGCCATTTTTGGGCTGTAAAGCTCCATCAACGCATCATGTGTCAGATAATCAGCTGACCGCGTGCGAAGAGTGTCCATGGCATCCTGCATTGCCTGTTCATAGGCATCGTTGCGGGTTGGAGATCGGGCAACAACTTGATCGTCGCTCGTTCCAACGTCAATTTGCTGGGCAGCAGCACGCATGTCACGCGGAAATGGCCTATTTAGCTCCTTGGGAAACGCAAAATTGCATGTCATGCGTGAAAAGGCACGGTACACAGAAGACACCTTTTCAAAGGGATCCACGCGTCCCGAACCACGTCTGCGGTCTTGGGCCTGCTCCATTTCAAGTTCTTTTTTGCGATTTTTCTCGTATGCCTCAAATTGATGGTCCGACATCGGGACCTCGATGATCCGCTCAGGCAACACATCGGGGTATGTACTTGTGTCTTGAGCGTCTTCATCTGCATTTTCGGTGGCTGGCTTACTAACATTTGCCAAAAAGCTGACAAGCCCAAGGGCACGTCGTATAAATAGGTCTTGTTCGCACATTTTTGGCATTGACGGGTCTGACATGTCAAGAAAGAGCTCATTGAATGTATCAATTGACTTTGGATATGCATCAAAATGAAGGATCTTTTGTTTTTCAACCGGTGCAAACATTTCCGCGATGCGCTTTTCAAAGGCATCGACCGAAATACCCCATGGCTTGTTTTCCACCTCACCATTCGATGCATTACCTTCCTTACGTATAAAACCATGTGGAAGCATGCATATTCTAATTTTGCGTTCGCCAGGCAAGAGGATAACGTCATCTATATATCGACCCACGGCGGCACCATTTAAACGTCGGGAACTGAACAACATTTCAACATCGGACGATGTCGGGAACGGTGCACTCGCTGGTTTTGTGAGCTCAAGCACGCGCATGTCTCCGCGTAAGAGGTTAAGACATGCTGCAATCTCAATAGGGTGGTTGATTGCAGGGGTTCCCGACAATAAGAGAATGCGACAATTCCGGGCTGCTTTTAGGTGTTGATAAAGGCGATAGTTCAGTGTTCCTATGTGTGTTGACTGAGATATAAAGTTGTGTGCCTCGTCAATAACAACAATGCTGTTGTCGAAGAAGGATGAAGTGTACATTTCAACAGATTTAGCTGTGAGACCGTTGTACTTTATGAAAGTGTAGAGCTTCGGTAAAATGTGCGTGAGCGTCTTCATTACTTTTTCATGATTCTCATCATCGAGTTTCTTGAGTCGCACACCTTTAACAATGCACCTTGAAGTATCGAAGAGAGGCTTAAACCCTCCATTCTCTTGCATTCGGGGTATCCATGGAAACCATAACACCATTTTATTAGGAGCGTTTTTATCGATGACTGCATGCTCGCGTAAAAACTCAGCACTGAAGTGAAATGTCTTTTTAAGTCCCAGCAAAATAACCTTATCTGCATCATCACTTATGTCAAGAGCCACACAAGACCACCTCGCTAAATTGCCACATGAGGTTAGTTCATTTTGAAAGTTTTGAGCAAGTGCAGCAGGCAACATAATGACAACTTTGCGACCTGAGAATGAATATGCCTCTGTTGCTGCAATTGCAGAGCAAGTCTTTCCAGATCCAAGGCCATGGTAACAGAGCAATCCACGGTAAGGAGACGGCTTTTGTAGGAAATCGCGCACAAGTCGTTGCTGAATGAACATGTTCGTGCGTTTGGTACCATACATATCTGTGTTGAATGTTTTGAATATCCACTGTGGAAATCCGACCCTGTTGGGCATTACCCATTGTTTTGGCTTAACTCGATCAACCATGTTATCCGCTCGACCTCTATAGATGGGTTTGAGTTTATCTTGCGCCATTTAAGGAATAAACATCGAAATGTCATCTAACACCGAATGCCTTGTACAACCTAGAGACATGTCGAAGCCCAATGGAAGAGCAGGACTAGCTAACATTGGCAACACATGTGGATTAAACGCTTTATTGCAATGCATCATTCGGTGCAAGAGCTTTGTTCACGTTTTATCTAAACAACTTGATGAATCAAAAGGCCCATTAACGACAGAACTTGTAAGCATTGTTGATGAGTTGTGGATACAAGGTAGATCCATTGTCCCTCATTGCTTTGTCAAAGCATTTCATACGTCAATACATGGTCGATTAATTGCAGGTGATCAACTTGACATGTCGGAGATGTGGATGCTTTTAATTGATGAACTCGAAAAAGAACACGTGAAAATATATGAATCCAAACGAAATGAAAAAGAAAGTACACATAATTTCCCGTGGGGCACGCGTGTTAAAGATGCTTCATATGCTCACAAAGCCCTTGCAGATAGAGCAACAGAGATGTGGAAATCCCTCACAAGCAGATCGGAGCCGACATGGAACAACATATTAAACGGTCTCCAAATAAATCAGATTGTTTGTCATAATGAAGCGTGCCGACATGTCTACCAAAACTTTGAACTGTTTTCAACAATAGCTCTTGACATTCCAATTGGAACAGTTGTTGTGGAACTTGCAGACTGTTTCAAGTCATACATGAAGACAGAATCGACCGAGGATTGGAAATGTGACAAATGCAGTTCTTCGGGGCAAAAAATAGTAAGATTGTGGTGTGCACCAAAAGTCCTAGTCGTCATGTTAAAGAGGTTTCGTCAAAGATCTGATGGACATACTTGCAAGGTCAATACACCCATCAACATTTTACAAACATTCAATTTTACAAATAATACTGAATTATGCCGCAATATAACAACAAACAACGACGGTGTCTTCAAACTCAGAGCAATCGGATGTCACTGGGGCAATTTGAATGGAGGGCATTATACGACCATATCTCAAGATGCGAGCGGCGTTTGGGTTCATTTTGACGACTTACAACACGAAGTTTTAATAGATGAAACATTTCTTAAAAATAATCAGCATGCATATTTGTTGTTTTATGAGCGAGATTGATTTATAGTTTGCTTAAGCTTGTCCACTTCTTCTGTGAGGTCGCTTACTTTTTTTGTCAATGTTTTTATGGCCTCAACGAAGATCCCCGCAAGATTGCCGTATGCAACCGCCAAATGCCCATCTTGGCCTACACGCACAACCTCTGGAATTATCTTGGAAACCTCTTGAGCTATCAACCCCATTTCACGAACATCGGACTGTGTTTTATTGACTCTTTGGTATGTATATCCAGACATCATCATTATTTTTTCCAACGGCTCACTTATCTTAAGTATTTCGGTTTTCAAGTTACTATCAGATGATTGAAGAACGGAGTTTTTAGCAAAAAGTTGACCCGACACTGTTAGATTTCCACCGTTTATAGTGCCAACATCGAGCAATATGTCACCTTTGACATGCAAACCCTCAGCGACTGTGAGGAGACCTTGTCCCACATTTATACCGGCAACCTTCTTTTGAATTGTCATCCCATATTCCAGAAAGTTGATCAGTGCCGTATTCATTGTAACTGTGTTGGTAAGCCCGGACACTTCGGTAGCCTGTGTTTGCACAGCAAAACCATTATTGTCAAAGGAAATCGCACCATTGAAGGAGTTTGTTGAGTTAACAAACTGGATTGTTGATTGATTATTTCCAGATCTTGTGTTTCGAAGAGTCAGTGCAGGAGATGGTGCTTCTAAAACAAGAACCTTATTCGTAAATTGTGATTCCGCGAAAGCATTCGGGATTGCTATCTTTACTTTGCCTTCTCGAACCATGTCTGCTGGAAGTGCATTACCGATGTTACTGCTAAAAAGAGCATACTGTCCACTAAACACAAAATTGTTAAAGTTAGGATTCACTAGTTGTGATGCTTCGACCACACTTATGCCTGGAAAACTGATAGTTTTTGCGGTTAGATTGCATGCCGACATATTGGTCGAAAATGAGTTCATTGCATTTAGATGACCTATATTGGACAATGAGGAGCTATTAAAGTTCATTTTTTCACCATAAGATGACATCGATGAAGTCACGATATTTCCATCTGTCATGATCCCACCAGTCACAACCAACTTTATTGAAGAACTCGATTCATTAGGAATTGTCTCACTCAAATTGAATGCACCACGACCAATGCAATTTATTCCATCATTTCGAACTTCCCAAATAACATCTTCATTTGATGTGAATGATGCAAAACTACCAATATTGCAAGGTGATCTGTGATAAACTGCAATTGTTGACCGATCATAAAGGTCCGCGTCGCAAAGATCAATGTCTAGGTGATGACGTGGTTTTGTTGTTCCGAGACCAATACGTGCGTGTGAGTCAACAACAAATACATCATCACACATATCAATTGTGCTTCGTGCCATGATCAATCCATCGCCGATAAGGTCTTTATTTAAGTCGGTTGCCTCTAAAGACAAATAATGCTTGGGCAAAGTTGTCCCCAAACCCACACGACCGAATGGGTCAATTGTCAAAACACGATATGTTTCATTAGTTGCTGAGACTTCAACATCCACGGTGACAACGGGTAGAGCATTGCATGATACAAGGAGCCCATCTTCGTCGATGAAACTTTCGACCTCGTGAGATATTTCTAAAGCGGTTCTCTCAGAGGCAACATGATTATTGATCTGAACACTCCGCGCCAATAAGTTTTGAGACACAACAATATCTGCTAAGTTCAGGTTATCATCAAAGATGAACTCACCTTTCACTTTAAAATCTCCGAATACTTCTGTTTGTCCTCTTATGACATTGCAGTTTGGAAACAGCGAAAACCCCGATGTTCGAGTCGTAGTGTTCCCAAAAATACCGGTTGTGCCGATAACATTGGCATTAAGCACACCCTCAATTAATGCATCAGTTTTCACATGCAATTGTGTTGATGGCAAGCTTGTTCCTAACCCCACTCTATTTCCGGTGGGCACGTATATCGTTTGATCATTGTATGCAACAAGCATGGGAAAGTCTTCACCTGCATCGATCTTAAAGAATGCAGTGCGATCCGCACCAGCAGCTACTAGATTGCTGCGGACCGTTACATTTGCAATGACCGAGTTTTGAAACTCTGAAGTTTCGGATGATACGGAGCTCGCGTTAAGGTCACCTTGAATAAGGGTTGCTTTCTTTAGCACTATATTACTCGAAGTAGCAACTATGATGGGAATGTCTTCTTCAATAGGCGTGGATGTATAGTTCAATTGAAATGTCGCACCATATTGACCTATGGAGTAATTACTGAATTGCGATACCGTTGGGTTTGCATTGTTATCACAGTGTAACAATGGTGCATCGCTATTCCCTGCCAAGAAAACACGTTCTTGGCGTTCAATTAAGGACTGAACTGTGTCGAAATTGAATGTTTTTCCTATTACTATTGCCATTGTACTACTCTACATGACGAGCACACAAAAATGAGCAAATTGAACGCATTGATGGCTCGCATTGGCGGCACACATTGATCATAATGTCAAAGATGCAAGTTGTGAAAGACAATTCGAAAGCGAACTTTCTATTATTTTGATTTGATTTTGCATTGCAGTTTGTTGACTATGCAATTCTTTAACAGCATTGAAAACAAGAGGTAATATGCGTTCATTGTCGAGCAGTTTGAAGTCACTCACCATTTCTCCATATACAAAAATATGTTGACCGCGAATTGGGGTGCAAAGGCGAATTTGCTCATTTGTTACATCGATGACCTTCATAGTTGTGTCTACATTGTCCACCAATACCTTAATTACAGATCCACTAACAAGACTATGCTTTTGAAGCACAATGATGTTACCATCTTCGATTACTTTTGGGATCTCCATTATGTTTGGAATACAACCTATTGTTGTCCGCACAGCGTATGGAGCATGTATCTCAACATCTTGGGCAAGGAAGCCTATTGTTGGATGTTTGGCACACCCCTCTGTACCTTCTATAAAACTATAACGAACAACGGGGATCTGCAATAGCGTCTCTAAATCGATTGAGCTTGACGATTGCAAAATATCTGTTTTTATACGGCGATCCGAAACACTGAGAAAAGCTTGCCCTAAAATGTTGTTATCGACACGCAATCCTATTTGTGTCGTGTCATTTGTGGATCCTGCGGTTCCAATAATATTTGATCCACCAAGAAGCTCGGAATCAAACCCCAATATGCGTAAGGCAGGTAAACATCTCATAGACAGTGCTGCTGAGTCTAAACTGGTAGAAAAACTGTTTACGAAGAGTGTACTTGATGCATTCATTTTGATGTTTCCAACGTTTGAGAAAGTGTTTGCATCAATGTCTATTGTTGTCGATGGAGCCGTCAGTTTAATGGCATGAACCGTGTCCACATTGCTAAATGACTTCAAACTGCAATTGATGTTTTGATACTCTGTTGTGATCTGATCAACTTGCACTGTTGCGCAATGTATTGCATTGTATTTATCAGTCATCGAACCAATGTCAAACTTTGTCGATTGTGTCGGAATGATATTTCCATCAATCAAACATTCATTACTTTGAAGTGTGAGAATGCGACCAATTGAATCATTGACAATGTAACCCATGTATAAATTATTGTTTACTGCGTTTGGAGTGATGTCATCTCTAATGTTTGATGATCCGATCACGTACCCTGTAGTCAAATTGTCTACATCAGAACCATTATTCGTAAAAAGACGCATAAACACATTATTCGTTGTTGAGGATACTTGCATGGCTTCTGCAATGTTCGAGGCTTGCACCCCAAATGCTATGTCATCCGCAAAAAACAATGTTCCATCCATGTCCCGATGCAGACTCTACACTTGGTTATGTATTATTACATTGTGAATAAGTTCTGTATGTTTAAAACAACGATATCGCCGATCATGTTTGGGTGGTTTTGGCATTTGTACACAACTGTGACCGAGTTCTGATTTTCTGGAAAAAAATCATATGGAACCGTCCAATATAAAGTACCCGATGTCCTTCCAATATTTGCAAGCACACCTGATGTAGTTTCACCATTTGTTGCAGTGTGTATCATGCCTATACTCAATGGCTCTCCTAATGCTGATGAAAGAATCTGGAGAGGGTGACTACCAGTGACATTTAATACAAATGCATAAGTGTAACCACTTAGGATAGTCAATGTAGGATTATCTCCAGATATATCTTTTATAGCATAAATGTCATAAAAGTTAATATCATCCAATGTTGCAGTGTTAGTTGTTATGAAAAATTGACGTGCACAAGGAAGTTTTTCCTCGGGTGGTGTTGGTTTAACAATTTCTTCATTTAATTTGGCCAACGGAACCCAGATGTTGCTATGAGCATAATAGAGTCTACCCGTGTCATGAGCATGTGCAATCATTCCATGATTTAGTGATGCCGAAACTTCGACTTCAAGGCTCTCGAGAGTTTCCCAGTAAAACCGAATGTAGTTCTTTTCAGCACTTGATGTGATGGATCCTACACTGACTTCACTATCGACGCCACGTTGAACAAGCGTGAGGGCGGTGTTGTTCGAGGAAACAATAACACGAGCATCGATCAAGCCATTCACTTCCTCATCGGTCGGAACATCGCTCACCTTAGCCAAGGGAACCCAAGAACTGTCGTGCGCATAGTACAGTCTGCCCGTGTCGTGCGCATGGGCAACCATCCCATGATATGCACTTGCGGAAACGTCGATCTCAAGGCTCTCGAGGGTGTCCCAGTAGGATCGAATGTAGTTCTTTTCAGCACTTGACGAGATAGATCCCACACTAATCTCACTATTGCTTCCGCGTTTGACAAGCGTGAGGGCATTGTTCGAATCAGTGAGAACATTCTCAATAAATAATTGAACCCTATCATCTTTGTAGTAGAGATTAGATGAACCTTCCGGCAAAAACTCAGTCGATGTCAAGACAACATCGTCTACATTTATTAGCGCATTTAGAGGTATCAAAATGCCATTATGGCGCAGTCTTCCATTGAAATTGATGTCGTTATCGACACTTATGCTCGTTTGACGAAAACGGATGCTTGCATCAAGAAGCTCCAAATCAGGGCGTCCACCAAACTGTATCTCCGATGTGACCAAACTATCTCCGCACAAGAAAGGTACATGGACTTGAACTGTGGGTGTGAGTGTTCCATCTGTTCCCGTCACGCGAGGTGTTGTTATGAGCGTTGAAGATCCTTGACGGCATGTAAAGTTGTAAGCCTCTACATTATTTGCTTGAAAAACATCATAAGATATTGAACCATTTACCGAGAGATTTCCGTCGACGAGGAGTCTAACATTGGCATCATTGTTGTATGTTCCTACTCCTACATGGCCTGTTGAAGTTATGTTGAATATAGGAGCATCATTCAAACCAAAGACCCTGAGTACATCGCTGCCTTGATGTTTTTTTACGATCATTGAAGGTGCTGAAGCATTGTCTTCAATGTGTAAGCGTGCTGCGGGTTGGTTTGTCGCAATGCCTATTCTTTCCGTTGCATATACATTCCCTACAACGTGAAGTTTCTGTTGCGGAACTCGTGTGCCTATCCCAACATTTCGCAACCCTCGAATGTATGGTGCATTGTTAACGATGGGTAAGAAAGATGTGTCTATTTGATTTTGGCCATTGAGGTACAGAATATTGCTAGGTAGGGAATCTACAGCAACACGACCATCAGATTCAAGGGTTGGGACATTGAGACCTAACTCCGAAATATCAAGAAACCCGTGCACTTTTAGATCACCTAGTATATCAACATTGCTGCTGATTTGAACTGCACCAATGACATCCAAGGCCACACCGTCCTTCATCATGGACGTCCCAATGCCAACAGATGTACCTCCGTTTTTGCGCTCGAATCTTAAAAGTTCAGTACTCCCCTCGAAATTAAAGCCGGAATAAAAGGCATGTACAGCATTTTCTGTAGGCACTTGATAGTTTAAAACACCATTCTTATAACCAACCCCTGCAAACTGATGCTCGTTAAGGTCATTAAAATCATTCAGCGTAATAATCTTGCGATTATTTTCGTTGATCACAAGCTTACCCGCACTCACTTTTCCTCTTCCCAAATCAAAATTCACGATGTTGGAGAGTGGATTCTCAGCATTTTCAATGTTAAGCTTTGCTAACGTTTCCTCATTGCTATTCCATTGCTCTCTTGAAAACTTAAAACCACTTTCGTTTGCTGCAAGAATTAGCAAGGGTGCCTCTGTACTCGGATTGATGCCGCTATTCGCAAATATAATGCGGGTCTCGTTACATGTGCTGTCTAGGATCAGGACGTTGCTAGAGTTACCAAGTATATAGTTTTTTGATGACAATATCCTCTCAATATCATTTGGGGGTGAATCTGATTCTGAAAGCCCCACCATGCTGAAGGCAAACGCTACCTATTAGGAATGTTATTTGCCCACTCATTGAAATGCTCTACTTAAATGTCCATGTTTTAGAGCGTTGTGTAAAAATGATGGTATGATCTACAGCGATTGAATATACCCCGCGATTGACAAAACCTGTCCATACAGAAAAATTGCTGTAAATGCAACCATAAAAACTGCAGTGGCTTTAAAACATTGTGATTCTGATGATTGTGATTCAACACTTTTCATGCTGATCTGGCTCTCGTGGTCGGAATCCTCGCTTGTCACAGTTGATATGTAGTGTGAGTTAGGATTCATTTGGGTCATTGGTATGTGATACTTTGGTGGAATAAGGCTTGCTTGAAGATTTCCTATGGTTTCGCCATAATGTTGAGCAACCTCTTTGATAGAGCTGTGCATAATCTGTTGCAACAATATTTTTGAAAAGGCTCCGTCCACTGCCACTTGTGTTCGATTAAGATCTTGGCAAATGTCCTTTATCGGGAGGCCTGAAATGGCAAGATGGTATAGTTTTTGTAGTTCTCTTCCTGACCATGCATGACATCTTGACCCATGCTTCACAACAACATCAGGACTCGAAAAATCATCAAGTTCCTTTGGAGAGACAGGCTCGCTGAAGTCAAGACCTTTTGAGGGCTCATCGCCACTCATTTTTGCGTTACGTGCTCATAGAGCACATAGCCTTAAGTCCGTTTGCGTCCTTTGGGCTTTTTGGCGCCTCCCGAGAAGCCTTTACCCTCAAATCGTGGGACGATCTGGTCCTTTATGTCTTGGCTGAGTGCCCCTGCGCTCACGCTCAAGTTCGGGTTGTCTTGAATAGAAAAGGGGGTCGCACCACCTTTGCCGATGGAAAGGTTGTCAATGGTTCGATCGCTGAGAGGATGGTTACCAATGTTTGTGGTGCTCGGGTTCCCAATAAGGCCTTGAATATCCAATTGACCCGGTGACAACTCATCACCACCACCGCGCATTGGACGCATGAGCTTCTCTAGCGCCTTTTCAAGGGGTTTTAGGGTTGCAACCATAGACCGGCGATGCTTCGCAGAAATCGTGGCGTCGTCGCACAACTTTGTAAGGCGTTGATGTGCTTCCTTAATAAAATCTGCAACAGTCTTCATTTTAAGTGGTCTCTCTACCTGCTCGAGCGAAAAAAAGAGCGACAATGTTTTTATGGCATGGCCTGATTACTCATGCGATTGGCAGGAACAATAAAGTGGTCGTAGGGCCATGGTTGATGAAGCTCGAGCAGTACAAAATTGCGAAGAACTGATGTCATTGTGTCTGTAAGCTTGAAGAGGCGCTCAATGGCCTCTTGAAGGCGTTGGTACGGTCTCATGCCATAGACATGCTTGAGCGTGCGTGGGGTGACCATGTAGAATGAGTACATTAGCTCCATTATTGCATCCCGTTGATCAAAGAAAGAGGACACACCAACCGTGTAAGGAACACGTTTCCCCAAGATGTACACATATGTTTTTTGCATGTTGTTTAGCGTCAACAAAAGCTCTTGATACCTTGCACGATCGAACATTCGAACAACGCGAATGCTTTCTACTATGGCCTCAATATCCGGATTGGTTCGAAGAAACTCAAATCCCTTCTTCTTGGGAAACTTATGCACGCTGTAAACTTTTGACTCTACCTTTGGAATTAGCGGCTCGTTTGCTTCACGATCAATAATGGCAATGTTTGTCGCAGTGCCCGACAAGCTCATGTTTGAGTTTGACCTTGAGGCCAACAGGAAGTACATTGCAGAAGCTATCAATGTAAAAGCTGTAATGGCAGCCAATGCATGAGGCGTAGTTTGGCGAAGGAGGCCAAACAACACGAGGCCCCCGATGCATATTGCAGCACGTACTTCTGACATACAGGTGGTCTGTTACTCATATAATGACTTTTCTATTACTAAGCCGCAGAGTCCATAAAGTACAAGAAGAATGCTAGCAACAACACCCAAATCCCAACATAAAGCCTTCGTTCGGGCGCTGTAAAAGCATAGAATAGCTTGCGACGGAAACTTGAGCCACTCATATAATGGCGATCGGTGAGTGCCCGGGCGACGTCATTTAGAACGTCAACTGATGCCTGCAAGGTTCGCCGACCTACTTCTTTCAAAGGTAGGTCGTGTAAGGGAGTGTTGGGTTTCTCCGACCACGGGCGGTGCTTTGGAACTTCATTCAAGTATGTTTCAATTGACTCCACGACCTTCTTTTGCAAGGCGGGATCGTCCCCAATGACAGCACGTCCTGTAGATGATTCAAGAGTCTCATAGAGCGCCTCAACGGCTTCATGATTTACAGTCATGGCTAGTGACACTACTTAACAAAAATGAAAAAGTGGCGGTTGTGCATGTATTGCGACAATGCATTAAATAGTCTCCATCATATCCACTTGTCCTAGCATGTGCCGACGACAACAGTACCGTTTCAAACCCAATTTGTCCAGAAGGACTCCGGTGTAAACTGGATCAAAGTGTGAAGCACGCGTCACAACATCACGCTCTCCCTCCTTGCTGCCTTTTGTCGATACACTGTCCTTCGCCACAACTTCGGCCCTTAGTTTCGCTGATTCCGCTACATACCAGTCATACTTATCGGCCAACGTCTTTGCACAAGAAAAACAACGGACAGGAATGATCATATTGAAATGACACGTACACGCAAAGCTCTCTAACTTATGTGCTTGTTTCTTTAAGTCGTTTTTTTGGGTCACGCAAATGCTATAGAGGAACACGGCCCGCTAGTTGTTCGAGGGCCCGCTTGTTAAAAGCATACTAGTTACAATACATCTTCGTCGCCATCTTCATTCTCCCCGCGCCATGGTGCCATATCCGGGGCATCCTCGGTTGCATTGTCCATATAATCTCCGTCTTCATCAACGTCCATGCCCCCGCTCCCTATTATGACATTGTCGGCTGCATTTAAACTTACCTTTGCATCATCACGAATGTTTATTATTCCGATGCGGTTCATTGATGTCATAAGCTGCCGCATGTTATCATCAGTGTTATTCAAACGGTTGAGCAAGTTTGCCTTTTGACGTTCTCGCAACTCTGATATTTTATTTTGTAATGTGATTGCCGATGGAGTCCGAGCCGATGCCGCATTTAATATAACGGCAGCAGCTGTTGCCAAAGCCCGATCACGAACTTGAATCCACGATAAGATCAAGGCCCGAACAAGATCAAGAACCCTTTGCTCGTCTGCGTCCTCGAACATGGATGTGCGCAATTGGCGAAGAGCTTTAAGAGGCTCACATGTCTCACTATGTAAAGATTGGCTGCGTGCGACTACGTGTGCCATCGCCACAAGGGCTTCATAACGCAATGATTGTAATGAGGCAAACCATGTTGAGGCTACTGCTTTGGGGTGTCTTGTTGCCACTGAGAGTGCCTCTAAGCGAAGTAAGACGTATTTTGATATATCTGCCCCACTAGACATAATCTCGATGGGTAGCCATTGTCGCCATGTCTTCAAGACGTCATCAAAGGATAATCTTGGAACGACAAGCTCTTCTTTTACTTTTTCCATCATCGTTTGCGTGCACCCCATGTTCATGGTAACGTCAGTTGTGGGCGCACCTTCAGGATTACCCACCCTCCACAAACCTGTAATGGCACACTGCATATGAAGATCGGTGAGTCCCCAAGCGCTCATTTGCTTTTGCAGAGTCTTCAGAGTCCTACTGTTGCCCCAATCGGCATATGCCCGGTAGCCCTCATCCAAAGTTTGTTCACAACATCCGGTGCGCTGACGGCGACGAACAAACGTCTCGGACGACCGTGCCATTATCTGCGGCAATTGGAGTAGGCCGGCCAAAAAGCGGTTGACGGTTCCATCTCCTTCCAAAAAGCGTTTAATTTGAGCTTGTTCTTTTTTAAGGTCTTCTCTTTGCTTTTGAAAAACCGGTTGAAGGTCCGCAAATCCACGGATCAAGGAAGCAACGCGCCCAGGGAAGATTAGCTCAGCAGAAGCTCCGATGGCAGCAGCCGTGTTTTCAATGCCGTGCTCTAGATATGATGTCGCCATATCAGTCGGTGCCGTTTGTTGAAAGACACACAAGAGGAACATGACCACTCCGCGGCCTTTGGTGCGGGTCATGGGCGGGCCATGGTAGCCCCATAAGTGTCCACACGTCACTAAATGAGAAGGTACTTTGTAATCCAAGAGACGACGGTCCAAGAACGTTTCTTGTAAGGTCACGACCCACGTTGCAAAGGCACGTGTCAGGGCTTCATTGACCGCAGAGGCAAAGCGGACCCGAACATCCATGAGAGCACGCTTGGTCAGTGCCTGTGTGTCTTTAGAAAAGTAGGAGTCTATGACAGTTGGATCTTGAATGAGCGCTTCTAGTTGCGAGATCGATAAGTCATGTAGACCTTCTGGCATAAGCTCCGCAAGCATAGATGATGTCGACTCCCACTTCACACTTGTAATACTTAGCTTAATTGCATCGATGGGCAAAGGAAGACAGGTCCCTTCAGCCATTGCTAATAGCAATGGGTTCAATAAGTTGAAAAGTTCACTTGTTCCTTCTTGAGATTGAGACGTGGATGCGCGAAGAGGAAGCGATGTTGACGCAATCGAACCATGATCGTCTTCTTGAAGAAGAGCGGTCCAATCCATCTCATCGGTATTTGCGCTTGTGCCATCATCCGTATTTACATCCGTGCTGACCGCTGCCATAATGTTTTGTGCCAAAGAACCAGTGTATCCTTGGATGTCCGCGCCCGCCTCGGCTTCCTTTAAGTCCGCAAACGGTGGAAAGTTCGCATTCGCATGAAGAACAACGTGATTGGCCGAGAATTGTGTCCAAGCAAACCTTTCGTGGGCTTGATGGACCTTATTGATGTCTTCCATGTTCAACAACTCAATCGCGGCTTCAAGGAAAGCCTTTGCATCTTGCCGTTCTCGTTGCACATGTAACTCCCTTAAATCCACGATTAATTTGTCTAATGCACCGGCATCTGACGTTGTGTCCTCAAAAAGTGTTGCAATGTCGTGAGTTTTAAACGCCCCAAAGTCAACGACCACGACTCTAGACGATGCATCAAGGCTTTGAAGTTGCCGAAGCAGCTTTTCCCGAACACGTTCCGCGGCCGGCTTTACGAATGCTTCAAATGCAACATAAGGACTTATTGCGCCAACATTCATGGCATCCGGAAGTGGCTTTACATCGACCAAGCTAGCACGCACACGTGCCTTATTATTCGTCACGTTTGAGTTTGCATATTGGATTAAGTGATTCGCAATGATCCTCATTTCGACAACAACGAGTTTGTCCCAATCTAGAGCTTTTGCAGAAAGGGCCCGTTGCCAGTCGCTAAGTGTAAATGGTGCATCTGCACCCGAGGCTGCAACGGCCGCATTGATGACATCTTCTATAACCTTTTGACGTCGCTCGAACTCATAGGCACGCGTGTGAGCGTGCCACGATTGGGACTCAGCTATCGTAAAACGCCGAGGATGCATATTTGGCGCTCGCACACCCATCATGGGAATGCGTGCATGCGGGCTGATGCGGATGTCTGCATTCGTGATGCGTAAGGAATCTTGATAGCTACGGTGTATTTCCCGAGGCCCGAGCTCTGCAAGTGTTGGACCTGAATGTTGTGAGGTTTGTATGACATATGGAAAAGCAATGCGCTCAAGTTCACTCATGCGTTGTTGCACTGTCGGAAGAGCATTTGCAAGAGCCGATGCGGTTACCCACGAAGGCGGCATAGTAGATTCCGACATCCTGTCAACGTCCATCATAGGTGTGAGTCCGTCGGGAATGGCTGGTGGCACACGATCATTTACAATGCGCCGCCACAGTTTTGCAATGCCATGCGCTTTGCCGATCGAATGAAATAAGTCATGTGCATAATTTATCACTTGATTGTCATCCATCCCTATGAAAGATGGGTCGCGATCGGCCATTTCGTCGACGGTGAGAAGCTCACGAATAGTGATGGGTGACAACATCTCCTCTGCGTCAACTGCATCCGAGTCCTCTCCATGTTCTACGTCCTCTTCAAGCCCCTCTGCGTCCTCTTCAAGCCCATCTGCGTCCTCTTCAAGCACCTCTGCGTCCTCTTCAAGCACCTCTGCGTCCTCTTCATTGATGTCTCTTGGCATGGGTGATTGCACCACTACCACAAAGTAACAAAAATGAATAGTGAAGATGTACCATGCTCTTTACTCAAGGGGCGCAAAGTCATTCCATTCGGTCTGCAACATCTCAAGCAAGGCTAGGATCTTCTGCATTTGCGCCTTGATGATTGAAGTCACATGGCTCTCAACCTCGCTTTCGGTGCCTTCAACACTTTTTGTGCAAAGACGTAGCACCATGCTCGGATCAAGAGGATGCGGGCAATAATAACCAACGTAGGTAACGTCAGACGGGGGCTTGCGTATGGTCTCGTTAAATATGATAGACTGGAGCAAGTTGCCCAATGTGTCGTCCTCGTTTGCGAAGACATACTCAAATCCAAGGTTTTTGTCCATGCTAGCTACTTCGTCATTGGGATTGGCATTACCCGGAGAACGTTTTGCAGCGGGTGTCGTCATTCGCATCGCTTCAACAGGCCGAACGACAACATTCGGGGATGTTAAGTTAAGGTTGTTGCGCACTTTTGCAATGATGATATCGAACGCCTTGTTGACGAGATAGCGCGGTGTCAATGCACATTCGCTTTCTATTGAAAAGTGAATGTGAGTGGGGTCACCGCGACTGTCTTTATAATACGCTCGCTCCTTCTCAAGTATGCCACCAACCTCTGAAGCCACACGTGGGTCTTGAATAAAGTTGAAGCTGCACAACGAGACGGGAGAAAAGCCGGCATGATCGCGAGCAGCTCGCTTAACGGGCGCCGCTGTGAACGAAAGCCTCTCGTTCTCACGTAGCCGCGTGATGAGGATGGGGTCGCCCGTCACATCGTTAGCCGGGAAGAGACGCCGCATGTGGGATGCAGTGACATCATTTGCCTCATGGAAGACGCGGATGTCATGCGTGGTTACGATGCGTTTTTCGTTGGGACCCGTTGAAACATCCAATTTGAAGAGCCATGTTGCATCGAATGAATCCACCTCTTCGGCACTAAAGTGGATGGGTATCATGCCAATACGGTGCTTCATGATCTCGTTGTGCAGAGGGCCATTGTTCTCATGAATATCGATCGTGATGTCGTCATCATCACCTTGTGTCGCACCCTCACCCATAAAGCCCGGGATTGGAATGTCCGTCATGATGGTGCGACGAAGGGCATTCACGATGCCAAGGTCCATATCAAGTATGTCCCATTCATGGCGATGTGCCGGGTCGCTCGAGTCGTGCGTGTAGTTCTGAAAGTGCGGCGTGGCCGACATTGTGCCTCTTTGTGTTAACGTAGTTACGTTCTCCTTAAGCTCAAGGCGCTCTAAACAACGTCCATTTTTTTGGCAGCGCGGTCAATCAAAAGGTTAAGTAATGTCGGATGGACTTTAGAGTGGCGACTGGCTTGCAAGTGAGGATGGCAACAATGATTCTCTTCTTCAGCGAGCACTGTCCCCACTGCAGGATGTTGCTAGAAAGTGTGAAAAGGTATGATGGCAAGGGACTTGTGCATCTTTACAACCTTGACGTGCATCAGCGACCGGCCCAAATAACGAGTGTTCCATCAATGCTGTTGATGCCTAGCAAGCAAGTGCTTCTTGGAAAGGCTGTCTTTGACTATCTTTTACTGCCGTCACGAGGGGTGCTTGTCAATGGAGGGATAATGCCAGCGGCCGACGAACATGCGGCTAGCTCGTCTGCCGTGCCGCAACAACAAGTGGAACCCATTGGCTTTCAACTTGACGGTGCAATGACCACCCAAAGTTTCTCCTTTGTTCCGTCGAACGAACAACCGCACGAAGATGCTCTCGTGGATGACCGAGCATTGACATGGGGAAGCTACGAAGGATTTAAAGGAAACACTCCTTCCAGTGGCGGCGTTGATAATTTTGTAATTCAAAACGCCGTGCAACAAACACCCACGCGTCCTGCAGGTGCCGCACCTTTGCCGTTTGCTGTCAATGCAGATACACGGGACCGGAAGGGCCTTCCGGACATGGAAGCTATTAAGCTTGCACGTGAAAACGATTTAAGGAAAATGGGCATAAACTAGGTCTAATTAGTAGAAGGGACCCGGTATAATAAATGGGCAACCCCAACCTTGACCGGTTCAACACCACATTTAAAGAGTTTCTTAATCAGTTATCGGCGGTTCATGCGGATGCAGAGTTTAACATGATCTCCATGGCGGTCAATGCCGTCGTCATGGCATCTCCGAAACTTCTACATGATGGGTTTCGTGAGCGCGTGGTCGTGCCATACGGCGACCGCATCATTGACAAGGATGAGGCATTTTTTCTTGAGGAGGCTGATTACTCAAAGATGGCAGGTGATCTTCAAGATGCAGAATGTGTCATCAACAAGGTAAAAACTGTTTACCGTGGCTTGAATGAAAGCGATCGAGCCGTCGTTTGGAAATATATGCGAGTCCTCGTTATGTTGAGCCGAAAGCTTGATTAAGGCTTCTTCCATTTAAAGGCATGATTGAGGGAGCATTTGTAGAAACCTTGATGTCGGAGCCTTCAACAAATCATCCCAACGTATACATTTTCAACCAGTACTACCTTGAGCTTCTCAAGCTTTGCAAGGCCGAGGCCAAGAAGGTAAAGGACGATTCGAAGCCTGCTCGTGATCTGTTGCGTGCTGTGAAAAAGCATTATGCATCGTTCGACAAGCTCGATGCCGGCCACCTGACATTTTTTCGCGAGTCCGCGGGTGAAACGTTGGCACAGTACCTTGATGGCACGGAACATGTTGTTCATCTGGATCCGAGTGTAATTTGGTACAAAGGTGACGTTACATTTGGTACCATTGCAAACCTTCTTAAAAACTTGACTCTTCAAAACCAATATTGTCTTATCTTTGGCCTTCTTGTTCAAGAAGATGTCGATGGTGCAGATGTGGTCAAAATGCTACAGGGCGGCGAGATTGCAACCGAAGGATGGAGCACGAAGAATGAGGACGTAATGAAGCGCCTAATGGAAGTCAGCGTCAAGGTGAGCAAGGAGGCAAAGGGCTTTCCAGGCCTCGAGGATCTAGAGTCCACGTCACTCGGCCGGCTCGCAAAGGAGATCATGGAGGACCCGGAGGTCAAGAACCTACAAGATGCGATGCGCAACATGGCCACGGGAGACGGTGCAGGTGCCACTGACATTTTCAGCATGTTGGGCGGTGGTGGGGATCCCGAGGCTAGCGGTGGCATTGCCAAGCTGATGGGCACAGTCTCGCAAAAGATGGTGCAGAAGCTGATGTCGGGCGAGATCAAGCAAGAGACGCTGCTGCAGGATGCCATGACCTTTGCAGGCAAGATGCAGGGCATGATTCCGGGCGGCATGATGGGTGACCTGTCCAAGCTTGGGGGCATGCTGGGCGGCCTTGGTGGCCTTGGCGCGGCCATGGGCGGGGATGCGGGCGGTGGCGCTGGTGGTGGCGGCGGCTTCGATATGAGTCAGCTCATGAGCATGATGGGCGGTGCTATGGGTGGCGGTGGCGCAAGCAGCTCGCAGAAGAAGGCCGGCGCGGCCCGCATGGCCCAAAAGTCACGCCATACCAGTGCGGCCGATCGGGCAAAGCGCAAACTCGCTGCACGGCGCCTTGATGCTGAAGATGCCAAACGATCGGGATAGGGAAAAAATATAAGGGGGCATGTAGAGGGAAGAGTGCAATGAGCGGACAAGAGCACATCTGGTACGATGATCTATCCGGGTGGTTCACAGCCAAGAACTACTACAAGATTTTGCCAAATGAAGGCATGTCATTTGCAGAGCGTTTGAATGCCTTGACGCGTCTCTTTGTCTACCTAGGTGTTGCACTCACCATCGTGACTTTTGACTATCGCTATCTTGTTATTGCCGTCGCATCATGCCTTTTGTCGGTTGCCATGTACGAGTTTGATAAGCGCAAAAAAACGGCCGCCGAGCGTTTTCTTTTGGAAAACGACTTGACCATTATGGACCGTAAAGTCTGCGCACGCTCAACTGTCGACAACCCCTTTATGAATGCCAATCTTGTGACAGATTCACGTGATCGTCCCGCTGCATGTGATGTAAGCAATCCAACCATCGCGGCGCAAATTGAGGGCAACTTCAGCAAGCGTGTCTTCACAAACGCCACGGACATTTACGGCCGTGAATCGTCGTCGCGCCAATTCTACACTATGCCGTCCTCGGGCATCATGAGCGACCAAGAGGGGTTCGCAAAGTGGCTCTATGGCTCGGCACCTACATGCAAAGAAACAAGCCTTGCGTGCTTTGATCGCAACAGCATGGGTCAAGCATGGGAGGTTGTTTCTGGAGCTTAACTTTGTTTCGCTTCACGTTCTTTTTGTTTTGTTGAAATAGAGACATACAGCGACACCGTTATGAAGGGCACCGCACCAGCGACGTTCTTGGACAGCCGCCATTACAACACCGATTCTTGCGCAAAGGAGTGCAAGGATGTACAAAATGACGGCATTTTCTCTTGGCAAACGTACAAAAACCAACCAGTTAAGTGTGCGACTCCTCAAGGCAGTGTGATTGACTTCCAATATGACCATGTCAACCTTCGCGGCCGCCCCGGTGTCGGTCTGGCTGATGATTGCGTAGTCGATCAATACTCGGCGCTTCGCAATGACCCGGCGCAGCTCACTCGCGATCGGTGCCATGTCCAGCTCTTTACCCGCATCTTTCAAGGTGCGCCCAACCTGCGCCCCGGGAACCCAGATCCCGATGTTGAGGGCCCACTGGTGCAAGGTGTGGCCAATAGCCAGCTTGAGGGCCGAAGCTTGCCTTGTAAGAAAGCCATCATGGAGCAAAGCACGGCCAAGTTCATACCACTCATTCCATGCATGCAGAACCTCCAAGACCCTAAGAACACCGTCGAGGCATGGACCCGTGGTGGCGATGATACCCGCTCCTGGGTGCGCAACCAAGAGATGCTCAAGATGTGCGCACCGGAGCACCTTCGGAAACAACGATTTTAAGTTTTACGCGCGCTCAGGTCAGATAACGTGCTGAAGAAATGCCACCGAAGAAAGACCTCAAGAGCACCGATGGTAAAATCGTCAACCCCTCGACACAACGATTGGTGGACATGAACACTGCGCTTGGTCGCTCATTGTTGGTCAAGTATGCACCGGAGCTTGTCCCCAAGTTCGATGAGAATGGAAAACTTGTGACGAAAAAGTGAGTAGATGGGAATTGAGAAGGCTAGAGCGAGCGAGGGAGTGCATTATTTTTATTCTCTTCTCGCACATGGTTAAGAGCCGTGAGCATAAGCAAAATTATGTCATTTAATCGTTTGGCCGATGATGACTGCCAGTACAAACGCGAGCTCCGCGAAAATGTGAGCATATTGAGCTACATTGTCGATCCTCACCGCTTTGAGCACAAGAGCAAGTGTCGGCACGAGCTTGGCCTGATTGCCGGCTCCGCAGTGTCGCACGTAAATGCCAACCTTATCGACGTCGACAGCGAACTCCGCGGACAAACTCGATACTTGAGCAAGTGTGGCGGCAATATGTACAAGCCTCCGGCGCCGGGGCAGCCCATTCGCAACGATAAGACGGCACCGATCTCGACCGAGCCCAAGCACCTAAAGTCTTGCCAGATGATCGGCTACAAGAGCGTGCCACTGCCACCGCCGATGGAGGTGCCAAGATGCGCCTTTCAATGGCCAACATTGTAACAGTGAATACATGTAGATTAAGAATAAGGGGGTTGTAATGGGTCATTTTTGTTATATTTTGGTGAACTCGTGCGATCAAACATATAATGGTTATACATGCAATCTTGAACGACGAATCCGCCAACACAACTCGATCATAGTTGGTGGAGCTCGCTATACTTGTGGAAAGGGGCCTTGGAAGTACTTGGCCGTGATCACTTCAAGCGACGAGGCCTTCACATATCGCAAAGCATTATCATTGGAGTGGCACATCAAGTATCCAACGAATAAGAGACCGCGTCCTAAACAATACAATGGAGCATTGGGTCGACTTTCATCATTGGATCTTGTGTTAAAGAACCCAAAGTTTGAAGGTTTAGACCTTCGATTTTATGTTGACGATGATTTTTTATTGAAAGTTCCATCGTCGCTCAAGGCGACACATTTATCTACTATGACTATTACGACAATTGCACATACGACCAATGCAACTAACGCAATCAATGCCACCAATGCCACCAATGCCACCACTGCCACCACTATGACTACCTCTTGAACGGGATAAGAGAAGAGGCCCACACAGGCTTTGTAACTCGCCGTAAAATGTTGGTGTACGTTAGAGAAGAGAAGGAGTAGTAATGGCATCCGCATCACTTCGGTCCGATGGTTGCAGCTATAAGGAAAAGCTTCGCCAAACAACAGGCCCTGGCATTTACCAGCTAAACCGTCCGGCAAACGATTGCGGCCCGTGCGGCCAAGATCTTCCGAACGACCCGTACCTACGTTGGCAAGCTTGGGGCCCGGGCTTCTGTGCTCCAGGCTCTACCGTGGATGATAGCAGCGAGCTCCTCGGCCTGCCCTACAAGACGACCAAATGCGCTGACCAACTCTACTCACCTTTCAAACCGGCGGGTTCCGGCCGTGGTGTCTGTGCAGCCCCCTCTGGTGATGCCCCCAACCGTGGTGAGTGCCATCGCCCGACCGAGCCCACGCGCCTATCCAACCCGCCATGCACCCTTCGTGGCACCGGATGGAACCGTTGGGAGTGGTTGTGCTATGATCCCCAAGATCGCGCCCTCATTCCTTTTGAGCACAACGTTAATTATCGCATGGTCGTGAAGGACAATCATGTGCCGTGCATTCCTACGCTAGTAGATACCACCAATGCGGTGCCTGGGTCGGCACCGGCAAGCAACAAGCAATCAGCAGCTATTGGTGGGCAAGCATCGGAGAGCTTTCAAAACTGGTCGGCCCCCGAGACCGCTTCCTACCAGCCATGGGCAATGTCGCCCACGTGGAACTCCTGTGCACGTGCCAATGAGCTTGGCGCTTAACGGATGATGCTAATATTCGGTGCGCCAGTTCAATAAGACTTGTTTTTTATACACTCTCATGTAGAGTGGTTGGGTTGATTGTTTAAAGATAAGATGGAAACCTATGCCGGAGCTGCGCTGACATCCATGGGCTACATGCTCAATCAAGAGCGAACCAGTGGCACGGCCCGCCCATCTGCCATCAACATGTACAACACTTCCTACCTGAAAGATGTTCATGGTAATGAACAACGTATGGCTCAAGGATTGTGGCAATCTTCACAAAATCCACAAGCCACGGGTGTCGTGCCGGTCCCTGCATACTCAAGCATGTTCGGCCAATCGCTAACAGGAGAGCCCATCGTCCCCGAGACATTTGTGCACAACAACATGCAACCCTTCTATCGTGGTAGTGTTAAACAAAACGTTGACCCATTCCGCGGAAATGAGATCCTAGAGCGCCACACAGGACAAACCGTTATTCCGAAGAAGCGCGAGGCTGAATGCTTCTTTGAGCCGACGGCTAATGTGAGCCAAGTGTGCGGCATGGCCAACAACGACGCTTTCTACAAAAGCCGCATCGTCCTTCCGACGGCGCGCCGGAATGACTTCCCATTGGCCCAAGAGCACGTCGGCCCCGGTCTTGGCATGGGCTACACAACAACGCCGTCGGGAGGCTTTCATCAGGCAAATACGCTTGACTATGTGCGCCCTAAGAACGTTGACGAGCTACGTGCCGCAAATGACCCCAAGATCACCTACGAGCTGCCGGTGCAGGGGCCGAAGAAGGGCACGGCGCAACGCGGTGCCGAGGGCGTCTTCTCAAAGAACCGCCCCGATACATACTATGAGAACACACCAGACAAGTGGCTCAAGACGACAGGCGCAATGACGGCCGCAATGCAACGCCCAGAGGTTGTGCTTGTGAAGCCTACGTCACGTGTACAAACTTCCGTCGAGTACGAAGGGCAGCCGTTTGCCGCCGCGGGCCAGCCGGGACGCGGTGCCAACGATGACTATGGAAAGAGTGCCATCACGGTCTTCGACACGGAGCGCTCGCTTACGTCCACCAAGACGGTCGTGACGAACGTCAAGAGCATGGTGGCTGCAGCTATGGCGCCGCTCTTGGACTCGCTGCGCCGGACGCCCAAGGAGTACCTCGTGGATGCAGCGCGCGTCTATGGCAACATGAGCCCGCAGATCCCCGAGAAAGCGACGCTATACGACCCGGTGACCTATGCGCCCCGAACGACCAACAAGGAGACGCTCATTCACGATGTGGATGTCAGCAACTTGCATGGCCCTACGGCCGGCCCTGTAGCTGGCGACGACGATGCCCGCAAGACCGGGCGCGAGACGCTGCCTGTGGTGGACAGCGTGCGCAACGTGGCCAAGACCACGTACAAGGTGCAAGTCTACAACGTCGATGCGATCGCAAAGCGGACGCATCGCGAGACGACAGGCGATGCCAAGAACCCGTCAGGCAACATCGGGGGCCAAGCGAGCCGCGTGGGTGCCTACACGACAACGATCGTATCGGCACCTATGACGCAGAAGGCAGTCGTGTCTGCCGGATCCGAGCATTTTGGAAGTGCAGCAGGGACACAAACATCGTTCTTTGGCCAGAGTCTGGAGGCATGGAACAACGCCGAGATCGACGGCAGTCGCGAGATGATGCAGGCCAAGGCGGGCTACACGCCGAATGCCAAGGGTGCGAGTGCCGGCATGGACGCTGGGGCCGTACGTCTAGATAGCCAGCGCCCGATGTCCGATGACCTCGCGGCCCGCAACACCCACAACCCGACCCGCGTGCTACAAACATCCGGCAAGGCTGTGGAGCAGTGTGAGGTCACGCGCCAGGCGGTGCAGCTACCGTCGGCCACGGAGAACCGCTTGGACCCGAACATATTGTCGTCACTCAAGACGAATCCTTATGCAATGACCATCAATCCTATTGTGGCTTGCTAATTGTGCATCAAATTGCATGACCATATTTAATATGAACTCTGTTTTGTGCGTTCGGCAAGCGTCACAAACATTGGGTGCAGTAAATGAAAACCATAGGTTAAGTACCAGGCATCACTAAAGCTAAGAACCCGCGACAAGTATTCTTTAGCATTTAATAATTGTGCTTGCTGCTTTGATAAGGCAATATAGTAGCGATAAAATACAGTGATGATGAAAGACATCATTATAACACGGTATGTCATTGACTCTTGCGTGTTGCTCCGTGAAAGCTTAGATGGGTCAACAATGTAGCACGCATCCACAACACTCTGCAAATGACCACTGTTCGGCTTTCCCAAACCAATCCATTTGTAGAGGAAATACAGACTATTCAGAAAGCAATACTCTGCATTCATGACATATTGAGGACAATGATACTCTGTTGTGCTTTTCTTAATGCAGAAGTCGGACAAGTTTATGAACTCTACACTTTCCTCGAAACGCTGAGGCTGAAATGTCTTTTTTGCAAAATCGTAGTTCACATAGTATGTGATACCATCATTTCGAGTATGCTGACGTTGATAAGCGATTGGGTCGTAGTATGCAAATGTATAGGATGGTGAGCTCCTTGAGCGACTTCGACTTTTTGATTCACTTTTTGAATGCGCATTTTTCCACACGATGAATGCCACTCCATGGAACATTTGCATGTGGATATTTTCAAGAATGCATATTCCAATCATAGGTTCATTGGGCTTGCGCTCCATGTAATCAAACAAGCTCGATGCACTTGGTCGACCAGTTGTGAGGGTGCGGCTATATTCAAAATCTTCATCCTCCATCGATGTGTATTGAACAAAATACCACGGGTATACAAATGCATCTTTCTTTAAAGTGCGCGCTATTGAAGGCAACTTGTAAATTCCTTCGCGTGGGACAACAGACTGCACAATATCACTGAAGACACCAAAACTTTTTTTGTTTGCAATTTTGTTATACGTTATACGCCCATTTGAGTCTTCATGGCCGTACAACTCTTTGCGGTCTTGCAACTCGCTTAGTAGCGTAGGGGCTTCCAACTTTTCACGAAGAATGCGTTCCCATTTAGACCATTTCTTGCTCATACCTCACTACTTGATCTGACTTACAAAAATAACAGGAATATAGCGCTGGCTTGTCGGTCCATGTAGACCCCCCTTACGATTGTGATATACGTGCATATACCAGCATTATGAAGGCTTATTATAGGGTCAAATGGCTGTATCTGGCACAGGCGCCGGCACGCTTTGTTTTTCTGAGGCCGATACGGCAAGCCGTGGAAACAACCCAAAGGTGTCCTCAAAGAGGATGCCGAGGACGCGCGCTGATAGGACTTGAAAGCCGTCTTCACGATGGAGAACCCAGAGCTCGACGTGCTTGGCGTGGTAGTGGGCTTCGCGATAGAGCACCATTTCGATGCAAAGAAGAAGAGGTGCGGGCTCAATCGGCTTGCCTTGAATCTTGTACGCTATCCAATGCTCGTCGAGAACTTGCATGCCATGAAGAGATGCAGAGCCAGATGTAAACCTTTGTGTGATATTTTCGATCGCGATGCTATATGCGTCGACGATCCATTGCGGGGTCTTTGATGACGGTTTTGTCTCGACAGTCCATCCCATGGGACCCGAGCCGCCAAGCGCCTTATCGACACATGTAGGCAACTCAAACATAGTTTGCATTGATTGCTCAAAAGCTGCATTGTCCTCCTCTGCATAGAAAGCCCGTCTGTGCTCTGGGCTCTTAAGCTTTAGGTCAATCGGAACGCTCTCGATGGGTGGATGGTCCCATGGGCCATTTGATGGAGAAGCATCGGCAGTAAAGTGTTCGGATAACCGCCTGATGACATCAAACTTGTTGTGCAATAGGGCAATAACGAAAAGCGTGAGCACCACGAACAAAATGAGCAAAGGTGGGCGCATATCTATTGATTCCTATCTACCATGTGATTATATGTTTAGGCCGCTATCCAACTCAAACCACACCTTATACAATCCCGAAACATGCAGCAAAATGTGAAAGATAACGAACTTAATACCAAGAGCATAGAACCATTTAAAGGCGATGTTGGCCTTGACACCTTGTGTGATAATGAAGAACAATATTGGCAGCCCGGGCAAAGCAAACATTGCAATGCACTCCATGACAAAGGCGATTGGGTGGGCCGTGATGAACGAAAAGTCACGGACAAAGGCTGCAAGGACTGCGACATACACGAGACCGGCGAGGATTACGATCAACGTGAGGACATTGAAGACGTGGAAGAATCGGCTCACATCAAAGCCGTCGATAACCATGGTTGTATTCTGCGTTTGATAGGCTCTATAATAGAGCACCGCTTATAGAAAAGAGAACGTTGCGGCTGTTTATTTATGGAGGTTTTACTCGAGAACAAGCGTGAATACACGGAGCATTTGTGTGATGTTTTGTCGGCGTCGCTTTGGAAGCAGCTTGACAACGTGTACAATACGGTCAAAAAGGCCCCTAATGTCCTGAAGGTCTTTCAAAAGGCTCTTGAGGATTTGCCTAAATGGAATGTTGATGTTGTTGCACGGCTCCTTGAAGCCGTGCAAACCGAGAGCGCTTGTGATTATTTGGGCGATTTGGTGAAAGCAATTTTCACGGTCGGTATGCAGGTTCATATGAAGCAAGTCGATAGCAAGGTGGTCAACATCAAGGTGCGCATACCGACCCTCGAGGTGTTTGTGCATAGGTGCCTTGTAGAGTATGCACGAGCAATATGGAAGCGCCCCTATCTATATTATCATGGTGTGCGAAGCCTTGAGAGACAGAAGAATCTAGTACAATGTGAGCGCCTCGTGCGCAAGGCCATCACAACAGTATTGAGAACGAGCTTGCCAATGAATGATTTGGCAAGTGCGGTGTCTCGACATGCATTGATAGAAGGTGGTTCAAAAAATACCAATGTGAGTGATGATGATGAATCTACGGTAACAGAGGAAAGCGAAGAAGATGCGGATGATAATATTGATCACTCGCATATGGATTCCATTGTAGAAGGGTCCGATAGGCATGACGAGTCCGATGGGCCTGATGAGTCCGATGAGGCTGATGGGCCTAATGAGTCCGATGGGCCTCATGGGCACAATGGGTCCGATGGGCTGCATGGGTCCAATGTGCTTGATGAGTCCGACGAGCCCGATGTGCTTGATGAGTCCAATGTGCTTGATGAGTCCGACGAGCCCGATGTGCTTGATGAGTCCGACAAGCCTGATGTGCTTGATGAGTCCGATGAGCCGGACGTACCCGATCAGTCCCATGGGCCCGATGTGATGGATGGGTTCGATGGTTCAAAACATACGATAGTTCTTGTTGAGCCCGCTGTTACATATATTGACGATCCTAACAATGAGCCCAACAATGAGCCGTTTGATGCCCAAATTGTCAAGTCAAAGGATGAGTCTATTGACGTGTCCATAGGTGAACCTATTATCGAACCCACATGCGATCTAGTTGTGGAGCCCATTGTCGGGTCTCCACTTATTCCTGATGTGCAAGCTCAGACAGCAAAGCTATTCAACTCACCAGTTGAGAATGTGAAACATATTCTTATACATGATGATGCTGTACAGAACGTTAACCATACCAAACCCCGGCGTCGGGATCATTCCCATGGCATACGCAAGTCACGGCCTGTTCAAGATGCGTTCTTTTGACACATGTGCTTTTCGGGAGTTGGGGTAAGAAGGAGTGAATATGTTGCTTATCGTCTCTATAAGTGTTGCTGTTACATTTGCCACGTTTATTGCTTTGCAACATGCGAATGCCAAGGTAAATGAGCCTAAGACACCACGTTCCAATAACATTGCTGTTTTATTTATTGTGTTTTTGATGACCTTAATTGGACTTCATTACATGGGTGTCGGATCGGGAGCATCACTTCCAGCATCAACAAGGGGGGGAAACGGGCGCATCGATGCATACGAGGACTCCATGATAAAAACAATTGCAGAGGATTGCTTTGTGGGCAATCCTCCTTTTTAGGCATTGTGCCGAAAACATGAAAATATAGACATGCATTTATTGGCATGTAACTCAATATCCGAAACAAAGTCAATCATGCCGTCCAATATTTGCGTATCTAACAAAATACGTATTTGATTGATAACATCAGCCGGAATGAGGTCATCGGCAGTGCCTGCGATGCCATCAGCACCGCATGCAAGTTTTTCAAGGGAAAACACAACCATCTCCTTTTTATCAGCAATGCTCAGAGCGGGAAAGCTTTGAGCAATCTTGTAGGCCTCTTGTAAAAGTGACATCGGTGATGATTTGACTGTACCATTGACGATAGATTCTTGAAGAAGCAAAAATACCTTTTGAAGCTGAATCATGTGTCCCGCATTCATCTTGATGGGTGCGGGTGTAATTTCATGCGCTACTGCTTTGACATCAATTGGGCACGTCGCGCCAATTGGCCCGATTTCGCAAGGACCAGAAAATGGGATATCCGGAACAACAGTTGCCATAGAGCCTCGCCTATTTACCCATAAGCAGTATTTTAAGCAGTGGCAACCGCAATCACAACTCCGTAATGGTGGAGGGCCTTCAAGGCTGCTGCATTTTCGGCATCTTTCTTGCTTGCACCATTAGCCGTGCCTAGGTTCGCACCGTTGCGGTCCCGCACACAATAGGTAAACTCCTTATGGTTGGTCTTTTTATCCACATTGACCTCGAGAAAGCGAGGGGAGTCTTGGAATGCATGCTGCATGTGACGCACAAGCATGTCCTTGTAGTTTGTGCGTGCACAGATGATCTCGGCAAAGTCGACGTACTTTTCCATGATCGCAATGATCCATTGCTCGGCCACAAAGAAGCCGGCGCCGCTGGCAGGGCCATAGGGCATGCACTTAGCGATAGATGGCGGTAGGGCCACTACATCAGCATCCGTTTGGAAGTCCTGGATCAGGGCGCCGATAAAGGCCTCAAAGATGTCCTCCATGATCTTGTAGTTACTGCGTCCTTGAGACTCCTCGATCTGACGGCTCATGATGGCAAACTTTGGAAAGCCCATGCGCTCTGCGAGGCTGCCGAGCATGCGACCATTTACGATCTTGGTGCGCATGTTCGACAAGAAACCTTCTTGGCGATCGGGAAAGCGTTCATACATGTAGCGGGCAACGACCATGCCGAGAACGCTGTCCCCCAGATACTCAAGGCGCTCGTAGGACACGTCTTGTAGAGGCAAGCAGTCTGGCGGGCAACGCTCGTTCCCTGACTCGACATTGGCGTTCTTCATCGTGCAGTACGATCGATGCACAAATGCGTTTCTATAAAGATCAAGGTTACGATGTGGCAAGCCTGCGAGTCCATGGGCAGCAAAGAAGGCTTGGAGGTCCGAGGCTTGTAGTAGAACATTGCGCGGGTTGTATGGCAACTCGCCATCTTCAACCACTTGCGTCTTGTTGTGAAGTGACTGTAGGCGGCTCATCAGATAGATCACGGGGGAATCAGAGAGTGACAAAAAAGAGAGGTTGGGTCCTCGATTTTTGGACACGCAACCCTTTAAATGGGGTCACGCCCTGAAAACGAGAAATATAACGCGTGGGTGGTGTATATATTGCGTGTATATTCTGTTTGCAAATATGGCATCGCTCGATATGACAAACATGCGCCGCCAGCTCAACCAAGTCAACGATGATGTAGCTCGCATTCCTAACGATCTTGCGGACACCGATGATGAATATGAGGACAAAGAGGAAGGTGTGGAGCATGAAGCGGACCCCATGGACGATGGTGATGCAAGCTACGATAGCGAGGGCGACACAAGTGAAGAGGACGACACTGCAAGTATCAGCGTTTCCACAGAGGAGTCAAATGGTATCCGTTTTGAAGAAGATGATGGCACGGACGATGGCATGGATGAGGATGCAGACGACGAGACTGGCGAGTTTCAAGGTGGCTCACGTGGAAAAAATGCAGACAACATGGCATTGGCCGAGATTCGGCGTTTGCAAGGAACGACGGACTACCTCATACCATTCGCTGCATTCAACCGACTCGTTCGTCAGATAGCTCTAGACTATAAGACAGATCTCCGCTTCACCAAGAACGCAATCCTTGCTTTGCAAAGTGCAACCGAAGATGGCTTAATCAACTTGTTTGACCAAGCGCAAGTTATGGCATTGCATAGTGGCCGTATTGGCATTACGTCGAAGGATCTAACGCTCGCTTGTCGAGGAAAGGGCAATGACGCCTTTAACAATTAAAACGCGTCACATGTATAGCCTCTTTTACTATGAGTTCCCACCTTTCCCGTGGTGGAACAAGTCATGGTACATCTCGAAAGGGGGCAGCTGCTGTGACGAAGGAGCAATGCGAAGACTTTCAAAAAAAGCCGAACATCAACCCCGTGAGCGGTCGGGCCATACGGCCTGATGCATTGAACGGGGTTCATGCCATCATTAAACAAGCGTGCTTTGAAAGTTTTGGCATTGCTCCTCGGGAGTGCGAGAACGAGTTGGCCGACACAAAAACAAAATTGGATATCGTAAGTGCGATGCTTCAACAGACCGAATCTATGATGCGCGATCTAATGAAGCACCAAGGAAAGCTCAAACAAGTGAAGCGCAAGCTTACGTCCTCTACAAGCCCCCATTCAAGCGAGCGTCCACGGAAGCAACGTGTCCCCTAGGTCATGCTCTTAACCATTGAGATCATAAACCTGTATGCGAGGACGCTTTGCATCGGACTGTGGGGCGGGTCGCTCTTTTGGGTAAATGTCAACAATCGAACGCTTCATGATGTAAAACGTTCCTTGACTATAAAATCATCCAAACCTCTAAACTATTTTTTTTCAGCAAGCACCATCCAAGCAATGACGGGAGCGACCACTACCAAGCGCAATGGATCTTCGAGACAGTCCATGAGAGCAAGGGCTGCAAAAAGTCCTCTGAAGAGATTCGTACGGTCGCCAATATTGCGCATTTTTGAGTTGAGGGCAACTAATGTCGTTTCTGTGTTCTTGAGCGAACTGTTGGCACCCATTAGATTCAGCTTGGACATGTCTTTGCGGGCACGGTAATCGAGAAACCCAAAGTCTTGGAAAGCCTCTTGTGAAATCGGGGCAAGGGCGTCAATGTAATTGAAGTTTGGGTCGAGCCGAGTGCAAGTACCGTCTAGAAGGGAAAATACACGCACAAGTGCCAGAAAATCGTTGTCAATTTTGAAGGTTACATTGCTTTCTTGGAGCTGCTCGTTGTCCATGATAGACGTGCGTAAGCGGTCAAAGTCGACGCTCTTGAGGTACTCAAAGAAATACACAAAGAATGATCGCATCTCAAGAAGCTCGAGGGGATCACTTACACGGAGAATGCCTAAGTTTACAAGGAGGTCAAGGAACTCGTCGACATCCTGTTGGTACACGGAAACTACAAGGTTGGTGATCTGGGATCGGAAGGCGGGAGTGAGTTCAACAACATTCCCAAAGTCATAAAGTACAATGGTGGGACTAGTGGGGTCGGTGGAGTTCGCCAAGACACCTATGTTTCCCGGATGCGGGTCGCAATGCACAATGCCGGCGATGGTAATCTGATTTAAAAAGGCATCGACCACCTTGGCGGCCACGGCAGAAAGAGGGATACCGGCGGCCGCAAGGGCGGCTTCGTCGGTTACCTTGATGCTAGGCACATACTCCATGACGAGGACGTTGGTAGTAGAGAGCGAAGGAAAAGGACGTGGCACTATGACGCCCGGAATGGATGCACCTCCGTTTGCCTCTCGAAACATTTGCATGTTGCGGACCTCGCGCTTAAAGTCAAGCTCAGCCTGTAAAAACGTATCGTATTGTCGCAAGAGCGATTGAAACTCGCGCCCACGAGCGGCCCCCAACTGTGACATGAAGGATGCAATAGCGGTGAGGGACGCAAGGTCTGCAAGTATTTGTTGACGCACATTAGGCTTTTGGACCTTGATAACAACCTCGGCGAGGCCACCACCTTTGAGGCGAAGGCGACCTCGGTGGACTTGGCCGATGCTAGCGCTTGCGAGTGGAATCGGGTCAATCGATTCGAAAATGTCATCAACGGTCTTATTATAATCCGCGTACTCAGCGTCAATCACGGCTTTTATGGCTTCGAAGGGCACCTCATTGCTATTATCTTGAAGTTTTGAAAGCTCTGCCGTGACTGCGCTACCAAAGACATCTGTGCGTGTGCTCATAAACTGCCCCATCTTCATGAAAGCCGGTCCGAGCGATACCATCTCATCCTTAAGCCACTTGCCAAAAATGCGATCTTTTTCAAGTCGCTCCTCGTTCATCTTGGTTGCAGTTATGTCTGCAGGTGTTTGCGGAGTTGGCGGAGATGTTTGCATGGAAGGCACACCACGGCGCCGTGACATGTTTAACTGGAAGTCGAATGCGAATCGCCATACTTTTACAACTCTTGGAAGATGAACATATTTAGATGGTGGCTTACCACCATGCATGGAAATTACCAATTTAATTGCAATATGAGGTTACAAAAAGACTAGGTAATAAGTGAAAGTAATGATGTCGAATGATGTATATCATCAAATGTAAAGTTCTGGTATACCTCAACATCAATTAAGACACATATTGGTGTGATATATTTAATTGAAAGTGAAGGTATAACCAATAACATTTTGTTGAAGGTTTAAAGACAAGTAACTATCTTCTTAGGCAGTGTTGCATCGCATTATTGTGGTGTCAACTTCTTTCTGAACCACAAGCAGAGGTGTGGTTTAGCTAGCCCACAACATGTCAGATGGTGTAATCAATCAAGACTTTGGAGACTCGCGATACTTACCGGCCATCATTGAGGTATCTAGTCTTATCGTAGGTGTGACAAATGCAACGTTAGAAACTATAGCTTTAGATGATAATCAATATCTCATGGTCGGCGAGCGGCAACAGATACCAAACTCAAGTGGCATCTCGAATAAAACGTACGGACTTTTTGTGGATGCAGATGGTGTCACGATCAATGCAGCGCTTCCTGATCGCACCGTCGGTTTAAATCAATATGCTTTGTATGTCGACGGTGATGTAAAAGTAAGTGGCAACATTCATGCATCTAACATTATACTCGATGCGACCTTTTTGAATGATATGGCATCAATTGCGAGCGCAGCTTCATCGAATCCTTGGCATTCTCTTCCAAACCGAAACACCATATACTTTGATGGCAATGTTGCTATTGCAAATCGCACATATGCAGGGTTAAGTGGACATCCCCTCTACGTCTACGAAAGCGGAGACCGCACCATTCATCATACGCACTTGGCTCTTGAGAACACCCAACTCTCTAAGCTCAATGTCGGAATCATAGGAAATGCTGCACAGTCGCCTGTCATCTTTCATAGTGCAAGTGCGCCCATTGAGTTTAACGTCGGCCGCCCAGACTCTTACTACACAGAGCGATACACAGAACTATATGCAAGCAGTCCAGGTGTCATCACAACACGTCCGTCGGAAGTGCCTCGCTACACACACACAAGCAATGCACCCCACTTTATTATTGATCGTGCTGGCAACGTCGGCATCAAAACCTCCTTATCTCCGACGATCAAATACAACAAAAGATACATTCCCGGCCAAGACCTTGCTGCAATTTACACAAGCAATACGGAGACCATGTCGTTATCTGTACATGGTGCAATCTTTGCAAGCAACATGCTTATATACGATCCAGACACACGCAGCGCAAAAGACGTCCATGAGCTCTTTGCACGTGTTCTTGACAATTTCATGCCTGCAAACCAAGTAAATCCAGGATACTTTGCTCTCGGTGATTACACATTCCCAATTCGTCTCAGTGTGGCATCACCAATAGAAGAATCATATGGATTGAGTGTTGGCGAGGATGCACATTTTAAGAAGGATGTGATCATCGATGACACCATGGAAACGTCAAATGCCATTACGCAATTTTTGTACAATGCACAAGGTGCAACATTTGCATCACCTGTCACCATGGACGATTTACTTACAGTACAGGGCATCCAAGTCAACCAAGGAGGCATCTCGGTTGTTAAAAATGAAGCCGATGGTTCGGTGTCCTACGAAAATGTCCAATTTACAGTTTTTGACACTAGCTACTCTAATATAAACCCTTTTAACGCCGGCTTTACGACTCCGGGCCGCATTGGAGCAGGTGTTTTGGCAAATGAGCCGTCGGATCTCCCCGTGTATTCACAAATGGCGATTCGTCTCCGAGATAATCTTCCAAAAACGTTTGAACTCGAACTCATGGATCTTCGGGATGCTGCAATGACCAAAGTTGCCTTTTTAGGGCACACTCACACAGATCCAACTCTCAATAACGATGGCAGCTTTGTCATAGCCACACCGAGTTCAAATGACAGTCGGTATTACAAACAAACTTACCAAAATCCTTACCAAAACATATATTTGTATCCTGGTCATGACATCAGCACGCCATCTAGCCCTCTCATAAGACCCGATAACCCACCAACTCTTGGCGCATTCGCCATTTCTCGTCTTTCGGGTTGGTCTACTGGACGGGTTGGCATAAACACATTTACTCCCAAAGCTGAGCTACATGTGCAAGGAAGCATCATATACTCAAATGATCTTCTTAAACTTGATCCGATTACCAATGTTACGAGTACCATAGGAACATGGACACGCCATACCATAGTGAACACAAACCCTGCAGATATCGATGTTGTAGGCCCAAGCTTTACCGGCTTAGAATGGACTGATGCAAGTGCGGCACACGTTGGCATTAACACAATACCATCGGCATACTATGGGGCTGTCATTGCAGGGGGTGTTAAGGTCTTGAATGGTCTATATGATGCTGACGATAAAGAAATTGTGTCTTGGACACGAGTTCTGGATGATATTGATGTTGCACCCTCCGGACCGGACATAAACGCACCTAAACTTTACACACAAGGACCAGTTGGCATTGGTGTTTTACATCCGGAGTACGTTCTTGAACTTCAAAATAGACTTGAAGGGGCAACATACATGCGCATGCTTGCAAGCGACGACAATTCAAAAATTGGGATAAAAATGCAAGGGTTCGACAATTCTTGGGTAACACAAGTGGACACGAATAAAATTGCATGGGAAGTTTACGCCGAAACGTTTCCCGCTTCTGCAGGACCTAATGCATCAACTGATATGCTTGGCAAACGTGCTGTTCAAGCAGTATTTAATCCGACAATTAAGACATATCAAGTTTTCGTAAACAAATCGAGTAACATCAATATACACAATAACAATGCATTGTCGAGCTCTGCTGCATTGACCGTGGATGGCACATTGAATGTCATTGGAGATGTGCATATCACCGGCAATTACTTTCAAAATAGCATTATGTCCACACCAAATGTGGCACCTGAAGTATCAATTACAGAATTGACTTCAAGTGATGATGTCATTATCGCAGGAACCAATGTACACATTGTCCCGACAAGTGGGTATGTCTCTATTGGATTTGATAAAACAATTTTGGATGCAACGACCCAGCAGATTGCAACAAGCACTTTGAACATCGTACCATTCCGAGTTCATCAACGGTTGGGTTTCAATGCCGGGTCTCCTGTTGTGATGTCATTGACATCTGCTCAAGACCGTTGCTACTTGGAGTTCGTCAACAACCAAAAGACGCGTGTTTGGATGGGTATGGATGACTCGGGGAGGTTTTCTGTTAGCACGGCAAACTATACGACAGGTGTGATATCTTCAAAGCCTTTCTTGTCGTTCCAAGACCGCTCCACTTATTTCGCAATGGGTCTGAATACACAAAACCCGGCGACAATTCTTCATGTCACCGACAGCACAAGCAGCAATTTGTTTAGGGTAACACGCGAAGTGATGTCCGATGGAAGCACCGGATCGGCGTGCATTCAAATGGAGACGCGAACTCCGACATCGACGCGACGGATGTGGTCTTTTAACGGTCCGAACTTTACGGCATCAGATAGGCTAACACTTGCCTATCACGAAACATCTGAGTTGGAAGGGAAGGAACTCTTTGCATTCGGTAAAAATGGGGCGCTTGGAATTGGCAACATGAACCCTGAGTACGCTCTTGACATCAAAAGCGAGGGGCGCCTTGGCTCGTTGCGTCTTTGGAATAATGATAGTAGTGCTCAACCTCAACTCATCTTTCAAAGCGGTCCTTCAAATGTCTTTGGAAGCGACTCACAGACCGACTTCCGCATGTTGTGTGTCAACAACCGCTTTGAGTTTACTGCACAGACTCTCGGAACAGGGAGTGTTTCTCTTTTCGAGGCAGATGCTTTTGGCAATACCGGGTTCGGTCGCACGCCAGATTCCCGGTATCGTCTTAATGTTCAGGGAGGCATTAACATGAGTGATAAGCTTTATTTGAATGGTGTGCCGTTATTTGACATGATAGAAGAGGGATCGCTGATCTTGAAGGGAACATCCTTAACAATTGCCCCTGATGTAAATGCAGGCGGAAGTTTTCTCGTCAACACGGAACGTACGACCGGAACAGGAAACTCGTTTCAAGTATTTGCAACCCAAGAAAATCAAAATGCATTGATCCTTGACAGTTTAAACCAAGAGGTGCAGTTGAGCTTCCGCACACGCAGTGCAGGACTCGAGCCAACAAGTTTTATATACCGCCAATTTCAGCAAGAACGGCGCTTTGGCCTTGAACTCTTGGCCCCTGCAGGTTCGAATGAGCAGATCACAGCGGGTCATGACGGCTGGTGCAATGTTGTAGGTTGGGAGCCACTTGATCCTCAACGCCCTTATATGTTCACAATGACGCATCATGGTGACATACGTCTTGTATCAAATGACCCCGTTATCACATTTGGACCAATCGATGTTCAAAGTAACCCGTCATCGACTCCAAGTGTTGCCGCAGCATCTATCGGGAAAACTACGGGTGGTGACTTGTGGATGACTGCCGCAGAAGGCCGCCATATTGGCATCGGGACACGTGTGCCTATGGCATCGGTGCACATATACAACGATGTTCCTCACACAACACCAGCGCTATATGTGGAACATTCAGATGATAGCTCTGCACCATTTGCAATCTTCGGCGAGCTTGAGGAACCTGATGTTATATTCATGGCGAATGGACAAGTTGGTATCAATGCAGGATTAGCTCCAACAGAAGGTCTTTTGCTAGATGTGAATGGTGTAGTGGGTGTTGCCGATGGCGATGTTGGAGCTCCTTCCCTTACATTCCGTGACAACAAAGCCACGGGCTTTTACAGACCACTCACTGCATCTGTGGCACTAGATAATGACATTGAATCAGTTGCGTCGTCTGTAAATGGCATCGAGACCCACCGTGTTTTATCGACGGGTGCATTTGCTGTTGGAACAACATCACCTCTAGCCCACTTTCACATTGACACTCAAGATTCTACCTTCCGGACTTCGAATGTCGGGCAAGGTGCTTTGCGAATTGATTACAATTTACAAGTTGCTGCCGGGTCGTCAGTCATGGAGGTCAATAAAGGTAACGATGTACTGTTCCGCATCAACAATGACGGCAATGTTGGCTTCGGCACCAATCCAAATAAACCATTTCACATAGTTACCGATGAGTTTTTGATCGATAGCACAGGCACATTCACTAGCAATGTTGATTTCCTCAAGAACATTATGGTGTACGGCGATGTGCGCTATAAGGGTGTTGTAACGCAAGATAGTGACCGCACAATCAAGACGGATTTGGTGAAGATTGATAACGCATTAGATCGCATTGAAGCCTTAACAGGATACACATATGTGATGGTGGCTGATGCAGGTACCGGCATACGGCACACCGGACTGATTGCCCAAGACGTCGCATCGGTCCTACCAGAGGCGGTGAGCACTCACCCCAACACAGGCATTATGGGTGTGGCATATGGCAACATGATGGGCCTCATTATTGAGGCTATCAAGGAACTAAGAGCCGATGTAAAGCAGCTACAAGCAGTTGTAAAGCCAGGGTAAGCTTGCAAGTCGCCGGTGTGGGCATTCACAAAAATTGACACCCTTCATCAAACTAACAACTGTCAAGTTATACAGCAATGGCGACACCCAAAGTGCATAAGTATGCTACTTTGCAGATGGTGGAGGGTCTGATGGGTGTTTTAAGGGCGCTTGGAGATGTTGTGGATGTGCGGGAGTGGGTGGAGGACCGCATTGAGGCTCTCCAAGACGTGTGCAACTACACAGACATAGAGACGCTGGACGTGCTCGAGCGCATTGAAGAGACAGAGGGCGACTTGGAAATGCTCAAGGGCCAAGCCCTTCCGCATGCTGGGGTGCACTACGTTTCGATGTGTGTGCTGAGCACGTTGGCCGAAGAGGGGGCGCGGGCTTGAAGACGTCATAGCTCAATGAAAGAGCTTAGCATCATTTTTGCATCTGGGCATGAGATCCATGTTTCATTCTAATCGCAGCCAAATATTTAACATTTGGCTGCGTATGCTTTGCTATGATGGTATTTTGGCAAAGCCCAACAAGACGGAGCCCAGCAAGTGCCTCTGTGGCAACGTCCAAAAAATTGACGTCACCCTTTCCCTATACCACTGTCAAGTAATCAAAGATCCTGCCAAAAATGTCGCTCACAATGAGCCACAACATTCAGGTGAACGCAAAGTCGTTCGAGGAGCTAGAGGCTGTCATGGCTCAGATCCGTGAGAAGTTCGGGGTGTTTCGGTTCACGAGCATGGACATGACGCTGTCGCTGACGAGCAATGTGGGCATGATGAGGTCGATGGAGGTTGCTCGGTCGGTGGTGGCTGCGCGTGCAGTGGTGGCTGCGGATGCGCCTTCGACTGTTGCTGCCCCTTCGGCTGTTGCTGCCCCTTCGGCTGTTGCTGCCCCTTCGGCTGTTGCTGCCCCTTCGGCTCCGGATGTTGCAGATGACACCGTAGAGAAGGCGATGGACGCAATCGTGCCGAACAAGGACTCGGTCTCGCTGTCGACCTTCGACTACCACGACGTAGTGCGTGTCTCGGAAGCGGAGCGTCGTATGCGGCTGCAGCGGGCGATCGGCTCCAAGGGCCGCAAGGCCGTTCTGGCTAAGCTCAAGTATTTGGTGGATGTGACCGGAACGCCCACACAAGTCCTTAAGACCGTCGAGAAGGAGCGCCACCGCATCTACGAGGCCGACTTGCGGTGGATGGTTGTGTCCACGTAACTTTCACAACACATACGCAAAAACAATAAAAGCCAAAAACATGCATCACTTTTGCACTTGCACGTGGGCGCCTTCTTTTTGATGTGAATCTACCTATAGAGTTGCATTACAGAGCGACCATGAGCCAAGGCAAGCCAACCACGTCCATAAAGGACCTGACGCGCATCATGGAATCTGTCGTCCTTTCAAGAAAAGGTAGCCCTGGCACGCGTGTCAATGTTGCAGCTTCGCTGTTGGCGATGCGCTCTGCTTCGGCGTCCATGTACATGGCAATACAACCAAATCCCTCTCAGAAGGTGGTCTTCAACAAGAAGATCAAGCCTGACGTGGTGCGCAATTTGACGAGCATCAAAGGGCACCTCGAGGAACAGATTGCCTACATGGAGTCGCAAAAGCGTGAGGCCCTTCGATTGGATGGCAACCTTACGGACTACGACCTTTTTGTCGTTGTATCCGACTTGAGCCATGGGTACGATGCGATCGAGGCCGACATCGAGGCGCTGGGCGCGATACTTGCACGCTTGTCAACCCATCAACGCATCGTGTACAGCGACGCAATTCGCTTTGGCAAGATACAAACTAAGTACAATAAGTACTACCGCAAGATGTGGGAGAATGCGCGCGAGGGTGAGCACGGGGCGACGTGGGCCATTGCTCTAATGCGTAAGCTGTGCGGCATTGTCACCATGGCACTAAAGAACACGTCGGCAAGTAAGGTGTTTGGACCGTCGATGAAGAAAAAGTAGGGATGTGGCTTATCTCATCAAATACACAGAAAGAAGATCATGCACTCTTCGATGATGTGGGTCTTGTAAGTGGCGTTGAGAAGCTGGGCAGCAATCTCTCTGGCCTTTTCGGCATTGTGGCCAGCGCTGGCTGAAGAGCACTTTATTTCACTTAACAGCTCGGACTCTGTCCTCCAATGTCGTGCGCGTTCAAGGAACGCCAGGTGGACGACACTGCTCAAGAGCTCCTTGATTTTTATGATTGCACCCTCATCGCTGTAACAACGGCCGTCCTCAAGCACGCGCCACCCCCGGCGTGGTATGTAGGACCAAGCGTTCTCAAACATCTTGTGCACGACCATGGCGATGTCATGGTGTGCTTGCGCCCCAAACTCGAGAGCGAAGTCGATGAGGCGAGTGATTTCTTCTGTTGACATGCTTGACGTCCTTACCATGCATTGTGTTTTATGCCCTTAAGTCTTGATCACCATCCAACTTCTCGGTGTTCTTGTGTACTGTCAATGGCGTTGCTATTTCGGTATCAAGTGCCTTGACGGCATCCCCGGGCTTAACGAGCAGATTGTAGTGGACACGGCTGATGCCTATTATAACACGCCCGCCGATTTTGAGCATGCCTGCATGCTCGCCGGCCTTGATTGGCATGCCGGGCACCGCATCAATCTTAGCGCCAAACATCGGCTTCCATGTAATAGTGACCGTTTCGCCGCCCTCTGCCCGGATGGAAACATGAATGCCCTCCGCAGTGCGATCGATGCCTTGTACGATGCCGCCGATCGGCCAGTACTGGTGTTGTTGATCGATCCAGCGAACGTGCATGGTAACGAGAAAGCGGCCCGATGCAGCGTCATAGTCGAGCGTGTCCACAATGCCGCTGCATGGTGAAAATAGCAAATTGTCTATGTTATCGTTTTTGGAAGGTTTCGGAAATCGGAAAATCCATATCAAGGCTACAAGGGTGGCAACATACAATGTCAAGACGACATAGAAAAGCCAGCATACATTCCACGATGCCATAAGCATGAAAAGGCCAAACACAGATGTGGCAATGAAGAGGTATCTTGCCTCTTGAAATGTCGCGGTGCTGAACATGGGAGGTAGTCTCTAAGTATATTAAAACCCTAGGAGAAAATGCTCATGGAAAAGCGATGCCCTACATGTTGGGCTTGGTGTGCCTCAAAAATCGACATGTTTGGTTCTTACTTTTCGCATCAACTCACAACAAAAAGATGTGGAACTCGTTGAACATTGATATACGATGCAAGATTCTAAGCCACATGGACGCAAATGATCGCATGAAGATGTGGGTGGTTGCTGGCGAAAAAGCCACCATTGGACGCATATTGCATTCCGAGCATGTGCATGACGTCCGTTATATTGCACGGATGTGGGCGTCCATTGGACGTGATGCATCCATCGAAGCAGCTATGGAGGACATCGTGGGTGTATGCACCATGATTTGCTCGGCGACCTATCAAGGGTTTGAGTACAAGGGTCGACGCGGTAAATCTGAGATCGAGAACGTCCCTCTCATGTTACGTGCATCGTGGGCTGCTGCAGGCTCTCAAACTAAGATGTTGCTTCAGCTCATTTGCGAGATGCCGTCGGGTGCAACCTTTGATGATATATGGTTGCCGATTGTGGACAACGACGACGAGGCCATGGCCAAACTTTTACTTTCCATTCGGGCAACGCCTTCTCGGCGGGCATGTTGGCACATGGGGCGGACGGGTGCGCCCAAGGTCGCAAAGGCAGTCTTACATGACGTGGATGCATGCAATGCGGAGCACATTAAAACAATATTGTCTGGTTGTGTGCATGCCGACCGGGATGTGTCTGGCCCCTTTCGCGTCACGGATATTATTGCCAAATGTATGTTTCGTGAAATCCTAGGGCTTAAAGGTCACATGCTAGCGTTTAATGACCTTGCAGACATTCTGGATGTGATCATTGCCAGGAAGGCGCTGTTGAAAAATGAGGGAACTGGTGCTAATTTCGAGTACATGTGGTTTACTCAATTTCTTCTCGAGGAATATTCCGTCCATGGTCCGCATCATAGCCAATTGCTAAGCTACTTTGCTGGTCACGTGATAAGATTACATGACGAGGAGCTTCTTCATTACATTATTCATGCAAGTGTTGAGTGGGGCTTGTGGACGCTCACCGAGACAATGTTGTGGACAGCATGTGCGCATGGAACAGCAATGGCGGTTGAGGCGTTGCTTGGAGTGCCGAACATTGCGGCGGAAGTGTCGCCCCCGGCCTATTTCTGGGCCGTACAGAACGAGAGCGAGATTGAGCGCGCAGCGATCGTGACGTGTCTGCGTGCGGCATACGTGCCCATTCAAGACGACACGAACGACAGCGGCCTTGAGGCGGCCGTGCTGATCGACAATCCGTCCATTGCCCTATCCTTCTTGGAGTGGGGGGCCGACGTGACCTTGCGGGCGTTTGGGCGTTGCCGTTCGGCCGAAATGAGGGCGCTCCTCAAGATGTACGTCCCCCCTGATAGGTTGAGCGAGTTCGAAGCCAATGCGAGGTATGAGCTGTGCGGGCGGGAGCTGCCTGCACATGCCACCTATGGGCACTAGAGGCCAATGTGTCGTTGTTCAAGCATGTGCCGGAACATGGCTTCATCCCAAATCGGCTCAACAACCTCACTTTGGAATATGAGCTCTTTATTGTTGTGGCTGATTAAATGACGTAATATGGCGATACCGAGGCACCTTTCATATGGAAAGCTCATGAACTCGTCAAATGCAATGGTGTCGATGCGGCATCCCATCTTGTTAATGTTTTGGTACTTGCTGATCGCGATGTGCGCATCCGGGTCAGCATTGATGTGGGCCATACCGGCCTTATCGAAGCTGCCAACATCAATACCACACTCTTTCTCTATGACATGTGTGATGTCGATGGGTGCATGCTTGGCGAGGTGAACCTTGGTGCGCTCATGAGCAAAGAGTTGCACCATGCGGGCATGGGATTCGTGTTCAAATGCAATAACATATGATGCCGCATCTTTTTCATTTGCCCCTCTGGTTGTTGTCAACGACATCCATGTACTACGTTCGATACTTTGCAGCACATAAACGGGAGGCAGTTCCGATTTGCCAACGATAGTTGTTGGGCGGTCGCGAGACATGCGGGCATGGCATCGAATCGTCCTGCGAGAGACCAACATTGTTAATTGTTACAGTGGTTAATATACCCACATCCTTAAATCATACTACGAGAGGAGATAGCGCAATGTTACACCTGAATGGCTTTTGAGTGGTTATATATATGCTCTATCGCAAGAGCGAATATGCGATCTTTGAGGCATTTTAAAATGAAAACGTTGTAATTTTTAAATGACACGCATATGGTGTGATTTCTTAACATAGAAAATCATTTTTATTACCATGATTTTTTTATCTTCTCTATGCGACCTTTGCACACTTGCTTGTTCCTAGAAGGAATGTGCCCCACTTGAATGAGACACCGTACTCTTTTTGTTGGTATCCGACATAGTCAATGAACCCATAAACAAGCACTATGAGGGATATGACAAAAAGCGATTTATTGAGGGCGATGAGTTTATCATTTTGGGCTTCTGTAATCATGTCGCGTTGCTTATAGTAGTTTCGCTGGGTATTAATAAAGTAGATTACGAGAACCAATCCAAAGAACACTAAGTTTGGCATGAGCTTGCTCTTGGACGATATGACGAATAGAATGTAGATTGCGAACGCCATTTGCAGAGTGTCTATGACATTGCCACTGCTCCAATCATTTTCGGCTTTCTTATTAATTTCATCATTGAAACTCCACCCACCCTCAAGCATAATGAAGACGAAAATTAGCAATACACCTAGGGCATGACGGAAGTACTTGGACTCGGTTAAAAGTTTTTGCATTTGGCACGATAATATTTCATTGATGTACCCACTTGTTATAACGGCATAGATCAGGAAAATAAAGGCAAACCGCGACAAAAACACATCCATTTCTATTTCTATATACTAGATACAATAGAAAAATGTATGTGTTGTTATTTTTGTTGAGTCTATCGTAACTTTATCGAAAATTTGATTGAGACTTATTATCGGGTTATTTTTAACTCATACAATATGTCGTTCCCCATCGTCATTTGCGCTTCCGTTGCCATGGCTTTCTCGTTCGGGAAGCGGCACCTTTTCAAGGGTCGCAAGTCGTACAAAAAGTCTTACAAGGATGCTTTGATGACGGGTCTTTAATAAAACTCTTTCAAGGCACTTCCACCTGAACTACAACATGATTGGCACTGGGTCTCCTTCACTTAGGGATTTCGCGCGAAAAGAGGACCTTAGTTTTCTTCGTGCACTGATTTGGTGTGCCTATTAAGAGTATATTGTCGATTAGTAGTGAATTTGCATGACTCACAATTGGTTGATTTTGATTGCATGATACACCACATTTTCCCCTGCATATTGTTGCTCTAAAGACAACCATTCATTATGCGGAATAGCTGGGGAATCAAAGTGTCGGCCAATCATTGTATCGGGGAGGTTACCGACAGTGTAACCATAATGCATTAAAATTGTGGAGAAGTAGCACTCAACGTAGCCACTACATTTCCCAAGGTTAAACTTGAGGGCACCCTCAATGGAACGACGTGACATTCGCATGACGGGAATAAAGATTTTCCATTCCTTCGGAGTTTTCGCTGCACTTGCGATATTACCAACTAAGCGGCCCCACATCCAATAGCGCAAGGGTTTCCATTGCTCAAAATGATAGCCCATGAGGTCAATATCCTTGTGTTCCGGGCTACCGTTGGCCAAGAGGAGCGTGTCCCCCCAATGACCACAACATGCGACGTCGTACTCAATAAGCCATACATGCTCCCAACAAGGAACACGAATGTTTAGAGCTTCGGCGACGATGACCATCATGCTCTCGCATGTATCGTAGCCTTTAGTGTGCAAGCAGTTTATCGCACGGCATGCATGCTCTGTAATAGGGATGACGTATCCATCGTCTTCATCGACTACTTTTTGAGGAATAGGGTTGTTGGTCACATCCCATAACAGAAACACGGACTCTCTGCCGATGTCTTTAACCATGCGCCGGTATTGAGACCAGAAGGGTTGTCCGTAGGCATGGGCGCGAACTACAACAGGTGTCTTTTTTAAGCTCATACGGTTGCTTTAGATTGAATGAAAGAGATAGATCTAGTAACGGCGGGCGCATGTGACTCGTTCCAATCAAGGATCGGTATGGGCGTGGACATGGTTAGTTTGTTACCTGATGCAACGATTTTACGACACATGAATCATCACCATGCACTGATGTGTATGGAAGAGAAGGCATGCATTGTGCCGCACTGTCAATGTAGCTATTTTGCCCATTTATCATTGCATCAATCGGATCGTTCCATCAATTATTTCGTACACGTCATCGAAATGATTGAGAATGTTGTTGTCATGCGTCACACATAATACAGTCTTCTCTTCGAGGATGTGCATCAACAAAGACATGAGCACGTTTTTGGTGCTTTCATCCATTGCGGATGTTGGCTCATCGAGGAGGATGATGGGAGGATTTTGTAAGAGAACACGTAGGATGACGATGATCTGCCTTTCGCCTCCAGACAGCCTTGATCCGTTCTTGCCGGCCATCGTATTGAGGCCATCCGGAAATCTCTTAAAGTGATCTTGCAGTTCTAGACGACTAATCAGATTATGAACATCCTCATCCGTGGCTTTAGAACTTCCGTACCTGATATTAGCCATTAAAGGGCGATTGAAAAGGATTGAAGATTGCTGAATGTAACCAACACGTTCACGCACAAAGGCATCCGAAAGGTTAGAATAGGGTAAACCATTAATGTATATCTCACCGGATGTAGGCGCTACATACTTCATCAAAAGTTTCAAGATCGTCGACTTTCCACCGCCGATGGGTCCAACAATCGCAACATTTTTGCCGCAACCGATGCGGATGTTAATGTCACGAATTACGGGCTCTTGGTGCCCTTTTGGGCCGTATTCATACTGAATGTCCTTCAAAATGATACAGTCGGTAGTCTGAATGGGATTAGCGGTAGTTTTGGTTTGTGAGGTTAAACCACCACCAAATGAGTCGAAATATTGCAAAGCATCTTGCAAGGTACCATAGCGAAACAAGAGGTCCTTGAACTCGCTTGTGTGCTTGACGACTGTGTTAAAGATAAATAGCATGATGATAAAGATGGACACCAAAACAGCATTGCCAATTTTTTGTTGGTTGTACAAAAGCATACATCGTTTCACAAAGAAGTAGATTGTGGCCATGAAGATGACAAGGAATGTGAACTTGTAGAGCATTGAGCATTTTAATGCGCTCTTTCCGTACACCTTGTATCCATTCTCAAGAGACCTTAGCCGGTTGTTTTCATGCTCATAGTTATTCATGTTGAGAACGGGGACTATATTTCGTAACATGTCATCGATTTCTTCGTAGATCTGATTGTAGTACTTTTCCCGCGTTCGTGAAATAGCACTGCATGCAAACATGCTTTTAAAAGTTAGGACTACGATGCAAAGTGTGACAAATGCAATCATCGCGGAAAGAAGCCAATCTATTGTGGCGAGGTAGCCGACCGCAATTGTGTACATGAGAATGTATGGTATAAGGTCTTCTTTCCAAGAGTCCATGAAGTTGTAAAGGAGTGGGGCAAACCGAATGAGCTTTGCAATGATCTTGCCACTTTCTAAGTCTTGCGGGTTGTTGGTGATTCCTTGTATGATATAATTGAAGCAATATTCACGGATGTATGTGTGCATTTTTGGATACAAGTGAATCTCAAGATAGTCATTAATAAAGTAAAGTGTTTGCACGAGAAAGAGTAAGAGAATTACAGGTAAAATAAATTGATATACTGGTGACTTTTCATGGAGACCGCTTATGATCTTGCCGTAATAGTGCGGTAGAACAACATCACTAATGGGCATGGCCATGATGCTTAAAGAGTAAATAACGAATAGAAGCGGATTTTGCTTGATGAATCCCGCAAGGATGCTCCGAATGCATAGTGTCATACTGAGCGCTATAGAGGAAAAGGAGATTATTAACGGGATATGTTTGATCTGGCATACACAGATGATGCATGGCACCAAGTTACCTTTTGCATGACGGGCTTGACGAGGCCATTAAGGGCTTGACGTGGCCATGACGCCCTGCGGGCCGCGCGCCCATTTGGGTCGCTATGTGATCATTGTCAATCCATTCCAGTAAGGCTTTTGTGGATAGACGGGGGCGCAATACCAGAAGGGTCACAAGTTACCGTAGGGCATGACGTGACCATGACGTGACCATGACGTGACAATGACGTGACAATGACGTGACAATGACGTGACAATGACGTGACAATGACGTGACAATGACGTGACAATGACGTGACAATGACGTGACAATGACGTGACAATGACGTGATCTCTTGTAAGATTGCATAAGAGCAGGTCAAAATGGTCGAGCCGTGTGTACCGCAGCTGTGTTTGCGAAGTGGCTACCATTTTGGGTGATTGCTATCTTAGTCCAAAGATCCTCGCCTTAAAGTACTTTATGGATGACGCATAGCATTCGACAACCTTTGGGCATGACAGGCTTGACGTGGCCATGACGCCCTGCGGGCAGCGCGGCCTTTTAGGCAGATACATGCAAAAAAGATGACCGTACATTGTAAGGGATAATTGTGTAATAGACATCTACACTTCAACCTCGGGGCCATGGAAGATGAAGTCGTGGATCACGGCCCCCTTCTTTGCACCCAGAAGTGGTATAGACTTGAGGCGAGCGATGCGATCTGTGCGGCTGATAGGTCCCATCTCGTTGATGAAGGCGCTCATGGATGGCCATACTTTGGTGATCTCGGCCCCTAGCTTGATGGAGATCCCTGGAACTTGAGAGACCATGAGTCTCCAACAAAGATCAGGAGTTATGTTTTTTCCACGGCGTGCTTGAACGATTAACGCAGCTTCATGGTTGGTTGCGGCGGCGCCACCTCTGTTTGGGCTTGCAAGGAGGTCAGTTGGGTTCTTTGCGACCCTTGCCGCAAAAGCAGCGATGAAGGCAGCTGTTTCCTCTGTGTTGCGAGTGCCGAAGACATGAATGCCATCTCGGTAAAGTGTGTTGAAGATCATGCCTTGGAGGGCCGCTGTGGCTATGGGACCGGTCATTCGTGGAGCGTCTTGCAGACACCAGTTATTGACTGGGGACAGACCCTCAAGTATGTATGTGATGCGGTGTGCAGGGTAATGCGCCAATAGCCTTGCTTTTTGCTCGTGGTACCTGCCGTCTTTCATGCTAGCTGCGAGATCGGCGATGGTCTTGCGCTCAAAGGCCCACACGGCCGTTTGGATGGGCTCGATTGTGGCGTCTGCATTAGGAATGTTTACTTCAATAAGAATATCGGCCATGTCAAGGGGGCGCACAATCACTTGATCCCCGAATATCTCGGCAAGTCGAGACTCTCGATTGTCAAGTATGATGCGCGACATTATGTGAGTTTGTCGGTATGTAAAAATAGGTGTGTTGCCTTAAGTGGCGGCTACTTACTCTTTGACTTTGCTTTGCCATCGGACTTAGTCTTGGCATCGGACTTGCTCTTACTCTTGCTTTTTGGCTTGATCTTCGCGGCATTCTTAGCCTTCTCTTTTGCCTCTGCTGCAGCCTTGTAGTGTGCCTTCATGGCATCTAGCACCACTTGAACTTGCTTTGAATCATATGGAGGGCTTCGTTTTGACTTTGCATAAGCTAGATGCTTAGCCATGATGGCATTGACGAACTCGATCTCATGAGGTTGCATGATGTGCTTCTCTACCTCAGCTCTGTTCTTCTTCCGCATCTTTGCATAGCGGAGAATGTCGTTGCTTGGAACGCTTGGGCTGATCTCACTTGATGACGACTCGGATGTGCTCTTTGTGGGTGGTTTGCATACTTTTTTCCTGCCAACACGAACACAGTTCATGTTTGGTGCTCTATATGTTGAGCGCGTAATGATAATGGGCTGTTGTCGTAAAAATCATGCTTTGCCATCTTGAAAGATCAATCGATATTGATCTTGAATCTTGATTGTGTGGCGCATCTCAGAAGCAATCCGCTCCTTTTCAGCAATCGTGAGTGTGTTGAAATCAAGTGTCATTATAAATGAATGCCGAATCAACGAAATGGTTAACGGCACTCCGAACAACTTTGCTAAGATACGATTCGCATATTTGTTGAATGAGCGTGGTATGTCAAACTCATGCCCATCCGGCTTAACAAATAAGTATTCGCGTGGGCGTTTGTTAAGGCTTAATGCAATTTCTTCGCACAAAGCACTTGGCAATGTTTTTTCAAAAGTACCATGAGATGCGGCAGTCTTGTATTCACTAAGCACGAGTTTGCAACTATTCTTTGCCATGTGAATATAGTTCGCGACGGGCTTGCTTGGCACAACTTTGTACAATCGGACTGCATTGAAGTCGGATCGCAGTGGGTAGATGTAAGTGTACATGCCAAGGAGAAGCCGTTCCACACTGCCTTTTTGAAGAGTATCACGCTTCTCTACTATTTTTGAGTACTCAACATACCCTTTTTGTTGGCGGTCGGTGGGCTCGTTCTTTTTGTATCGATCAATCACAACTTGATCTGCATTGCTAAATGCTTCAAACCACTGCTTGTGTGCCGCTTCAAGCTGCTCTTTAAGTTTTGGAACGTATCGGAACAATGATAGGACAATAGAGTATCTACTTTTCAAAGAGGTATCTGATTTCGATATGTCAACCATTTTTTTTATCGACGATGGTGCATCTTTAATGATATCGAACATGCTTTTATTAAGTGTTTTCTCTAAAAACCTTATGTGATCAATGTAGTTTTGTTTTGTGATACTTGCCAAGTCTGAACTTTGTATATACATCGTAAGATCATTTGTACTATCGTACATTTGCTTCATGTTACAATCTGACTATAAATAATAAAACAAAAGCCGCTTTGAACGCACACAAATTAATAACTTGCTTTTTTTATGGATAATATTCAAGTAGTTTTAGTACTAGTTTATTCGAAGCATTTTTAACCTATATTATTCGAAGCATTTTTAACCTATATTATTCGAGGAGTATTCAACACAAATCGTATCCCCCTGACCACTCTCGCGCGAGAGTGGTCAGGGGGATAGAAAGTGTATTTGTTTCTCCTCGAATAACCAACCTTACTTCTTCCTCGAATAAACTCCCTTTAATATTACTTGAATTAATAAGATAAATTAAATCGTTTATAAAAGTGCGTCAAAACTCCTCGATTTAAAGCATAACTTTATATAGCTATATACCTCTGAGTGCTGCTCTCACCATGTCTTATACACATGTCATACATATCGGGGACATCCACATACGAATCGGTAACGAAGAATGTGCCCGTGTCCAAGAATATACATCAGTATTCAAAAGACTCGCCACTGACCTTGCAAAACTACCATGTATTCAAAATAATGCGGCACTGATTGTGGTGTGTGGAGATGTGTTTCATAACAAAAACAAGCTTGAACCTCATACCGTAAAATTATGGAATCGGCTTATGAAGGCACTTACATCCATGGCACCAGTTGCCATTATATGTGGCAACCACGACTACCGTCAAGAGGCGCCGCATGCCCCTGACCTTATAGATGTGCTCATGAACTCATGGGGTGACTCAGCATACCCATGTACATACTTGAAAGACACGGGGGTCTACAACTTTAATAACATAGACATTGGTCTCGTGTGCATTAAAGACACGCTGAACTCTCTAAGCACATCAGGTATGATCGCCGATCTACCCGAGTTTCCCATGCCAAACGAGTCAAGCAAAGCAACAACCAAGATCGCACTATTCCACGGCACAATCACACAAAGCGCACTTCCCAATGGCCAGCTCATGGCCGCAGGCAAGGGCTACCCTCTCGAATGGTTCAAAGGCTACGACATCGTCATGCTTGGTGACAACCACAAGCAGCAGGTCAATAAGAGTGCATGGGGCATGCCTTGGGCCTATCCAGGCTCACTTGTCCAACAAGACATAGGCGAGCCAGTACAGGGACACGGCTACATCCTATGGAACGTGGAAACACGTACAGGTACTGCACATCACATATACAACACATATGGTCGCATGAAGGCACGACTCAAGGATGGGGGTCTTCAAGTCCGTGTTGATCATATGCACTACGTGCCAATTGAGAACGTTGCATATTTGCCTTGGTTTCCTAAACAACCATGCATTGCTGTTATTGGAAACATAGGCGTTGAGGTTCCCATAGCCGCAATATTGTCCAACTACGGCATTAAGCCATGTGAGCTCAAGACAACCGCTATGCTAGCCAATGAGATCATGGAAGGCGATGGCAACACAGAAGCAGAAGATGCCACCAACGTGGATGGCCTTGTTGCAGAGATTGCAAACCTAAACAATCCTCAACGATGGCTAGAATACATAAAAACAAAGGATGCTGATCTTGGTCAATCGATTGCCAATATGCAATGGATGGAGAATCCCGAGAAGATGATCATGGATGTGGTTCCTATGTCGCTAAATGCCGCAACCGAGTTGGTAACTACAGTGAACAACACCCGGATGAAGTTGCAAGATTTGTGCAGTACCCACCAACGTATAAGTGCACAAGTAGGCAACACGACATCGAAGGTGACGCTAAAGCACATGAGATGGTCATGGGTATTTTCGTATGGCCAGCACAATTGGTTCTCTTTTGAAACGATGGAGGGTAAGATTGGCATTCTCAATGGCCCCAATGCGAGCGGCAAGTCGTCGTTTATAGATGCCCTATGCATCGGCCTATTTGGCGAGCCCAACCCCAACCGTCAAATGAACAGTAGCAAGAAGATGTCGGGTCACTTTATTCACAACCAACGTCCTGCTGGAGGTGCATCATCTGCCATGCATGTCGACATCATCATGGAGGTCGATGGCACCGAGTACGAACTGATTCGCAAGTTTGGCGTTCAGACCGATAAGAGCGAAAGCAAGGTGCTCAATGCCGATCTATACAAAATCGAAGTGGAAGACAATCGCCGAATCAGAAGCAACTACAAAAGCGGATCAACGACCGTAAACGAGTGGGTCGGAGAACATTGCGGTACCATCGACGATGTGCTGAAGACCTCGATCGTGACCCAAATGGACAATAACAACTTCTTCTTTGCAAAAGCTGATGAACAAAAGCATATTATAGATCATGCGGTTAATCTCAATGCCCTACAATCATTTGGCAACATTGTCCACGAAGCTCTCCTTGGTCACAATACGATCATTAAGATGGTATCCACAATGATCGGAACATCTCAACTAACGATTAAAAACGAGTTAATTTCCACCGAAGAAGAGATTGATGCGTACAAAAAAGAACGCGAGCGCTTACAACATCAAATCAACACAGGCGAGCAAGAGCGAGACTCTTTGGCTGCCCAAGCAGGTGTGTTCATCGACAATCCTCCAACACTCTCACTCAAAGACCTTCAAAATAAGTTGCTGACGTACCCAGCTTACACATTCGCTCCGCCGTTTGCAAACGCAAATAGTGAAAAGCAAAAACTGATCGATCGGTTGACATTGATACACCACCTCATCAAGGCCATAACGAATATACCATCCACATTTACCATGAATAACCATGATCTAGATGAAGAGTCGGCCGACATTGATCACCTTAAAGATACCGAGGCCACAATGGCTTTTGCCTATGAAAGTCACATTGCCAAAAAACCCTATGGGGCACGCCCAATTGACACAATCATGCACAACCTACAACTTCTAAATGTGTGGTTTGACGATCATGACGAATGGCTGAAGACTCCGGGAGCAGCAAAGAAAGAACTCAAGCGAGCACTCATGGCTCAACATGATACCGAAAACGCATATGAAGAATGGGCAAGCCAAAAGGTTGAAAGAGTGGATCTAGACAACGACGAAGAAGCCCATGATGGCCTAACATGGCAAAGCAAGGTCGACGCATTCTCAATCATCAAAGCCAAATTTGACAAAAACAAACAAAAGTATGCCATACACATTTCAAACACCATCACACCTGAGCGAACAAAAGACAAAGAGTCCAGATGGATCGAAGAGCTCACCAAGTATGAAGAGACAGTGAGTGTGTGTGAGCAAAACGAGTGGACCGACTCCTCACAGTGCAAAGACAATGCTGCTCAAACTCGGGCATACTTGGTTAAGCGAAAGGAATGCGAGGGCACACTCGCAAGAGAACAAGCCGAATGTGATAGGCGCAATGTCGAATGCTCGCTACATCCGAACTGGACGGTTGAGAAGTATGCATGGGAGTGTAGCGCCAAGCGCTTTGGAGACATCGACACCGCGACGCTAAAGATGCAAATCACCGAACTCCGTCAACAACTTGAGCAACGCACCCAAATCGACCAGTTTATCCAAAAGTCCACAGAGGCACTTGAGGACATGCACTCAGACGGCTGGGACACGGAATGGGCCACATGGAAAGCACGCCTTGCTCGCGCCGAGAAACACAACTGGAGAAACACCAATGTGCTATTGGAGCAACTTCAATCCTTCGAAGACAAGCACATGAGCCACCGTCTTCTTACGACGCAGCTCGTCGTTCTTCAAAAGGAAAACCTCGAGCTGCAATCATGTCCTTTCAATGACACATGTAATGCATGCCGTGCAAACCCGATGCACATACGACGCCACAAAATAGCAGCCGACATCGAACAGATTACTCAAGATCTTGTCGACCTCGGCTCTCTGGAGGAGATTGATAAAGTGCGAACCTATCTTCGCAAGGGCATCGATTGCATTACATACATTGATGCCCATCGGCAAGAAGTAGAACGCAAGCACTCGGAGCGCACGAAGGCAATCAAAGATCACGAACAAGTTGTTCTGCAAAACAAGAGGCTACTCACAAAGATTCCCTTACGCCTTGAGATCGAGGAAGCCCTCGAAAAGGCAATATCAAAACATGAAGCGTTTACACTATTTCAAGCCCGCAGTGTCATGCTTTCTGCCAAGTTCGAACGCCTTGAGGCACTTAATGCCGAGATGGTAGCTTTTGAGGCGACCGTTGCAAAGCTCAAAAAGAAGCTCGATCGCATGCAAACCGAGGAGGAACTCCTGTCCACTCTAGAATATTGGGAATCTGGCGTAAAGGCTACGTCATTCATCGAATTACACAAAGAGCATATTGAGCGGGAGTGTGCCGCATGGGAAACGGCAAGAAAGCAATGGGTTGCCCAAGAAGCATGGAATATAATGAAGGAACAACTCGAGGCCGGCATCGCCAAGATGGAGAATGACATAGTTGCGGTCCATAAGGCTGCTTATGCTGCATGGTTGCAAGCTGGAGTCGGTATCCAAGTGCAACGCACGACTACCCATGAGCGCATCGCTAAAATAGAGAGCTTTATTGCCAATGTCGAAGAGAAGCGCACATTGCACACTGCACTTATTGCCGAGCAAGAGCTTAGCAACTCCTTTGTCGAATGGGAAGCTCAAGAGAAACTGTTAAAGACCGAACTACATACTACACGTTACCGACTCTATAAACTTGAAAGTGCTGATCTCGAGGCTAAACTTACCGCTATTGGATCTATGGAGGATGGAATACAAAAGCATGCACGCACAAAAGCCGCAATTGCTTGGTACGAGTATCAAGCACTAAAGGAGACGTTGATATCATGGAATGCACGTTTGTTTCACATTTGCGGCATCATAGACCAACATGACCGTGATGCATCACGTTATGGAAACCAAGAGCGAACATTAGCCACTCTCAACCAACTCTGGAATGATTGGAGCCGCCGTCGCGACCTTCTTACTAAGCTCGATGAGCGACTAGTTGGCGAACGTGGCAGAGGCAAAGGCGTGGGGTCCACCGGCACCGATACATTCAAAGAGTGGGTTTATGTGTCTTACGTTCTTCCGATGATCGAGCGTCGGGTCAACCGCTTCCTTATGGACATAGATGACATTCGTCTGTGCATAACTTATCGCGCAAAGAACCTTCAATACTCTGTGATCGATCGGGGCAATGAGACCTCCTTTGCGGCTAGCAGTGGCTATCAACAATTCGTAATAGGCCTGGCAATGCGCCAAGCTCTTGCAGCTGTGGGTGGCGCAGGAAACAATCTACAACACATGTTCATCGACGAAGGCTTCACGGCATGCGATGCACAGAACATTGAAAAGGCCCACGATGTCCTACGGCTTCTTATCGGCATGGGCAAGTACAAGAGTATCCTTCTCGTAACACACCTCGACAGCATCAAAGAAGCCATTCCTTTAAAAATAAACATTGTTCGCGATAACTCCTTCTCAAAACTATGCTACGGCTCAGAGTACCCTGTCTTTGATGCAGGCGTTCCGCGGCGTGGGCGTCCCCGTCGGGTGGTTGCAGTGTAGCCGGACATGCCGGTATGGTATCTTTGAGCTTTATGTGTGCGAACCATGGAATTATTGAACATTACCATACTATGATGGACTCATTTTTGTATGCAACGACACACCAAGGTCGCGCGGCCCGCAGGGCGTCATAGCCATAATAGGCCCAAACTGATACGTCAAGCCTGAACTTACTCGTCTTGTTGTTATGTCTAAGATCAAAAAATGGTCTCACCGTGGTGTAGTGTAGCCAATGGAGATAATACAAAGAGTCGCAAAGGAAAAGTACCTCAAGCTTCGCGACTGGCATCGCAATACACTCGAGGTCTTCACGAAACACTTGACGGCCAAGGAACGCACCGACTTGAAGAACTGCTTTCGAGCAAAACTAGTCAAGAGCGGCGCAATGCTCCCTCATCTAGGCGCGGTCATGTCAATGAACACCGAAACTGCCATCTATATCACCAATGTCTATCAACTGCTAAAACGGTCACCGCGTGTGCCGCATCGCATGATCGTAAATCGCTTTATACGCATCGATTCGAGCGATCAAGTACTTACAAGCAACAGCCAATCATGGCCGCCATCAGACGGGTTTGTTTTGCCCCACATATTGCCTATGGCAACAACGCTACGTGAGGCATTTGCCATGCAGTGGACGTTCAGATATGACAAAAATGAGGGCGATCAACCTAATGCACCATGCTGCATGTTGCGCATAAAGGTTCATGCTGGAGCCAATGCTTTCTTTTGGGGACCACCCCCCACCCCGGATGCCAAAGACATTTCGCGTATGGCCAAAGAGCTCTTCGAGAAGTACCAACTTGAATATGAAGTTCTCTTGATGCCCCACACCCTTCGCGTGACCAAGGTTGGCGAGCGCAACATCTGCACGGGAATCCTTCCCGAGTATGCCGATGGCATCAAGATCGATCATGTCCAGCAAAAGTGGTGCAAGATACCCGTATACGATTGTGAGCTTGAGCCCATCGAACTTGTTTGCGTGATGTGTGCGTCGAAAGAGATCACCCAGCAATTGTGTGGTAATGCCAAGGCTGTCGTTGGAAACAACCTATTGTTATCACCCCCTCACACTGATGTAAGCCTAATGAAGCGCATTCGTGCCGCCGTTAAGAATGGAGATGCAGCATGGGTTCCTATCTCGAGTGGAAAAGAGGTCACAGAGCATCTAAAGTTTATGCATTCATCCATCAAATGGACGGACATAAACATCAAACACCTACCAAAGCTTCTTGTATGGCTCAATAAATACACACACAACGAGTTCGATCTTCATGAATATGATAGTAATGTCCAAAAGCGCATGGTTGGCTATGTAAGAAACCTTGTTGAAACACTCATGGACGAGTTTGACAACAACCTCTTTATAAGCTGGGTGATGCAAAAAGGTGTTGCTTCCGACCAAGACACTCGTCTAAGCAATCTACTGCGCCAGGGTATCTTTCTTCTTTCCAATCCGGCATATGACCATGATGACGCTCATGCATGGATGACGGTACTTGTTCAAGTGATCAATGACATGCCTACTGAGGTTGCTGCCAATGAACAAGCTATCGATATTTTGTACGAAGCTGCTGATGAGATCCTCGATAATGGAGGCAAAACAACCAAAAAGAAACGCATCATCTGGGCTCTCAAGGCCCTAATATCGCGAGCCGAGTTTATTGAAAAGGGGCTTATTGCATGCATGCGACATGTGAAGTTGGAGGAGTTGCACGACATACTCCAACAAAACGCAAAGCCGAGTAGGTGCAATAGGTCAACCTCTTCGAGTGCATCATCAAATGCATCAAGCACAAATGCATCAAGCACAAATGCATCAAGTACATCATTGTCTTCCTTTAGCTCGAGGTGGTCACAGTCTTCTATTGCATCCTTCTCGTCTCTTTCATCTGCCGCATCAGACTCTGCTTTAGCTTCGGCTTCAGGCATGTCTTCTCCATCTGCTTCTGCCTTCATTTCGCGGGCTTCGTCATCCAACGCCTTATTAAAGTCTGTGTCAATTTCGAACTCAATGTCCTCACCACATCAACATATAGCCTCCGAGAGTGAATTGCACAAGTATCAGCAAACATTCGTGCGTGCCATGGGCCCCTACATTGACAACATCCTTCTACTCACTCCGAGACTCCATATGGCTGGAATAAGCTGGGTTCCATATGATGTTCAAGCAGGAACAGTCATCCTAGGCAAAGAGCGGGCTGGCATTTATCGTAATCAGTACAATTTCTTTGGAGGAAAACTTGACGACAAGGTGGCAAAGATAGAGTCGAAAGCTCGTAGTGGTGTAGAGATTGCAAGTGTTCTCTTTGAAGAAATGTACGAAGAGGTGGGGGTTGTATTGACACCCGATGCATTCAAAGCCTCCATCATTGCACATCATGTTGAGCCATTTGGCACCGGGAACGATGCAAGCCTTATGTTTGTGTGTGCAACTAATAACCTTACGCCCTTTTGGTGGAATGCCATAATGAACGCTCGGAGTCGCACGATATGCGCTTGGCGATTTCAAGAGATGTCGTCCATTGCTCACATGAATCCAAACGGGCGCCAAATACATTTGCCTAATGTATCGGCATATGTAATGAGTTGTATACCGTTTTTGAAGTCACTCAAGTCTCGTACTACTACATTGGTAAAGCCTCTCGATATAAAAACAATGCAGACAGCTAGAATCGAGTCACGAGATAGGGTAGTTGTTGTCTCGCCCATTGAGAAGATTGATTAATTCGGACCACCACCGTTTAAAGATTATCCTCACTATTTGTTTTAACGATATGTTGAGAAGCGTTCGACATGTGTGATATATTTTACAATGATTGGCAATGCCACCCCACATGGTGGTTTCATGGTTCTCCTGCCATCGACTTATACCTCTTTCAAACCTACGGCCATCTCTTAAACGAACCTACCATAAAATCGAGCCAAAATCGAGCTTTAGCCATAGCCGACGTCATCATTCATGACCAACTTGCCCGCCATGTTGCACGACATCAATTTCCAAAAAACCCATTTGCCGCTCATGCCTTCATTCATCAACACCTTTCACATGCGATAGATTATGCTTCAAAACTTTGGAGATCGATAAATGTTTCAGATCTTTCGGATATAGACTTTACTTTTCTTCTTCTTCCTTTCCGTCACACAGATGACCCGACCCAGTGCATGTGGGCTGCTCAAATGGCATGGCAACGCATAAAAGAACAAGGTCTCGTAGTCCCATCGCCACGTCTAAAGAGCTTCCTAAAAGCCACATACAAACGCATGCCCATGGACCAGACCAACCTTATTGAGCAATCGGTAGTGAAGACCCCCTTGGAATGGAACCACACCGTTTACACAGACGTCCTGGAGTTCTCCCCTGTAAAACTGAAGTGGCGCGATGTATCTCTCCTTGAGGTGCCAATCCTCGCGACTGCTCTCAGAGCGGCTCAAGGCTCGCATCCACTCATCATTTCCCTCTCAGGCGGCGTTGATAGCATGGTCCTTGCGGCTATCCTTCGACGCCTTTTCCCCGAACGCCATCTGATCGCTGTTCATATAGACTACTGCAATCGCACCTCTCTCGAGGAGCGCCTCGTGCACGACTGGGCCAAGATCCTCGGCATGCCCTACTACGTCCGCCGGATTACTGAGATCCAAAGAGGCCCGGCCATGCAGCTTGAGATGCGGGCTACGTATGAGTTGTACACAAGGGAAGTGCGCTTCGAGACTTATCGACACATTTGGCGTCTTGAAACAGAGTGTTGCAATACTCCTCAAGTCCTCCTAGGCCACAACCAAGACGATGCCCTTGAAAACATCCTTACAAACATCGCCCATGGTGAGCAGTACCAGTCCCTTCGTGGCATGCGGCCCATCAGCACTTGTGGTGGGATCGACTTTCATCGGCCCCTTCTCAACGTCACCAAAGCCGACATTTACAAGGCAGCCAGAGCCATCGGTGTCCCTTACCTGCAAGACTCCACGCCGTCATGGTGCAAGCGGGGCCAGATTCGTGACGTCGTCCGACCGTGCTTGGAGCGTTGGGATGCCAACATGGTGCGCAGGCTCCTCGAGCTCGCGGACGTCCTTGGGGAGACCTCGGCAGCGTGGACATCACATGTTCAGAGCGAAATCAGCCGTGTCATGACCCTTAAAGCCACTGAGATCCATGAACGCATGTACTCTTGGCACACACCCACTACCAATACTTCCATGGCAACTTCTTCACGCTTTTGGCGTCAGTTCTTCAATACCCTCTTAGGGATAACGGTTTCATGGAGGTCACTCAGTCATTACATGCCTTTTGTGGAGCGCTTAATGCAAAAAGGAGTACGTGCACGTGTGATTGTGGCTAAGGGCTACGATGTTATCATGAGTGCAAGCGATGAAAACCTCAACTTCATAATTCGCAAACGAGCGCCCCAAGCCCATGACGGATCGGATTTGCCAATCGGCACATTGGACACACCATGCGATAGGATGCAGTTAAGAGACGATTGTTGACGGTGCCCTTTATGGCATCGATTCGCGTCATTTTGTCAAGGCACGTCCAACATAAGGGATGGCCACAATAGAGCACCACCGTTGTTTCTCCTTCACCAATCAAGGGCTCGAGACACACTGGGCACTCGGTTTCTTCGGTCCCATGGGTTTCTTCTTCCGTGATCTGCATCACCTTCCATCGTAACATCGTGAGCATGGCCGACCCCATGAATGCGAACTCGTGTCTGTCGCGCAATTGTTTGTAAAACGACCCTGCATCAAAATCCCCACGTTTCCTCCACTTCTTGCAGATCTTGTACACAGCTTGTGCATTCAACTGAGCGTAGGTCAGGAGTTCGCGAGCATCGGAAGCCGCGAGCAATGCATCTTCATGAACCACTTTGCTAAGACAACACTTGCTTACAAACCTTGCCTTCCCTGATCCCTGTTTGCCTTTAAACAGTTGCTTCCAATAATGCTTGAATACCGAATCGATGTGTCGACATTCGTGGCTCAGCATCGACGTCAAGGACGCAGCGTCGGAAACTTTTGCAACCTTGGCCTTCTTCCATCGCTTGTAAGGCGCTAGTGCCACACGATACTCGTCGTTCTCGAAGCGTTCACTTGACTCTGCAAGTACCTTGGCAAACTTCATGATTTGATGCACAATGCCTAGTACTTCGACCTTACTTACTACTCTTCGTTTTTTCGGGCAGATGCCTTTAAATCTCTGAAGGCTGACGGAGTTTGGGGCCCTGCGGGCCATGCGCGACACTTCATCTGTATATGTCTTACTGTAATGGATCGTTTTTAGTCTAAACAATGACCTAAACTGCCGCGCGGCCCGCAGGGCGTGATGTCCCAACGTCAACGTCATGCCCCAACGTCCACGTCATGCCCCAACGTCCACGAAGATTTCGTATGCACTTTTTACGACGTTCAAATATTAACCCAAGTTATTGGGCCAAACATCCGGAGCCCACGTCCACTCGATCACACACAGAGCCAAGGGCCAAGCATTTGCTTCGTGCAACATCCCCCGAAAAAGGATGGCCGCCCCAACCTCTCCCCCGATCGAACACGTCCGCTACTTCTGTGGTTCCGACATCCCATCCGACGTCTATTCGGACTACAGTTGCCTCGATTGCCCTGCCTCTCCTTGCAGCAGCACAGGATCCAACGCTGACATTGAAATGGCGACCGAGAAGCGCGCTGCGTCCATCATCACGGGCAACTGTCAGTCCCGAAAGACGAAAACGGCGATCGAGGAGTTAGTGACTCTGTTCCAAGCAAACGTGGCCGCCGAGGAGTCCGCGTTGCTCCTCGTGGTCACGCAGTCCAACTCAACGTACAACGCCCACCAGATGCGCCAGCGCATGGAGCAGCACGCGGAGCTGAGCAGGATCTTCCCCGAGTTCCTCGGCACCGATCGGAAAACAAAGCTTCTGCCACCGACATCCAAGTCTGCACGCTGCGCTCTTGTGCGGTACTTCCACAAGGCCAACCTCTCGGCCATGATGGACGTGGCGACTGTGCGACATTGGGACCACATCTACATGGTTATCGACGAGGCCGACATGGGCAACGACGAGGGCATGTTCAAGCGCTTGGCTGCAATTCACAACCTCGACTGCACCCTCGCCACGTCCGACGTGTCTACTGGCATGTTTGTCGAGGTCCCGCGCCCAGCTCTCCACGTCATCTTCGTGACAGCGACGCCCATCAATCTCTGCAAGACATTCGGCGACATGTGCGCAAAGCGTCCGGATGCCTTTCCTAAGGGCTCCCTCGTGCACAACATCCTCGAAAAAGGCATTGACGTCGATCACACGTGGGTGACACCGGACGTGTCCTACGTGTCGCTCGAGTGGTTCCGGGAGAACGAGCTGGTCCACATCATCTCGGACCCCGCCAAGCCCAAAGCATCCGACCCCGATTCCTTAGAGCCTGAGGAGGACATCATCTTACTTCGCACCGAGGCTGCCTTTGACGTCATGCGGGGCCTGTCTAAGGAGCGCCAGCGTCTCATGATGGTCTCTCTGTCCTTCAAAAAGGACGACCACACGCAAGTCGCCGAGCGTCTTCTGCACGAGGACATCAGTGACTTGGTCATCTGCCTCAACAGCCAGAACAACAAGAACTACATGGTGCACACGCGTCGCGGCACGTGGGCCATTCCAAACAAGCAACTCGCCGACGCGGCCGACCGTGGGGCCTTCCGGCTCTACATGAACGACATGGGCGAGATGCACGAAACTGGATTCGAGTCGTACTATGACATCGCGCTCTCCCACATCCTCCTCGTGGCAACGACGCGTCCCTGCGACCTTCCGGCCCTGCTGTCAAGCATCGAGGACGCCACGACGCGCTACCAGATACGGACACTCAGCCAGTGGTTCATGGCCAACAAGAACCCGCACATGCCTTCAAGCGGGCCCATGCGTGTGGCCATCGTCGGCGGCAACATGCTCAATCGCGGCATTACGGTCCAGGACGCCCGCGTCGGCTTTGTGTGCACATCCTTCATCTTCATGGACGGTCCAACCCGGGGCGACGGCGGCGCCAGCCACACGCAGAAGGTCGGGCGCGCGCTCGGCAACCTGCTACCGGTTTTCATGGAGGCCATGCAAGCCGGGCACCCGCCGCTCTTGGTCATCTCGGCCGGCATGTACGAGTCTGCGCTCGCCAACGAGCGCCTCACACGTCGCCACGGGGTGCGCACCCACGGGACGTGCATCCAAATCGGCGACTACATCCCGCACGAGGAGTTCATCAAGGAGCGCAAGGAGATCCGAGCGAGCCACACTCAGGCCAAGGAGACGCCCGCCAAGCCGAAGCGCAAGGCACTCAAAGGTGCGGCACGTGTAGCATTCACTACGCGACCTGTTGTTGCATGCGACGTAGATCCCAAGCCGCTCCTCCTGACTGAGCCGCTTTCGCCAGAGCTCACCACTGTACTCCCCATGATGCCCACACTCCCTTCGGACTCTTCCAACAAAGCGCAGCGTGGAGCGATGCAGACAGCCTACAGAGCGAAGGTTCTGGCGACTCTGAGGAAGCATGGCCTTGCCTTCAAGAACATCCAAGTGACATGGGGCAATCGGGTCGCCGAGTTCGACAGCGCCGCCTATGTAAATAGCCCCAACTACGAATCGAGTCTCATTGTCGGCGCGGTTGCTGGCAAAATGCACGCCATGCGCATGCATCGTGCCAACGTGCAGCTCTTTCGCCATGATGCGAGCATGACAGCGGCCGCCATGTTCACGTTAGACGGGCGCATGCATGTTCTCGAGAAGATGGGAGTGTAGGTTCGGCATTCATTTGCATCATACACACAGCATCACTTTTGGTATTATATGTAGACGGAAGTGGCTATAAGAACTCACGAAAATGCATTATACTATAGATTATATTTACTTTCTACTGTTGATTTATAGTTATAGAGTAAATGGCTACATTGGGAGACCTAATTGAAGGTATGCCGAACGATGTCAAACAGATTATTGATAAGAAAATGATGATGGATCTTAGTACGCGTGCTCAAAGTATGAGGGCTCGAACGATGCCTGTGCCTGAGCTTCACACAGCTGTGCCGGTAAAGTCTTCCAATCAATTGCAATGGCCAAGGATTAATTTTAAATTTGAAGGAGAAATGTATGTGATACAGGATAAAACAGGTGTTACTTATGACGAAGGACTTTCAATGTGGAGAATTAATCCTTTTACTAATATAGCATCATTTGCCGCTTCAACATTCACCTTATTTGTGATTGAAGAGAACCTGCCTCTGGTTCAAGCGCTTCTAACGGTTGTTCGGAGATTCTATCCATCTGCTACCCCCCAAAATATTACTGTATTCCAGTACGGGCAACCGATTACACGGATGTCCTTAATAGAATTTATGAAGAAGATAAAAACAAAAACAATTGATGGAGGTGAGAAATGTTCAAAGGTCAAGTTCGAGGGGAGAGTCTATAAATTACATAGCAACAAAGCAAAGGAGAACTACATAATTGTGAGCAAAGAGCACATCTACTTGAAAGATATAAGAAGACGTTATCGATTCTCTCATAAGTGATTTTCTTATCATTTGTATTAATGCTTATCAGTTCTGCACCAATGATTTTGAATGACGATAAATATATTCACATGCAAGTTTGTAAATCTTTGCTCTCATCTCTTCCTTCTTTTCTTCAGACGCTGAACTATCAAACTCATAAGTGTCTGTTGTTATGTCCCATTCCAATGGCTCTCCAACCGTCTTCATAAAATTGTCAACCCAGACCTTTTTAATCTGGCCTTGCTCCGTATAGGCATCCTCGACAAAGTTTGCAAAGGAGAGCTCCATATGACGAAATACATCTTCAAGAATGTCTGTCGCGTATCTTAGTTTCCACTTGCGGCCATCATATATTTCCATGAAGTTGTCCTTGCGGATGAGTTTCTTGACTGTGTGATTTTCGGGGTGGTCTTTGTCAAAATGTTTTTTGACTAAATATTCACATACACCATCGATCTTATTACGTAAGCATCTTTCCATAAATCGTGAGGATATATGCGAGATGTCCTCCTTTCCAAAGGCTTTTATTACAATGTTATTGATTGTGCCATAGTTTGTGTTATTGGTCGTTGCGGCAACAGGCTTTACATTCTCCAATTCTCGTACTTTACAGACAAGCACCTCAAAGTCCTCCACTGTAACTTCATTGCGTTTTTTACAAACTTTGACGTGTTTACCAAGATTGGAAATTGTGTTAAACTTTTGATTGCAGTGCCGGCAGCTTACTGCGTCTTTTTTTACATTTTGTTTTATACATATTTGGCTAAGGAGATCTGACTGCGAAATATCGTCGAGATGTGCTGGACATGTTCGCATTCGCTTGAGATGCCTTACATAGTTGCCTTTTGTTGTTGATACATGTCCGCATCGTTTACACATATGTTCATCCATCTTAATTTAATAATACAAATTAATAAAAGTACTTTTATTAATTCTTAAATAGATAAAAGTACTTTTATCTATTTAAGAAATATTCAAATTATATCATACTTAAAACCATTATCAGTTGTATTTCATGTGAAATGCTAGAGCAAACAAGATTTGGCGAGTAGTTTGATCAATTTTTCGGAAAAGGGGGGGGAGAGCAGCCCTTCGGGAAGCTGCCACTTATTTTTAAGAAGAGGGAGGGCGTGAGAGTGGCTACATATCTGCATGACATGAGAGTATGACACATTGCAAAAATGATGCCTAACCACGCCAACCACACTGTTCTAGTCTGTCTCCACCTCCGCCCCATCCAAATCCAGTAGCGGCATCGGATCTGCCTTTGCTAGCCACATAGCCCCAACGTAGCGAAAGCCTCGCACACGAAGCATGCGCAGATTGACGAGGTCAGCAAACGCATCGTCGTCGAACACTATGACGTCATTGCGTGGGTAGTTGAACCTTGATAGCGACTTGATCGTCAAGTACTCCAACTTGGCAAGCTTAGCAATGATTGACGGAACAATATACTCGCGCGTCCATTCTCCGTCCTCTTCGTCGCTTCCCCATTCCGAGTGTTCGACACTGTTCAGTGTGATTGTAAGGTCCGTGAGGTTTTGCATGATGCCAATACCACCGAGAGCATCCAGCTCCCATTCACCGCCAACAACGTCACAAATGACGCTCAACCTTTTCAAGTGCGGACACAATGCGTGCAAAGAGCCAAATGTCTTGTATGCCGCGTCCATGATTGCCGGCTCACTCGACCACGCTGTACCCTTAAGATCGACCTCTATCAAATCTTTGTAGTCACCACGCTCGAGTGCATTCGAAAGGTAACTCCAATCCTCATGGGAGTTAACGAACCAGATGATGTTTGATACCTTCATCCTTTGATAGCTACTGCTTTTGTCAAGCTTTACGAGTGGCTGACAGCGTCATTTTTTCGGAAGACCTTCAATATTGGGTTGCCAAGCTTTGCCGATCAACATATGCTTAAAGGAAAAATGGAGCGTGGTTCTTGGGATCCAAATAGCTCCTCACATCCGCAGCAGGTACAAAATGGCAGCAGGTCTCAGCGCTCGTCTGGCAAAGATGGTACTTGGTGGTCGCCACCTGAACGACGACTCTAAGCACTCGGAAAGTCGAATGCAAAGCGCCATCCGAAACATTATCCTCCCCCATGCATCAGCGTCCATCGAACGCATTCCAGGCTATCGGCTCGAGCATCGATCTTCTATATCACTTTATGAGTGTCAAAAACAGTTTTACAATGGATCTGGCATGACGCCCAATGAAGAAAACAAAAGGGTGTGCATGCGACCCGATGGGGGTATATTCATGGCTGTAAAAGACGACCTAGAGATTCCTCTCCTCATAATCGAAGACAAAGTGCAAGGCACAAACGATGTTCTCTTTCAGGCAGGTAAGGTGCGGCAAGCAACCGGCAATGCGATCGAGCGTGCCGCCAAAAACATACGCATGTCTGAAATGTTGTTTTCTGAGCGTGGCATCTTTCCCTACGTTGTCTTTGCTGCAGGTTGCGACTTTCATCCTAGTGAGACCATTGCGAAGCGTCTTGAGGCCATGAACTTTGGAGTGCCCAACCATGGCTTTGCGATCGATTCAGAGACAACCCCCGACGATATCAAGTCACACATTGCACGCATATTGCCCGCCATTCGCATCGCCACAGTGACTGGCAAAAGTGTGGCCTCCATCTTTGTGAAGTCTCACAAGTATGACAAAATGGTGCATGGTGCAAGCCATTGGACACCGGATGAAATGGGAGCCATATGCTGCCACATCATAGACATGGTCATTTCGGCAACGCCGGCACTTATGACGGATGTGGTCGCCGAGAAATCAGCATGAGGACCTCAATTACTTTGTTGCTACGAGCACTCATGTTCCTGGAGCCCTTGAATGTGTCATACCGCAGTTCGTGGCGCTCGGTGATGTAAGGCGCAAGGAGCTCCTCCCAATCGGATGCTCCAAGGATGCCTTCGTTGTTGTAGGACAGCAAGGCATATTTTGCTACACACAATGACAACTCAAGAAGCTCGCGCATGGCGACCTTTGCTGGTGCACGGTAATTGAACGCCGACTTGTTCCATATAGCCGGTATGCCCGAAACGGTCGATATGTGTGTAGGTTCTTGGTAAGTTGCAATAAGGTTTAACATAAAGTAGTTGCTACCGTATGGATGCTGGTTGTATGGGGGATCTAGGTAGATGAGGTCAAGTGTATCGACTTTAGATTCTACCATGTTCCGAAGGGTAGCAAGAATATCGGAGCACGTTGGCAATACCGTCAAATCTCGATTGGGTGGCCAAAGTGGCATCTCAATGCGTATCGGTGCCATGATTCGTGAAAGGGCGTTTTCCCCGGCACCACCAAAGTGGCCAATGCCATCTTTTTTGTAAAAGCCCTTAAAAACACCCGCTGTGTTTGTGTGGATACTAGCTTTGACGAGAAGGGGGGCCAAGCAATAGTCGAGAATGTCGGCCTCAACATGAGCCGCACAGTAGGCCCGCAAGGTGTCAATGATGACGGCGTTCTCTCGTGTATAAAAGCACCTTTCGCCGTGCTTGACGTCTTTCGTATCCCTTGGAGCATAGAGGCGTGCGATAAACCCGTCCTCGACAAAGGGACCTTCTGAGGCTAATGTTTGCATGCGCTCAATGTGTAACCTGACTCGATCTTCGTGATTTCGAGTCGGCGGCCTCACGAGGTAGCCCTTGGCCATTATGAAGGCATATTGTTCGAGGTCGTTTATGTAGATGTGGGATGCTTGACGTGCTAGCATGCGAGACACGACAGACGAGCCTGCAAATGCATCCATGACACGGAGACCATCATCCGAAACACCTTTTACACCAATTAGAATGGCCTCGATGTGTCTTACGAGCTTGCGCTTGTTCCCAATACATGTTAGCATAGGTTGGTTCAGGAAGGCGACATGAGCATCATCGGGTGCATTGATATTCGTCATGCTGTGCGGCTCGGTTGCTTGCAATGAAGTCGTCGACATATCCATTTTTAAGATGACATCTCTAAATCTAGTTGTGGACAACAACTCTTTTATGGGGTTTCATGAAATATCGACAAGTAATATATGAAGTCAAGATAGGTCAAAAGTGGCATCTGTACACAAAGGACAAATGCGCACCCGCAAGACGGCGTTGAATATTGAGCCTCATCGTGAAAGCCCGCCCCAACGCGATGGCAAAACATCAGGTTCGCGTCCGCCAAAGGTCGCAAAAATGAAAAGTACTAGCACTGCGTCGATATTGCCGGACGACTTGATGCAGCACATGGCGCGGGTGGGATTTGCTGCAGCACGCAAGGACACCGCCCCGTACGGCCACCTTCGCGTCGCCAACAAAAGCGTCGCCTCTGTCATAAAGAAAGCAGAGGAGGATGAGGTCATGGACATGTGCAAGAAAGCAAAGTTTAGTACCGCAAACACATTTGGAGAGGTTATTCCCAAGGTGATTATGAGCGTGAAGGTCCCGTTCAAAGGCGCATTCTACAACGCCCGATATGAATGCGAGCAAAGAACGCCTATGTTTGGGGATGTCACAGCTCCTATAGAGTTCATCACCATCTATCGTTCCTCTTTGGCCCATCCGCTCTTCAAGATGGACATCGTTCGCAATGCACACCAACCTATGGCTATTTGCCGTTATACACTGCACACTACGTCACTGGAAACAATTCCAAGCGACATTTTGCGTTTGCAAACATTTCAACCTCTTTTGTACAAGATAATTACATGCCCTGAGTTGGCCACATTCAAAAAAGACAAACTAGAAAGAGCGTTTGCAAGCGCACCCGGCATTGTATTCCGTTTGGACGAAGTACGGGTGGCAATGGTGCGCTTTGCAGAGCCTTTGAACACATGGAACGTTGCAATAGATGTTGCACCCTTGACGATTACGGGGTTGTTCGTTCAATCACTTGACGACTAGCCATTGTGTAAATGATCTCCATTATTTTTCAAAAAGGAATCTATGGATGTCCACGATCTATGTTACATGCCTAATTGTTTCGAGTTAAGCCACAACTTCCGCAGCAACCGTTCCCTTCGCCCGTTGTGTCTTGATGCGGTAGCTCCATCGGCCATTGTCAACACGAGTGATACACGGCACACTGGTGCTATTGTAATTGCGACTGATACCAACAAAGCATTCGTTTCCGTATCTCACCAGCTCCATGAGCTCCGCCAATAGGATGCGTGCTTGCTCGACCGTCCTTGGCCCTCGGCGTATGTTGTTGCGATAAATGTCGCGTCCCGCTTCAACCATCATCTCATACACTTGCATTATGCCGTGGTTCTTGGTGCGCGCAATTTCCTTCGTCACGATCTGCCGCTTAAACTCCTCCTCGTCGATTTGGTTGTTAAGATATTGTGTGCGTAGGTGCATGTTATTGTGCTCGCCTGGCCGAGCCCGTGGGCGCAAGAGCTCTATCTCAACATCTTCAATGTGCGATAGGATGCGATGCAATTGAATGATTGTGTTGGTGTCTTCGTATTGTGGTCTTGCATCGGTTTGAACATTCGGTGTAAGCCGATGTTCAAACCGATCAATATTACGTAGAAATGTTCCCAACGGCAAGGCCGAACGAAGCCAGTCATTTAGGGTTTCGACATCCACAGGCGCATCGCACAAATCTGCCAGGTTCTGGCCTTGGTTTCCACTGCCATTGCCTCGCTGGGACTGCACCCACTCATAGTAATGTGGGTTGTGAATGTTGCGTTTGTTCAGTACGTTGCCAGTGTTCCAATCGAAGGCTGTTTTGCAAGACACACAGAACATTTGGGAGCACCCTGAAATCCTGAATATGGGAACCGCACATTGGGGACACGGACGTGTACTCTTGCGAATGGCTTCGGCACTTTTGATGTTGTCCGGCTTGCATGCATGGGTGCCACCCTCTTCTTGAATCCACTCATGGCACGTCTTGCAAACACATGCAACACAAACGCCACATTTAGGAACGCCAACCTCCACACTTTTAACAAAGCCACGGCAATGCGGGGCGGGGCAAGGGCACATGATAGATGATGAAAAGGCGACAGCTTGCGTTTCTGTAGCTTGCCTCGTGTTTTCCGGGTTCCAATCCTCGGCAAACTCGGGAATCATGCGTTCCATGTTTAGTGCCCTATCAATTCGCTCGATCACAACTTGGTTTCCGTGGATCGTTCCACTAAGACCACGCACCTGAAGCATGAGCTCATTCAAACGCGATTGTAGTTCCTTGTTGGTCGTCGCCAAGGTGCGTGCGTGCTGATATGCTCGAACCACAGGCATGGTTCCGGGCAAGAGTGCACGCTCCAAGTCAAACAATGTGTTTTGACGATGCGCTTTGAGCTCGGTATTAATAAAGGTCGCTGGCAAGACGGTGACTAAAAAGTCGCGCATCCATGGACGCCGACAGTGCATGCACTGGGGATCCGTTTGCGATAACAAAAACTGGCGCACACAAGCCCTACATGCATTTCCGAGGCAGTAATTGCACTCGACATTCTTGCGCAATGTCTTGTTGAAGTCATTGCAACATATAGGGCATGTAGTGGGACTAGGCTGTCCCGGATTTGCAGCCCTTGCAGATGCCGACGTAGATGCATGCATTATACTCATTAGCTATAAGATACATATTGCATAGACACGCTGCCTCTTAAATGAAAAGCAAGTGACCACTCATTTGGGGTCATAAGAGCATGACAAACAGGTTTGTTAAATCACGTTTTGCGTGAAAGTCTTGAGATTGCCGATTAGTTTGCCCACCCCGATTCGACCACTTTTACATCCATTACATGTAAAGTAGACCGGCACTATGGTGCGCACCATCACCGTCAAGCCTTACATGCCGTTCGAGGAGTTCAAGACAGCGCACACAAGTGCTGCCTTTACAGCCAACCACTTCACAGAAATCGCACAAGAAGATTGCGATGTCTATGGACTAGAGGACGGCAAGCGCTTCTTGCTCGTCAAGTTCCGCAAGGGTGTCTTCGGCCCCGATCTCCTTCAACTTTCGCGTGATTGTTTTGAGAAGGCCGCCATGAAAGCACGTTCCTATCGCAAAGGTGCTGTAGATAAGGGCATTGTTGACCTTGCCGACAAGAAGCTTCAAAACACACACACGCTCCTTGCGGGCTATTGGGACCGCCGCGACGTGTCGACCACCATGCTTCTCAAAAATAACGGTATGACGAAAAGTGCCTTTGGCCCTGATGGCTTCCCGTGGACAGTGTGTCGCTTAACCACATTCACACGTGATAAGAAGGAACTTTGGGAACAAGGACAACCTTGGCTACAGGCAATCGCCGCCGCCCATAAAGCCCTTGCACCGAAAGAGTATGCCCTTCAACTTGCCGCCGCCAAGCGCGTCATGCCGGAGTTCCGCATCCACGGAACTGCCTTTACGACTGTTACGGTCAATCACAATTGGCAAACAAACACACACACCGACAGCGGAGACTTTGAGGATGGCCTCGGCAATCTCTCGGTAAGCGGCAACGAGAATTGGACGGGCGGCTACCTCGGGTTCCCTCGTTTCCGTGTTGCCTTGAACATGAGACCAGGCGACTTTTGTGTCATGAGAGTCCACGAGTTTCATTGCAACACCCCCATCAAGAAAACGGCTCCGGATGGCACGCGCCTGTCATTTGTGCTCTACTTGCGTGAGAACATGCCATTGTGTAAGCGCACAATTGAGGTGCATGCGCAAGGACAAAAACAAGCCAAAAACACAGATGATCCCGTGATCTTGGGCCTCATTCAGGGCGGTTGTGGATGCCAGCACGCATGAATGGCCAGCATGAGCAACCACAGCGTACAAGTACCTTACTTTTTGCCACATTGACAATATCTATGTCACTCGAATTGCCATCCACGCAGACTTCCTCTTCATAGACAAGATTGAACCGAAATGTGTCCATGGCCGCCCTTGCATCCAACATTTGACGTGCCAACACCTTTGCCTGGTCCGATGTAAGAGTAAGTTCATGGGCATCATCGTCGGGCTCCATGCCATCATGCCGAACTACTTTTGGTAGGTAGTCTCGGAACCGACTACACTTTGTTGTTACGTCTTGCGTAACAAACTCAACTTCATAAGATGGCTGCGTTGTGTCTTATGTTTACTAAAAATAGCGACCTCATCCCATGATATAAGTTCAGACTACTTTCGCGCAAGTATACAATGCCGCAAATCTCCCGATGATGTAAGACATGTTTTTCGACGACGACCCCCTCGCTATACACCGGTGCTCCGCAAAGCGCTCATGTGGTTCGCAGGGGGCAATAAGTTGCTTGGTAACACTTTAAACATTTAATGTCACTTAGTAATGTAAACAAACAATGCCAAAACAGACAAAAAGGAAGGGTTCGACGCCGTCCCCGAACGCCGCATCGGCATCGCTATCCTTTGACAAATGGCTTCCCACCCCTGCTCCTTCGCCGGCATCCTCTTCTAGTTCAACACGTTCACGGCCTACAAAAAAGCCTAAAAATACGACTACGAGGTCGACAACGGGCCACATGCCAACCTCAAGCCCATCAATCAATATAAGCGCCCCCGCAACACATTCTCCCTCGAGAAGCGCCCCCTCAACAAGTGCCGCGCCGATAACAGACGCTCAGTTTGCAAATGTGATTAGTACCATGCCATTCGCCGTGCAACGCCGGATTATTGAGGGATTGGATTGCGAAACGCTACGCCGTTTACACAGCACAACAAATCCGGATGTTGCAGGTGCGTTTCGTACATTTTTGCACAACATCATCACGAATCGATGCCCCCCTGTTGTGCCAAACGCCCCTACGAAGCCTCGCCGTCGTTAACGGTTTGTCTTTTTTACCCCAAAAATGGACCTTACTCATGTCTATTTGTGCAAGTGCAACGAGTTCAAGTCGCAATCAGCTTGATAACCGAATTAAATGACATCTTCATCAGGATTCACCAACCGGGGTGCGCGATGGGATGCCGATCAAGACACATGGCTTTGGCTAAAGGCTCCGCTCATGCCCATGTCAAAGCTGGCCACTTCGATGGAGCGCACACCGTGGGCCATACGTATGCGCCTGCTGCGTCTGGCCTTTGAGCATGTCCAGTCCGGCGATGCGACGCTCGAGAGTGCTGCTGTCCATATTGGTATGACTGTCGGCGATCTACACGAGTATGAGGTGCAAATTGCCGACAAAGCGGCTGCAGCGGCAGCATACTATGCCGTTGTGGGCGGGGCGCTCCCGTCAGCCATATTGCGTAGTTGGCCCGAGTGCCAACGTCACATGATCCAGGCGAAAGGCCCCGGCGGCTTGAAGGCAAGTTACAAAAAGTGCAGGAGTGAGGCGGAGGCACAAGCCTTCATTGATTCTAGTGCTATGCCGGTCACGGACCTGGTCGAGCCCGCCGAGCATGTGGATGCCAACACGATCACCCTAACTGAAAGCCAGTTGGTCGCCATGGATGCCATCAAGACCGGTGCGTCGCTCTGCATCACAGGTGCTGCAGGTACAGGAAAGAGCACGCTCCTCAAGCAAGTATGCCTATGGGCACGGGGTGCCAATTTAACATTCGATGTTACAGCCATGACGGGCTGTGCGGCCTTGCTGATCCGCGGTCGTACATTGCATAGCTTCCTTGGTGTCGGCTTGGCCAAGGGCACGGCCGAAGAGTTGGCGGCCTATGCGAAGAAGCTCAAGAACCTGATCGCAAAGCTCTGCAAGATTGAGTTGCTCTTCATTGACGAGATCAGCATGTGTTCGGCCGAGTTTCTCGACAAGATCTCGAAGTACCTCCAAATCGTGAGGTCCAATTCGGCGCCCTTTGGCGGTGTCCAGATGGTCTTCATGGGCGACTTCATGCAGCTTCCACCGGTCATCAAGAAAGGAGACGCAAATGTTGCAGTCTTTGCCTTTGAATCGGCCGAGTGGCGCCGGCTCGCACCACGCATCATCGTACTGACGCAAGTTATGCGACAAGCCAACGATCTCGAGTTTGCTGTGATGCTGGAGCGTTTGCGTTGGGGCAATTGCACACCCGAGGATCTCGAGACGCTGATCGCTTGCAAGGACCGTGACTTTGGCGATGTGAGGCCCACTATTCTGTTCTCCATCAATCGAGACGTCGAGCGTGTGAACACAAACTCGTTCATGGCGCTGTTAAAAAATACGGGCAACCCACCTATCGCCCTCAAGACGGAGTATGGCGGCAACAAGGAAGCTGCGCAACGTTGGGCTCGATCATGCGAGATCCCCGACGAGGTTGTTGTGGCCGTGGGTGCTCAAGTCGTTGTGACTGCCAATATGGACGTAGATAGTGGCATTGTTAACGGCACGCGGGCGATCGTGCATGCTTGGAATGAGGGCACCAAGATCTGCACGATTCGCCTGATTAACGGCCGTCTTTACAAGGTAGGTTTGTGGAAGCCACCAAATGAGTTGTTTGGGGAGGTGCCCAAAGTGTTGTGGTATCCGATCAAGCTTGCATATGCCTTGAGCGTCCACAAGGCCCAAGGCATGACCCTGGACGCGGCTGAGCTAGACCTAGGCTCAAGCATTTTCGAGTTTGGCCAAGCCTACACTGCACTTTCCCGAGTGCGCTCTCTGCAAGATGTGTGCATCATGGACGTGAGCGCGGCGAGCTTCAAAAGCCACCCTAAGGTCAAAGCGTTTTATGCAAGCGCTGCTTAATGCAAATGCTTGAGATATTTTTGCAACGCCCCCTATGATTATTATGTGCAATCTATGACCAACAGAAACAATGGAATTATCGTATCGTATGTTCTTTGTAACAGCCGTCATTCATATTGCACTGCAATGCCTTGAACCCAAAACACGCCCTAAGACGGATATCAGTTACACGAATCACACATTTACACAAAGGGGCCGCGAGTAGCCTAAACTAGTATCATGAACATCGTCAAGCTATGCCCCACGACCACTCCGATGAGTGCAAAGATGACGTTCCACAAGAAGGACACGCGGATCTGATTGACGTCTGGCCCAATGGGATGCGCCAGATGGTTGGGAAATGTCGAGAGAATGCCGGCAGGGTGGCTGCACACCGGGCATGTAGGACACGACGGGCGGTTTTGGACGCGCGTCTGTTCCCGAATCCACTCCAGCATGCACGATGCATGGTATACATGGCCGCACACGTTGGACAACAACATCTCGTTCCCAGCATTGCCTACGTCCCCGCCAATGAACGCATTCTCCGGGTCGTCCTCGCATTTTTCCTTCTCAAGGGTCTCCATGCAGATCGGGCACACGCACCGATCATGGGAATCGCGACTGAAGAAAAGCGGCATGTTGGTTTAGGGGTATGGGTTGTATAGAATGGTTTGGATAAGTTGAGTCTCAAATCACCACTCTGCTAAGGCCTCGATTTTTGGGTTCATGACGACTCACGTGTTTGTTGACGTCATCCGAGTTGGCGATGGCGTTCTTGTGTTGTTCGACATATGTACCATACCGCCTGACTACTACTCAAAACACTGCTACCTATGTTGCGGTTTGCATGACTCATCAAGACTTCATACGAATACACAATCACGCCTATATACTTGCCATACTTGCATGTTTACAAATTGGCATGTTGCAAGTGAATGGGTTCCTTACTTTGTCTCATTACAAACACATTCATGACCGCATCGCCATGTCCGTCAAATGACCGCATTGGTGTCCATTGTAAAGAGCAAGGCCCCGTTACGATGGCAGCATAGCCAGGGCTTAATTCTTTTTGCATATTTTGACCAACCAACATGCCACCATCGACATTGTCCCTTGATAGGCATAGGATCCCAATCGGCTTAGGCATGTCTAAGGCCGCCGTTGCGAACCCTGGCTTCGTGGACAATTGCAGACATTCGAGGTCAAAATCCAAGTGTGTGCATGTATTGTTAGCGAAGTGTTGGCCGACGCACCACGACGCCCATGATGTAGCTGGTATTGGAAGAAGGACGCGTTGCCCATTGGCATGCATTTGGAAGGCCCCGACCCTTCGATCGATGTGCAAGTTAAAAGTCTGAAGGTGCAATAGCGGCCTTACAAACATCTGAACACGTGCCTCGTGAACATTAACAATGTGCCTGACGTCATAGATGCTAACACATGGATGTCGCGACAAAAGCATGTAGCTTACCTTATGTATGAAGTGCAAAAATAAGTGTGATGATGCTTCCCACCCTGATAGGATTCCTATTTACGTCTGTGTAGTTGCATCATACATATCTACACATGCATTGATCTTTGCCCATGCCGAGTCTTTTAGATACTCATCAATGCATGTGTTCATCCATGCATCGTCAAACTTCGGCTCAACGACAGCATCTAGAGCACCATGATTCACAAGGGCGCTTTGGATGGCCCGATGAGTCCGCCGCAAGATGGAGGGCGGGTCGTTAAAGGCCGTGAAATTGTTCAGCACATCTGGGATAAGGAGAACACCCATGCACACAACAGCCGCAGTGCTTTCGGATGACACGACATTGCCGATGCTTTCAATGAACTCCCAGAAGTCAGGGCTTTCACGGAGCACCTCTGTAATGGTTTGCACTACATCGGAGTGGACGTCATTCAGCATCATGCCATCCCACGTGAGATTATCTACAGACGGTATGGACGAAACATCAAGAGAAGCGAATTGCATTTTGCGTTGAACGACGAAGCGGTTGCCCAATCGCACAATCTCGTAGACATCAACCGTGGTTGGTGCCATGGTATTCCTTGTTTCCTCTTTGTTGACGATTGTGAACATAACGCACCCCTCCTTTTTTTCAGCATCTCTTATTGTGTACTTGCTTCTTGGGCATTCATCATAGCCCAATTTTTTTGCATAACCCGATACATTTGATTGCAATGGATAAGGTGCGATGGATTGATTCTTTCATTACTTACATCCTGGGAAAACGATACCGCCTCTCACATGTTGTGCCGTCGACATCAAGAAATCACGTGATTCATTAAGCACGCGGATCATTTTGGCAGCAGCATCTTTTTCGGCTTGCTTCTTGGTGGTCCCCATGCCCATGCATGGATGTGGTGACGATGCAACAAAGACTTTAACTTGGAAACCTTCATAACCAACTATGGAATGCTCCATGGTCACGTCAACATACATAGGAAGTCCAAGGCCACTTTTTTGCGTTCGTTCTTGCAACATCGTCTTCGCATCTATGGGGACCGCACAACTACATGAATTCTCAAAATGCGACGACCATAAGTTCATAATCCACGCATGAATTAAATCATAATTTTTGTCGCTATCCAAAAATATAGCTCCAATCACACCCTTGATGTTTCCTGTCACTCTTAAACTTTTTGCAATAACACTACAAATCTCTCTAGACACGAGATGTGCATGCCATCGATACAAATCCCTCTCAAATGCATTCATATTGTGCTCAAAAAGTCCAACAGAAATGACGGTATTCAAAAGAGTGTTGCCAATGTAATCGAGGCGGACATTGGGAATCAGCTGCATTGCTTCGATATTTTTGAAGCAGTAACCCCCACATGGATTCATTACTGCCATTTAAGTAAAAACAAGTTTAAACCTGATAATTCAGAGGAAAGAGGGGGTTTGGGAAAGGTAAACTTATTGTTATAAGCTTATCTCTTACATCCTTAAATGGAATTTAGACCCTTTCAAGAATTAAGTGCAACAAAGTAACCATTGAAAACACATTCGCTTCCGCTTAAGGATGTAAGTGTGATATCCTTGCTATATCTATATATCGTTAAAGATAGATCTTTAACGATGGAGGACTACCTACGCCGTCACGGCCCCAGTGCGAGTCCCTTTACCCTTGCAGGCCAAATACTCCCCGGGCTCATTGTGTCATGTTATGATGGCGATACGTTGACAATAGTGTTGCCCGTTTTTGGCCATTGCTACCGCTTTACAGTTCGCATCGACGGCATCGACACGCCTGAGATAAAGAGCAAGGATCCCGAAAACAAGCTGCGGGCTATTCGCGCCCGCAACCGTTTGCTACAGCTTGCAGGTGTAACGATCGACCTTGATGCAGCACTTACCAAGAAAGATGTCGGTGAACTGTTAAACAAAGCCCAACCCATCGTCGAAGTGGAGTGCAAGGGATTTGACAAGTATGGCCGCCTTTTGTCTACGCTACGCATGGGACCGACGTGCCCTTCGTTCGGCGATGTTCTAATTGCTGAGAAGTTGGGCTATGTGTATGGCGGTGCCACCAAGCTCACGGAGACCGAGCAGGTCGATGCACTTGATGGTTGACGCGCCTAAAAGACTTACTTACGGTAGAGTAAGTGGCGAAACAGGAAGCAGCTATGCAAACCTTGGACAACCAGTCGCTCGAGAACATCGTCAAACGCCTGTCTGTGCGATCAGGTCGCACTTTACGTGCCGTCATGTCAACAAATGTCACTTTACGTCCAAGCACACACTCGACGTTAAAGATGCAAAAAGAAGCAGTTCTTGTGCACGTCAAGGCTTTTGTGGATGCATTTGTTCACCATTTGGGCGTAATTGCCGAGATCAGACGGCCCTCAACCTCGGCTACACTTAAAAACACCGTGGTATCCAACGACACGATCGTGCTTCGATTTCCCAATCAGAACGTCACCTTGCGACTCCACAACGGCTCTTTACAAATGCAAGTGTGGGCTATAGACATAATGTCCATGGTGCCTGCGATTCATGTGGCGCCCGGCAACTTGCTCAAAAAGCTGAAAGAACGCAAGGACCTGCATCTATGTGAGAGCATCACGGTGCGCTCGTACACATCGTTGGCTCGCAATGTTGGAAGTTCGGAATCAGAGGTGCAGTTCGTTGAAGCATGGCACACTGAGGGGGAGCACGTCCCGGCGCGTCTCAGCACGGACGCGACCTTTAAGGCCTACTTGGCGTCTTTGAGAACATTGCAAAAAGCAAGCAAGGATTGGGTCAAGTTGACCGCACGAGTGTAAGATTTTCTTTTTTCTTTTTGTGAATGAGCCGATGCCCCACTGTCTCACAAACAGACACGCATGCCACTAAAGGCACGATCAGAATGCGTACTGGAAAACACATCATGCTGCAACAGCAACCCATGCAGTCGTCATTCTTCGTACTATCGGGTTGGGAAACGGCCATTGGGCCGATGGTCAAGTGCGCCGCTTCCCTAACATACATGATGCGAGGAAGACCACGTTCATCAGAGAAGCACGGCATGTTGTTTGCGCAACTACTATGCAGGCCGATTGCGTCATTTTTTGGCATTGGGAAACGAGTCAAGGGCCTCAAGGGCACCCGCAATGCTCCGAGCGAGTCTCTCTACTAGGGTCACTGTAACCCCATTGCCCGCTTGCTTGTAAAGATGGTTGTGTGCAAGCTTCGGTGGGAAGACGTAGCTATCTGGAAAACCCTGGAGCCGAAAACACTCGCGGGGGCACAGGCGACGGTAATGCAAACCATCAAAGAAGACGGGCACCGCATGGCCGCCGCGTCCCATGCCAGCAAGCAACGTTTGCGTCACACCCACGCGTTTCTTCCGGATTTGCGTGCACGTCCACAATGTGTAAAACTGGTAGGGTACCTTCATGTTCTCGACAAGTGTCGGGTACGCCTTGTCATCCGGGCCATAGTAGTAGCGTGGCACAACCGACTCGGGGGGCTCAAGGAACGTCTCGATGGCTTTGTGCTCGCCGGCGGGGACGAGGTCAGGGAAGCGAAAGTGATCGAAAAATGCGGGGTTGAGGGCGCACACTACGAAGATACGCTCACGGTGCTGGGGGATCGGGGTGTGGGCCGCCGTATCTAGGATGCGGTAGTCCACAAAGTAACCCCGATGCCGCAACATCGCCAACATGGTCTCAAACACGGTGCCTCTTTCAATGTGCAAGAGGCCCTTGACGTTTTCGAATAGCATGACACGCGGCTTCTTGGCATCCACCACACGCATGAGCTCAAAGAAGAGGGTGCCCCGGGAGTCCTCGATGCCCTTGCGCTGGCCGATCGTCGAGAAGGGCTGGCACGGGAAGCCGCCGACCATGATATCAAAGTCCGGTATGTGCTCAGGGTAGTCTGCAATGTCGCGTATGTCGGTGCGGCTCAAGTGCGGCTTTTGGAAGTTGGTGTCGTAGGTGATCTTGCATTGAGCATCAATGTCGTTGGCAAAAACCGTTTTGAAAGAGGGATGTGCGGCCTCGAAGGCGAGCCGGAAGCCACCGATGCCGGCGAAGAACTCGCCGATGCGCCATACATGGGTAGCGGGTACTGCTTCCATCTTTCGAAAAGGTTGTGTGCTATCGAGAAGGGGCGCAAAAAAGAGTTTGGTGGGGAACGCATATGCTCCATATTACAGGCGTGTATAAGTAAAGTAAAACATGTGCAATGCAACAAACTGCATCAAGTCTCCATGCGATCTTCCTTCCGTCCCACAAAGTACTCGCTGAAGTCCTCCGTCATGCGGCGGCCGGCCTCCGTGAGTTGCAAGATGCCGCATCTTGGGTTGCGCTGCAAATCCTTACTCGGCTGATACGCATTGCTCGCCAAGATTGCCCAGCGTTCTTTGTACTTGCGATCGGCTAAGCGGCCGTGCCAGTGATGTAGGACCGTGCCATTCACACAACCGATGGTGATCTTGGCGGCCTCACATCGCTCTTGGAAGGCCTGAACGCGCAGGGCATACTCAGGGTGCAAGTTGCCCGGGCACGACCCTTTGGCCTTGCCGATCCAGGCCAAGGCCATGTGGCGGTCGCCGCTGCCAAGGATGGCCCAATCGATCAGGCCACCCATGCCATCAAAGGCCGCTCGGGTACATGCCCACGCGAAGCCACAGTGCCAGTCGGTGTACTTGCCGTTGGGGTTGAGGGCCTCGTTGCCCGCCAAGTATTGATAGGCAAAGCCTTTGTCGGTCTTAAAGACCTCGCCCGTCGGGCCAAGGTGCACACAAGTTTGAAACATTTGTGCTACCGGATGGGTGTGCAATACTGCAATAGTTTCACGGACCCAATGGCTATGGACAAAAGTTAGGTCCGCATCGACCCATGCCATATAGCGCCACCCACTAGGTAAATTGCGCACTGCAATATTAATTAAGTTTTCCTTGATCCAAATGCGATCTGTGGTAATGCAACGAAAATGTGAAGTGGCCCCCGGGAGAGGATTCGGAAGATCATAAGCACTGCCCTGCTCTGCAGCCTCGACTACAATCAGCGCAACTCCGGGAGAGTTGCCATAGCGTGCAACAAACTCGAGAAAGAGCTGGCGCCTGCGGTGGTACTTGCAATAATTAAAGTAAGGGAGAATGACATAAAGTGTAGATGATGTGTCTTGGACAGATGATGCCGGCGAGAGACCCGTGGGAGTAGTTGGCGGGCTTGGAGCACTCTTTGCGGCGACAACATACTTCTTAATGCATGGTGCTTTTGTAAGGCATAGCTTGTGCATGGTGGTGCCCAACCAGTTTAGGCTATTCGTGTTCCCGGGCATCTTTGTTGATGTGCGAGAGTTCTTTTATGCAAGTTTTCGTGCATACGAACTTAAGCAATGGGGCTGAATAATACATATTTGCACATAAAAATAAACACATACGCAAGAACATCGTTCATGCCTTCAAGGGACTCATGAAACGAAGTGTGATTCCGTAACCGGCTGTTAGCGCGGTAATCCACCCCACCCCCCAAGCCGTGTCGCGCAACGCAATAGCCGCATCCCAACCCTTAAATGTTACAAAATTGGTGCCGTTGAATACACCGTAGATGAGGAAGGCGACGAGGAAGGCCGTGGGCAGATAGGCACGGGCTCCTTGCTTGCTTGCTATTGCACGTTCCACGACAGGTGCGATCAAGAACCACCAGCCTAATCCCATGAGAGCATAGGTGGCAATAGCGACCACGAGAGACCCTGGCTTCATGACGATATTGCTTCCTTGGATCTTTGCGACCACACGGTTGTATGCGGGAAGCGATGTCCGTACGTATAGGATGTCAATTGCAAGGTAAATGGCGACAAATAGATTGCGTAATTGGTTCAATTTGCCGTTCATTCTACTTACGTTTTTGAATTACTTTATTGATTTGAACATGCAATTTAGCCTTATTGTAAGCAGATGGGATGCGGCCGCCGGCGGCG